>Ga0207702_10000469_pt1 | contig 45775 bp, 37 predicted proteins | sample KBSCornC62_FD_184302 | JGI IMG/M metagenome (GOLD analysis project Ga0207702, IMG submission 184302) | Corn rhizosphere microbial communities from Kellogg Biological Station, Michigan, USA - KBS Corn C6-2 (SPAdes) (version 2) | ecosystem: Host-associated > Plants > Roots > Rhizosphere > Soil ... | reverse complement strand
GCGCATTCCGTCGCCTGTCGATGATCCGCGATGCCATGGACGACATCGGCTCGGGCAGCGGTGACCTCACCAAGCGTCTGCCCTCTGATGGCGAAGACGAAGTCGCACAGATCGCCCGCTCGTTCAATACGTTTGCCGACAAGCTGACCGCCGTGATGCAGCAGATCCGCCTGGGCAGCGATTCGGTGCGCTCGGCCGCGCAGGAAATTGCTGCCGGCAATGCAGATCTCTCGCAGCGCACGGAAGAGCAAGCCAGCTCGCTGGAAGAAACGGCGTCGAGCATGGAAGAACTGACGAGCATCGTGAAGCAGAACGCCGACAACGCACGTCAGGCCAGCCAGCTTGCCGTGACGGCGTCGGACGTTGCCACGCGCGGCGGCAACGTGGTCGGCCAGGTGGTGCAGACCATGGGCGGCATCAACGAGAGCAGCAAGAAGATCGCTGACATCATCGGCGTGATCGAAAGCATCGCGTTCCAGACCAACATCCTGGCGCTGAACGCTGCGGTGGAAGCCGCGCGTGCTGGTGAGCAAGGCCGGGGCTTTGCGGTGGTGGCCAGCGAAGTGCGCAGCCTGGCGCAGCGCTCGGCGGGCGCTGCGAAGGAAATCAAGGCGCTGATTCACGACTCGGTGGATCGTGTGAGCAACGGCACGGCGCTGGTTGATCAGGCCGGTGTGACGATGGCGGAGATCGTCGATGCGGTGAAGCGTGTGACCGACATCATGGGCGAGATTTCGTCGGCGTCGGAAGAGCAGAGCAGCGGCATCGAGCAGGTCAACCAGGCCGTCAATCAGATGGATCAGGTGACGCAGCAGAACGCCGCGCTGGTGGAGCAGGCGGCGGCCGCTGCGGAGTCGCTGGAGGAACAGGCCCATAGCCTCAACGAAGCGGTAGGAATGTTCCGACTCTCACGTCAATGAGCAGCGGGTGCGGCGTACTGCATGTTGATCGGTGCGGCGTCGGTATTCGCGGTCGGGCTCGATTCCAAGTGCCGGTTCGATATGGCCAAGAAGGCTGACCGCAATTTCCCAAATTGCTTCAAACAGATTCCACCTTGCTCGGAAGGATCGCGCTTTGGCGGCGTCGTATTTTTAACGGCAGACAAAAAAGTCTGTACCAAAATCGCCCGTAAGGGGTTGATTTGATTGAGCCGCTTCCACCTTGGCGAGAAGGAAAGTCTGTACCAAGCGGACTCATCGACGGACAAATAAGAGACACAAAGTCTGGCCAACCGCATGGCGCCTCGTTGGCCGGACTTTCCATCGCCTACCTCTTCTGTATTCCCAGAGCGCTGCCAGTGCCAGCTCTTCGCTGCGTAGCCGTAAGCTATGGTGCGGACTTACTCGCTCTGTTGCTTAGCGTGCCAAGCGGACAGCTACGCTGGCGCCAAAGCCCTCTACATGTTTCGCTGCGAACAAGGACACGAGTGGCAGACCAGCCTGCTTCGATGATTTCACGACCAGCGGTGCCGACCGGCCCCACCCGCCGCTATGCCAAGTCATGGGAGGCATTGCTTTCTGTGCCAAGGCGTTTTCCTCTGCGGCCAACAGGTTACCGCGCCCTGCTGTGATGGAAGTACAGATAGCCAAGGCCGATCGGAGCGATGAAGATCGCCAGACTCCAGCAAAGCGCCATCGTGACCAACTTCCACCACAGGGCAATGAAAGCATTGACGAACAACACGTTCGAGCCCATCAAGAAGCCGATCACACCCTCGTAGACGAAGCGCGCGTAGGGACAGAGAACGGTATTGAGGATCGCGATGATCACGAGCGTGAAGGGGAATGCGTGCTGCCCGGAAGATGGCTTCGCGTGCGACAACATCTAAAAGATCAAGACGGGAAAGATCAGGCCGAATACAAAATGCCGGAAGTAGCACGCATCAGGTCCTTCGCGAAGTTGTACCTATATCGCCCGTGACGCCTTACAGGGCGCGGCTTTGCAGCGCGACGTACGATGCAGGATGGAACGTTTGGAGTTGATGGCCCCAATGTGTGGTTTTGGGGCCGCATGCATAGAGAACAGAAGAGAGAACGCAGGTGGCGCGAGCGCCCGCCAGACTCAATGCGCGATCAGGCTCGCCTCGATGTCCCGGCGCTCGTGCAAGACACGTACAACGTCCAGCACCTCGCCGCTTGCGCGGTAGAACACTAGGACGGGGAACCGATCCAACGATCAGACACGTAGTCACTTGACTAGTCACGAGTGAGGCGGACCGTACCTGTTCGCTCACCGCTGTCGGAGCAAGACCCGCACCATACCCCGTCCATAAAGATCGCCCCCTGATGGCCTGCCCCGGGGAATGAGGAGTGCTTGAACGTCTATAGAAAGTGCAAGGCTTCCCCAGCGCCCATTACAGTGAAGAGCTTTCCTACCCAATCACGCTGCGAAGCGCAACCACGGATGGAGCCGTCGCCCTCGTCGGCTCGGCTGCCACATACGCATCAATTGCTTGCACAAGATATTTCATGAATGTTTTCCGGCTCATGAAGTACTCGGCGTGTTGAAGCCTGTATGCGTCTTCGTCCACGCTTGCCTTAAAGCTCGCATCAGCCGGCCAGTCTGGGTACGCTTCCTCATTACCCTCGTCAGGAAGGTCGCGACGTTCGAGAATCCATCCTGGTTCGCCCTCGATGCCTCCAAACGGGCCGCCCTCGACGACAAATTCGGCAAGCTCCTGCAAACGATCATCCATAAGCACGGCGTTCAATGCGAACTTGACGGCCGCATCCTCATCTTTGTGCGGAGCGAAGCCGCCGAAGGCTGCTTTAAAGTAGTCCATGAGGGCCTTATTTGATGGGGTGAACATTGCCGATATACGGGTTGCCGAACTGGTCGAAATTGATGTAGGTGCGGAAGTTCACGCCGCCGTGAGACACATCAAAAGTTGTAGCCGAAGGGTTCGCCAAGTAGCGCGTCCACCCTTCTTTGCCCGCACTTAGCGAGTTATCCAGCATCGTCTGGTCGGAGAATATGGATGGATCGTATACGGTCTTGTTACCCGTGATTATCTTGCCAGAGGTGGGCTTCACGTAACTGTAAGACAGATCCGAGATGCCGTCGGTGCCCGTCGGTGTGAGTGTGTAAGTGGCACCCTTCGCATCGAGGGCTGCCGTCGCATTGTTAAGGTTGTGCGTTCCGGACAGTTGCCCCGACTTAGCAAAGCCGTCCGGGCCGGCCAAATGCTCTGGCAAATCGATCCGGTATGCCAAGCCATCTGGCATATTGCTAGCCGGCACCACATCACCAGCCGCTCCGCCCAGATTCACCATCCCCCTCTGCGTGCCCAGTGTAGCAAACGAGTCCGCCGAACCTACGAACTGGATTTGGTCCAACGCCGACCATACCCTCGCCCCAACCTGGAACCCCTTGGCATAGACGCTCGGACTCAGCAATTCCCCAAAGATGCCCCCCACTTGGCGTTCCGCGCTCGTGTAGGGAAGAATGGTCCCATCCCACCATCCTGCTGTGCTCTGGCGCGCCGTTTGCAGAGCCGTCGTCGGATCGATACCGGCCTCAAGCTGCCCTTGCATCATCGAACCTTGTGTGATCAGCTGCGCCACGCCCATCACCATCTTGGGTACGCCATTGAGTGCACCTTCACCGACGCCGACAACCACTTGGCCTAGATGTGCCATCTGATCTGAGTAGCTCATCTCGGGCGCAGCTGTCACTACCTGACGTGTAATGCCGATCTCGCTGCCATCAGCACCAAACTGCGGTACATCGGCGAGAAGCGTGCGCGGTACCGCTGCCAGACGAGCGTTCTCCCGACTGAATGCTGCCTGCTGCGCCGCATAGTCCTGATTGTCCGCCAGGAAGCCTGCCATCCGCTGCTGTTCACGATATAGAGCATCCGCTGCTGCCTGCGCTTTAGCCTGCTCCGCAAGTTGCTCAGCAATGGCAATCCGGTTCGCTCCCTCCAAGGAGGTGAGCTTGCGACCCAGCGCATTGTCCCCATCGGCCGCAATGGCACTATCCAGATACAACTCCTGGCCAGCCCGAACGATCGGCGTGCCCTTGGCATCGAACTTCAACTGCCCAGTCCGAGCAAGCTGAGCGTAAGCGGCGTAGGGATCATCCACACCGGCTGCGGTCAGGGCCCCCAAAACGCCTTGCCCCTTCCCGACCGTCACTACACTAGGACCGCTCGGTGCCGGACCCGTTGACGCACCCGGCGGCGTCCAGGAGCCATCGGGATTCTGCACCTCGGGGATAGCCGGATCACCTTCGTCAGCGCCAGGCGACGTATTCCCCCCCAGGAACACCCCACTCACGCGCGTCTTGTCGAGATAGTTGTAGCTGGGCGCCTGGCCGTACAGCGTACCGTTCCATGCCGTCTGCAGTGCTTGTTCCTGCGCGCTGCTCGTGCTGCTCGCGTTGGTTGCCAAGCTCTGACCCAGAGCATTACCAAACGCATCCGCTGCAACCTGTTCGATCTGTACCCGGCCACCACGCATCACCGCCGCCGTCGTACCGGCTGCGATACCCGCTGCCGTTCCCGAAATCAGACTCTTGGTGAAATCAAAGCCCTTTTGCGGGTTGTATCCCATGGCGTCGTTGGCCGCATTGCCCGCTAGAGAACCTACAGCACTGCTAGCTGCCGCCGTCGCGACCTGCGTCCAGCTGAAATGGTCTTGCAACCCAACAGCGACGGCCAAGCCTTGCGTGACCACACTGCCTATGGCGGCCCGGCCAACGCCGGCAACAATGCCTGCCGTATTGGTACCTTGCGCCGCTAGCCACGTTCCCGACGCCGCTGCGGCAGATCCAACGCCTGCCGTCACGCCCGCACCCAGAGCACCCATGGCGACTTGGTCCCAACTGAACCCATGCTCTGCCCCAATGAGGTTGCCGACCGCCTGGCTGGCAACAGATCCAGCGGCGCCACCGATTGCTGCGGCGGCAACCATCTCCGTTCCAGTCAGGCCCGTCGCCGTCCCCGAGAGCACCGATGCTCCCAAGCTGAATGTGCCAGCTTCAGCGGTCGCCTCCGCACCTGCCACGCCAACGGCAGCAGCCTCAGTGCCCGCCTCTGCAGCAGCAAAAGCCCCTGCAGCGGCGCCGGCCGTGTAGATCGTAGCCACCACTGCCACCACAATCATCACGATCTGCCCGATCGGCCCGCACCCACCGCCATCATCCTGCTGCGGCACCGGCAAGTTCGGCGTGGTGTCCCCCACTACCTTGCTCGGGTCGTACGGCTTAAAGCTGCTGCTGGTGTTGTGGGCCGACGCCACCCGGTTCGGAATCATCACGGTCTGACCAACGCGCAGATCGCTGTCGCTGCGAATATCGTTGGCATCCGCGATCTGGTACCACAGCTCGCCATCGCCGTAGGCAGATTGCGCGATGCTACGTAGCGTGTCGCCGGCGCGGATCGTGTACTGCCCCGTCGCCGCACCCGGATATGCGTTCGTGATCGGCTGGTAGCTCAGGTTGAAGTTGGTCAGGTCTGCGTAGTTCGGGTCGCCGTTGTCGTTGGTCGGCTCGTTCGGATCGACGCCGCTACCATAGGTGCCATATACCTGGCCATCCACGACCAGCTGGCTGAGCACGTTGCCCTGCTGCGTTTTCTGCAGGATGTTGCCGTTCGCGTCGTTGACGAAGGTTCGGTTGTTGGCATCCTTGGTGCTGTCGGTGACGCTCGTCAGGAATCCGTTGACGTCGTAGCCGTCGGTCGTGGTGCCACTCTGGCCGGCGTTGTCGCTGCGGAAGCCCGTGACCGTCGCCTCCTTGTAGCCGTCGAACTTTGCGTAGGTGGTACTGAAGGTTTCCGTCACACCGCTGCTGTCGGTGATCCGATAGTTGGTAACGTTGCCTGCGGCGTCGTAGCCGCTGCTCGTGGACGTGTGGGTGACGGTCTGCGTGGTGTAGATCGGAGCACCGGATTCATCCGTGCCCGTCTGCACTTGCTCCTGCGTCTGCCAAGTGTTGACCTTCTCGTAAACTTGGTCGCTACTGAAAGAGCCATCCGGCTTGGTGGTGTGCAGGCTGATGAGGCGGCCGTCCGCGTCGTAGCGCGAGACGCGCGTGATGGCGCCGTTGGCGTCGCTCCTGCCGTTGGTCAGCGCCTGGATGTAGGCATTGGACAGGTGGCCCGCCGGCCCGCTTTCCACCACGCGTGACGCGCCATCGTACTTGCGCGTGTCCAGCAGAATGCTTTCCCTGATAGACAGCGCGTTCCACCCCTGATCGAACGCACCAGTCGAGACCGTCGACAAGCGGTTCATCCTGTCGTACGTGTAATACTCGGTGATCCGGCCTGCGTGGTTCACATAGTTCACGCCATTGCTGATAGCGTGACCGGATTCGTCATAACCGATCACGTTCTCCTGACGCACCACCTGCTCGCCCCAACTCATGTCGCTGATGCGATTACCGTTCTTGTCGTATGTCAGGATGTGGCCCTGGCCGCTGACTACGTTAGCAACGTCGGTCGCGTTATTGTTGACAGCGCCGTCCACCAGAATCTGGCGGTTCATGCTGTCATAGGCGTACCAGAGATTCTGCGTGGTGGTGGTCGGAACACTATGTTGTACCGGCATGTACGTGTACACGGGGGCGCCGGCCTCGTCGTAGCCAGTCACCACATACTCGTAGTCGGTGGTGGTGGTATACGTGGTACGGCCCGTCTGCTGCAAGATCCGGTTGCCGACCTTGTCGTACTCGAAGTGCAAGCTCACGCCGTCCACGGCGTTGACCTGTGCCAAACGGCCCAGCGTGTCATAGGCCAGCGTCTGGTTCTGGTAGACCCCATTGCCGGTCGTTACCTCTTTGACGTGCTTGCCTGCCAAGTTGTAGGCGTACGTCGTATCCTTCCCTGCGCCATAGTCGTGGATTCCCAACAACTGACCCGCCGCATCGTAGGTATAGCCCAGGTCCTGCCCCCGACTGTTGCCCTGCCCGATCAACTGGCGGGCTTTGTCGTATTGGAACCAGTACACCGCGCCGCCAATGTCGGTATGCGCCTCCAACTGACCGAATGCATCGTAGCTCCATGTCGCTAACGCGCCGTTCGCGTCGAGGGCACCGATCTGATGACCAAAGGCGTCAAACGCTGCTCGGCTGACTTCGCCCATTGGCTGGGTTGTCGCTACGACATTGCCACGCAGGTCATAGGTGAACAGGGTGGCCTCGCCGTTGCCATTTGTAGTACTCAGCTTGCGACCAGCTTGGTCGTACGTCATGGCAACCGCGTCATGGGACTGGAAGCCAGTGACGTTGTTATTGCCATCTACTACGTACTGGTTGACGATGTCGTTCTGGATGAAGGTATTCCGCCCCATGTGGTCATAGGCGTAACGCGTCTCGTTGCCCATCGCATCGATGGTCAGAACCCGTTGCCCGAAGGCGTCGTATCGATATTCGACAGTACCGCCGTCGGCATGATGTTCCTCGATCAGGTTGCCGCTCGAATCCCACACCTTCCCATTGAGATGACCGTTGGCGTCCAGGACAGCAATCTGGCGGCCCAGATCGTCATAGAAGATTCGCGTGACGGGGCTGTCCTCGCTGATGACACCGTTACCGTCGGGCTGCGTCTGCTGCACGACTTGGTTGTTGGCGTTGTAACGGAACGTCGTAACCCACGCCGCGTTGCGAACGTCGGTTTGCGAAATGACGTTACCCCATCGGTCGAACGTCTGGTACACCACCGGCCGGACAGTGCCGAGAAACTCCACTTCGCGCTCCGGCAGCGTTTGCTGTACTGCACGGCCAAGCAAATCGACCTTGCTGTCGGTACGCCGTAGCCCCCAGGTCAACTTCTGGTCGACTTCCTCCGCGTTCTGTACGAGGCTCAGGTCCACTCCTGGGCTGGCCATACCGCTGCCCCGACTGCCTTCACTGACGATCTGCGCGGTCTGATGGCCCTGCAGGTCATACAGCATGACTTTCTCGACGCCATCGCCGCTATTGGTGCGCCAGAGGTGCCCAGCCGCGTCGTAGTCGAAGTGTTCCTGCCAGGCGAAATCGCCCCCGCTGCCTGTTCCGCGCAAGATCATCTCGCCAAAGCCGTTGTAGGCCATGCGGGTGTGAACAACGCCAGCCTCCTGCTGGCTGATTGTCTCGATCGTACCGTCGCGCACCACGCTGGTGGAAGCGGGCGTAATGATGTCGGTCTGGCGGCCCAGGGCATCGTATTGGAAGGCCGTGAATAGCGTATGGGTGACGCCATCATTACCGGTCACTCCCATCCACTGCTTTGCGAGATGCCCAAACACGTCGTAGGACATGTAGTGGTTGTTGCCATTGGCATCCGTCATCTGGATCAGATTGCCGTGGCTGTCGTACTGGTTATACGTGACGTGGTCGTCCGCGCTGGCCCAGGCTCCACTAAAGCCCGTTTCGTCGGCGTGTTCCGCACCGCGCGCGTAGTCGATCTTGGCAACTGCGTTGCCGAACGCATCCCGGTAAAACACGGTCAGCGGAATCACACCCCAGGTACCATCGGTGCTATTTCGCCACGGCGCTGCGACGGCCACAGTCCGACCAAGGGCGTCGTAATACGTGAATGTGCTGTTGCCGTCAGCGTCGGTTGTCTGGGTGCGATTCCCCACAGCGTCGTAGCTGTAGATAGTCGTGAGGTCACCACGCGTGCTGGATCCGTTGGCGAGCGCACTGTACTCAACCTTGACGCGGGTCTCGCTCGTCTTGCGATTGTTCTGGTCGTAGGTGGCCGTCGTAGTGCGGTCATCGTCGCTCGCGGATGGGAGCGTCAGACTGTCAGGCGTCCAGTTTGTCGTGGCATTGGCGTATTCGGTGCGCCGCACAAGGTTGCCTGCCGCATCATAGGCCTGGGTAGTGACATAGCCCATGGCATCGACCGTTGCCGTTTCACGGCCATCCTGATCGAAATAATGCGTGGTCGTGGCCCAAGCATAGGAGACGGTGTCCGCTTGCGCCGCGCTTTGCACCAGTTGCCCAAAGGCGTTGTATGTGTTGCGCGTGACCGCCGAGGCCATGTAGCTTTGCCCGTCGCCATCGCTGCCCCAGGTCGCAGGCTGAGTGACTCGAACGGCCCGGCCCAACTGATCGTACTCCGTGATGATCGTACGATCGTTGCTGTGATCAAGATCCGCAAGCGCAAGCGAAACTTGCGCCGTGCTCAACGCTGGCGAACGGGTCGTCTCCAGCGCTGTTCCGCTGGCATAACGGGTCAGTGCGGTCACGTCGCCGAATGCATTGCGTCCATAGCCCGTGACGTAGCCCATAGCATCTACGTCATAGGACACACGGCCCAGTGCGTCGTATGTCTTGTAGCTGACGTTGCCGGCCACATCAACGTTCGACACCGCATCGCCGAAGGCGTCATAGACAACACTGGTGCTCAGTTGTCGAACGGCTTCGGTACGTGTGGCCACGCCATAGGCCCCATTGCTGGCGAGATCATCCGCGCTCGCGTTGTAGACGTCCACGGCCGGGTAGATCGTCTGAATCTGGCGGCCCAGCGCGTCGTATCGATACTGGGTCGTACGCTGCTCGGGGCGCCCCGCAGCCTCGGTACGGCTAATCAGATTGCCCAGCGCGTCGTAAGCCAGGCGCGTCACGACGGGCGTAGTCCCGGTCTGGCTGATGGCAAGCTTCCCGCTGGCATCCACGCCCACGGTCACCAACGACACCGCCGGCGACGTTTCAGACACCATACGCCCGGCCGCGTCGTACGCGTACGTCCAGGTATCACCCTTCTTGTTGGTGTAGCTCAGCTTGTCGCCGACGCCGTTCCAAGTGTACGTCTCGGTATTGCCCAGCGCGTCCGTGCTGCTGGTTAAATGACCTGCAGCGTCATAGCCGAACACATTGGTCTGGTCGACCGTTGCGTCAGCCTGGATAGCCGCCGACACGCTCGCCTCGGTGGCGAGCGTGGTCATTGGAATGGGATTCGCATAGAGCGTCGTGCCAACGACACGCCCCGCGCCGTCGTATTCCGTCTGTTGAACGTTACCCACCGCGTTGATGGTGTAAACCAACCGACCTGCCGTGTCAAAGACATGGCGGGTCGTGCGGTCGTTTGCGGCGTCCGGCTGCAGTTGCGCAGCCACGTAGGAAGCCCCTTGCGCTACGGGACCGTTGACCCGATTAGCGTAGGCAGTAGTCTGGACCGTGTTGCCGTCCGCGTCGTAGCGCGTCTCCACAACAGCGCCAGTACTATCGATACTGAAAACCTGCCGGTTTGCAGCGTCGAATACGGCGCGCGAAGTTCGGTCGTTTTCCCAATCGGACGTTACAGCGGATGCGATCGAACCTGCGGTCAGTACAGCATCAGTCGATGCGGGCGCAGCAATACGGTTGGCATACGAGACCCGCTCGGCCACATTCCCGTTGGCGTCGTACACAAGGTGGGTAACGCCACCCATCGCGTCCACCTGCCAAGTCAGGCGATTGGCACCGTCATAGGCCATCACCGTGACCCGGTCGTCTGCACTGGTCACTACGCTGTCCGGCGCAGTGCCATTGGCAACGCGATTCGCATACGCGACTAGCCGGGTCAGATTGCCATTCGCGTCATAGCTGCGCTGAATAACGGCACCTGTACCATCCACGCTCCAAATGAGCCGGTTACCGGCGTCGTAGACGTTATGGACGTGCACATCCCGAGAAACGTCCGCGACACTGGCTACAGCGGCCCCCAATGCAGCTTCCGTTGCCGGCGTGCCTGTGGGGATCGCATTCGCGTAGGCAACGCGATCCACGACATTGCCATTGGCATCATATGTGTACCGTACCACGCCGCCAGTCGCGTCTACCGTGTAGTGCAGGCGGCCGTCAGCGTCGTAGACGCGGCTTTGCGAGCCATCGTGCGCAGGATCAGTGCTGATACGGCCGGCAACATCCGCCAGCGTAGGTGCGTCGGCTAGTCCCGTCAGGCTGATCCGGTTTGCGTAGGCAGTGGTACTGGTCAGCTGGCCTTGGGCATCGTAGGCATTCTGCTGAATATCGCCTGCCGCATCGATGGTGTAGACGAGGCGATTGTCTGCGTCGTACACATAGCGGGTGGTGTTGCCGTTACCGTCCGTTGCCGCCACGACGTTGCCATCGGCGTCGTAGGTATAGCTGCGCGTGATATCCAAGCCTGCGGGATCGACATGCGATTCGATCCGGCGGCCCAGCGCGTCGTAGACGTACTGTGTGACGACACCCTTCGGGTCGGTCACGGTCAGAACGTGGCCGACATCGTCGTAGGTATATGTGGTGGTGAGATTCAGACCGGCCGGATCCACCGTCTGACTGATCACCTGACCCTTCAGGTCATAGGCAACCTGAGTGACAACACCATTGGCGTCGGTCGTGCTGATGCGCTCGCCCTTGGCGTCGTACTGGTAACGCGTAACGAGATTCAGGCCATTCGGGTCGATGGTCCGGCTGAGTAGCCGATTAGCCGCATCGTAGGTGTAGTCAACCTTGTTGCCGTTGGCATCGACTGTTTCGATCAGACGGCCCGCCTGGTCGTACTGGCTAGTGGTCTGCCCGGTCGGCGATGTGGTCGTGACGAGATTGCCGTCGGGGTCGTAGCTGTAGACGGTTGTGTTGCCGTTACCGTCGGTGACGCTGTGCGTCTGGCCTTCGGCGTTGTGCATCGTGGTCACGGACACGCCTTCGGGCGTGGTGACCGTCATGCTCCGATTTGCTGTGCTGTAGCTGTACTGCGTTGTGTTGCCCAGCGCATCTGTTTGGGCGAGCACGCGGCCAAAAGCATCATAGCTCGTAGTACGCTGAGCGTTCGTTGGGTCTTGCGTCAGCACGACGCGACCGAGGCGGTCGAACGTCTGCGATCTGACGTTGCCATTGCCGTCAACCGATTCAATCAGGCGGCCAAAGGCATCGTACTGCGCGTGCGAGACGATGTTCGCGCCACCCACATCGGATACCACTTCAGTCTGCAAACCGCGCCGGTCATAGCTGCGCGTTGTCGTTACGCTATTGGAGCCGCTGATAGATTGCGTGCTGCTCACCACATCGCCGAAGGTGTCGTAGGTTGCGGTCGTGACGCCGCCGTTGGCATCCGTAGTCGAGACGAGTTCGTTGACGGCGTTGTAGGTGTACAGCGTGGTGCTGTTGAGCCCCGCCCCGTTCTGTTTTGCCGTTGCGAAGGCCTGTTCAGCCTGCTGGCTTTGCGTATCGCCGATCAGCACGCCGCCTTGCAGGTTGGCCAGCGAGTTGGCATCCACCCGAGCGCCATAGGCCGTTGTGCTGGCCACGTTGCCGAATGCATCATATTGCCGCTCTTGGACCTCCCCTTCAGCGTTGACCGTATAGCGAAGGCGTCCATCCTGGTCGTAGTAGAACAGGGTGCGATTGCCATTGGGGTCTGTCGCACTGATGCGGCGGCCCGCAGCGTCGTAGCTGTACTGGGTGGCATATTGCGCCCAGATCGCGTCGAGCTGGGCGGGTGTCTCATTGCCCGTAATCAACGCGGCGCCTCGTGCCGATAACTGTGCCGTCACACGGCCCAGTGCGTCATAGCGCGCCAGCGCGGTACGTTGGTCGGCTGTTCCCTCGGCAGCCACCGTAGCAACGAGGTTACCAACGCTGTCGTAGCTAAACTCAGAAACAGTGCCTTCAGCGTTGGTCTGCGACTTCAGCCGATTGAGCGTGTCCCACGTGTTGAGGCTGACATGGTCTTCCACGCTCCGAGCCGGGCGAAGGGCATCCAGTGTGGAGTGCGCACCTACCGGCCCATTTACCCGGTTGGCGTAGCGGATGGTCCGAGTCAGGTTGCCATCTGCGTCGTAGACCGATTCCGTCAGATAGCCTTCGCCATCCACATGGCCCGCCATGCGGCCATGACCATCGTAGTAGTAGAAATCCTGAATATCTGCTGCGGTGCTGGCAGGCAGCAGGTCGGCCAAAGAATCGCTGCCGGACGCCGCCGCAACAGCGGCGCGCAATGCCGCCAAATCGTCCGAGGCATAGCCAGCAACCGGTTGGGCATAGCCAATGCTCTGGACTCGCTGCCCCGCCCCGTTGTAGCGGTACTCCGTCAGGAAACCTTCGCCATCGACCGTGGCACGCAGCAAGCCATCCTTGTCATAAAGGCGATTGACCGTCCGATCATCGGATGCACTGCCCAGATTGGCAGCATCGCCGCTATACGCAGCGCGCAAGGCGCCCGCCCCTGCCGGCAGCGAGGCGATAGAAAGGGTGGCAACGCCGCTAGCGTTGACGGTACCCGTGCCTAGGAGCATGTCGCCAGCGTAAAACGCAATGGAGCCCCCGGGTTGCCCCAGCCCTGATACGGTCGCTGACAACAGGTGCGTTGCGTTTGCGCCCGTACCGACCGTCGTGTCCTGCAGCGAAGTCTGCGTAGGTTGCCCCGACAATGCTTGTGCGACGGCATCAGGATCGCTCAGCAATCCGGTATCCAGACGTGTTGCTAGTTGGGTGACGGACGTGACGCGGGATGCACCGTCGTACTGCGTATGAACGACATAGCCTTCCGCGTCGACTTGCCACGTAACACGCCCCGCAGCGTCGTACAGCGTCACGCTGGTTTGATCTGCAGACGAACTTTGTGGCAGCGTTAGGCTCGGCAGTACCGGTCCAGTCGCCACTATGGGGCCGGTGTTCAAGCCCGCGTCCAACGCCGACATCTGTGATGCGGTCAACAGCGTGGCATATCGGACAGTCTGAACTTTCTGTCCCAGATTGTTGTAGACGTATGCCGTGACTTGGCCCGTTCCATCTACCTGAGCCTGGAGTCGGCCCGCAGCATCGTAGAAGTAATGCTGGTCGACGCCGGTCGGATCCACGCTCAGGACGAGGCGGCCCAGTGCGTCGTAGCGGAACTCACTCTGGGCCTGCCCACCTTGGATGGTCGAAATGAGCTGACCCGCCGTATCGTAGATACTGGTGTCCACACGGCCATTCGCTAGCGTGTGATGCACCACGTGATCTGCATCGTCATACTGGTTGAGCGTCGTGTTTCCCAGAGCATCGGTGCTGCTGAGCAACCGGTTCAGGCCGTCGTAGGTGTAGCTCGTCTGGTTGCCGTTGGCGTCGACGCTGAACAGAAGATTGCCTGCAGCGTCGTAGCTGAACGTTTGTGCAGATTGCGTGCCGTCCGCAATGCCCGCGCCCGTCGCGTCGACGTGTGAGTAGGTGACCGTGCCGGTTACCTGGCCACGGGTGTTGTATTGATAGTCGGTGCGTGTTGTTTGCGCGGCGTTCTGGGTTGATGCCCAGTTCGCCACGTCCTGCAAGGTGGGAGCTTGCCCAATACCTAGCGCAGAGACGTCATAGGTCTGTACCGGGTACCCGATCTGACTGGTCCGCTCGCCGTACGCGTCGTAGCGATATTCGACGACGCGCCCTTCCGGGCTGATCGCAAAGCGCAGATTCTCGTTAGCGTCGTAGACGTAACGGGTGGTCAATGGCTCAGCGGCCGCTTGCCCCACCGTTGCGGGCTGTTGATATAGCGTACTGGCAATGAGACGGTTCTTGGCGTCGTAGCTTTTTTCGACACGATTGCCAAGACTGTCCGTCTGGGTCAGCAGGTTGCCATTTTCGTCGAACGTTGATTGAACCTGATTGCCTTGCGCATCCGTCGAGTGCACGAGGTTGCCAGCGCTATCGTAGGTGTACTGCACTTGCTGCGTCACACCACCCACCTGAGGACCGGCGATCTCCGTCAAGCGGTGATTTGCGTCGTACGTGTAGACGTTCTGATTGCCGTACGGGTCGGTAACCGTCGTCTTGTTGTCCGCCGGGTCATAGGCGAAGCTGACGGTTCGGCCCAGGCTATCCGTCACGCTCGCAACTTCCGAGCGCCCGTTCACCGTGGTGTAGGTGAAGCTCAGTTGGGAACCATCGGTCTGCGTGACGCTGGCAATCAAGCTGGTGTTGTCAACGTAGCTGTAGCTCGTGACATAGACATTCCCGTCAGAAACGCTGTCGTCCGACGGGCTCAGGTCCACCTTGACCTGCTCAAGCCTGTTCTGATAGTCGTAGCGATATGACGTCCGGCTGTACAGCGTGCCGTCGGCCTTGACCACCTCTTCCTGCGAGAGATTGTTGCCTTGATAGGTGAAGCGGACGCTCTCGCCACTTGCATCCGTGATGCTGGTCAGCAGGTCGCCTGAATATGCGTAGGTCGTTGTATTGCCATTCAGGTCGCTGGCAGAAGTCATCCGCCACTGATTGCCATTGGCGGTGTAGGTTTCAGTGCTCTGCGTGCTGGACTGCGTCCACGTCCATTGGTTGCTGCTGGCATCGTAGGACAGGGAGTCGAACTGGCCGCTCCCAGTTGCGGCCAGGTAGCGCTGGCTCTCGGCGTCGTACGTGTAAGTGAGAATGGAGCCATCGGCCGCAACGCGTTGAATCGAACTGCCGGCCTGATTCACTGTTCCGGTCTGGTTGATCAAGCGGTGATAGCCGTTGCGCCACCAAGCATCGCTATTCTCGTTGTCGTAAGTCCCTAGGCTGTTGTAGGTCCGCACCACACCGATACCAGCGCCGCGGCTCGCAAGGAAATCGTCTTGCCCCTGCAGCACCAGATTGCCGGTCGCGACGTTCACGTAGGCCTGCTGGCTCGCATTGCCCTCGCTCGCCGCGCCAAGCAGCCCACGTTGGCCCAGTCCGGCAAGGCTGTTACCGGTCAAACCGAAGAAATCGCCGCTGATGATACCGACCATGGTGTCGTCTTCCTGTCAAGTTCAGCGCTGGCTGGACACCAATCCTGGCGGTCCAACAGCATCGCGTTCTGTTGCTCTTGACTAAGTTATCCAGCGATCGGCAGCGAAGTTTAGGGCGCTCTTCAATTTTTTTGCGCCAACCTCTTGAGGCTTCTCCTTGAAAGTTGGTGGTCGCGATTTTTTTCTATGCACCCCTAAACTTTTGCGGCCAAGCACGGATAAGTTGGGGAAAGGGCATGACTGCGTGCAAGGTTGCGGCGAACTGCCCAACAAGAGCAGAAGCCTCAAGTTAGTTAGCACTCAGCGGCGAGCGCCCGCTCAATCTGGAGATTTGTTTCGTGCTGCCATCCAAGAACAGCTTTCTCGATCATGTGAAGTGGCTACGCAAAGCCGTTGCCGCAGAGCAGGCTGAGTTCATCCTGGCCGGCGACTCGATGCAGGCGCTCGTTCGCAAGGGCAACATGCACTGGCGGCTGCGTCCACAGTTCCTCATCACGATTGATGGCACACGGCAGTATTCTTCGACCCCGTCGGACGGCCCCCAGATGTTCGCCGGCTGGTTTCCGTATGAAACCCGGCGGTGGCGCTTGGCCTCAGACAAGCTCGCCTTCAAGCATTTCGCACAAAGTGCCGGTTTTCAGGTGCCCGATCATGATGTGTCGCCGACCAGCCAGATGACGGATGTTGTCGTGAAGCGGGTGGCGTCGTCGTTCGGTACGCAGGTGAGCGGCCCGTATAGGACGGCACAGGAGCACACGATCGATCCGTCCGTGGGGGAGTACTACGAGCGCTTCATCTTTGGCGATCTCGTGAAGATCTGGTTCTGGAATGCAGAGCCCATCTGCGCCGAGGTAGACAGAATGCCGTACGTCATGGGCGACGGCGTACTGAACCTGCGCCAGCAAATCATCGTGCGTGCGCGCTACGCGCGCAACTATTCGGACGAGGAGTCGCGTGAACTGGTGAAGGGCTGCGCCCCTCTGTTGAAGTACTACGGCGTGACCGAGGACACCATTCTCCCCCGGGGTAGAGAACAACGAATCGAGTTCCGATACGGGTCTGACCTCATGCACCCACGCAACCGGCGCATCGTTGATCTTCAGTCAGATCCGCTCGAGTCTTGGGCACAGCCCATTCCGGAAATCGGAAAAACGCTGTATGGCGCAATCCCCGGCGACTTGCGGCAGCACGTTGTCTATACCGTGGACGCGATTCGCGACCCTGCTGGAAAGCTCTGGCTGCTGGAAATGAACAGCAACCCGACTCTGCATCCGCTCGTCTACGTACCGATGATGCGGGATCTGTTGAGCAACGCAGCGCAGCCATCCGTTCAAGACCTGTCTCGAGTCACTTCATCCCTAGAGCCTGCTCAGGCCTGATTCCATATAAAAGGAGCAAGTATGTTCAGCGAAAGCCTGCGATCCGATGCGCTGCCCGCCTGGGCCGACAGCGGCCGCCCCCTCCCGAGCGCCGTCTTTCCCGACGACACTATTCTTGAGCCCGGCCAATGGGTGCCGGCGTTGTTTGGTGACTACGGCGGCGATTACGGCGGCGGATCCGGTGAAGGGGGCGACAGCGGTTCCGACGGCGAGAATGGCAGCGACGGTGAAAGCGGTAGTGACGGCGAAAGCGGTTCTGATGGCGAAAGCGGTTCTGATGGCGAAAGCGGCAGTGACGGCGAAAGCGGTAGCGGTGAAAGCGGTAGCGGTGAAAGCGGTAGCGGTGAAAGCGGTAGCGGCGAAGGCTCTGGTGAAGGGGCCGGTGAAGGCGGTGGCGGTGGCGGCGGTGAAGGTGGTGGTGAAGGCGGTGGCGGTGAGGGTGGCGGTGACGGGGGCTCCTAAGCCATAGAGTACTCAAGCTCCGCCGGATAGGTCGTACCCGTCTGGCGGATAGTCGTCATCGCAACGAAAACCTGATTAAAGGGTCGTAATTTGATGCAAGTTGGCCATATCCCGGACGCCCAGGTGGACGTTCGGGAAATGTTGCGTCGAGCAATCTACGAGCGCGCTGTCCTGCTTGGGAACGGCGTCACCTTTGACTTCCGTGATCTGCTGACTCAGGCACGGTACGCAAGAGCTGCTGGTCAACTCATGTGGCCGCTGATCAAACCGTTCAATCCGGAAGTCCTTGTCGGCCCAGGCTATGGTGCGGCGCCGCTCCTCTATGCCATCGCAATGGCGGCACTAGAGGACGGCGTTGACCTGAGCATTCTCATGGTCCGCGGCGAACGCAAGGACCATAACCGCAAGCGCTGGGTCGAGGGCGCACCTTGCGCCGACGGCGCTCGCGCCGTCATGATCGATGACTTCCTCGGGAGGGGTTCGGCAGTCCCCCTCGTCGAGGAAGCACTTGCCGCGGACAACCTCTCGCCAAACATCTGCGCTTTGGCCGTCTTATTCGACCAATGGCGACCGCTCGGCTCACGGCAGTTGTCGGTCGGCAAATTTCCGGTGGTTTCCGCCTTCAAGCGGCATGACATCGGGTTGACGCGCGATTGTTACGACGCTAAGCCGCCGTTGATGCAGGGGGCATCTCCGGCGTTTATTGGAATGCTGGCATGGTGGCGTTTTGACCTGAACGGGTATTTCAAGCACCCCGTCAAATGCGCCCCCGTCATCGCCGACAACGCCGTGTTCGTCGGCGACGATCAATCCCGTGTGTGGCGATTCGACGCCCGCACCGGAGAAGCTGTCTGGCGCTACGACAGTCTGGCGAAGCCATACAAAGCTATTGTCCAACAACTACAGCATGTTGATTCGAGCTTGGTATTTGGCTGCTATGACGGAACCATCACGCGGTTGAATGCGAATGATGGCTCCATCATCTGGCGTTGGCGTATCGGTTCACACGTCCATGCCACACCCGTAGTGGATCTGCCCAATCAGCGCCTATACATCAATGCCGAGCAGGACAATTTTGGTGACGAAGCATTCGGCTATCTGCACTGCCTCGATTGGCAAACGGGCAGAATTCTCTGGAGCCATACACATGCATCGTGGCCCCCTGCCACGGCTGCCTATAGCGCGAAACATGGCGTGGTCATTTCGACTTGCAACGATAGATCCGTGATTTGCGTAGACGCGGACAGCGGCACCCTACGCTGGCAGGCTCGATCTAGGGGGCTCGTACGGGGCAAGCCCGGGCTGACCGATGACTGCGTACTCATCGCTACCGAAGCCGGATTCCTACAGAGCTTTGATATCGAAACTGGCGAGTTGCTCCGCAGCCGGCGACATGGGAAGGGACTTCAGCACCAGTTCCTACACGTGTCGGACTCCGTTGCCTACGTCCTGGACGATACATCTCATCTCGTAGCGTTCAACGTCGACGACCTGAGCATCCGGTGGATGTCCAAGTTCAGAAGCCCAGGGGTATGGACGCCCCTGCAATTTGACAAGCATCTCGTGGTTCTCTCCAGGGAGGGCCAGCTGGCTGTACTGGATCCACAACGAGAGATCAAGCTATGGGAAGGCAACGTCGGTGGGGAGTTCCGACAACCGCCAGCGCTGGGCTATGTAGATGGAACACCAATGCTCGTTGCCGCAAGCCACCACTCCGGCCTCAAAGCATTCAAGGTTGACCCGTTTTACAGTGAGCAACGTCAATGAATCACCCTTACTCGAGCGAAACACAGGCAGTTGCGGCCGCAGAACTTGATACCCCCCGTTCTCCAGGGGCGAGTTGGATCATCGTGGCGCAGGTCAAGTCCAACCGGGTGGTCTACTTCACAGACGACCCGGACTACCAGCCGGCCATGGAGGGTGACTGGTACTTCGTGTCGCAGTATCTGGGCGAGTTGCCTGCCGCAATGACACTGCGCAATTGCTGGGGTTGGCGTTTCAATGGTGGCGTGTTCAAAGACGTGCGGGAGCCCGAGCCGAAGCCCCTGCTGCAGCGCATGCTGGACAGCAACAGAAGCGCCCTCCTGGCGCTATTGCGTGACAAGATTTCACAGGCGCGCAATCGGTTCGCCGCGACCTGCGCGCTCGGGAACGACGTGCGGCACCTCAAGCGCGTCGAAGCTCAGCGCTACTTGAACGAAACGGGCGCCTCTTCCTCCGAGGGGGACGCTGAGCATTTCCCCATGCTCAGTGCGGTCGCCACTGCACGGGGAATCGCACTGCAAGAAGCAGCCTCGCTCATTGAGCGCCGTCATCAAAGCACGCGGTTCATGCTCGAGCAGACCGAGCACGTTCGCGAACACTACGTACAGGCCATTCATCGCGCGCAAACACAAGAGGACATGTTCCGGTTGCGTCGTGAATTGCTCGACACGGTCCTGCCGGACCTCTCTGCGCGCTTCAAGTTCCCGGCGTCGCCGTTTGAACCGGAGGACTGGAGTAAGCCACTGTCCGACGTCCACAAGGTTCATGAAACGGCGCGCCTGCGCGCGCAGCTTCGCGAAATTATCAACGCAAAACGTGCGGCGCTTCACGACGGGTACCTTGGTGGAGATCTCATCGCCCGCAAGCGGCTTGAACAAGCCAAGGCATTGCTGCAGAACGACGGTAGCAGTCCCACGCAAGACTATGCGCTGGTGGAAAGCCAAGCACGGCAAATGGGCGTGTCGCCTGTCGACGCTGCAAAGCAGTTGGTCCAAGCCGACCATGATGCCGAGACAACCCTGATCAGCACGGAACTCTTGAAGGACACCTTGCTGGGAAGAATCGACTCCATTGCGAATCTGCGAGACATCCGCGACATTGGTGACGCGCTGCAGGCCCTTGCTGCTGGCAAAGAGCCCGCCATCGTGTAATTCCTGTCCGACTGCATTCCCTCCGACCAAACAAAATTTCCAGGCGCCGCATGATTGCCGATCAGAACTCGATCCCAGACTTGATTCAGCAAATCAGCTCGTGCGACGCCGACAGTGCGATAACACTCTTGGAGACGGCCGCTACGCGCCACCCCGGGAATCCACACGTACTGTTCCTGCTGGCTGCGCAGTACATGCAGGCGAGGCGCACGGATCAGGCTGAGGCAGCGTACACCGCAGTGGTGCGGGTTGCACCCGACTATTCGATTGCGAGGTTCCAGCTCGGGCTACTGCAGATGACCGATGGCCGCCCCGCCACCGCACTGGTCACCTGGGGGCCGCTCGACTTGCTGGACAACAGACATCCTTTAAGGCTATTCAAGCGTGCCTTTGAATTGCTGCATCAGGACCAGATCGCGGATGCGTGCACGCTGTTGCGCGACGGAATCGGACAGAACATCGATAACGCAGCTTTGGGCCGTGACATGCAAATGCTGCTTGGAAAGCTCGAAGCGGCCATGGCCGAAGTAGCCCGTGCTAGCCGCCCTACGGCAACAATGATGCCCCTCCAGTCCATCGAAGCCGAGGAAGACGCGCATTTCCTCGTATCCACGTACAAGAGCTTGCACTGACGCCTGCCTATCTTCCCAGAGCCCGAGCCGATGCTTCACAGCCGAACCATCGCGTGCCACACGCGTATCCGCAAGCCGCGCTTGCTCTCTCGCCTCACAGGCCGCGAAAACATTCCTGGCTACGCACGCTGCATCGTGGCACTCGGACTTGGCCTCTTGATGGCCTACGGCGTACTCACTAGCAATTCGATCGCAGCGGCCGAAACGTCGGGTTCCGTTGATACACCGACACCAGCCTCTGTCCTGGCCCCAGCATCGCCCCCTGGGCCGGTAGAGCCAGAAATCGTTTCCATTGCAGTTCCAGGAGCGGGCACATTTGGCGGCGACATCGCCATGCGCGCCGAAGTCTATAAGCCGGCAGGGCCCGGGCCTTTCCCTACGCTGATCTTCTCCCACGGGCGGACGGCAGACCGCATAGACAGGGCGAATTTCAAAAATCCCATCCCGAAGGGCCACGTGCGATATTGGTTAGCAAAAGGCATCGCCGTTGTTGCGCCTATTCGCATCGGCTACGGTGCCACCGGGGGCCCTGACCTAGAGACCGCGGGTGCCACATTCAACTCCACCGGCATGTGCACAAGCAGACCTGATTTTCGGCATCTGGCCAAGGTCACACAGGACGTTACCCTGATCGCACTAGCATGGGCTCGTACGCAACCTTGGGTGGACAGAAACCGCCTCATTCTTGAGGGCCAATCAGTTGGCGGGTTCGCCACTGTGGCGACAGTAGCGGCGCAACCCCCTGGCGTGATCGGCTACATCAACTTCGCTGGCGGTGCCGCGGGTTGGCCTGAAGGCGCGCCGGGCCACAGCTGTGATCAAGCGCAACTACGCGAAGTCATGGGTGAGCTTGGAAAAACGGCACAGATCCCCGGTTTGTGGCTCTACGCAAAAAACGATCGGTACTGGGGGCCAGTCGCCCCGGGCGAGTGGCACCAGGCATTCATATCTGGAGGAAGTTCTGCGGAGTTCATCCATACTGCTGAACTGCCTGGGCACGATGGCCACGCCTTGTTGTACTACGGCGGCAAGCTCTGGTCTGTTCACGTCGACCGCTTTGTCAAACAACTCGGGCTCTAGTCGCTTCATATAATAGCCACATACGCGTCGCGGTGAGCGGCAACAGAATCAGCTTGGAACGAGTAGTTCACCGCGCACAGACGCACTGCTTGCCGAACCCTTAAGCCACCCCGCCTGCGCTCATGAGTGCCATTGATCCAACTAGCCAGCTTCTTGCTTACATCCGCACGGAGGCACAAAACTGGCGGCGTGAAGTCGAGCGAGGCGGACGAAATACCTCCCCGTCGCCCGGTGGCACGACGCCGCGTCGCCCCGAAGACCTTCTGAGTCGTGTGGCCCAGGCAGTCGTCGCTATCGACCCGGACGATCCGCAGCGCAAGCAAAAAGCTTTCCGAGTCTACTTGGGCTCAGTTTTGGCAAATGAACTGGGGCTGCATCTTCTCAACGATCCAGGCTTCGATGATCTAATTGGCCGAGTACAAGCGTCGATGGAGCATGATCCCAAACTGTCCATTGCCATGCAACGCGCCGGCCAATTGCTTCTCGAAACGGCCAACCAAGCGACATCACGACGCTAACCGCGGGAGTTGAGCTCGATCAGGACCGAAAAGATTGGCCCTGCGCAAAGCCAGGGTGCTGGGCAAGCACACGGGTCGCGAGCTTGCGGAACGCAACCGGGTCATTCACTTCACCCGATAGGACCGCTTGGGCGTAGCGCGCGGACAGACATCCCTTGTCCAGTCCAAGCGCCAATTCGATCTCCCACGCCGCCTCGGCGCGCTTACCCTCAGTCGCAAGAATCACCGCCATGGAGCCATGGCTCTCCGCAAAGTTTCGATCCAATGCGAGCGCACTGGCGAACGCACGGCGCGCGGCGGATAAATCGCGGCGCATGAACTCACACCACCCCAGCCCGATCCAGGTGCCAATGTGGCCTGTCATGTGAGCAACCGCCTTTCCAAATGCAGCGTGCGCCTCGTCGAACCGCTGTTCTAAAAGATTGGCAAACGCTAAACCAGACCAACTACGTCCATCATTCGTGTTCAGCGTCAGCGCGCTTTGGAACGTGGCGATTGCGGCCTCCACATCTTGCCTTCCCAACGAAAGCGAGCCCTGGCACACCAGCGCCTCAAGCTGGCCCGGGTTGCCATTGAGCGCCTGCGACGACCATGCAGCAGCGTCGGCCAACCTGCCGGCGTCGAAGGCCATCAGACTCGCTACACCGGTCGCTTCGGCGGAAACCGGCTGACTTGCAAACAGCTCGTTGAATCTGCCCAGTCCGTCGTTCAGTTGCCCAAGGTGATGCTGGCACCGAAGCCAAAGCGCCAATGCCGGCTGAGCAGCGTCCCCTTGACTTGGATAGACGAGCGAAGAGAGTCGATCACGCGCAGCCTCGAACTGGCCTTGACCGAACAATGAGAACGCCAGGTTATAGAGAACCACGGGATTGTTCGCCCCTGCGGTGACCAAGGCCTCTAGTACGGCCTGCGCGTCGACATAGCGCTTTTGCGCCAACAGGAGCACGGCGCGACGATGCTCCCACGGCTGAGAGTTCGCATCCGTGCCCAGCATGGCATCGACCTGCTGGGCCGCAAGGGAGAAGTTCCCAGCTTCCAGCGCGCCCTCAAATAGATCCTCGCGCAATCGCACGTTCTGTGGATCTGCCTCCAAGTAAGTCTGCAGGCGCTCTAGGCGTTGGGATTGAACCGAATCGGCAGTCATGGCTGATCTCTCGTATGGTGGCCCGCCAGGGACCTCGTATGTTCCGTATGGCTAATACGCGATATCGCATCGCGCCTGCTTCGCTACCAGCGCATGCAGTCGCTTCAAGCCTTGTTGATGCAATTGTGATACCCGACCTTTCGTGAGCCCCAACTCTGACGCCACCTCATCGAACGACTTCAGTTGCTGATAGTGCAGCCGGACGACTTCGCGCTCGCGTGGAGTCAAGTGATCCACCAGATGCCAGATCTGCTGTCGCAACTGACGCAGTTCAACACGGGAGTACGCGTTGTCTGGTAAGACTTCGTCTTGATCTGCGAGCATGCCGGTTCCCTCAAGAAGGATGCCAAGCGCGATGCCAACCCCGATCTCCCCAAGCTCGCGCAGCAGCTTCTGAGAACTTCCGTCGCTCAATGGCTCGCTGGCCAGTGAGGCTGCGCGTTCGGCGGCGAGTCGGCGACGCAAACCGATCTGCTGTTGCTGTTCGCTAAGTCGCTCGATGCCATTGAGCATGGCACCGACGATGCGTGGTGTCGCAAATGTCTTGAACTGGACGCCCTGCGCGGGATCGAAACGCTCCAGTGATTCCATCAGGCCTACTACGGCAAATTGCAGGTATTCCTCAAACTCGAACGCATCGTGTGTACGCCGCGCATAGGTGGTTGCGGCCTGTGCCTTCGCATAGGGAAGATATCGCGCAACCAGCGCCTCCCGCGCCGCTATATCACCCTGCCGGCGCAATCTGGCCCACAACGCCGATTCGTCCGCACGAGCGTCGTCAGTGGACGCCTCAACTGGGAGCGTCGCTCGATCACCCGACAACGGTTCGTCACTGGACAGGGCCATCCCGGAACTCGGCAGCCTCTAGTGGAACGACCCAACCAGGGCCTTCATCAGCAGCCCCCAGCCGTCCATCAGCACGAACATCAGAATCTTCAGCGGCAACGACACCGTTGCTGGCGGCATCATCATCATGCCCAGCGCCATCAGAATGCTGGACACCACCAGGTCAATCAGCAGAAACGGCAGGAAGACAACGAAACCGATCTGAAATGCCGTACGCAATTCAGAGAGCATATAGGCGGGCACCAGCTGAACATTGCTGATGTCGTCCATCGTCTCTGGAGGTTTGGCCTTGGAAAGTTCCACCATCAGCGCCAAATCTTGCTCGCGCGTTTGGCGCACCATGAAGTCACGCAGCGGTGCGCTTCCCTTCTCATACGCCGTTTCCATGGAAATAGAACCGGCCATGAACGGTTGAAACGCCTGCCGATTGATCTGTTCCAGTGCTGGCGACATTGTGAATAACGTCAGGAACAGGGCAAGACCAATCAGTGCAGTGTTGGGCGGTGTTTCCTGCATCCCAAGCCCATGCCGGAGCATCGAAAGAACGATGATGATGCGCAGAAACGATGTGACTGAGACTAGCAGCGCTGGAAGAATCGCCAGCACAGTCAAGCCAAGCACGACGCGCAAGGCTTGCGCAGTTTCGGATGCCGGCGTGGCACGTGGTTGTGTCGCCGCCGTCGGCCTCAATGTTGGGGCGGCGATGGGTGTAGGCGATCTTGTCACCGCATAGGCGGAGGCGGAAATGGTCAGTGCGCCTGCGCAGACCAGCAGACTCAGTGAGCATTGCCGCGCGCAAATACAAAACACCTTCAGCCATCGGAAGCAACGTTCACGCATGGCCCTCCCCCGACATTGAAGAGGCATTGGAGGCTGTACTCGCGTCTACGGGGCGTTTCGCGAGGACACTTACCTGCTGTTCGGTGCATCCGAGCAACCATTGCTCATGATTCCATTCGACCACGTGCAGAGTGGCTTTGCCTGCCAGCCGCGACGAGCTGATGACCCGCGCGTGGTCGCCCTGCCTTTGCCCAACCATTCGACTCAACACTCCAGGCTGCAGGCCGCCGCCCGATGACGAGCGCGAGCGAAGATACTTGGGTAGCCACCATAACAATCCACCCAATACGGCTACCAGGAGCAGCAGTTGAGGCAAGCCGAACATCGCGCCTCCATCCGGCTCCGCTTCCCGTTTCACAGGAATATTCCCTGAGATACGCCCTACCTCCGCTTTCACATCGGCAGGCGTTGCGGGTGATGTTGATGGTGTCGGTACGTCAGGCACCGCAGACTGCGGTGCAACAGCAGATGTCGGCGAAGACACCACCTGCGCGTCGACGCTCGGGACAACCACCGCCAACAGGCTAACCAACACGAGGTGTGTGCAGACCGTGCGCAACGAAATACAACCAGACGTCGCACGGGATCGGAGACAAGACATGCGATGCACGAAAGCGGGTTCCTTATACCTTGAGAGCGACCGGCAGTTCTGTGATGCGCACGCCAAAATGCTCGTCCACCGCAACCAGTTGGCCACGGGCGACCACTTTTCCTTCCAGTAGGAGGTCGACCGGTTGCGCGACCTTGCTGTCCAAGCGCAGCACTTGCTGCTCTTTGGCCGCCATCAACTCACCGACGGTCAAGGTCGTTGTCCCAACACAGACCGTCAGGCGGGCTTTGACACTGAGCAACGGGTTGACCTCGGGGCGCAACGTGTCACTCAGCAAGGATTGACCGGCGACCGGGCTTCCGTCTCCATGCAAATCGCTCAGTGCGAGGGTCTGCGCCACAGGCTGGTTGTCGCCGACTTCAACATCATCCGGACTGCGGTCGCGCGCGACAGAATTGAGCGAGAGCTCCATGGTTGTACCTTTCCGTTCTACTTAGAAAAATTTCAGTTCTTTTGCTGGGATCAAGCTACTGCGTCGAATCCGCACGCTGCAATTCAAGCGCCTTGTGCTCATCCAACCGCCCAAGAAAACCCTGGAACAGCGGTGCGCCCTCGTTCAGACGAACGAGTAAAGGCGACTCCAACGTGTGAGGTACGCGCACGACGTCACCGACGCGCAATCCACTCAACGTTCCCAGGTCAAGCGCGAGTGGACTCAGTTCGACCGACACTGAGAGGTTCTCGCCAGACAGCGCTGCGAGTACTGGAACCAAGCCGGCTCCGGCATTGGTGTCCGTATTCCCCGCGTCAGTCGACACCACGTTGTGGTGGCCTAGCATGCGAGCTGCATGGGAGAAGTCCATCACGATGGCAAAGCGATGTCCGAACCAATCGATTGACAACCACACCGCACCGGACCATGGCTGTGCCAAGGGCGCCGGCAGGCTGCCTGCACCCAACACCCGCTCATCTACCCTGCCTAGCGCGGCGCAGCCAGTCCACTTGTTCAGGCGTGCACGCCAATCTTCAACCGCTTCTGTCGCAACGTCGTCGGCTATCCGCGACTGCGGGCCATCCGCCAAAATTGGGAACGCACCATCTGGCGCTCCGAAGAGTGCCGCCCGCACCAACATCACGGCTCGATCATCTGGCGAATCGAAGCGGGACGTTTCGCTGATCGCGCCCCCTGGACGTAGCACGCCCGATTCGACAGTCCACCAAGCCTGCCCTTCGTCGTTCCCGGCTGACAACGCCATCCACAATCCGTCGGCGCTGTCACCAGCATCCGCATGCGAAAATCGCTCCGACGCAGCGATGCCGACAGGCCCAGCCATGGGAACTGCATGAGGCAATGCCCATGCATTCATCCACTCGTCGCAAAGTGTTTGCAGCTCTGCTGCCAGGCGCCCGAGTTGAGCGTCCGGCCACCAGCGCATCGCAACGGCTTGGTGCTCAGCCGGCACAGTGCGCCGATCTTCCTCGGAAAATTTGCCAGCCACGTTCATTTGCCGTGCATCGCGAAGAGCTCGGTCAGCATGTCATTCGCGGTGGAAACCACTTGCGATGACGCTTGGTAGCCTCGCTGCATGATGACGAGGTTGCTGAACTCCTGCGAGAGATCCACGTTCGAAATTTCGACCATCCCAGACCGAACAGTCCCGAACGCATCGCCGCCTGCGGCACCGGTTTCCCAGGACTTTCCGTCGACGGCCTTGAACTCGTTGTTGCCGACAGCCTGAACTGCATCAGGCGAGCTGAAACGGCCCAGTGCCAATCGTGTTCCCTTGCTCGTCTGTCCATTGGAGTACGTCAGAACAAGCGTGCCGGTGTTGTCAAACGTTGCTTTGGTCAGCGCGCCGGCCCCGAACCCGTCCTGCGACGCGACCGCAAGCGTTGACTGGCTCCCCGAGTCGAACGAGGTAACGTTCTTGGAGAAATCAAGCGTCAGTGGAATCGCGGATTGGCCCGACGGCGTGTAGTTCAGCGAAACGGTTGCATTGGCAGGATCGGGCTGGCCATTGATGAACGCGATCGTGCCACTGCCGACAGTCGTCGTCCCATCCAGCACCGTTACAGTCCAGCTACCCGGCTTGCCGCTGACAGGTGCAAGTTTCGCAGAGAGCGTGTGCGCACTGCCGGAGCCATCCAGCACGCTGATGCTGCCCACTGTCTGCCCGGTCGACGTACTCGAAAGATTGCCACTGAACGTTACGCTGCTCGTCGCCTTGGCGGCATTCGTTTTGAGCGTGGCGATGCTGATTGCTGTCAGGCTTCCCGTCGAGTCGAGCCCCATGACCTGTTCGCCTGTCGCACTGGAAACCAAGTTGCCGCTGGCGTCAAACTTGAACTGGCCGTCACGGGTGTAGTGGATCGATCCATCTGCTGCTTTCAGTACGAAGAGCCCCTGCCCATCAACGGCCAGGTCCAGATCGTTGCCAGTGGTCTGCAGTTGCCCTTGCTGGAAGTTCAGGATGGTGCCAAGGGTATTCAAACCAAAACCAAACTGGCTTGATGAGTGCCCACCATCTTGGCCAGCAAGCCCGCCGGTCGAGTAAAAGAGATCCGAGAACTGCAGCGAGGAACCCTTGAACCCCGGTGTGTTCATGTTGGTCGTGTCGTTCGAGATGACGCGTAACCCCTCCTCGTAACCGTGCAGACCTGTCATCGCAATGTAGATGGAATCGAGCATGGGAGACCTCGTATGGTGGATGGTGTGTTTAACGAACAGCGATGACCTGGCTCAGGTCAATGTTTGTCAGGGTGGCGCCACTTCCCGCCTTGACGGTTAACTGTGGCGAATTTCCCGAGAGGGAGAGTGCGGATACCGTGCCGGTCACCGTCCCAGAATTGGTAGTGATATCGACGGTGCGGCCAATGAGGCCGACGGACTGCAGCGAGGCCTGGTTCGACACGAGCGTCTCGATATTGCTGTTCATCTGCTGCGTCTGGCCGAGTGCAGTGAACTGCGCGACTTGCGCCATGAACTGCTGGTTATCCATGGGCTTAAGCGGATCTTGATAGGTCAATTGCGTGAGCAAAACCTTCAAGAAATCCTGCATATTGAGGTTGTTGACCTGGGATCCCGCCCCGCTGGCAACACTGTTTGCTGCGCTGATTGTCATCGTGCACCCTGCTCATAAAGATGAAACATCGGCTGGTCTGCAGACCAGTCCCCGCTTTGAAGAACCTGTCGGTATTGGCCCTCGTGCAGCTTGGCTAGAGAAATGCGCTTGTCCCAACTCCCCGCCGTCCCGTCGATCACGGTCCGGCCATTGCAGACAAGGCTGAGTAGCTGATGTCCGTTTTCGCTCAACATGCGATCGAGCTGCTGGCGGATTTCCGGCAAAGCCGTGCTTTCATCACCATCGACGCCCAACCAAACGCGCGCGCCTTGCTCTGTCCATTCCACGTGGACCCGCACAGGGGGATTGGACGGCGCCGCCGACGTCGCTTCCTTGCTTGACGAAGGAAGCGGCGCTTCAGCGTCATCTTCCGCCTCGTCGATGACCTCGCTCCGAACGTCACTGTTTGTGTGGAGCCGTACCATCAGCTCCGAAGACACCGGCTTCAACGCAGGCGGATCCGCCCGGTCCATGACAGTGATTGCGCCATCGAGCGCCCCTCGGTCGGAGCCGAGCACGGCTTGTCGGAATTGAGCGATCAGGGCGTTCCACTGCGCCAATGGAGGCGCGGCGGTAGGAGCCACCTGCCAAAGCGCTGCCAAGCGTTGCGCGCCAGGGCCAGCGGTATTGGCGATAGCGACGGGCCTCACATCCGCCACGGGCGGTGCACCTGCCGAGCGTTGACTGTCAACTGCTGGCACTTGCCCGGCGGAAGTCGTCGAGCGCATGCTCGCACCTGCGATCTCTTGGGGTATAGGGCTAGCCTGCGTGACGACATCGGTGGCATCAGAGGGCGGCGCCGCACGGCGAGATGACACGGCGACCCGATCTCGATTGATCAAGCGCGCTTCTGAAGCCGGATTTCGTGCTGGTGCTTCGTACGGTCGCTTGCTATCCGGCCGTCCATTGTTCTCCGGCTGCCCCTTGGCGCCGTCGCTTGCTTCCTTGAACCAACCGGCCAATTCGGCCTGCTCCATCGCCCGCTGCCAGCCCTGGTACCGATTGGCAGTACCATGGGCAATGCCATCCCGGTCCATCAACAGTGATCGACCGTCAGAATCGGCCAGCGCAAGCGCGTCGCTCTGTCCCAGCTTCATACGTCCGCTCCCAGCATGGGTTGTCCCTGCCTCATGATCCAATCTTGGTCAGCCTGCGCCGAGACCCGGCGGCTCTGCTCAAGCGCGTAGTCCGCAATACAGTCGTCGCGGTGTTGATCCATTGCGTCCAGCTTCTGTTGCTGTGTCACATAGGCCGCCTGTACCTCTGCGCGCCCCCTCAACAGATCTTGCAGCTTGGCGTTCTCTTCTTGCATCCTGGCCTGCAACGCCGTCAACCACCGCAGTCCCTGGCGGTGCGCGTTCACGTCGAGTCGCATCTTGACTGCGTCCGACGCAGCGCGCGATTGGTCCTTGTACTGCGCACGCAATCGCTCCAGCCCCGACTCGGTCTCAACAATGCTCTTTTGCAAGCGTGCCAACGCTCGCAACAATTCATCCACACGCCATTGCTGTCGCTGCCGCAATGGCTCCAGTGCGTACTCGAAGCCTCGCAAGTCAGTTGGCATCTCGCGCGCCCCCGAAAGCGTTGAGCAACATCCCAGTCCAGATCAGATGTCGCGTCAATGTGCCCGCCCCGCAGGTACAGCCGCTGCCAGCTGCCGCAATGCCTCCGCCCGGCTGACGCCCCCTTCCGCCTGCGCGAGCCAGGCTCTCAAATCGGGAGCGCAGGCCAACGCCTGATCGAGTTCGGGATTGGTGCCATGCTCATATGCGCCCAACTCCACCATCTGTCGGTTTCTCTCCAGCATCGCCAATAGCTGAATCGCCCGAGTAGCCAATTCCTTCTCTTGATGCGTCGAGAGATCGGGCAACAGGCGACTGGCACTCTTGAGCACGTCAATCGCCGGGTATTGGCCCTGATGCGCAATCTGCCTAGACAGCACGAAGTGGCCATCAAGAATCGCCCTCAACGCATCGGATATCGGCTCGTTCATGTCGTCGCCTTCCACCAACACGGTCAGCAACGCGGTGATTGAGCCGCCGGATGGCGCGGTCCCGCAGCGCTCGCACAGTTCGGGCAACTCGGCAAACACTGACGGCGTGTAGCCGCGCGCGGTCGGAGGCTCTCCAGCAGCCAAGCCAATCTCGCGGCGAGCCATCGCAAACCGAGTAATCGAGTCCATCGTCAGCACAACTTGCGACCCGCGATCCCGGAAATGCTCAGCGATCGCAAGTGCGGCATGGACGGCCCGCACACGGGTCAGCGCTGGTTGGTCAGCGGTGGCGACAACGACGACGGAACGCTTCAGTCCTTCGGGGCCGAGTTGCTTCTCAATGAATTCGCGCACCTCCCGCCCACGCTCACCAATCAACGCAATCACGTTGACGTCGGCCTCGACATGCCGCGCGATCATTCCGAGCAGCGTGCTCTTGCCTACACCACTGCCAGCGAAAATGCCGATCCGCTGTCCTCGGCCGAGCGTGAGCAGTGCGTCAATACTCCGAACGCCGGTCTCTAGAACTTCATGAATGCGCGGGCGCTGCATCGGATTCAGCGGTGACGCCTTGAGAGCCCGTGATTCGGTTAGGACGGGCGCGGCCAAGCCGTCCAACGGTTGCCCGAACGCGTCAATGACGCGCCCGAGCAATGCGTCCCCAACCCCAAAGTCGGTACGGCGTCCCAGCGCAATCACCTCATTGCCAGCAGCAAGCCCCTGAACGTTGCCGAACGGCATGAGAATGACTTCGTCACCACCGATTCCGACCACTTCGGCGAGAACCCTCTCCGCCCCGGCTCTGCCTGGCAAGATTGCACATAACTCGCCCACTCGGACACTCGGTCCCTGCGCAACAATTGCGAGCCCAGACAGCCGTCTCACAGTGCCAGTACGTCGCGTCAACTCAGTCTGACGCAACTCGGAGCGAAGTTGCCGAAGGTCGCGATGCATCAGAGCAACACCTCGGACGAACGTGGTCCGCCGCGGGAGACCACGTCTCGCACTGCGGCGAGTTGCGTCTCCAGGCGTGCATCGAGACTCCCCAAGGGTGAGCGCAGGAGGCATCCTCCTAGCTCTACCGTTTCATCTGCCACCCATTCGACTGACGAACCCTGTTGAAAGCTCTGCCGCGCTAGCCACGCATTCAGATCGACATCGCCTTTCAGGTAGTCCAGCGTGGCCGGATGGACGTGAATCGCAATCAGCCGCGCGCTCACTTGTTGCACAGCATTCCGAACGATCTCTTGCGTTGACCGGGGATCTGTCACCGTGGCACCCACAATCCGGCAGATCACTTCGAAACACAACGCCGCCATCTCGTCCTCGGACTGATGCATGCGCTTGAGCATCTCGCCGGGAAGCGATGAGAGTAATTGATCGAACTGCCGCAGACGGTCTTCTGTAGCCTGCGTGGCCATCGCGCGGGCTTCCTGCAGGCCGTCGGCACGGCCCTCTTTCAGGCCCTGCTGATAGCCCTCTTCTCGACCGGATTCGAACCCCGCACGGTATCCCTCTTCTCGCCCAAGCACGGCACCATCACGTTGGCCTGCCTCCCAGCCCGCCTCGTAGGTAGCCAGTTCAGATTTCGGGTCAATCGATTCGCCAGCTACCCGCTCTTTAGTGCAGCCATCCACCGCCCGCCCATGTTCCGACAACGCGCCGTGACCTAGGCCACGGCGGCGCGTAAGAAGCCGGGGAACCTCGTGCACGAGAACGTCTCGCAGGATGGTTGGAACGCTGCCCTCCGCCCGTGCATGCGCCTCGGGAGCACCGAGCGCTTGCTTGGTGTTCAGCACAGTCATGGCCGACGCCCCAGTTTTCGCAACCACTCCGCCCAGCGGCTGGACTGCGGCTGTACCGCCCCGCCCACCCGAACGTGGGCTGCGTTCGCTAATTGTGTGTTCACGGTCAGTCTATCCACGCGTGCGCAGACATGTTTCAGTAGGCTGGCCCGCATCGCTGACGCGGTGCGAACACTGGCACCGGCTCCCCGCATTTCCATGACTGCAGATTCGACGCGTCCCCGTATCGCTGGACCTAAGCGCATCAGGACCTGTGTGCGCCACGGCCAATCCCGCATTAGCAGCAGATGTGCAATCAACTGGGCCGGCTCAGGGCGGAGTACCGCGGCCAACGCGACGGGATCTTCCCTCACCAGTCTGTCGATGCAATCCGCTTCGAAGTTTCCAGAGGACTCTAAAGGCAATGGGCGCTCCACGGCCGCGCTAACCGCTGAAAGAGCTGACTTGTCTAGGAGAGCCGCGTCACCCAGCAACTCACGCACCAACGCTCGATCCGCGGGAATACCCATCTGCCGCAACTCCTCCAGCATCGGAGCCAGAATGGTGCAGTCTTCTGGGCGTAACTGCTGCAACAGCCATTCGCGATCGGACTTCGATAGCGCGTGCAAAAGCAACGCGGCACTTCGCGCCGGGGCCGCCGCATTCGGCGCCATGGGATCAGCAAACAGATTCACGAGGTGGTTCCTCTACCACTGCGTGCAGCCTCGCCACGCATCCATTCTTCGAGCTGGGCCAACACGGCTTCTCGCTGCGATGCCGAAAGTGGCTTGCGTTCCGAGGCTTGCTCTTCTCGCTGATTTCCTCGACTGCGTCGGGAAAACACACTCCCAAGAATCGCGCCGACAGCGAGTAAAACGACTACCCCGCTCACTAGCAGACGGCTGGAGATCGTCCCGGAAGGGGATGTAGCGGCGTCGCCCCGACCAACGTCAGGAACTTCAGCAGCCGGAATCTGCGGTCCCACCTGAGCGGCCGCGCTCGCCGCCGGCGTGCCTTGCGGCATAAGCGCATCCAGTGGTTGCACCACGACGGTGTCACCCCGATCAAAGGAGGCTCCCACCGCCGCTGCGACCAGCCGGCGCAGCCGCTCCTGCTGGTCCGCATCCAGGGGCTTGCGGACCATCGCAACAACTTGGATACGGCGGACCGATCCCGGTTGACTCACGACCTGCTCCACGCGATGGCCCACGGCGTAGTCCGTTTCTCGTTGAGAACTGCCTCCGCGCGCACCGGCCGATGCGTCGGCTACGCGTGCGTCTAATGGCGCCCCGGTCTCTCGCACGCTTTCGCGCTCGCGCGTCACCACACCACTGACCGACTGGCCATTGCGGCTAGCGGCCGGCACCACGTCCTCTGTCGTCGTCTGGATTTTGTCCATGTCCAACGTGACGTCCACGCTGGCGATGGCTTGCCCAGGGCCGAAGCTACGCTCCAGAACATCACCAACTTTGCGCAACAGGTAGCTTTCGGTCTCCTTCTTTAGATCCAGCCGACCCGATGCTGCGTCGACGTCTCCCTCCGAGCCCGAAGCGCGCGTCAGCGCCACGCCGTGTTGATCCACGATCGTCACGTCCTGCGTCGCAATACCTGGCACGGATGCCGACACCAACCGCTGGATACCCGTGATCTGATCTGGCCGAAGCACCTGCCCCTGCTTCAGGGTCAGGGTAATTGCCGCTTTCGCGCGGCTGCTGGCTTGCTTGAACAACCCTTGTTCCGGTAACGCCAGATGCACCCGGACATCGCGAATCTCGGACAGAGACAAAATCGTCCGTGTCAGCTCACCTTGCAACGCGCGCTGGTAGTTGATCTTCTGGGCGAACTCGGTCATGCCGAAATCGCTGTTGTTGAACAGCTCCAAGCCCACAGCACCATGCAACGGGAGATCCTTCCCCATCAATTTGATGCGCGTCTTGTAGACCTGATTGCGATCCACAAGGATGGACGTCCCCTGATCCCCCAATTGATAGGGAATCTTGAGTCGCTCAAGCTCTGCCACCATGGCTGCCGAGTCCTGGGGCGTAAGGTCGCCAAAGAGCACTTGGTAGTCGGTATGCAATGCCCAATATCCGAACAGCACCATCGCAGCAGCGATGCTGATCACCCCTGCGATCAAGCCAGCGCGAGCAAGTGCACTAAGGTTGTGCCAGAAATCACGAATCACCGAACATCCCCCAGGCTGTACTCGAAACGGCTATCCATCAAATCGTCCCCACAGTTCAATTCGAACATCGCTGCGTTCAATCCCTACACCTGCATCTTCATGACGTCCTGATACGCTTCCAGCAAGCGATTGCGTACCTGGAGAAGCAACTGGAATGACAGGCGGCTCTCTTCAAGCCGGATCATGACCTGATGAAGGTTCTGCACGTCTCCCGCGGCCAACTGCTGCAGATCTGTTTGAGAGACCAAGAGCTGCTGGTTCACACCCGTAAGCCCTTGATTGACCATGTCTCCAAACTGTCCTGCCGGGGCCGCCACGGGCATCGCGGCCGTTGCCGGCAGTACGTCGCTCGCCGCCTCTGCCTGGCCTGCCTGGGCGACCGCCTGAATGGCTTCCCACGTCATGACTGGCCCCCAATGTCCAGTGCCTTGAGGGCGAGGGTGCGGGCTGTATTCATTGCCGCAACGTTGGCCTCATAGGCGCGTAGCGCACTCATCATCGTCACCATCTCAGTTGCCGTGTCGACGCCCTGATAGGCAACGAAGCCCTTGTCATTCGCTAACGGATGACCAGGCTCATAGACCATCCGGGGCCGCGCACCGGTCGGCTCAGTCCTTACCTGGGGAAGGCTGAGCTGCGACAACTCATACGTCTCTAGCCCTTGATCGACGCGGTTCGAGAATGCGGACAAGCCGGTGTCCTGGCCGAGCCCGAGGGGGGCAGCTTGCGCTACCACCCGCAACGGCTGATAGTTGGAGCCATCGGCACCCAGCACGGTGTTGGCATTGGCCAGATTGAGCGCGCTAACATCGACACGGGTGCGCTCGACCGCCATACCCGCTGCGCTGATTGCGAATGCGCTTGTGTAGTCCATGTCGCCGATCCTTTATTTCTTGCCGTCGCTGACCGCGCTGGACAGAATCGCGTAGTGTTTCGCGAGCCCTTTCACAAGCGCCTGATATTGCACGGCGTTCTGCGCCATGTTCGCCACCTCAACGTCCAGCATGACCTTCGCGGGTAGCCCGGCCATGTCCAAAGCCGGCTCGAGCTTGGGTTGCATGGCTTCGATGGATGCACTGTCTAACCGGTCGTTGCTCGACAGAGCGCGACGAACGTCCGCCATCTGCGCCTCGAAACTCACCTTCATCGGTGCGTAGCCGGCGGTGTCAACGTTCGCGATGTTTGCCGCGGTGACACGTTGCCTCAGGCTTGCGGCGTCAAGCGCCAAGCCCATCATCGTGGTCGTCACAGCGTCGATTCCTTCTGTCATGCTTTTACTCCCCCAAACTTCCCTGAGAATGTGTCCTTCAGCTACTGGACAATCAACTCTGCGTGCAATGCGCCTGCGGCCTTGATCGCACGCAAGATGGAGATGATGTCTCGCGTGTTCGTATTCAGCTTGGCCAAGGTCTGAACCAGATCGGCGACGGTATTGCTTCCTGGTGGAACGTACCCCGGCCCGTTCTGTTCCGACGCCTCCATCCGCGTGTTGCTCACGATGGCGGTGCGGACGCCTGGCCCGGGGAAGATCACGTCGCTGGGCTGCGATGCCGTGTTCTGCGTGGCGATGGAAATTTTCAGGTCGCCGTGAGAAACCGCAACCTTCGATATCTGGACATCGCCACCCGACACCACGGTTCCGGTGCGCTCGTTGATGACGACCTTGGCGCGCCGATCCGGCTCGACAGCAACGTTCTCGAGCTTGGCGACGAAGCTGACGAGTTGGTCCCGCTGGCTTTCCGGCACACGAATCTCAATGCCAGAAGCGTCTCTTGCACGAGCAGTCCCGCCACCAATCTGGTTGTTAATCGCCGTCGCAATGCGATTTGCTGTTGTGTAGTCAGGCTCGGAAAGCACGAACGTCATGGTCTTGTTTGCGCTGAGCATCTCGGCATTGACGCCAACCTCCACCGTCGCGCCATTCGGCAATGAACCCACAGTTGGGTGGTTCTTCTGCAGAACGTTGCCATTCGCGTCGTATCGATACCCCCCGACTGACAGAGCGCCCTGGGCGAGCGCGTAAATCCGACCGTTTGGCCCTTTGAGCGGCGTCACCAGCAAGCTCCCACCGACGAGGCTACGTGCGTCTCCCGCCGATGACACTGTCACGTCCAACGTATCCCCTTCCCGCGCAAACGGAGGAAGCGAGGCGGACACCATCACGACGGCAACGTTGCGGCTCTGCACCTGCTCCGGCGGCACAGTCAGGTTGAACTGCGAAAACACATTGGACAACGCTTGACGCGTCGTGCGGTTTGTCGGCGAGTCCCCCGTGCCGGCCAAGCCCGTGACAATGCCGTATCCGACAAGCGCGTTCTCCCGCCATCCTTGTACCTTGCCGAGATCCTTGATACGCGTACTCTCGGCACACGCGACCCCAGCGAGCACCATGGCCACGCCTGCCAGCAAGGCCGCTGCGGCGTAACGAAACGTGCGATTGCCCTGCTCCATCACAACCCCAAGAAATCCAGCAATTTCCGCCACCACGCGCGCCGCTGACGATCAGACAACTCGCCCTCGCCGACATAGTTGATGCGGGCTTCGGCAAGGCGAGTGGAAAGGACGACGTTGCCGTCCGAGATGTCTTGCGGCCGAACCCGCCCTTCCAGCGAGACCTTGTGCTGTTCATCATTGACGGTCAGCAACTGCTCACCCCCGACTCTCAGGTCTCCGGTCGGCAAGACTTCCTGCACCGCCACGGTAATGGTGGCCAGCAGCTTGTTCGCACGCTGCGTCGTACCACCACCGTCGAAGTCTCCATTGACGGTAGCCGTCCCGCCGATCTGTCGACCGGTAGGTAGAGTGTTAATTCCGACGTTCAGATTGTTCTTACGCTGACTCGTGGTGTCGGTGCTGGTCGTCGCGCTGGAGTTCTCGTACACCTGGACTGTGATCACGTCTCCGACGCGGAACGCCTTGTTGTCCGATGTAAGTTGGCGATAGGTCCCTTCCTTGTAGAGGCTCTCTGCATGGGCTGTGGATTGACTCATCACCATCCATGGGATACAGACGAAAAGCGGAACAAGCAGACGAGCATTCATTGCCGTACCTCCACGGCACGAGGTCCGATGACGCGAGCGAGCATCGGCGCGGTCGCATTGGGTAACTTCACATGCACCATCTGGCCATTGCGGCCGTCCTCGAGAACCTCCACACGGCTCTCCAAATTGACGGCCCCCGCAATAGCGCGCAGCGTCGCCCAATCGCCACGTGCCACTGCCGGACGAGACTCGATGCTGTCCCGCGTCACAACCTCCCCCGCGGCGACTGACCGACGCAATTGCATGTCGCCGATAGACTCCGGTGCCGCGCTCGTGAGGGGCGATTTGGCCGAAAGCGTGGTGAGGTCAATGTCTCGCGCCTGCATGCGAACTTGGTCCAACGGGCTACCTTGCGCTGCTGCCGAGTCTGCAACGTATCCGCGCTCATAGGCGCTGACTTCAAAGTCGACTGGTACGGTCTGGATAAACCGATCATCGGCCCACACGTCGACCCATACCGACATGCGTTTGGTCATCAATGCTGCGTTGGAAATGGGGCGCACCGCGACTTTCACGGTGCCGGCGGGTACGACGATGTCACGAGGGGTCCGGCTCAATTCGACACTCGAGCGGGAACTTCGGGTCGAGAGCCAGTCACTCAGGCTCGCCTTTGCCACCGATGCCAACTGTTCTCCACTGAGTTCGCGTGTCGGCAGATAGATGTCGACGCCGTCAGCGCCGCTCCAGGCAATGCGTGCTGGATCGATTCCGACGCGAGCCCGTATCCAACGTGCCAGCGCTGCCCGATCGAGATGCGTTGGTTCTCCCGACTTAGGAAGACGGCCGAGTGGCAACCGCATCAATTTGCGAAGCGTTGGCAAGTCTGGAGATGCCAGGCCAGCAACATCGCCAAGCACTACGTCGCCATGCTTTGCCTTGGAGACGGTCGGCAGCTCGATTCGAGCGACAACTTCTGCGCCCGCGCCCGACGCAAAAGCCGTGGAGTCGTTCAAAGGCAACTCCCGTGCATCGGCACCGTGCGGAGCGAGCACGACCACGGCCGCTACCGCAATAGCGCGCAACTGGCACATGCCGCGATGTCGGCGGATGAACTGGACTAGCATCGTCGCGGCGCTTACTTGCGAAGGTTGTTGACCATGCCGAGGATCTCGTCAGAAGCCTGCACAACCTTGACGTTCGCCTCATACGCGCGCTGAGCGACCATGAGCCCCACCATCTCATCGACCATCTTGACGTTGGAACCTTCAAGGAAGCCTTGAGCGAACGTGCCCAAATTGTCCTGCCCTGCCTTGCCAACAATTGGGTCCCCGGAGGTATCCGTCGCGCGGTATAGGTTGTCGCCCTGCGCCACCAACATTCCGGGGCTTGCAAATTGGGCCAATTCAAGTTGCCCAGCGTCAACCGGTGAAGATTGGTTCGGCACAGTGATCTTGACGTGACCATCCGCCAAGATCGTCATGCCTTTTGCATTGCTCGGCACCGAAATGCCCGGCTTGACCACGTAGCCTGCCTGCGTCACCAACATACCGTCGGCGTTCACTTTGAGCGTGCCGCCACGGGTGAACGCACGACTTCCGTCCGGCAGCGCCACCTCCAGAAAACCATCCCCTTGGATGGCAACGTCAAACGACGAGCCGGTCTGCTGCATATTGCCGATGTCGAAGAGCTTAGCGACACTGAAAATGCCCACACCAGCCCCGAGATGCGGCAACGCCGACAACGGGCCCAAAGGCGTATCGCTTGGTGGCTGAATACGGCCGGCCTCTTGAGCCACGAGGTCCGTGAAGCTCACGCGGCTCTTCTTGAAGCCCGCCGTGTTGACGTTTGCAAGGTTGTTGGCAATCGTGTCAACGTTGAGCTGCTGCGCCTGCATGCCGGTGGCGCCAATGTAGAGAGCATCAAACACGGTCTGTCGTTCCTATTAGAAAAGTCGTCACGGAGCGAATGTTGTCAGGACAGGTCACCAAGCTTTCGAATCGCGGTGCCAAGCATGTCGTCGTATCCCTGGGTCATTTTCTGCATCGATTCGAAATGACGCATGGTCTGAATCAGCTGCATCATTTCCTGCATCGAGCTGACGTTGCCGTTTTCCAGCGCGCCTTGGCGAATCTGTACGTTGGTATCGTCCACCACGGTCATACCCGCACCGGCCGACACCATCCCCTCACCGAGGCGCTGCAATGTCTTGGGAGAATCGAACTTGATCACTTTGATCTGAGCGACGGGCGTTCCCGGATTGACGGCGGACGGGCCCGTCGTAGCGTTGGGTTCGGTGATGTTTCCCATCGCGTCAATCACGGGTGTCTGCGTCGTGAGAAAGATCTCACCGTTCTTACCCATGACGGGATAGCCTTGGGCAGTCACCAACCGACCCAGCGCATCCTTCCGGAAATTTCCCTGGCGGGTATAGGCAGGCCCCGAGGGCGTTGTCACCTCAAAAAAGCCGTCGCCTGCCAAGGCGACATCGAGTACTTCGCCCGTTAATTTCACGGTACCCGGGCGCATGTCGTTCAAAACTTGGACACCCGTCGCTTCCGTAGCGCTCGCCTCTGCACGGCCATCTACGGCATCCACCAGCGTGGCAAAGGGCTGTGTGGAGACAATGCCTCGCTTGTAGCCGGGCGTCGAAACGTTTGCCAGGTTGAGCGCAACACCGTCCAGACGCGCCATGTCCTGATGCATGCTCGCGAGCGTGATGGCAAAGATCTCCTGCATGAATCGGTATCCAATGTGATGAATAGAAAAAAGGCTCGGCGCTCAAATCGCGACCACGCCCCAGGACTTGAGCTCAATGTTCTGCGGTATCTCCGCCATGGACAGCACACGCAGATGCGGCATCACGCGCTCGGACATGGCACGAATATGTCGCCGCAGTTCCGGCGAACACAGCAGGACCGGAAGCAGATTGCTCTTCATCATCTTCTCGGCTTGCTGAACCAATCGGCCGATGAATTGTTCAGCCAATTTCGGCTCGACAACAAACAATGCAGATGCCCCACCCTGGGTACCAGACTCCATGCCCTTGGCTGTCTGCACACTTTGCAGGAACTGCCCTTCAATGGCTGGATCAAGGGTGAGTACGTGCAAAGAACTCGCGTCGCCCAGCAGCCCCTGGCAGATCGCATGCCCGAGCCGCCGCCGAACCGCTTCAGTGAGTAGGTTGGCGTCTTTAGTGCTGCGACCCGCGTCGGCAAGGGCCTCGAGCACAGCATCGATGTTGCGGATCGAGACCTTTTCGCGCAGGAGGTTCTGCAACACCTTCTGGATATCGCTCAACGAGAGGACGGTCGGAACGATCTCTTCTACCAGTCCTGGTTGCGATTGACGTACACGGCCGAGCAATTTCTCCGTCTCCGAACGAGTAAGCAGCGTTGCAGACTCTCGCCGCAAGACCTCGCTCAGATGCGTCATGAAGACCGTTGGGGCGTCCACCAGCGTGAACTTTGCCGCCGCTGCCGCTTGCCGCTGATGCTCTTCGATCCACAAGGCCGGCAGACCGTACGTAGGATCGCGCGTGATTTCGCCAGGGATGGCGCGCGTGTCCCCGGAAGGATGAATCGCCAGAATACGTCCCTGCTTTGCCTCACCTTTCGCACAGACCACACCGTCCAGGGCGATTTCGTACTTATCCGGACCTAGCCTTGCGGCGTCCTTGAACCGCACGCGCGGAAGAACCATTCCAAGATCCTGCGCATGCTGCTTACGGAACGCAGCGATACGATCCATAAAAAGCCCGCCGGGCTGATTGACGATCGCCACCCAGTTTGTGCCGATATTGATCTCGATCGGATCAACGGCAAGCAGCGCGTAGGGATCGTCCTCAGCACCGGTTGGTACTTCCTCGGTCATCCCTTCCGCCTCGCCCACCTGTTCCTCACCCTGCACGCGTGCAGCGCGATAGACCGCGATCGCCACGGCCAAAACCGCGGCCAACAGCAGGAGCGTGGGACCGGCAGGAATACCGGGCAACAGCAGCAAGCCCGCAAGTGCGCCAGCGACGAGCAACAACGTCTTTGGGAACGATGTGACTTGTCGCAACACCTCCTGGCTCAGGTTCTCGTCAGAAGCGGACCGCGTGACAATAATCCCCGTCCCGACCGCAATCACCAGTGCCGGCACCTGCGTCACGATTCCGTCGCCAATGGTGAGCAGCGTGTAGGTTTGCAAAGCCTGCGACCATGGCATTCCATGCTGCATGACGCCGATCACCAAGCCACCAACAACGTCGATCAACAAAATGACGATCCCGGCAATCGCATCACCCTTGACGAACTTGCTGGCCCCGTCCATCGCACCGTAGAACGCCGCCTCTTTCTCCAGGTTCTTTCTGCGCGACTGAGCCTCGGCCTGATCGATGAATCCCATGTTCAGGTCTGCATCGATGCTCATCTGCTGGCCCGGCATGCTATCGAGCGTGAATCGCGCCGCCACCTCGGAAACCCGTTGGGCGCCGCTCGTCACGACAACGTACTGAACGACAATCAGGATGAGGAAGACGATCAACCCGATAACGTAGTTGCCTCCCACAACGTAGGAGCCAATCGCTCCGATCACCTTCCCGGCGTCTCCATCGGACAAGATGAGTCGAGTCGCGGCGACATTCAGCGATAGTCGAAACAACGTCGCGACCAGCAACAGTGACGGGAACGTCGAAAACTCGACGGGTCGCGCCATATAGAACGTCAGCAGCAAAACAAGAAATGCAAAGCTGAAGTTCGCCAGGATCAGGAAGTCCAGAAGCCCCGACGGGATCGGAGCAAAGAGCACGACAAGAACACCAAGGATCAATATCACCATGGCCATGTCGCTGTTTGCACCGAAGAAGCGTTTGAGCAGGGTCATGCGGTGCGCCTTGCCAGAGCTTTTTCACGCGTCTTGCGCATGGCGAAGACCCAAACGATGATGCGTGCCACATCGGCGTAGAGCGCTGGCGGGACGGATCGATCGACGTCCAAGGACTGGAACAATGCTCTCGCCAGCGTGCGGTTCTGGACCACCGGAATGTTGTGTTTCGCGGCGATCTTTCGCATGACGGCGGCGAGCGCACCGGCACCTTTAGCGACGAGTTGCGGGGACTCCATTTCGCCGTGGACATAGCGCAGCGCCACAGCAACGTGCGTCGGATTTGTAATCAGTACGTCGGCGTTCTTGGTATTGCTCAGGGAGCGACTGCGCTTGAGCATCTCTTGTCTCAGCTTACGCAAGCGACCACGTATTCTCGGATCGCCCTCCCGATTCTTGTGCTCGTCCTTGAGTTCCTTACGGCTCATGCGCATCTTTTTGCTGAATTCGCGGCGCGTGTATAGGAAGTCCAGGATGGCAATAAAGAACAGCATCGCGGCCATCTTCAGGCCGAGTGAAGCAAAATCGTCCAACAGTGCACGGACGAAACGTGGAGTCGAAAGGCTGGCGAGGTGATAGAACTGCGGAGCCAGGTTCTTGAGCGAGAAATAGGCGACCAGCCCTAGCAGGACCAGTTTTAAGATCGCTCGGACCCCGTCAAACAGTGTCCGCAACGAAAAAATCTTCTTGAAGCCCTGAATGGGATTGACGCGCTCCAACGTCGGCTTGACCGGCTCGAACGACAGTAACGGCCCTGTTTGGAGCAAGTTCCCAACGATCGCTGAAAGGACCAGGGTTGCCAGGAACGGCATGCCCAACTCGAGCGCGGCGTGCACCATCTCGTCAATCAGGTGCCACATGGCCGGTTGGGTGTCATCGACATTGCCAACCTGGGCCAAGATCAGCCGGTCGATCTGGAATAGTCGACGCCACGTCTCCCACCCCTGAGAGGTGAGAAATACCATCGCGGCGGTAAACGTTATCGCCGTGACCAAATCGCGGCTCTTCGCAACCTGCCCCTGCTCCCGTGCTTTCTGCAGCTTGTAGGGAGTCGCAGGCTGACTCTTGTCCATGTCCTGGTCAGCCATTACGCGCCCCTGGTCACAAGTTGACCACCGCCATGGCCAGCCGCATGGTCCATCGCGACGGGCGCAAAGAGTTCGCCCCAGGACCGATAGATTTCCTCATACGCCCGCGTCATCACGTTGCCCATGCCTGCAAACCATAGAGAACCCGCGATCACGCCAACGGTGATCTTTACCGGTATGCCCATGGTAAGCATGTTCATCTGAGGCAGATTCTTGGCCACAACGCCCAATGCCATCTCGGTCAGCAGGACGCAAAACACGACCGGCGCAGCCAGCGCGAAGCTGAGACCCAACAGGCCCGCAGCCTGTTTCGCAACCGGAGCAAGCGCCACGGAGAAAGGCCACGGCTGTCCCATTGGAAACCGCTCCAAGCTGTAGGCGAATCCGCGCAGCAGGGCGTGGTGGCCATTCACGAGAAAGAAAACAACCACGGCGGCTTGGTTGTAGGCGCTCGCAAAAAGCGGCATGCGGGCATTGGTGGCAGGGTCGAGTACTTGCGCCATACCGAAGCCGATCTGGACGTCCAGCAGGCGCCCGGCGGTAGTGAACGCAGCAAAAGCGAGCAGGATGCCGAGGGCCAGCGTCATACCCAGTGCCAGCTCGGTAAGTGCAGCCTGAAAGAGCCCCCCCGCGTGCGATGCAAGCCCATACGGCAAATCGGCGCCTGGCAGACTGAACGAGAGTGCTGCGGCTAACGCTAGCACTAAGAGGACGCGAACGGTTGGTGGGATTCCGGTAGCCGGCAGAATAGGCGTGGCCAGCAGAGTTGCGCCCAAACGCAAAGAAAGAAGGAACACGGCCTCAAGCCGGCCGATATCAAGGAAGGGGAAGGCAAACGCAGGCACTTAGATCCCTTAGATCATCGAAGGGATCGAGGACCACAGATGTACGGAGAACTGGACAAATTTCCGCAACATCCAAGGCCCGAACACAACCAGACTGACAACAGCCGTCAGCAACTTGGGCACGAACGTCAGCGAGTTTTCCTGGACCTGCGTCACCACTTGCAGGAGGCTAATCAGAAAGCCTACGGTCATGGTCAGACCGAGCACAGGAGCGCAAACGACCAAGCCTGTCCAGAGCAGGTCGCTAAGCATACGTAAAGCCATATCCGCGTGCATCGTGTCAAAATTCCGTATGCCTAGCTGCATCCTGCTTTGCTGCGAATAGCAAAGCTGACATCTAAACGCTGTGTTAGGTGGCAAGACAGGGATAGCGGCCAAACAGCGCCACCCACTACATTCCGACCAGTCGATCTAGGCGAGCCTGAACCCCACGCGAGGCCAGCGCGGCTTCATCGATCGCGAAAATCGGTTATCGGTAAATTCGGTGCGAAAGTGTGCTTGGCAGATGCTTGCCCAAATAGAAAGGCAGCCCACCAATTTGCAGTGTTGCAGCTGGATAGTGGTGCACAACAGGCGCGTTGTTCAGCCGCTGGTGCTGATACATAGGAAACTCCCCCGGTTCATATCGGTGGAGCGTTCGATTGGCATGAATCGACGCCCTCATCTCTGATTGCAGGGGATAGTAGAGACGGCCCTTCACAGTGAGAACCCCTCGTCGTGGGGTTCCGTATCTGAAATTTCCTAAGACCTGATCTTATTCATTTTGAATTTGCACCAGGCCTCGAGAAGTGAATCGCCCCGGCTTTCGAGGAGGCCGGTTGGTTTAAGTTGAGACCGCTACAGCGGTCTCGCTGGCGAGTTGCCGCCAGTAGTTTGCCTCAGCTTCAGCCGGTGGGATGTACCCGATGGGTTCAAG
>Ga0207702_10000468_pt1 | contig 45876 bp, 68 predicted proteins | sample KBSCornC62_FD_184302 | JGI IMG/M metagenome (GOLD analysis project Ga0207702, IMG submission 184302) | Corn rhizosphere microbial communities from Kellogg Biological Station, Michigan, USA - KBS Corn C6-2 (SPAdes) (version 2) | ecosystem: Host-associated > Plants > Roots > Rhizosphere > Soil ... | reverse complement strand
GTCGATCAGTCGTCGAAAGTCAAGGGCTTGTCGGGGTCGTTGCGCGGCGAATGCACTTCACCGATTTCATGTTCGATCGGAGTGCCGTGATCGTCTCGCCGGATTTTCGGCCCGACGTTGGCTCGGACTGCCGCGTCCTTCGCTTCCAGCAGCTTGCGCAGAGCGACCATGCGTTCCGGATTTTGCGGCAGGGTGTCGACGATGAAGCGGGCCATGCCGCAGAACCGGGAGGACGTCGCCTGCAACGTCGGCGGCAAATGTGAGTAGTGGAAGAAATGCAGGATATTGTCCTGTACGATTTCGGCCGGCGTGAATTCACCGGGCGCGGGATGGATTTCGTTTTTCACAGGTTTTCCTCCTTCGTCTACGTCAACAATTTTTCGAACCTGAGTGTAAGGAAATTCCACAGGAACACGGCTATCCTTGCTGGTGTAGGTTGCGCCATCCGGTTCGCGGAAAATTATTCCGCCAATATCGTAAGCACCCGAATGGTCTTTGAACACAGAGCTTAGCCGTTTGTGCTGAAACATACCGGCGCCATGATCGACCCATTGATCCGGTTCGTCCGTAATCGGAGTGAGAATTCCATAACCTGCCAACTTCATAAAAATTTGGCTGACGACCATGGCGGAACCGCCTGAATGGTGCTGCCCGTCGAAAATACGGACTAGCTCCATCACGGCTTTGCCGGTGTCCTCGCCATAAAGGCCTTCCGAACCGTATAGCGCAAGCTCCCGTTCTGCATGTTCAATGAAATGGCTCATCCCGCTATCTCCTAGGTTGAAGGAATTTGCAGGCTTCCTTCCGCTGCATAGCTGGCGGGTACAAGGACATTACCGCTATCTTGGCCTGCAACATCACTTTACCGATTTAGAGGCCACCCGACAAGCCGGCAAAGGGGATATCGAGCGCCGCAGGCTCATAATGGGACGTGTCTGTGAATTTGCAGGGACCTCAGTCCGGTTTCAATTCAGAAAAATCGAAATGCTTGGCGATATGCTGGTGGAGATAGGAGCCCTGGCTTTCGGCGGCGATGATCCCGTTGCCGTGTTTTTCGGGGACGTCGTGATAGCGGTAGGTTCGTCCGTTGTGGAAGGTGATGTCTAGGGTGCGCTTGTCGGGGTCGTAGACAGCGGCTGTTACGTTCGAGCGTCGGGTGGCAGGGCGTTTCTTCATGTTCGTGTCCTCCATATCAATCGGAGCCTATGCTCCCATCGCAAATCCCTCAATATTCGCTGGCCGAGGGCGGAGCCTTTGGGTTCGCGGTGCCATCTAAACATTTGGCGGGGATTACTATAGTGGGCAAGAATGTCAAGTTGACGTTAGGTGAGGGTTATGTAAAAAATATGTTTATTCTGTGCGAGCCCCAGGCCCGGCTCTCCCGTCTCGCCTCGAACCATGCCCCCGGGTCCTGCTGAAATCCTAAAAGGTACCGGGACGGGCTTAAAAATATTTTAACGTCTGGCAATACGCAAAATCATCGTCGAGACCTGCCGGTCCGTCAGATTTCGCATGGGTCATGCAACGATGCATGCCCATACGAGAGCCCCAACCAGGGCGAGAGCGGCGAGAGTGGCGATGATCATCATGGGGAAATTCCTTTCGTTGATTGATAACCTCTCGTTACGTCAGATCGGCGATACCGTCAAGCCTTTTTCGACGCGCTCGATCAATTCTTTTTCGTCGAGAGCCTTTCGAGCCCAAAAGGATTTCGACCAATCGAGAGCCTGGGCATCTCGGCGACGGGCGGGGAGAGGAATTTCGCGCATATTTAAATTATTCCGATGATTGGGAGTGGATTTGGGGCGAGGGTGGATATCGAGAAGCCACCGACGAGATCACTCTAATCGTACGGGGTTAAAAAAGCGTTAAAATATTTTGATGTTCTGAGATTTTTTCTCAGTCTTTGAAGAGCGCGTCGGGATAGTTAGGAGTGCAGTCGCTAAGGCACGCTGGGAAGCGTTGGAGCCGTGCGGCGAAGCACGACATAGCTTTAGCTATAAACGCGCACGCGCATAGCGAGACTGCAAGAGCTTGCCATTCTAAATCGTTCAAGGTCCATATAGAAAATAACTGTTGACACTCTAGAATGTTGAGGCTACATAAGGTTTATCAAGACGGAAACGCTTTCAACGGAGCGAAAATATGTGGACGCGCAACAATCATCGGCACAATGAGCTGTCTCGCGAGGCCAAGCTTTTTGCAGCACGCGCTTATTACGTGGAATGGCTTCGCGAGCTTTTCGCTGACATGGACGAGCATGTTTTCAGCGCAAACGAATTTCTTTGCGACATTGCAAACGGCAAGCATGACGGCTTTCTGAAAAATTATTTGCGCACGCTCGATTGTGCAACGCGAGTTTCGAACGGCGTTCAAGCGCTCATGTATCTGCGAGGCTATAATTCGGAATTCAATTCTGAAAATCCCTATGCCAGCACGCGCCACAACCGGACAGGCGGCGCTAGCTGGACGCACGGAATGCTTATTATGCGCTATTCCAGCGCTCACAATGCAGCCGAGAGAGGATATTGAGCCATGGACATCCTCGTTTTCATCACGGTCTATGCGTTGATCACGGTGCCAGGATTGGGCACCCTCGACATGATCGAGCGCGGTGAGATTTCCCGGCGCCGTATCGGCGGCCTGACGTTCGTGCGTTTTGGGCGCCTGTCCTTTTCCTACTGCGTTCGGAGGGCTTGAGATGCTGTTAGAGCAACAAATGCGCAACGGCGCCCAAATCCTAGCAGAAGCTAAGAAAGAAATGGATAGCGTCCGTCTTTGCGCGCTCTTCCTGAATATCAAGCTTTCAGACGGAAACGAATATCCTGAGCAGACGCCAGAACAATTGGCTAATCAGCTCTTTGCGGCCATTAACCGTCTTTCCGAACAAATGAAAAAATTGTGAAAGCGAGGGCTTGAGCGATGCACCATCACATTTGGCTGTATGTGGGAATAATTCTCGTCATTGGCTTCTTCGAGACGCCATCGCATCCGGAACCGCGCCGCAACATTCATCGCGTCATCGTTCGAGCGCGTGGCGTCCGTATTTATCACAACAAGCCGGGAGAAAATTAATGGAAATCGAACATAATTGGACATTTTCTCTACGTTCTGGTGACATGCAAAGCGCGGTCACGTCGAAGGGACGTTGGAATACATCGGCCGAAGCTTTAAGGGCAGCTGTCAAACTTTCAATAGGCGGCCTAAATAGGTCCATCGATATTTCGATTTTTATGGTTGAAGAAATTTCAATCCAGGATTGATTTCCCTTGCTCTGGCGTGCGATGCCAGGGCAACGATAAGTCAATAGGATTTGTAACATGGCAAGCGCACTGGAATTGAGCGTCAAGTTTGGCGTCGACCGCAAGAAAATTCAGCAGATTTTCGATTATGTCGGGATCGAGCTGGATGAAGGCGAATTGGACGTTGACGCGGAATTCGAAAAGGTTGCTCGATCCGTCCGACGCAATCGCGTTAGCGCCGGCACGCTCGCATGGATTTATAAATATGCAAGTGATGATCAGCGCAATTTCCTTTTCGAAATGGATGCCAAGCTTTTGGAGGAATTCGAGAGCTTGGGAATGATTGGAAAGGATGAAATCTTGCGCAATGCAGAAGTGCGGATCGAAGCCGCTATGACCGATGAGGCATCGCAGACAGATTGGGCCTCGCTCGCCGTATGGGTGAAAAAGACCATAACGGACGCTCAGAAGCCTGTCAGGCACAATTACCTTGCCGTGCGCGTGCTATTGAGCCTGCCGGCCGCGATTATGCAAGAGCGAGCGCGTGGCGTCGCAACGGTCTTCAACAAATTGCGCCACCGTGGATTTCTGGCGGGATGGTTCGAGACGATTGAGGAAGAAGGCGGCAACGTGATCGTCTACAACGTGCCAGGAGCTGACAAGCCTGCCAAGCTGGATATTCCGGCCGGACTGATCGAGCGCGCCAAGGAAATGTACGATGGCGACTTGAGCAAGATGGCGGGATTTATCGGCTATCAGATAAAAATGAAGTATGAGCCTGTGCTGAAATTTCTGCAGGATCTGAAAAATCCTGTTGACAAATTTGATCTTTGACGTTACGTCAGGTTTATCAGAAACGCTTTCAATGGAGCGATAAAGTGCTAGAAAAATCCAAAAAACTTTTCAGCTATCAATCGGGCGCTCGAAGCTTACAGCTCATTGCGTATCCGCATAAGCATGTCTATGCTAATGCGCCGCGTTTCGGAGGGATTACGTCGCCAAATTATGCAAGCGAAAAGATATGGTGCCGTCAAATCTGGCTTCCGTTCCCTCGCAAAAATTGGCTTGTGCTGCATCTCATTCATGTTCGTTGATTTCCTTCGCGCTGGCGTGCGATGCCAGCTCGACGATAAGTCAACCGCTTTCAACGGAGCGATAAAAATGGTCACGATCAAGCCCGACAATTTTTCCTTTATGAACCGTTCTACCGTATCGGCAGTTTGGAGCGTGGAAGAAAGAGCCGGTCCTCATCGCGGATGGTGGATCGCCGATTTTCGGGAAGCTGTTGCCTTCGCCGCAACCATCGCCGCGCAATACGGCGCTTGCTCGCTTCTCATCGATCGGGAGCGTTGATCATGTCCGATAAAATCGCACCGCGCGAAGGCATGGGCCTTGACTGGAAATTTGCCATGGAAGTGATTATCCTGACGCTCGATCAGGGAACGTCCACCGGCAAGCTTTTGGCACGCCGCGAATTGCGGGATCTGGCAAAGCGTCTCGATGCGTTGAATGCGGAGGCCTGACAATGACCCTGCAATATGCAAATGGTTATAGGCCACGCGGAGGCGCTAAAGAGCTTTTGAAAGAAAGTTTAAAGGAGATTAAGGAAGCGGACGAAAGAAACCGCAAACCGCCCAAATGGATATGGCGCCGCACAGAACGAAAAGAATATTACCTAGCAGCAAAGCACCGGGATTTTCAAATCTATGCGGAAATGCTCGGGATATCCTTTTTTGATGCTTGCTGTAAGATTTTCATGCAAGCGCATTATCTCGCAAACTTTTTGGAGTACGATTTGTAATGGCACAAACAATTCGCAAAGAGCGCATCACAAAGCGCGAATGGTATGAGCTGGGTGGCTTCGAGAATTCGAGCCTGTTCCGTAGGCAATCACGCGGCGGGGCTTGGCGGTATTATCGTGCCTTAGATTAAGTATCCCGGCGAGACACAAGGGCGCTGGTCTGGTAGACTTCTCGATCCGGAATGCTGGAAAGGAGCTACTGTGTTCAACGCTGCCCAACTCAACCGCATTGCTTCGATCATTCGCAAGCTGCCTGTCAGTTCGCAGGATCGGGAGCGCATAGCGGTTCATTTCGCCGATGAGATGCGTGAGGAAAATCCCAGGATGGACCGGGAACGCTTCATCGGTGCAGCAACGGGACGGCCCTTGAATAACCGCGATCGGGGCTGATTGCATTTCGCCTCGCGTTGCGATAGGTCTAGGCAATTGGGTGCCGGGATTGTGGCGATTTCGGCTCATTCACACAAAGCAAAACGCCCCGCTAGCGATGGCTAACGAGGCGTTCGGCGGGGGTTGTTCGGGAGTGTGGCGGGAATGTCTCTAGCAGCATGTCAGGTTGAGCGCAAGTGCTAACGCTCCCTGATATTCTCAAAGGTGCTAAAGTTTTCCCGGTCGTGCCTGGAGGCAAGGATCCGGCGACTAAGCACGGATGGCATGAGGCCACCAATGATCCTGCGCAAATCGAAAGGTGGCAACGTGTCAACCCGGATTTCAATTGGGCCGTTGCGACGGGCCCTAGCGGGCTCTTCGTCATTGATGTTGATCCCAATGGCCTTGACTGGTGGGGCAAGCTCCTCGAACGCGATCCGGTCATTAGAGAAGCCGTTGCGCGAGCATTTCAGGTTAGGACACCTCGCGGCGGTCTCCATATTTACTTTCGCGGAGAAGGCCCTAGCACCGCATCGCGAATTGCTGACGGCATTGATACGCGCGGAGGAATTCGACGCAACGGAAAGATTGTCTCTGGCGGTTATATCCTCTTACCCGGATCAAGAACAAGCGCAGGCACTTATAGCGAGCTTCCGGGCGGAAATCTTGAGACGCTTCCCGCATGTATCTCAGCAATTATTCCTGAGCGAAAAAAGACGGACACACTAGGCCTCGACCGCAATCCCGAGCATGATCAGCCGCGAAATATCGCCTGGGCCAAGGATCTGCTGGAAGGCTATGTCAAATCCGGCCGCGTCTCGATCGAGGGCAAGGGCGGCAATAATCTCGCGTTCCAAGTTGCAGCCAGCATTCTTGACAAGGCGATTTCTCCCGCCATGGCATTCGATATGCTGTGGGAAATCTGGAACCCGCACTGTCAACCGGCTTGGGACGAATGGGAATTAGAAACGATCGTCCGCAACGCTGCAAATTATGCAGAGGATAAGGACGGCGTAAAAGGTTTCCAGAGCAACGCAGATGCATTCGCCCATTTCGTCGGTGTCGAGACGCCAGAATTGACGGCGCCAACGGCTGAGAGAAATCGACGCAGTAAGGTAAAATCCCTTTCCGAATATGCCGAAAACGCCCGCGATCCTGAATGGCTCTTGCCTGGATATGTACCGGCAAATGGCATCGGCATGCTGTACGGCGCCTCAGGCTCCTACAAGAGTTTCGTGGCACTCGACTGGGCATTATGCCTAGCCAACGGCATATCCGGGCAATGGAGTGCGCCGCCGGTCAAGAATGACGTTCTATTCCTGGCAGGCGAGGGACCGAACGCCACGGCAAAGAAACGCTGGCCCGCCTGGAATGAATGGCAAGGAATTGAATTTCTCGGCGACAACAGATTTTTCATCCTCGATTTCGTTCCGTCATTCAATGATATTCAAGAATGGGAAAACATCAAAGCTGACTTGGCAGAGCTGAAAGCCCGTCCCGCCCTGATTGTGATCGACACGGCAACACGCCTGAATACGGGCCTGGATGAAAATTCCGCCAATGACATGACGAAAATTACCAATTTCATGGAACAGCTTTCGCGCTATTATGAATGCACTGTGCTGGTTATCCATCACAGCGGCAAGGATGAAAGCAAGGGCGCGCGTGGTTCGTCAGCCCTGTTCGCCAACATGGATTTCGTCATCGCGACCAAAAAGGTTCAAGACGGGACAATCCTGACGGTGCGGAAGCAAAAAGATGCTGACGTAGGCGACGATAGCCGCTATCTTAAGGTCAAGGAAGTCGGGCAGTCCATCGTCCTGGCGCACAGCGACAAGGCGCCGGCCGAAAAGAAAGGACCTGAGAAATCCCGCTACGATTGGGCCAGCCGCGAAGAAATCACGGCAGTCCTCAATCAGAATGGCGGTGAAATGTCTCATGCGGTGCTAGTGCAGGAATTGATGCGCATCCATGGCCTCGATCGCAGCATAGTACAGAAGCAACTTAAATCGCATGATTTGCATTGGTTAAGGCCAACAGACACGCAATGGAAAATTCCGACGATTGAGTTTGATCTTTAACCTTGGGAGACGTGAAATGAATATCGAAGCTCAGAAGAATGCCTACACGGACGGTTTCAGGGCGGCTATGCGGCTGTGCAACGCCCGGCCGTCTGTCGGTGTCGTGCAAGAAGCCTGGGAAACCTACAAGATGTTGGAAGGCTTGAAGGAAGATACGCCTGTCCATAATATGCGTGGGCTCATGGAAAAGATGCAAGCAGATAAGCCTTATGCATGGGCTTGGCACTGCAATATTGCCATGCCGATCATGGACAGCATTGGCATAAGCCATGAGCAGGCCAACAATGCGGCTCGCTATGTCATGCTGCATTCTTTCGGCGTCGATGTGACGCAATATGACGAATGGAAGTCGCTCGAAAAGCAATGGGCCGATGTTCGCAGCGAAGAAAATCAGAAGCGCGCAGATTGGGACGGCAGTTTTGCGCATGGGCTTGATATCGACGAAGATATGCGAGTGGCAGACCAGCGAGACAAGACCGACGCAATTTTTCGCGGCACGAACGCTGACGTAGCCGAAGCGGATTATATCCCTGGCGTGAAGTCGAAAGATGGAACGGGATATGATGCTTTCAAAGAAGCATTGAACCTCGAAGTTGCTCAGGAAAATGCCGCACGTTTCCGCAAAGAGTTGATGAAAATCAGCAAACAAAATTATCACACCCCGCTAAGTCAACTTTTGACGGATGCCGTCATTTTGCTTTTGGAGCGCGTGAAGTGAGCGGCGCCGGTTTCTGGAATTCGCCCACGGCGCATATCGTGCGACGCATGAAGGAAACCGGCAACCGCCCTGGCGTCGTGCAAGTCTGGCGCGACGGCATGGAAGAATGGGCTAAGAGCGCGCCGGACGATATCCACAAGCAGGCCGTACGCGCATGGCTTCCGTATTGGATCGTCCGGCCGTTCTATAACGCAGAAGAGCTTGCGCCGATCATTCCGGCACTTTCCTTGCTGTTCGGGCTTGAGACGCGATGGAGAGGGCAGAAATCTCCCAATCGCCTCGCCAATGAGCTGGAATTTGCCGGACTGCCCATGCTCGAAAATGCCAGCGGTGGGTTTTCTTTCCTGCATCCCGGATCAGGACGTCACGCGAAATTTTTCATTGTCGAGCGGCTGCATCATTGGAAAAATCAGCCACTGACGCAGCGTGAATTTGAGGAGTTTTTCCGATGACGACTAATCCCAACCCGCCCGAGGTTGTCACGCAGGGGGAGGGGCCTGTGGAGGAACCGCACGTGATCCTCTGGGCCTCCGAACAAGCCACCGCATCCGTGGTGGGGAGTGGGGAGGACGAAGGCGAGCCGGAAATAGCGCAGGCGGATCGAGAGGCAGCGGCTAACTACCACTATGCCGAATTTAGCAATCTGACGATACGCGCAGCTATGCGCCGTGGTGATTGGGACCATCGCGAGATTGTCCAAGCCTTCGCGAAGCACCGCCGCGACGCGCGGATGTCCGACACCCCTGCGTCCGATGGGCTGCGGTCGGCGTTGGAGCGAGCCGAAAGCGATTTGCACCTCGTCACATTGCATGGCGATGTCGTTGGGATGCACCGTGAGGCGATGGCCGCCAAGAAGCGGGTGCGCGCCGCCCTCTCCGATGCGGGGGAGGGTTCCGGGGTCGCCGCCGCTGCGGCCGTGGCGGGAAGTGGGGAGAAGCCCATCAAGGTTCTCGGCGAGATAGCGGCTCGATACGAAGCTGATCCGGATGCAGACAACGCGTTCGACCGTGCGCTCGCATCGGCGTTTGAGGCTGGCAAGCGGTTCGCCGCCCCTGCGTCCGATGGGCTGCGGGAGGCGTTTTATTCTGGCTTCAACGCTGGTGAAGCATATGATTGCCGCCGAGCGCCTCATGTTGACGAAGCATGGGGTTCCTATCGCGCTGCTTTGACCGCCGCGATTTCTCGTAAGCACTCAAAATGTGAAAAACCCTGCTCTTGGTGCGTGGCGAACAACATCCCGTGTGATTGGGATAGAAAAACCGCCGCCCTCGATCAGCCCCGTAGCGGGAAGGAAAAATAATGGCTGACGCCCATCACTCGATCAAAGATATCGCGATTGCCGGCTGCACGTCGGAACGTGGCATCCGCCTTTGGGAAGAAAAAGGCTTGTTTGGCGAGGTTGCCAGGACGTCAGGCGATGTCAGACGATTCACAAGCGATCAAATGGCGATGGCGCGCATTATCGCTGCTGCGTCGTTTGGCGGATGGAGCCTGACGGACATCAAAGGCATGCTCGACGAATGGGGACCTGAGGTCCGTGAAGCGATTTTAGGGCGCTTGACGTTGCAGATCCAAGCAGCAGCGCGCCTTGCGGAAAATTTGCCGCGCGTTGCGATACCTGAGACTGCAAAGCCTATGCAGGAATTCGACCTGTGACTGTTTACCTTAAATGCCCGAAATGTGATGCGATTAGCGGCGATGCCTGGACGCAATGCAATAAGCGTTGTCCGGTTAAATCATCTCCGCATTACGATCCGGAAGCAGAAAAAGAATTCGGCTCCTTAGAAGTGTCGGTTCAGCCACTAGACGAATTCATCAAGGATTTTCGATGAACACGAAAGTCTACCAGGGCAAGGATGGGCTTTTCGTTCTGGAAATGCCGCCCAAGGATAAAAAGGAAATCCTGCGGACGATGGCGTACCGTGGCCTTGTCTATTCGACGGCGGCGAGTAACCGTGAACGGGCCGTATTGTTTACGAACAATCCCTATGGCGTTTGCGACCTGGGCGACGGATCGGAGCCGCTACTCGCTGGCTTTCGTCGACGGATCGAGGCCAGCCGTGCACTTGACGGCGTTGGCACAAAGCGCCTGCCGCCTGGAAAAGAATTGTGGGCCTATCAGCGCGGCACGCTGGATTATCTGATTGCGAACGACGGCGGCATTGATGCCGATCAGCCGGGCCTTGGAAAAACTCCAACATCGATTGCCTTCTGCAACCATTTCGAAGCGACCCGCGTGCTGGTCATCGTGCCGGCGTCGGTGCGACTGCAATGGGGTGAGCGCATCCGCGAATGGTCGACAATCCCGAACGTGCGCGCCAACGTCATGCTCAAGGTGAAGGACGGAATTCACCCAACAGCGCACTATCAGGTGATCAGCTATGAAGCAGCCCGAAATCCCGCGATCATCAAGGCCATCGCCAAATATGAATGGGATGTCCTGATTTGCGACGAAGCTCATAAGATGAAAAACGCCGACGCGATCGTGACGCGCGCCATCTTGGGCAACAGCCGCAAGGAATTCCAGCACGGCGAAGACAAGATCCCGTGCATCGCGACATACTGCAAACGCCACGTCGCGTTGACCGGCACGCCGCTGCTAAACCGTCCGAGTGAATGCTACGTCCTCTTCCGCCACTTCGATTGGGAAGCGATCGACTATGCGACGGAGGATCAATTCAAGGAAAAATACAACAAGCAGGGCGAGGGCGAAACGATCGAGGGCAAGAAATTCAAGATGGAAAGCACGTCGCTCGAATCAGAGCTGCAAAACCGCCTGCGCGTGCACATTATGGCACGGCATCTCAAAGCCGACGTGATGACCCAAATGGACCTTCCTCGCTTCCAGATTGTTACCGTCGCAGAGACAGGCGCGATTGCCAGCGCGATCGAGGCGGAAGGCATGCTTGGGCTGACGATCGAGGAAGTGCAGACGAAAAAAGATATCGTCACGCTGGGCCATATCGCTGAGGCTCGCCGGCTCATGGGGCAAGCCATGGCGCCACAGATTGTCGATTACGTCGCAGACTTTTTGGACGGCTCAGATGAGAAATATGTCCTGTTCGGCTGGCATCTCAATGTCCTGAATTTGTATGAGGCTGGTTTGGCCCGTTTCGGGACGGTCATGCTTCATGGCGGAAAAAATGCCGTGCAACGTCAAGCGGCTGTTGATAAATTCGTGAAAGACGATAATACACGAGTGTTCATCGCCAATTTGCAGGCAGGCGGCGAAGGTATTGATGGACTGCAGCATGTCGCGTCCCGGTGTGGTTTGGGGGAACCCGATTGGGTCCCTTCAAAGAATGAGCAAGGTGTCGCCCGGCTCGATCGCATCGGACAGCGCGGCAGTGTCATGGCGGATATTTTCGTGGCCCCTGGGTCGATCAGCGAAAAGATATTCGTCAAGTCACTGCGGAAGCTCAACACCATTTTCAAAGTCCTGGATGAGAAGGAGAAACGGAAATGAAGAGCGAAGATTTCATCATGATGCCGGTGCCGGTCGCGAGCTATCTCGCCGTCTGCGCCCTGCTTGGCGGTGCGTCGGGCAATGCCATCGCACAGACGACCAAGGCGCCGGTCACCGACGTGAGCGGTTCGCCCGCAAGCGGCACCAACAACGTGTCTGCCCCGGCTTCGACGTCGACTGCCGCCGTTCATTCCAATTCGGACGGCGTGACGCATGACGCCGCCGGCACCCCTTTCGATCCGGCGCGTCATACGGGCTCGATCGTCAAGAGCGGCCTGTGGCGTATGAAGGCGGGCCTGTCGCGTGGTCCGGGCGAGGGCGAGGACGCTATCAAGCCCACTGGCACTTCTGCGACTGCGACGGGTTCGAGCGATGGCAGCACTGCACAGGCCCTTGCGGCTGACGAGGATGACGAATTCGCCGCGTTCGCTCGCGCTGCGGGCAATTCGCCGTCGCCCGCCGCTCCGGCGCGCAAGTGGACCGTCGAGGATCTGTCGAAGCTGACCAATCAGGCAGCGCAGAAGCTCGGCGATCCGGCTCCGGTCAAGGAAGTGATCGCGCAATTCGTCCCGGCGGGCGAAGTGCCGCACTCGCGCAATATCCCCGAGGCCAACCGCGAGGCGTTCGCTCAGGCCCTCGAAAAGAAGGCCGGGATCACTTTCGAGGGGTGATCGTTCGGGCCGTGGCCGGAACCACTATTTGTCGATTAGTGAGATTATCGACACGCCGGCCGGGAGCGTTATCCCGGCAACCTTTACGTCAACTTTTATGTTCCTTGGGAGGCTGGCATGGATCAGCTAGAACATTCGCCGCTAGGCGGATCGGGCGCTAAGCGCTTTCTGAATTGTGACGGCTCTTTCCTTCTGCATCGCAAGGAAATCGAAGCCGGCACATTCGAAAACATCACGACCGAATATGCGCAGCGCGGTAACGCCGCCCATCTGCTGGGATCGACATGCCTTTCAAGCGGTCGCGAACCCTATGAGTATATCGGCGTAGAATTCGAGGGACTGATTGCAGGCTGGCCGGACGGGATCGAGCTAGATCCTGTCAGCGTCTATGTGACGCATTGCCAACGCATCATGGATCAAAATCCTGACGGCCGGACGATGATCGAGCAGACTATCCATCTGCCGCATCTGCACCCGTTGCTGAAAGGCACTGTCGATTTCGGCCATTGGGTGTTCGACAATTTCACCGCGAAAGCGTGGTTGGTCGACTACAAGAATGGCGAAGGCGTTGGCGTCTACGTCCTCGATAACGAGCAGCTCCTGTATTATTCCTTCCTGCTGATCATGCACGTCACGGAGCTTATGGAAGCGCCCGACGATGCCGTGATGACGCTGGCGATCGTGCAGCCGAATTTCTTTGGCATTTTCGAGGCGCCGGAAGTTTGGGAGCAGACATTCGGCAATATCCGCAAGTGGGGCAACGGAACGCTGCTGCCGCGCATGTGGGAGCTTTACAATCGTGACGTCAATTCCGTCACTGATGCGGATTTCCACGATGGCGATTGGTGCCAGTTTTGCCCGGTCCTTCTGGACTGTCCTAAGATGCAAACCGCATTCGAGGATTTCGTGGAAGGCGAAGAGGATTTTATTATGATGCTCACCAACGCAGAACTTGACGCTTATTACGCCAAGCGCGCCTCTGCGCGCCGATTCATGAACGCGCTTGATAACGTCGTGCATGCTCGCCTGACGACAAGCGCCAAGCCGGAGGAATTCAAGCACGCCAAGCTTGTCGAGAAAAAAGTCAATCGCGTGTGGCGTCCAGGCGCCGACGCAGTGTTGGTCGAGGCTTTCAAAGATAAAGCCTACAACCCGGCGAAAATTAAATCGCCTGCGCAGATTGAGAAGCTGTCAACGCGCGGAAAAGAGCTTGCGCTGGAATATGGCTACAAGCCTGAGAGCTTTGGCCTGTCCGTGGCGCCGATGGACGATCCGAGGCCAGCCGCACAGCGCAAAGGAAATTCTCATGTGTTCGCCGCGTTCGAAACCGGCACCGAAGAGCAGGGATGGTGAGATGGACGCGGAATGCGATATGTGCGGAAATCCGGTGACGGAAGAAAACCGCGTCGAAGATCACGACAAACAGCTTCAATTCTGTAGCGATCATTGCAAGCATGAATGGTGGCAGGAAGAATGTGCAAGGCTCGATAGAGAGGGTTGGTGAGATGCCTAATCCGAAAAATCATCCGAAGTGCCCTCGCTGCAAGGGTGAGGGATTTTATCTCCGGGCAATCGGTCGTGGATATTACCGGGACGGAAGTTTCGGGCATAACGATTGGCAAGACTGCGATTGTTATCCGGAAATGCCGGAAAATCATCTGCCACAAGCGATAGTGCCGAAGGAACGGTGAGATGAACAATATTTTGTACGGCACATTGATCGGCATTGCGGTCGGTTCGGTTGTGTATCTTTTTTCATTGATACCGCCGACGAAGCCTTCGTGTTTTGGGGATTTCCCTTTGCGGTTTCCTCATATTCAGGCTGAACGCGATTGCATAACCTGTCCTGTATTTGCGCAGTGCCTGCAGAAAACGCCACGATTTGATCTTTGACATTTGCGCGGCGCGTGATAGATCGAAATTCTTACGTCAACTTTTATGTGAAAGAAGGGAAATAAACATGGCCGAGACTTTCCGTTATGTGTGCCAGAAGCCGGCACGCACGCTTTATTCGTCGATCGCAGTCAAGTCGTCGCCGCGCCTCGACGACGGTTCGCAAGCAGAGCCCCGTTTTGGCGGCACGTTCGGCCTGGACAAGGTCGACTTCGACGCCCTCATTCCGGTCATGGTCAATGCGATCAAGTCGGAGACGGGCGGTTTCACTTCGCCGGCCGATTATTATCTCGCTTGCATGTCGGGCAAGACTGCCGGTGAGCGTGCAATCGCCACGGCGGAATTCAAGTGCCAGAACCCGGCCCTGTCCGAGGACCAGCGCTTCAAGATCCGAGAGAAGGCCACACAGCGCGCGGATCTTTACAAGGATTACGCTGGCATCCTGATCGCGAATTCCAAATTCCCGATCGAGCTGGCACGCTTGGAAGCGGGCAAGGTGATCGACATCCCCGACGAAGAGCATGCCCGGGCTGTCGCCGGCAAGGAGCTGTTTTTCCCCGGTGCCTGGGTCGTTCCGTCCGTCGCGATCAAGGGCTTCCGTCGCAAGAAGCTCGACGACAAGGACGGCTGCACGGCGTATCTCCAGAATTGCCTTTTCATCAAAAAGGACGCCAAGCTTGGCGGCTCCGGCCCGTCGAATAACGACGTGTTCGGCAGCTTCGCGGCAGGATATTCGGATTTCGATCCGACTGGCGGCGCTCCGACTGCCGAGGACGTGCAGGCGGCATTCTAATCCCGCAAGGGATCGGCGGCGAGGAAATCCTCAGGGATTGTCGGAAGCCTCGCCGCCGTTATTTCCTTGGGAGGGAAATATGCAGCGACATCAGAAAGCAGCATTTACCCGAGCGCTCAATCGTTTCGAACAAGCTGTGGATGACAAAGCTTTCGAAGGTACAGTCCCCTACGACAGCGAAGCAGCCATTTTGGAGCATGAGCGTATCGATCGGGAATATGCTGCTTCACGCGCCGCACTCTATCGCATGATGGAGAAATTGATATGATCGTCGAAATCATCCCGGCACGGCACAACCCTAAGACCGAAGGCCGGTATCTGTGCTTCGTATCGCATGACGTGAAGGCGGAAATCGCCAAGCCGATCGTTCTGCTGTGGTGGAAAGGCGGCTGGCATTTCGACGAAAGCAACGTGCGCTTTCCGCGTCCGCCGCACGCTTATGCCGGCCCGCTTCCTACTGGCAAGCTCACAGACCTTTTCGGCCTGCTGCCGTCACACAATTATTCGCGCGATGGCGACGGTGATTGGATTTCTCGCGGGGTCAGTCAGGAAGCACCAGCAACCGAACAGACGCCGCTTGCCAAGGCTCTTGAGACAATCATGAAGCCGGGATTTGGCGAAACGCAGGAGTATGACCTGTGAATATCGAGCGCGACGGCGATCCGGAATTCGATGGCCTCTACGTGGGCTTTATGGCCTATCTGGCGCAGCCGGGAAATTATTTCCCTATGGTCCTGGTTTTCAAGGGCGGCAAATGGACCTATCATCTTTCCGGGCAGACGACGGGATTGAAGGTCGTCGGCTGGATTGGTCCGCTGCCGGCCTGGGATGCCACGCACGCAGCTCGCAACGAGGAATGGTTGCGCGATGTCGGCATATCGCCGAAAGCGCCTAAGCCGCGTTCTCTGCCCAAACACCCCGCACCGGAATACGATCTATGAGAAATCGCTATCCCGGTGTCTGCTACCGATGCAATAGCTTCGTTCCGGCCGGTGACGGGCATTTCGAGCGCTTCGGTAATAGCTGGCGTGTACAGCACGCTACCTGTGCCATAAAGCATCGGGGTCGCGTCGATCAGGAGCGGGAAGCCTTGAATTTTCGCAACCTGCTTGCGAGGACTAAGATGCCCGGCGAGAAAGGCCGACGCGCACGCCGCAAGCTCGAACAAATCAAGAGCGAAATTCGGACGGAGGAATTCTAATGAGCAAGCACAATCTCAAGCCCGGGCAGCTTCAAGAGTTGGGCGGCTCGATCGCAGATATCATGGCGGATTATGCCAGCCTGCAACTAACGGAGTTGCCGGGATTTTTAATCGTCGCGGACGGCTCGCTTTCCTTCTATCTCGGCGATAGCGCGGAAAATCTCGTCGGGCATTGGACGATTACAGTCAAGCGGACGAGTTTGGACTAATGCGCTATTGCGAAGCTGATTTCGAGACGGCGAGCCGTGCCGATCTTCGCAAAGTCGGAGCGTGGAAATACGCTTCCGATCTTTCGACGTTCATGCTTTCGCTGCAGCTCAAGCTTGTCGACAACGGCAAAATCCAGCCGACGCGCGTACTTTCCGAAAAGCAAATCCATGCGCTCGACCCTGAGCTTCTGGCGCTTTGCAACGATTCGGATGTAATTTTCCTGTGCCACAATGCCGGCTTTGAGCAGGCTATGTGGCACTTTCATATGGAGCCGATCGGCTATCCTGCCCTGCCGCCCGAGCGCTGGCACGATACCATGGCCGTTTGCGCCATGAAAGGCCTGCCGCTTGGCCTCGACGCTGCTATCACGGCCCTGGATCTTCCTGTCCAAAAGGATATGGAAGGCCACGCTCACATGCTCAAAATGTGCAAGCCCGATCGCCTGAGCGGTTGGTCGCATCACAACGAATTCAATCTCGATCGCCTCTATAAATATGGCGCCGTCGACGTGGAAGCACAGCTTGGGCTTTATCACGCAACGCTAGGTCTTGGGCCGTCTGAGCGCGAGACGTGGATTTTAGATCAGTATACGCAGCAGCGTGGGCTTAGGATCGATGTAGAATTCGTGCACGCCTGCATGCACATTCTCGATCAAGTCCGAATTCCGATGACGCAGCGGTTCCGGGAGCTGACAGGCTTCAATCCGACGCAGCGCGAAAAAGTCCTGAATTGGGTGAATGAGCAAGGCGTCCGCCTGTCTGACATGACAAAGGCGACGCTCAACGCGATCCTCGATCCGGACGACGAATTCGACGTTGATATTCTCGACGAACCTTTGCCGGAGCATGTCTATGAAGCCCTGTCCCTTCGACGCGCGCTTGCATCCAGCTCTGTTGCAAAGCTTCAAAGAATGCTTGATTGCGCATCCGACTTCGACGGTCGAGTGCGTTATTCTACACAATATCACGGCGCGCGGACAGGCAGAGACGCCGGCCGTCTTATTCAGGTGCAAAACTATCCCCGAGGCGAAATAAGTGATCGTCAAGAGGCCATCGCTGCGAAGGGCCGAAACGTCAACCTGACGGCCGAAACCCTCGCCGAAGCGATCATGACGCGCGACATCGAAGAAGTCCGTTGGTTGTGGTGCCTCGATCCTGGCGGCGAGAATTGGCACTATGAGATTTTCTCCGCGATCATCTCTTCGCTGCGATCGTGCATCGTTCCCGAAAAAGGCAAGATCATTGTCAGCGGCGACTTTCAGGGTGTGGAAGCGAAAAACCTGTGGAGCTTCGCCGGCCAGCACGACCGCGCCGAACAAATGCACATGGGCGTTGACGTCTATTCCGAAAACGCCTCACTGATTTTCAAAAAGCCCGTGAACAAAAAGCTTGTGTTCGAGCGCACGATTGGCAAATGCTCGACGCTTGGCAACGGCTACGGGCTCGGCTCGATCGGCTTCCGCGCACGCTTCGCACCCAAGCATCCGATCGAATTCGCTGAAACCGCCGTGAAATCCTACAGGACGGAATTCGCGCCTTTGGTGCCGAAATTCTGGTACGGGCTCTATCAGGCCAGCGTTGACGCGGTTTGGGACGATCAGAAGCGCACGCACAGTTATGAAGGGATCGAATTCCGGCTGGAAGGCGACTTCCTTTCGATGCGTCTCCCGAGCGGCCGCAAGATATGGTATCATCGCCCGCGCCGCGAACAGAACTGGCACCCGATCCGGCAATGCGAAGTCCCTGGATGGAGCTTCATGTCCTATCAGGGCAAGAAATTCCGTCGGCATCTCGCATGGCACGGCATGATCACGGCTGACTGCATTCAGGGCTCCGCACGTTGCCTCATGATCGAGGCGGCGAAGCGAGCGCGCAAGGAAGGCCTGTTACCAATTTTCAAGGTGCACGACGAGCTTGTCTTTGAGGAAATTGACCGGCCTGAGCTAGTGCCAATGGTCAAGCAAATTATGGAGGATATCGATCCGTGGGCACGCGAGCGGAAGTTGCGAGTGAAAGCCGAAGTCGAGAGCATGATGCGTTACCGAAAATAGACTATCGCAAGATCCCGCATCATCAGCGCAACGGAAAGACACCTCTGCAGCGTTTCGCCGAGAAATGCGCTTTCGATCCGATTACTGGATGCGTTATGTGGATCGGCGGTCGAACGACAGGACATGGACATAGTGAGCCTTACGGGCGCTTCTATGACAGCGAGACAGGCGAAATGTGTCTTGCTCATCGCTGGTCGGCACAACATATCCACGGCTTCGAAATTGACGGCCTACAGGTCGATCACAATTGTCCCTGCGGTCCTACGACGCTCTGCGTCCAGCACGTCAAGCCCGAAACGGCACAGATCAACCGCACGCTGCAGCATGTACGCCCTGGCAGGGCTTTTCAAAGTCTCGAAACCAAGCGATATTGGCTATTCGTGCAGAAAGGCTTCATGGAGATGCCGCCACGTCCGGATATAGAACTGGACGTTCCATTCTTCGTTCCGCCGGCTTGGCTGGCGCCCTTCCTTAAAGGATCTTCCGATGCCGGGACCGACTGCCCTTTCTAGAGACGCCCGCATGACGCTTGGCACGCTGGCGACTTTGATCGTCGAACAAGATCGGCTTGGCGACATAAGTAAAATGGTTCTGTCCGTGACGCGGCCGGGATTTAAGATTATGTTCGTGCCGAACGGGCGGGAAGATATCGCCAAAATGGAATTGAACGAGCGATGACCGTCGCCGGCATAGATCCCGGACAGACAGGCGGCTTAGGTATCATCTATGCCGATGGCAGCACTATGTGCCTGGACGTACCGTTTGCCGGCAAAGCACCTGACTGGCAGAAGTGGGCTCGATCCTGGTGGTTTGCGCTATCGGAAGCGCAGCCGGAAGATATCGCGATCGAAAGCGTGTCGGCAATGCCAAAGCAGGGGGTTTCGTCTACCTTCAAATTCGGCGAGACTTTGGGCTTTGTGCACGGCATCTGCCTACTTGCCTGCCCGAACGCCGTAATTCACTGGCCTTCGCCAGCTCTGTGGAAACGCAAGATGGGCGTTTCGTCAGATAAAAAAGAGACGTCGGCCGAAGCTCGACGCCTATTTCCGAAAATGACTTCCGATCTTGCAAGAGTAAAGGACAATGGAAAAGCCGAAGCTCTTCTCATTGCCCTTTACCTCAAGAAATTCGGTTAGCCGATAAGGAACATTCACATGCATATTATAGCTGTTGGACTTGCATGCTTTGCAATCGGATTTAATTTGTCTCGTTGCCTTTTTGCATGGTCAGATTTCAAAAGAGGATATGACTATGCAAAAAGGCATTGAAACAATTAGCCGATAATCCAGTTGGTGCCGTTATTCCAGACAGGCACCGTATTGGCGCCGCCGCCGGCAACGGTCGAACCGACGTTCGCCGTCGTATAGGCGGCATTCGCATCGGAAACGACGGCACGCACGCCCTTGTCAGTCGTCGCAGGCGCCGGAAGCTGAGCAACAGTGCACGTCGTCGGAGCAGCGGAAAGCGCCAAGCCCGGCGCGCCGCCGACGATCAGAGTACCGGCCGCGCCGCTCGACGAAGTGACGGTACCGACGCCCGGTTCGGTCATATTGGCGCTGATCGGCACGGAAATCGAATTGTAGCCGGTCTGCGTGATATTGACTGTCTGCGTGACGCCATCCGGCCGAACGATCGACAGAGTGCCGGTCGCGGTCGCGTTGAAGCCATCGATCGAATTGCCCGAAACCTTGACGGTCGCGCCGCTCGCAATCGGGACATTCTGCGTATTGGTCGACATATTACGTCCTTTCTTCGTTGGTAATTTTCTGGTACCAAAAAATACTGTTGGAGGGAATGCTATGTGGTGGATAATTCACGTCGTCGTTTGGACGGTATCCTCTATTTTTGTGGGGCTGTTGGGAGGCTGGTATCTCCGGGATCGGAAGTTGCGAGATCCCCGCTACCCGAGCCGCGATCGACGCTGGCTTCCTTAATCCACCAATCTTGCCAGCCTTGCGCCGTCACATATGCTTGGGTGCAGGCGTCGACGTCGTTTGCAGAAATGACGGCCTGGGTAGGGGCGCCGTCAGTGCTGACGGAGGTGTCGGCAACGGGGGGCAGATCCGATGTCCTGCCAGTGCCGTGATTGTCTGCGGCTGCGGATGGCTGCACGCGATGAGAAGCGACGTAACGGGCAGCAATAGCCCGAGCGTCCGCAAGCTGTTTCGATAGATCATCGGCTTTCTCCGTCGTAATCTTGTCCTGGGCAGTTTTCACCGTATCGGCGTGTTGTTGGTCTTGGAGCTGTGCCGTCGCCGTTGCTGCCGCCCATGCCTTTCGATCGGCATCGTGTCCGCTCTTTTCGGCCGCAAGCTCAAGCGTTCTGGAATGCAGCGTCGTTCGAGTAGCGACAAGCCCGATCCCGAGGGCGATCGTCGAGACGAGCAAAAAGCCGGCAATGCCAGCCGCGAGCTTGTCAGTGAGCCAGGACAATCCGAACATCACGAAACTCCTTGCAGGCATTGCGCCATCTCACGCTTGCGGCGATTGACGAGGCCTTGAATGACTTTTCCATTAACAAGCCGCCAAGCCGGAAAACCGTTGCAGCCGGCGCGAAGATTTCCAGCCCGGAAATTTCTTGCAATCGACGAGCTGCAAAATTTTGGAGCGCCGATGTTGAAGGCCAAGCGCGTTGATGCCGCGAGGACGTAGGCATTGCCGGCAATTTGCGGGACACAAGCCTGCACGGCGTCGAGCTTTTCTTTGGCGTCTACAGAAAGTAGACTGTCACATTCCCGATCCGAATGAAAAGTTCCGACTTTGGCGCTACGATCCATATGACCGTAGCAGTATGTCGGTAGGGCGGCCAGATCGAGGTACGTGACATTGTCTTTTCCTTCGTCGGGCTTGAGCGCCGCCACGGCGAGCACCAGGGCAATGACAGCTGCTGCAGCGCCGCCGCCAGCAACATGCTTGATCCCGGCCGGCTTGGGTGCCGTCACGACGATTTCAGGGCCGTCCGTCATGCTCATTCCCTTTCGTCTGGTTCCAGAAGCGCGCCACGAATAGCAGCACGAACAGCAGCGGCCCGATCCACGCCGGAATGCTATCGCGCAGGAACGGCGGCAGTGAATCGAGCGCATCCCGCATGGCGTTCGGGACAGCCGTGAGATAGGTCGCGAGCGCTGCCGCCAGGACGCCAAGGTGCATGGTCCAGAGCTTCCACCACATGCGCCAGGACGGAACGAATTTCGTGTCCGCCCAATCCTTAAATTTCGTGAACATCGTCTGGCCCCTTAAAAACAGTTATTCCCAATTCCGTTGCGGATTGCGCGCGCTGCACTTCGTTCGCGATCGTCCCTTCCGCTTCGTTTATGCGACGCATTCTATTGAGGAAAGCGCGGGCGTTACGTTCCGCATCCGCCCGAACCTCCGGCGTCGTTGCTGTCAACAAAGCTTCCAAATGATCAAGCGATTGCTGGAAATGGTAAAAATGCCGTTCGAGTTTCCGGAGCGTGTTCGTCTCTTTGCGCAGCTCGTCCAATTCTGATCGGAGAATTGCTGCTTCGGTACGTGCATTTTCGAGAAGCTCGAACGTTAGCTTATCGCGGTGAATTTCCAGCCTGTCAGTTTTTTCTGTTCGTTTTTCATTTTGCGTCATGCGAAATCGATAGAGCGAGGCGCCCCATGTGATCGCACTCGACACTGCCACAAACGGGACAAGCTTGATCAGGTCGGCAAGCGTCGTCATTGCGTGTTGTCCACTGCGTAAGGCGATTGATGAGTATCGCCCATGCGCAGCACCCCGCCAAAATTAAGGCGATAAGACAAGCAGCGAATAATATTGGATGCCTGTCCACACCCGTTACTCCCGGCGAATAAGCACGCAACTTCGACTATAAAGGTAAAGTCGAGCCATCCGTTATAGAGAGGATAGTCGAATATCCCTACCTCATAGGTCGCATGTAGGACGATTTGGACTATGTAGAGAGCGACGAGACTGATCCCCCACATACGATCATGCGCTTTGGTAAAAACGTAAATCGCCGTAATGGCGTCTCCCGCTCCCCAAAGCTCGATCGGATCGACGCTTGTTTTAAAGGCGTCGAATATGAGTTGAGCCGGCTTGAACTGCCCCCAAAACGCAGACTGAAACCAAATCCAGTTGAGCGCAAGAGCTATCGATGCAGGAAAAACGCGCTTACGTTCTTCCTGTGCATCAAAGGCCGCTGAGACAAGCACAACGACACAAGCAATAAGGGCAGTCCAAGCCGGGATCATTTAGCCGTGACCTCCGGTCGGCGGAGTATTGCCGCCGCCACCGCCAGACTGCGGCTCGACAGTACTGCCTTTCGGGCAAGCCTCGTCATGGATCGTCTGCAGCGTCGCAGCGATTTCCGGCGTCGGCGCCTGCTGAATGGCAGCAGCGATCAGTGCACAAAAATTCATGTCAACTCCTTTCTTATCCGGCCACGTTCGGCACATAGCCCTGCGTCTCTGCCGGCAATGCACCCATAACAAGATTTCCGTTGGCGTCGAGCGCTCGATCCACAGCGCCTTCGCCGGCATTATAAGCCGCCGACGCCTTCTGTGTATCGCCGCCATACTTATTCAGCAGATGCGCGACATGCACGGTCCCGAGCAACTTATTATAGGCCGGATCATATTCCAGAGCGATCGGGTCATAAGGGACGCCAGCACGCGCCGCCGCTTCCTTCGCCGTCGCCGGCATAAGCTGCATGATGCCGACTGCACCGGCTTTCGACCGTATCGGCTGTCCGTCTTTGCCAAATTGCTTTCCGCCGCTTTCCTGCTGTTGATGCTTGTTGACGAAATCCAGAAATTGCGGATCGTCATTATCGTAAATATGCTGCAGAGCCGGCATATATTGCGATTGCGACGGATCGACCGGTCCGGGCGCCGACATTAGCGTATAGCCACTCGCGGGCGTCACAGATTGCGGTTCCTGGGGCGGTGCCGAACCCTGCTGCGAATCATCCGTTTGTGGCGGAATTCCGAGCGTTTCAGTCGGTGCCGAACCCTGCTGCAACTCAGGCTGCGGAGAGGCATCCGGCGCCAGTTGAGGCGCGACGATATTCCCGATATTCAGCGACTGCAGAAGCCCTTTGCCTTGGTCCGTGCGATTGAGCAAATTTACTGCAAGCTGCGTCTGGCGAGGATCTTGCGAAAAAAGCATATCCGCAAGCTGACTTGCCTTATTTTCAGGTAAAAAAACATGGTTAGCTAGATTTTTAATAAATTTCGCTTTCGTCGTGGCGAAAGTATGGGGGCTCAAGGCCAAGAGGCCACCAGCAAGATCTTCCGGAGAAAGGGCATTACCTTGGCCGCTCTGTGCCGAGCGCATGGCAGACGTCAACGCTTCTGCGCTGTTCGCCTGTGCACCAGCCGCCTGAGAAATCTGGTCAGCCGCATTTTGCCCGAGATTTTCAGCAAGTGCAGGCTGGCCTCCGCGGGCAATGTCGATTGTGGTCGCGAGAGCCTTGTTGGGTGTCGTCGAGAGATCCGAATTCAAGGCATTCGTTTGCCCAACCTGACGACCGGCAACGCCTTCCTCGCTATCGAACGCATTGCGCACAAGCTGCCCCTGGCGCTGATTGGTGCCGACTTGGATGTCATCGCGCAGTGCGCCCTTATTGCCTGCCTGCATTCCTTCAATCATGCGCGATCGCGCTGCAAAAGCCTGTCGCATCCGTGCAGCCGCATCGGCAGCGTCCGGCACGTTCTGCTGCAGCACGCCCGTCAAATGGTCGATCGCATTGGCTGCGTTCCGGCCGTCAATGCCGCCCTTCGCTGCATCGTCGCCAAGATCGGAAATCATATTTGTCACGTCTTGTACGGTGATCGGCTGACCGTCCTGCAGGCGTCGACGCAGCGAACCGCTCACCGAACGAATAGCGGCCGAAACTTCCGGATCACTTTCCGTCATGGAATAAGTCGTCTGGCCCGGAATAGTCCGCATGACGGGCTGATTATTCTGATCGAGCAAAGGCTGTCCGGTTTCCGGGTTCGTCACAGGGACTTGCCGGGCCGGCGCGGTATTGGCGACAGGATGCTGCGGTAGAAGATCGTCAAGATTATCCACCACGGGCGCATTGTCATGCGGCGCCATAATAAGATTGGCTTCCGTTCGACGAAACGTCTGCATATCGGTCGGACTGTTCGAGGCGCGATAAGCCAAAGCGGCGTCCCCGCGATCCCCGACAGGTTGACTGTTCGCACCGCCTCGCGCCGTCGCAAGATCCCGCACCATTTGACGTTGCGTCAAAATTTTCTGCGGACCTGTCGCAGCGTTGACGACATCCTGCATTTCCGGCCCGACATTCGCCCCACGCGCCTTGATCGCGTTCGATACCTGATCGACGATAGGGTCGCGGCCGGCAACCGTGTTCGAAATCAGTTTATTGCGGTCAGCAAGCGGAAGCAGCTCGAACAGCGTAGGCTCTGCGCCCGTCTGCTGACGAAAAGCATCCAAACGCTGCTGCATTTGTGCCGTCGTCGCGTTCGTGAAGCGCTTGAGATAGCTTCCGGCATTGGAAAGGCCAAGAATATCGGCTGCAGGCTGCACAAGAAATTTCTTCGCAGCCGTGCCGAGGCCTTGCAAAGTGCCTGCCGTTGCCGCGCCTGCCACTGCGCCGACAGTCGGGCTTTCGCCCTGCCCTGCCGCCTGCGCCGCGCCTGTCGCGCCGCCGACGACTGCAGCACGTCCGACATTTCTTACAGGTTGCCCGCGCTTGAAATCCGTCAAAGCCTGCAACACGTTTCCGGCCCCGCGTGCAACTTTTCCGCTCGACGCAGCAAGACGGGCTCCGGCCGCTTTCAGGCCTGCAGCTTCCGCACTGCCCGACGCGATCGAGGAAGCGACAGTGCCGAGGACATTACCCGCAACGCTGCGATTGGCCTGCTGATTCGTTGCAGCCCGTTCAAGTGCGAGCTGATCTTGATAGCTTTTGCCTTTGCCGAAATTTTCCGTGCCATAGCCCTGTTGAGCCATTTGTGGCGTGACGCCGACTTTCGGCCCGTAATAGTCCAGCGCAGCCTTGACGCGATCGGGAATGCCGTAAAGTGCCTTACTGGCGCCGGCTTCTGCAGACGCAGCAAAATCCTTGAGGCCAGAGAAGAAGCCGCCGTCCTGTGCCGGCTGCGCATTACGCGCTGCTTGCTGCACGCCCTGCTGCCGAGTTTGCACAGGAACTGCCGGAGTTTTTCGGGTTGCCGACGTCATCGGCGGCTTATAATTTTGCTGCGCATGCGCAAGGGCCTGGGCGGCAGTTACGCCGTCCGGCACGTCATACAGCAAAGTTTTTCCGTCTGGCGTCTGAATGCGATACTTTGGCATTTTATTTCACCACCGAAATTTTCCAGCCGCCAGGCACTGTAGCCACGGGCGGTTGAGCGGGTGCCTTGATCGTTCGCGGCGAAGCTTGCCCAGGCACAGCTTGCGGAGCGTCCGCTGCTTGAACGCCGGCAAGGAAATCCTGCCGAAGCTGATTAATGACCGTGCGAGCTGTGCTGAGCGTCATCTTATTCGGATCAGGCAAGCTCGCCGAAAGAATTTTTTGCTCCGTCACCGAACGAGTTGCACTTGCCGGAAGAGCTTTAAGAAGCTGTTGCTGCAGCAAATTGACATTCTTGGCGATTTCCAGCCGTTTCTGCGCTGCAGAGTTTCCGAAATATGCGCCGACTTCATTACCAAGCGCAGTGCGGCCGAGACCGAAGTCCTGCCCGGCGAGCGCATGCATTTTATCAAGATCGGAAAATCCGGCCTCGATATTGTCGAGAGAACGAAGCGCGCTTGTCGCATCCTTAGTCAATTTCGGTCCGTTAGTTTTTGCATCAATCGCTGCCGTCTGTGCGGCATTTTTCGCAATCTCACCTTGCGTTTTCTGCTGATTGAGTGCGCCTGTCGATCCGGGAAGGGCGGCAACTTTCGTCGGCGAGCCATTGGCGTCCGTGCCAGTCGCGACTTCATCCATGCCAAGCTTGCCCTGAATAACACGGCTTGTGATCGGCGCAGCGCTATGGGCGCCTCGCGTCACCAAGACGTTGCCGTAATTATCCGTCTTGATCGTGTCAGCCGGCGTGAGGCCACCGCTATCGACTTGCTTGAAATTTCCCTTGTTCGAGACTTGCCCGAGGACTTGTTTCCCTGTGGCCGGATCTGTGAACCAAATCGGCTGAGTGCCGTAAATTTCCTTGTTCGGGTCCGTCGCTGAAAAAGCGTCCAGAATTGCCGGATTTTTATCGTACTGCTGTCCGAACAGTGCCGCCACGTTCGGAGGCACATTCAGGGCCTGCGCAGTCGCCGCAATTGCTTGATGCGGATCAGCACCGCCCGCGATTGCCGCTTTCACACCGTTGGCAAACTGTCCGACAATGCCGTTCTGCGCGACCTGGGTAGCGACGCCCGTCTGGCGAATATCGGCCTGCTTCGCCTGATTGTCGAGCGCGCTGGCCTGCTGATCCTGTGCAGTCTTGACGCGCTGATCAAGATACGGCTGATATTGCTGCGGAGCGCCGCCTACATTCGCCAAGACGTCAGAGATCCGGCCAATCGTGTCGACCAGCGACAAACGCTTGCGAGGCATATTACCGCCCGGCGCACTCTCGTCGGGGAGCTGTTGCGGCTGCAGATAATTACCACCGCTGGCGTCGGGAGCCTGCACGGCCGGCGAAGGCTGCATATTGCCCATATCGGAATTAAGCGTCTGCAGAACGTTGGTTGTATTCTGCTGTTGCGGCATGCCAAGTGAATATGCGCTCTGTGCTGGATCGTAGGGAGCCGTGCCGAGATTTCCCGGATTGGCGAGGGACGGAAAAAGCTGATCGAAGCTGCTAGCCATATTACAGCGCTCCGTAATTCACGGTCGCGAAACCGTCGACGACAGGCCCGAGCGCCCACGGACGGAGTTTCGCCACTTCATCGGCCATGACCCCAACGTATCGTGGGCCGCCCCACTTGTAGCGGAAGGAATATTTTCCGAGCCCGTCTGTAAATTCTCCGAGCTTCCGGATTGCCGTCTTAAGTCGACGGTCGGAAAAGATCGAGGCGATGCCGCCCACAGTCGATGCGATCGAGCCAAGGGTGGACGGGCTCGCACCTGAGCTAGTGCTATTCGACGTCTGCCCGGTATTGGCGACGAGGCCGCCAGCCTGGAGCCCGAGCCCGGACAGGCCGGAAAGCTGCTGCAGATAGTTGTTGTAATATTGGCTGTTGAGTTGCGTACCGTAATTGCCCAGCGCCTTGGTCGTCGATCCCGAATTGAGAAGACCCGACGCAGCTCCCTGACCTGTCAGATTTTGGGACAATTGCTTCATCGCGCCAGCATAGCCGGCGTTCTGTAGATAATTGTTATAGCCCTGTTGCGCGCCCGCCGTGTCGCCTTGACCCGTCAGTAGAGTTGACAGGATATTATTTGCGCCGGTTCCTTGACCGATCTGGCCGCCATAAGCAGATTTAATATAGGCGTTATTGACGTTGCCAGACGTCGAGGACGACTTTGCCGGCTTCGGCGACAGGAACGACATCAGTTTGAACCTTTCCACATTTCGCGAGACATGACAAACAGTTCGCATGGCCCATTATCAGTTTGACGGATGCCACCGCTCCGGCCGCCGATTAGTCTGGCATGCATTCGGGCGTGGCGCAGATGCAAAGGCGTAAGGCCAAAGATCAGGTCGGCAAGACCGTCTTTGAACATTTCACCAAGAGCGGCGCGAGACGCCTTAATCGCCTCACGACCTTTTGATTTATAGATGAAGTGGACTTCGTAGGACGTTGATCCGTCACCTACGAATAGTGAGATATCCTCACCGCTGACGATCACATGATTTTCAGGATCGTCGAGAATAGCAGCGCCTGACATGCCGCGATTAAGCGGACTATTGTCGATCGCTGAAATGATGAAATCCTGCCCCTGCATGGCCTTTTGAACCCTGGATGCCCTGCATTCCCGGCGGGGCTATAGGATTGGCGCACACAGGCGGCGGGAGCTGGTCGAGGGTTTATCGGAAATCAGAAGGGCGTGTCAAGGCTTAGACGGCAGAACCCGTCAACGAAAAATACGGGCAGGAGCCTACGAGATTTGGCGTACCCGAACGGTTATATCCGAAAAATATACCTACGCGGTTGGGCGGATTTGCAAGAAATGCTGTAATCGATTCAGTGCCGAACAGTGCCCATTGCTTACCTTCCGCACTAAGATAATATGATATATTTCCACCAACTTTAGTAAGACGAAACCATTGAATAGGTCGATTAAATAGCTGATATCCTACGGTAGCGCCTCCTGAGAAGCTATTAAGGCTATTAAATCGATCATTCGTAACTGCTTGCGTGTTGTCTTGCTTGAACGTAACAATACGTCCGCCAATTCCGTCATGTATATAGAGCCCAAAATACGAAAAGTTAGCCGTCGTTAAAATAACGTCCAGACGAACCTTAAAATCCCAATCTCCCGTTGGCGTCGTAAGCGTCCGATATGCTCCACGAATATTATCACTTCCAGACGCTGCGCCGCCATCAATCAACAAACCCGCATCAGTATCGTCGGCAAGCGTGAGCTGCGTCGCGACGCCGCTTTCCAGCGACAAACTCGCAGCAGCAGGAGGTTGCAGCCACCAAGGCGCGCCGCCGCCACCGCCAGAGCCGTTCGCTGCTGCCGTCACGCGACCTTTCTGGTCGACCGTAATATTCGCATTCGTGTAGCTGCCTGGGGCGACGGCAGTATCGGCAAGGCCAAGGGTGAGATCGGCCGAGAGATCGCCGCCGCCAGTTAACTCGCCGGTCGTCGTATTAATTTTTCTGTTCGCGGCCCATTGATCGATCAAGGCCGTCGCCTGCTCGACTGTAATACCTTGGGAAATATCAATCGAACGCTGCTGCGCCCAACGCATCATGAACAGCGTCGGCGTACCATCGTTGTTGACGATTTTCTGATTACTCGGCAGCGGCGAGATATTGGAGCGGTCGTCACTCATCGTTCATCTGCAAACTGTCAATCCGGGTCAGAATTCCGTTATCGACGATACGGAAAAGGCGGCCCGGATTTGTGATTTGACCAAGAGAATACCAGCGATAGTCGAAATCGTCGGTATCCGGCTGCGCAGTGATTGTATCGGCACTGTCGAAATTCTGGCCTTGATCGTCAGAATAATCGAGACGAACGAAAGGCGTAAAATCATTTGCAGAAAAGCCATAATTATCCCCGCTCAAAAACATGACATAGCAAGGAAAAGCTTCCCGGCCGTTTGCCATGATCTGCCCCATGACAATACGCTCAAATTCGAGCTGTTGCGCAGGGTTCAGATAATCAGGACTGTCGTCGTATGGCTGCTCTGGCGACAGAAAATAAAGCAGCCCCCATACATCGTCACCGACAACGACGTCAGAGCCGTATTGATAGGCAAGCTGCTGTGCGCCGATCCAATTGCAGCCAACGTTCGCGCGCCAGAACGGAAGATCCTTCGACGTCCATTCAATCCATTGCTGCGAATAAACGTCGTAAATGAGCGTTTCAGTGTCACCGAGACGAAGGACATAAAAATCATGTCCATCGAGCGTGAATGTAAATACGCGAATATTCGGATTTTGCGTGCGCCCTTTGCAGACAACAAACTGACTTGCCTGTGTCGCACGAACAGAATGGATCGAGCGCACAGTCATGGAAAATACGGCTTGTGTCGCTGCTACATTCTTCGAAGGAACATTGAACGGCGCAAGCGCAAAAAATTGACCGACATGCGCATGTTCGGCCGATTGATGGACGGTCGCAAGGATAAAACCTTGGTCCGCATTGATGCCTACTGAAACGGCCATATTAGGTCGTCCTGTTGATTTGCATGTTAGCCGCGTTCACGGCGCTCGGAAGCCAGGGGGCGCCCGTCTTGGGGTCTGTCTCGAAAATATCGTGCCAGTATGTTGGCGCAACCGTAATCGGGCGATTGGCTCCCAGGACCGTTGCCGGCGCCGCGAGAGGCGAGGAAATAATACCCGTTTGCAAACTGGCATCGCCGCCGTCAAGCTTTTGCGCGCGCACCATCGTCATGACAGCCTTTACGCTAGTCACGTCAGGAGAAAGATCCGACATAGAAGCTACGTAAGCGGCCGGTGGCGGGTTCGGTGCGTCGATATACTGCACGCCGTCCTGCGGAGGAATATTCGACAAGATCATGGCGCCTGCGCTGCCGCCCGGTGTCGGCGTCCAATTCAGGGCGACGTCGGCAGTCGGATTGAGAAGAGCGACAATCACCGTCCCGAGGAAATCGTTGTTGTGCGCGCCGTCTCCGTTCCAGCGCACAAAATCCTTGATAAAAACATCCCATCCGCCACCGCCGCCAATCTGCTCGAATGCCGTCTGCGCAACAGGATTAGCTCCGAAATTTTCACCCGTGCCGGAAAGGACAGAAAGTCCTTCGACACGCACGTCAAAAGAGCCGTCCGAAACATCGATCATCGCTTCGATATGCCACCAGCCATTCGCCGAAATGACGGGACCAACAGTCGTATATGTCACGCCGGAACCGACGTTGGTAAACATGAGCTGGCCCGTCGTCGAAACGCTCACAAAAGCGAGACGATTGTTTGAGGCATCGCGCCAGGACATCGGCGCCGGCCGAACGCCGCTGAAAGGCAATTGCGAAAGCCATTGGCGAAGAGCCATACCGACTTTTTCATGAGGGGTATCGAGTACGCAACGGCAAAATACATTTACGCCGTTATCTGTCGGGCTCTGCCAGTGTAGAACGCGACCTCCGGACAGGCCGTCAGGATCGACGCTCAAAGCAAAGACGACAGTCGCCTGCTCGACGGCGGATGCATACATGCCGTTCGTCAGGAATGCGGTATTACCGCCATAAACGGTAAAATTGTCGCAAAAATCGATCGACATGATATTTCCCCTTAAAGCATATTTCGGAAAGACTGATATGCAATAGCCTTGCGAATGCGTTCTTCGATCGACGGATTTGAGATCCTGTTAAGGCCTCCTGCGATCTGAAAAACGCCTCCATCACTGTCCACGATGATCATGCTTTCCTTGACCTGTATGGCCGTACCTTCCCACGTCCCTCGATCAAAGGCCACGCCTTGCAGTCTCTGGACAGGTGCATCAATATTTCCGGTAAAATACCAGACTTCTGTCGTGTTCGATCCCGGCAACCAAAATTGGTCCCCAAACACGACAACGGCAAAAACCGGATCTGGCGCGCGTTCGGCCGTGGCAAAATCGAGAGGATCGACGGTCGTCTCTCCAGGCTCGATCCAATAAAATCGGCCGTTGAAGTCCGTTACCTGTGCCGGGATCACGACGACATATGAAGCGATATAGCCGACAGAAATCGCTCCAACATCGTTGGGCATCTCGACTTGCGTCACTTGCGGCGTCCCGCCACCCGTCAAGGTCGCATTCGTCCAGGCGATATTGGCGCCTGTGCTGGTCGATGTAATATCACCGATCGCGCCAGCCGTGTTTGCTCGAACGGTGACAGCCGTCGCGCCTGTCGCAATTTTCTGTGCATCCGGATTTGCGGCAAGCGCCGTCGAATAATCCGTTCCGCCAATGCCTGTCGCAGAAACAGCGTTGCCAAAATTCGTCCATGCCGCTGCAGCATTGGCTCCCAAGGCCACTAGCCAAGGATGAGCAGCGCTTCCGTCAGGTGTGCCGGCATCAACGCTGGCGTTCGTAAACTGATAATGGATCGTCCCAAGTGTGATCGTATAGCCGTTCGCAGGCGTTCCTGAGACAGTGCCGATCGCGTAGGAATTTTCCATGTACAGATAAAGATCGCGCCCATCTGCCATGAAAAGATATTCCGGCGTGGCATTCACTCCGTCGCCAATCGTTCCTGTCGCGGCCATGGAGGGCGAGCCGGATGGGTTGAGGCCGCCAATCAGCAGCGTCACGGTTCCGTCTGTATCGACGCGATACCATTCCGTGCCGCTGACTACGAAAAGCGCTTCATTGAAGTCGCCCGGCTGCGAATAGACGGCGCGGATCGGGCCATCGCCAACATACAAATATCGCTTCATGCCGGGGCGTGAAATAAGTGCAGTCTGCTGATCGTTCAGAACAGGGTTCTGCTCGAAAAAGCGATTTCGTGTCTGAATGCGCGCTTCCTTGGCGACACGACGGTCATAGTCAGCGCGGCCGAGAGGAATATCAACCACTGAAAGGGTCCCCTCGATTGAAAGCCGGCGTCGACGTGAAAGCACGCTCCGTATCGTAGCCCTGACGGCTCATGAACGGCCACGCGATATCCTGATCACGTTCGAGCGGCTGAGAGTTGATGTAGCGCGCCTTGAAATCCCTGCTCAGGACGGAAAGAACTTCGCGCGTCTGATCATCCATGGCGCGGCCGAAACGCGGATTGAGCCTCAAGGCCAAACGGCACCAGATGAGTTGATCAAATTCGAGCGGAAAAGGATTTTCATCCGCTAGCGTAAGCTGTGAAATTTTCATCCAGTCGCCGCGATCAGCTCGATACATCCATACCGTCCGCTGACTGTCCGTATTGATGAGCTGCGTCGGTGCGCCTTCGATCGTCCGTCCGTTGCCGTTGAGCGTCACAGGAGCGCTCGCCAGCCGGCCGTAGGGATCGATAATCGCCATGCGCGCGCCGTCTTGAGCCCGAGACGGAAAATCGACTGACATAGCTTGTGGATTGGTCGCGATCAGGCGCGAGTTGATGCGCGGACCTTGCACGCACCTATAATCGAAAAGCGGATAATAGGACGTGAGAGGATTTTCCGGATCGAGGCCGAAATCGCCAAGCGGCCAATCCTGTAAATGCTCGCCGACATCCGTTCCGTAAAAACTGTTCAAATTCGCATTGTACAGGATAAGAGCTTCCGTGTTTTGCGCATCCGTCGGCGTCTTTCCAAGCGGCAAGATATTATTCTCGCGAAATGCCTGGACGATGATGTCAGATACCAAAGTCACGGAAGCTCTCCCCTGTCGTCAGAAATTAAAGATCGAAAGTCTCTTTCGGGAAACCTTCGGCCGGCGCCGGACGCGACTTGCCGGGCAGCAGCTTCCAAAGGCCGCCCTTCGTCTTGCTCTTGTCCGGCGTGTTGACGTCGGCATTCCACGTCACGCCGAAATTGTCGATTTCCTCGCCGTCAGCGTTGGTCGACGGCTTTTCGGCCTCCGTCTTGCCGACGTTGTCGGGATGGTCCGTCCATCCGGTCGGCACGTCCTCTTCGCGATCGAAAATGCCGCTCTTGCCGTCCGGCCCATAGCGCCATGCCGGCCAATTCTTGTTCGCCTTGGGATCGGCGAGCGTCTTGTCTTCCATTTCCAGCCTCCTTTTAGCCTGTGCGAAACCACGCATTCGCGGCAGCGACGTAACTATACCGCGCATAAGCGTTCGCCACCAGTGACGCCAGCGGGCCTTTGATCGCCGAACCGTCCGTCGTGGCACAGGTCATGAGCGTGATCGCGGCGCTTGCCGCAATAATCAATCTCTGCCCGTCGATAGGGTTCGGCGGAAAAGTGACAGTCAGCACTGCAAGCAGTGTCGCATTATCGATAATGCACAAAGTCACACCTGCCGGAATTTGAATATTCGCTCCGGAAGCAGGCGTGAAGCGAGAAAGAATATCTGCAATCATCGGGGTAGATGAAAACCAAGCCATACAACGTCTCCGCCCCGCTGATTGATGAATTTACAGGTTCTCCAACTCTGCGGTACGCAAACGCTCGATATCGGCACTGCGATCCGGTGCCGCCGCAAGCAGTGCATCGTATTTCGCATTGATTGCGTCTCGCGCCTGCTGCAGCGGATCGGGCGGATTGAGCATAGCGTCGATTTCCGCATTGGCTGCGGCAGTCGCCTGCTCTTGCTCGATTCGAGCGGCATAGTTGGGAGTGCCGGTATATTCTGCCGTCACGCCGGCACCCAGGCTCGCCGCCTTCTGGTCGGCGGCCGAACGATCGAAACCGTCCTCGCCGGGAATGAAGGCAAGCCCGTCGTCAAAGCTGCTGACGATATCGCCATTTTCTTCCCAGGAAAATCCGGCGTCGTCTTTGAGAAAATGCCACAGAGCCATGATATTTCTCCCTTAGGCTGCGAACAGCGCAAAAGCCGTGACGGCAGCAGCCGCTGCGCCCGTCGTTCCTGCGGCGTCCGTGGTAAAAGCATAGGAAACGCCGTTTGCCAGATACAGGCCGCCGGAAATTCCCTGATTGAACGTGGCATTCGCCGGGATCGGATAAGTCGCGATCGGCGTATCAGTGCCGACGACCGGCGCACTGGCCTTGTCGTAAATCTGCAGATACGTGATCGCGGCCCCGTTCTGGCCCCAAAAGCCGACAAGATCGCCTGCCGTCGTCTTGACGTTCGTCGGCGAGCCGCCTGCAGCCGTGGACGTGATGCGGGATTTGATGTTGGGCTTACGATCGCGATCCCAGGTCGTGCCATTCCATTTCGCCGGCCGTGTTGGAGTTACGCCATTTCCGACGATCGTGTTACTTTGCGCATCAGTAAGCGCCCCATTGAATATCAATGGCGAAGTTCCGGCATACGGGGTAATTTTAATATTTCCCGTATTATCCGCTTGCAAATCAGTGCGCTGACCTGTCGCGTATGTTGGCGCTGTTATGTTGTAGACTGCGCCCACTTTCACCGGATTGCCGCTGTCAGCCGTTCCCGAGGCTACATTGCCTTGCACCATGCTTCCGCCTGTCGGCGAACTACTCGGAGCCGGATTAATTGCCCCTGTGGTAGGATCAAGGACGCCAGCGATGAAAACGCCGAGAGCCTTCGCGCTCGATCCGGAAGGCGTCGGGTCGTTGGGATCTGCCGCCTGGACATCGATGTTGATGTAGCCGCGCTCATTATTCGTGGCGCGGGTCGGAAGAACCGGCGTGTTGGGATTTACGGCCATGGCAAAATTCCTTCCTGCGAAAACGAAAGCACCCCACCCCGCGCGGGTGGACGGGATGGGGTGCCTCTCAACCCACGGCCGGAGATAAAGCCGTGTCCTGGCGGTTGACTTAGCTGCCGTTCACGCGCGTCAGGCGGCGCCGCTCACGGACGTTGATGTTCATCGCGACGTCGAACCGGACACCATGCACGCCGGTATTGAAGTCCGAATGCTGCCACATGCGGACAGTCAGCGGGATCTTCGACAGCTTGCGGCGCATGGACGTGTCCGAAGCCGGCAGAATGAGCGGCACGGTGTTGACGACCATGGCGTCCTTCTGGATCAGCAGGCGCGGGCCATAGCTGGTCGACGCAGCGCCGACGAAGGTCATGAGAGCGCCGGCCGCCGGAGCGGCGTTGACGGTCGCATGAGCCGTATTGATGTTGATATTGTCGCCCGTGCCGGAGCCCGGAACGATCAGTGCCGGAAAAATCGTCAGGGTCGCAGCGCCCGTGCCGTCCGCCGTCACCGCATTGACAACGGTAAACTGCTGCAGACGGGCCGGATTGACCAGGGCCTGCTTGCGCTGGTCGTAGGCAAAAACGCCGGCCATGGTGAAAACGGCGCCGGCCTCGACAGACGCATTCGCGCCGAGATTGCCGACGACAAGCGTCTGCGTGAGGCGAAGGCCGTTGACGGTTCCCGCCTTCGCCACCGCCGCGTAATTCACGTTGGAATTCGCATTGGTGACAGTGCCGGCAGTCGCCGAACGTGAACCCGTCGTCAGAACCGGAAGCTGCTGCGTGAACAGCGTGTTGACGCCGCCAATTTCGCCCTGAAAGCCACGGCGGTAGGTGCCGGCCGGAAGCGGCTGGCCGCCCGTGATATTGTAGACGACGTTGTTGCCGAGCTTCTGCTTGTCGAAGAAATTGAAGACGTAAGCGAGATCGCTATCGTCGACGCCCTCTTCCTTGAGACGCGTATAGCCGCCCGCCGCGTCGTCATAGGTGACGATCGGGTTGCCCGGCGTGCCGGTCCAGTTGTTCGAGGCGTAGACGCAGGCGGCGAGAATGTAGGCGTCGATCTTTTCCGCCAGCGACGTAGCGGCGCCAAGCAGCGCCTTGCTCTCACGGGCATCGCCGATCGACTGGATTTTGACGAAATCGCCCCAACCCATGTTGGCGTTGAAGGTGCCGGTGACGGCGAACAGCTCGGAACCGAAAACGACGCCATCGGTGCCGCCGGAAAGATCCTTCACGCCCTGCTCAGTGCGCGTGATGTTGAAACGCGGCGTGACCTGTTCGAGGACCTGCAGGCCGTTGCGATCATCCATCTCGCCGTCCATTTCGTTCCACGAAACGACTTGGGCGGATACGAGATTATTCTGCAACACCATCGCAAAGGCGTTGAGGACGAGCTTCTGCTGTTCGACGGTAACGGCACCCATGGGATTTCCCCTTCCTTGCAAAAAGCCGGTCGGGGAAATCCCTCGCGGCGGAAACTACTTTTTCGCGTCCTGTTCCCAAGCTTTCTCGAAATCGTCGAGATTATCGGTGGCGGGATTGATGCGATGACTGGAATTGGCGCCGCGCGTGTTGGTCTTTGGCGGGGCGCCTGCTCCCGGCTTGGTCCGTCCCTTGCGCTTGGCCGAAATTTTTTCGTTTTCGGCTTCTACGTAAAGGATCTGCTGACGAGGCGACAATTTCGAAACGCGCTCGGCTTCGTCGGGATCGTCTGCCAGATTGGACAGAATTTCAGCGCCGTTCTCGACTTCGCTGGCGGCTTCGAATGTCGGCTGCTGGAGCTTCCATTCGCCGCGCTTGGCCGTCTCGACGACACGTTCTTCGTAGTCGTCAAAAAGCTCCGCGCCCTTTTTCTGCAGGGTATCAACCTTCTGCAGCAATTCGCGCTGTTGAGCTTCGAGCGTTTCGGTTTGGCGCTGTTCCTGCTGACGTTGCAGGGCCGCGTCGGCTTGATCGATCGCGACTTTCTTGACGCGATAATCGATCGCATCTTCGACGTATTTCTCGTCGAGATGCCCGAGGGGATACTTGGCCTGATCGTTGGGATCGGGCGGCGTACCGATAGCAGCATATTTATCCTGCTTCTCCGGCTGCTGTCCAGAGGGATTTTTCGAGGCGGCAAGCTCCGCCTCAAGCCGCTCGAAACGCCGCTCATATTCGCGGTTTCGGCGCGTCAGCTCCTGAATGCGCTGCGAAGGCGTCTTGCGCTTAGGCTGCTCTTCGCCGTCCTCCGGATCGCCCTGCTCGTCATCCTCGCCGCCATCCTCCGGATCGCCCTGCTCGTCAGCGCTAGCAGCGGCAGCTTCGCGGGCCTGCTTGGCTTCCTGCGCGGCCTTGGCGGCGCCAGACAGCGGGCGCTTGGGCGGTTGCTTGTCGTCAGCCTCATCCTTGCTCGGCGCGGCGTTGGTATCGCCCACTTCGACTTCGCCGGAACCGGCCATATCTTCGAAATGCGCGTCGAAGTCGCTGCGATCGTCACCAATATTCATTAGTCATCTCCTTCGTCGTTCCCAGGCACTTGAGGTTGAGGCGGTGGCGTATCCTGAATTTGCTTTGCCTTGGCAAAATTCAGCGCCGTATTGGACGCCTTAAGAGCGTTATCGGCTATGGCTGTCTGTTCTGCAACAGGCAACACATGGCCCATATCTTTGTCATGTTCGTGATCAGCATCGATCACTTTATTATGCTGATCGAGAATGCCCATGGCCGTTTTGACGCCACGCTCGCGGTTCTTGCCGTCGACGTCTTCCGTGCGGGCATTCGCATCCATGATCGCCTTGTAGGCCTGCGCGATCGAAAGATGCGCACGGCTTTCGGCTTCGGCCGCCTTCTGCGCCTTGAGCGAGATATCGGCCTGTGCGCCGGCTGCGGCAATCTGCTGCTGCATCTGATCCTGCTGTGCCTTCTGCTGCTGCATCTGCAGCTCCTGCGGCGTCATCTGGTCTTCCGGAATAATTCCAGGCGGCAGCATCATGCGGAAGCGGCGGACAAATTCAACCGACTGCGGCCAATCTTGAGCTTCTGCGATAAGATCCATGACAATTTGCGCCGTCTCGGGCGCTGCATTGACGAACGTCAACATGGCTTCAAGAGCGCGCGTGCGCTTCGTCGCAGACGCCGGGCCAACAGTCACGGTCGTCTGATATTTTCCGACTGTGACGTCAGAATTCGGATCGGACGGATCGTTGATCGTTTCTTGGACAATCTGATCATCGCGACCCATGACGGCGACAAGACGTTTCGTATCGAAAACAAAGGGAATAAGCTCGTTGCAATTTTCGGCGCAACGCTCATCCGCCATCCGCAAACGATCTTCGTAAATGTAGGTGCCGACGTCCGTCACCATCTGACGATTTTGAATTGCGACACCAGAAACCTCATTCGACGGCGCACCCAAGGCGGCTTCGTGGATATTCGAAATATCCTTGAGATCCTGTGTCGACGATCCAGCTTCCGCAATCAGAGCGCTATCGAGTGCAGGCGGCGGAATGTGCGTCGGTGGCGTCTCGCCGTCATTGTAATAGAGGAAAGGATCATCCGATGTCGGCGCACGGCGCCATTTCGCTTCATGACCTTTCACGGCATCCGGTGTCGTCACCCACTTATTGCGGGGTGCCGCGACAAGCTGTTCCGCGATCGTCGAACGCCAATAATTGTGAAGGCGCTGCGGATCTTTCAGGAAGCGAATAAGGCCCCAACGATGGATGCGCTCGCCATCGTTCACTTCCCAGCCGGCAACGCGATAAATCGGGATCGAGGAAATCGGATAGTCGAATGGCCCTTCTAAAATTTCTGCACCAGAGCAAACGTACAGGCGCGCAAAACGGTTCGGCACGTCGCGCGTATAGAATGAGCCGTCCGAGCGCGTTTCCGCGAACGGAGCATATTCATATTCCTCCATATCGGAGACGTCGTGCACGCTACCGTCCTGATACAGACAAAGCGTCTTGTAGCCTTCCGTCACCATGCGCCAGTAACGCACGATGCGGATCGTGTCATCGCCTAGCCAAAATCCCGACTGGTTCCACGTCCTGCTATCCATGAAACTCGTTTCCGAGGCCCAAGGGTAGCGGTACTTATATTCCTGCTGCGGAATGTCGTCGCCGACGAAACCCCACTGACAATCTTTACCCGAGGGCTCGATGCCAAGGGGATCGAACACGGCAGCGTAAGGGTCCGTGATCGAAGACAGCATGATATCCTGCTCGAACACGTCGTCGCTGGCATAATCAATATTGAGCGTGTAAGCGCCCTGGCCGCCGATCACCTGATATTTGTACGCCTCGTCGCGAGCGAAATTCGCGTTCGAGTGCTGGAAAATCATTCGAATAATGCCTTCGCGGATATTCGCGATAGCTTTCGTGCCGCCCTTGTTCGGTAGAACGCGAATTTCCGTCTCGTTCATGAGGCGGTTGCCGACGATCTGCGCCAGAAAGGCCACAAGGCGGTTGAAGGTCAGTGTCGGCTTGCGCTGATTTTTCCGGGCTTGCTCGACAACGGGGTCCCATTGCTTGCCGACAACGAATTTTGCATCGTCGCGGCCCGCCACGATATTGTGCTCGTTGAAGGAGTAGCCCCACTCATATTTCTGCCGCATGTCCTGCAGAAAATCCTGGATACTGTCGAAGCCGGAAGGGACTTTCGTCACCTTTTTCTTGGCTTCGTAATCCAGCGCCATCGTGTCCCGAAAACCGGCCATCTCGCACCCCTTAAATTACGCCATCCAGCCCGTGTCGCTGCCGCTCACGTTCACTTCCCAAAACCCGTCATTATCACCGATGCCGGGCGAATGCACGCGAACCATTTCAGGCGATGAACCCTGGCCCCAACTCGTTGGCTTGCGGGCCTTATTCCACGTCTCGAAATGCTTCTCAACGGCAAAAGTCAGTGCACAAGCGTCTGATAGATCAGAGCTACGAATGCCACGGTCCTTCATCTGCTGCTTGCTTTCAAGCAACCAGTCATTGTTCGGTCGGTACTTTGTTTTCGGACCGCTGCAATCGGAGGCTAGGTCATCATCGTCCGGGATCTTGCCGCCGTCGATCATGAATTGTCGGAATTTCTGATAAATCTCCGCTCGAACATTGAATGGTCCGGCGCGCTTGGGGTGCGCTTGCTTGAATTTCGATGTGCCGCCGAAGTCAATGCCCTTGATGACTTCGCGATAATGCGGACTAAGCGCACGAAGAGATGAAATAATGTTCGCACCAATATTGCCGCGATCAATGCAGACAAGATCAGGATTGAATTCGTCAATTAGGCCGCTGATCCAGGCCACCGCGTCGTCATGTTCGAGTTTGAGCCTATGCTTGATTTTCGTGATCATGTCGCCACGACGCATTGCCACTGCGAACCGATCGCCGCCAGCTCCAGCCGGATCTATTCCAAATATCAGCGGCGCGTCGGGTTCATCCATCTTGCGCTTGCGGGCGCGCAGGACGATCGCCGGCTTGATATACACGCCCTCGATATCGGCCGCCGCAAAAGCTTCGGTGACGTCGATTGGATATTCTTGGCGGAACATGCTGACAGAACCAAGTTCATGGATCTTCGCTCGACGCCAAAGCATTTGACCATTCGAAAGTCCGTGCAATTCCTGATATTCGGCTTCGGAAAGTTCGCCTTCCTCTTCGGCTTCCTGAAACGGTACGAAATCTCCACCCTCATAATATTCTTTCTGAACGGTCCATGGCACGAACACGGCGCGATAGCGGCCGATGCCCTTCATGGCGTCGTTATAGCGCTTGTAGAATTCGCCGACAGGGCCGGCGGACGTTGTTTCCAGCCAGATTTCGGAAGGCGGCTTTACCCAACCCTCGATCGTGCCAATCCCTTTCTCAAATGGCAGAGGCTTCGCAGGCTCGCGCCATAGAACGCCCCATACACCCTTAACTTCGTCGACGGACTGCACAGACGATGCGAAATGGTCGGGCGCATTGGTCCACCACGCGACTTCCGAGCCATGAAAGAAGCTGACAGCGCCGCCGCGTCCGCCGGCTTTCTGTCCCGCCGTCGCCACGCTGTAGCTCGAACCGCGCTTGGGAAAATCCAGCTCTTTGGCGTTGTCTGTACCGACTTGCGGCGGAAACGGATGCTTTTCCTGCATGAGCGCCGTCATGTCGAACAGCTTGCCCGACGCATCCATTTCATGAGAAAGGATGTAAATGTTTTGCCGGTCCCAAAGTGTAGCACGCCAGTAGCCGCGTGCAGCGACATAGGTCGAAAATCCCTGCCGTCGACCTTTGAGGCCAGCGAGGCGAACCCAAAGATCCTCGCGCGCCATTTTCTCGGCAGCGTTGTGCAGGATCGTTTGTGCTTCGTTGAGAATAAGCGGCTCAAGATCGCCAGCCTTGGTGCGAATGCGGACAGCCTGCTTGGCAAAAATGCGGAAATCTGATTTCCAGCGTGCAGCCGTCAAAACCAGATATCTGGCGCGGACTTCATCCACGGAAATCTGATAGTCGGCAGCGATTTGCTGTAGATTGAAGTCCATCACTTTGCCCCAAGTGTCATGTTCACGCCGCGTCGTGCTTTTTCGCGAATGATTTCCGTGTCAAGGTCGAGATGCGGAAAACGTCTGCACGACTGTCTTGCCGCTGCGACTGCATCCCGTCCCGTTTCCTGTTGGGAGACTGGATCATGCTCGGCACGTCTCCAATCTCCTGCAGAAAATGCTTCGCGAAAATTCCCCCTTCGCCTCGGCATGGTTATTCGGAAAGAATAAGATGCTGATAACGAGGGCAAGACGTCATGTGGCCGGCGAAATTCGCATCGTTGGCGTCATCGCAGATGCATGTGCCGGCCGTCGCAGGCTTCGCTTCCAGATTGAAGCCGGTGAGAGTATTCGGCAGTTCAGGGAGCTTCGACGTTTCCGGATATTCCGTGGCAAAATTCGGGATCGCGGGCGCCGTGTTGGTCTTTTTCTCCGGCGCAGGCGGATTGAGGCCTCCAAACGTGCAGAGCGCCCAAATGATGAATTCGATATTGTCGTTGAACAGCGCTCCAAGCTCGATCGAGCGAAGCGTAACTTCCTCCGGATCATTGCCGGCCGTTACCATCGCGTTATAGCGCTTTTTAAGCTCAAGGCCGATACGCTTGGCGGCTTCCTTCCGGTCACGGGAAATGCTCATAGATCGAACTCCATATTTGCGGCAGGAACTGCGCTCTGCGCTCGAACAAGGAAATCCTGGTTTGGCATCCAGGCGTCGGCATATTGCGTCGTGCCGGTCGTGAGCGGCTTGCGCCAACCCCAATTTTCGCCCTTGTCGTCGCAGCCCCATTGCGCATAGGCCACGCGCACGGCGCCGTCCGGCTTGTTGTGTTCGCGAAATTTCACGCGCACGATATCGCCGTTGCGTGGCGCCTGCTCCATTGGGAGCCATCCGTCCACCGGGATCATGATTTTTTCTCCTGCAAAAATTTCGCAAGAGCAATCGTGGCTCTATGCTTGAAATTATTTGTCATCGCATTCAGCATCGTATCGATTGCTGCGTCAATGACGACGGGATTTGAAACATTTACTTTTTCAATCAGGACGTGAAAAGTGTTTTGTCCGTTGGGAGCAGAAATTTCTATGCAAGATCCTCTATGCGTGATTGTCACGCCCTTATGCTCTATTTTCACCCGCTTATCTCCCTTATAAATCGTAATCTTGAGGAATATCCTCAAATTCCGCAAAATCTGCTTCCGGCACGTCGCGCTGCGCCTCAAGCCGGTTGATCGCATCGTCAATCGTCAGCGTGCCAGAAATATCGACATGTTGCGATCGGCTGATCATCTTGGGAAAGATCTTGGTATAGAAATCGGTGGGGTTATGGTCCGCCCAGGCAGCGAACCGTGCTGCCCCGCCAATCGTCTCATGAACGTGCATGACCGTGGCACCGGCATATCGGCCAACGTGCTGATATTGCTCTGCGCTGATCATGGGAATCTTCGCAAGTTTTGACGCAATTTCAGCCGGAATTACCGGTACAAGATCCTTGCTGTCCGACATCGATCACATTCCCATTCGTATCAGTGCGTGAGACAAGAGGCCACGGATCGTGAACAGGTCGACGCGCGGGCCGATGCCGAACAGCTCATGTTCCGCATGGAAACTGCTAACTTCCGGATTATCTTTCGTCGGCTTGTCGTATGTGTGGCCGAGAATGACGATAGCCGTCGTGACGACTTCCATCTTTTCTCCGCGCTCGATTTCATCCGCGATGCGGCGCAGCGTTTCCGGAATATCCGTCGCGGGCTTGCTCTTGTGAAGCTGCACGACGCCAGCCTCAGCCGGCTTGGGCCTGATATTGCTGACGATCGTGCCTTGCGGTTCCGGCGCTACGAGGCGGTCGACCAAAGTCAGGCCCGGCTTTTCCTCGATTGATTTTTTACAGTCGCAAACGCGCTGGCTATCTGGCCGCCAACATTCGCAATCTGGACATTGCCTTGACATAAAAATACCCGCTTTCTAGCCGTGAAGTTATTTCTTTTTTCCGCCTTTGCCGCCCAGGATGCGGTTGGCCTTGGCGTCGATCTTGGCTTTGGAGGATGGAGAAAGATTTCCGGCCTTGACCTGTTGCGTCGCTCGCGCTTTCGCGTTGGCGGCGTGAGATTTGTCGGGCATCGGATATTTCCGCTCACCGGGCAGGCCGAACGTCGATTTCGAGAGGCCCTTGCGGCCGGAAGTCGTCAGCTTCGCCATGATCAAAATCCTTCCGTGGTCTTGACGGTTCGCGTCGAGGTGGAGGCGGGATGCTTGGTCGGCATGACGTGGGGGCTATCGGCCGCCGCTGCGATCTTCGTGCCTGCCACCTTCTGCCCGCTTGCCATGAGCGATCGCACGTGGGTCGCATCACCGGGGACGCCACCGCTCGCGGCATTCTTGGGCGGCTTGGGGAGAGCGCCTCCCAGGAAATTCCCTTTCTTCGGCACTGCACGCCTCCTAGTGTTCGAGGAAGGCAACCGGTTTCGTGGTTGCCCAACACGCTCCACATGTCGCGCAGCACGCCGTCTTGTCGAGCTGTTCCGGGCAGATGAAGCTGCCGGCCGGTTTAGCATCCGCGCTACCGATTGTCACGGCTGACATGGGTCCGAATTCCTTGGGGTTGGAATGCCGGATCATCCAACGATGCTGATGTTTGTCATGGAGTTTATCGACTGCTCGCCCAAGTACCGTGTCGCGATCGTGAGCGGTATAGCCGTAGACTGCGAGGTTGGGATGACGGTCGAGCATTCTATCCCAAAAGTGCACATACGTGCTAGAGTAGAAATCTCCAAGCTGATGCAGTCTAAGGAGGACGCCGTATCGCTTTTTGCAAAGCTCGTCGATTTGCTTTTCGAGCGCCGGCAAGAATTCCGGATCGTCATGGTTCACTCTTTTAGCGAATGGCATATTATTGCCGTAGCAACTTTGCCAGTTGGCACAGGATGACGGGCAAGTCTTTCGTTCTTCCAGCGAAAGATAGTAAATCCAATATCCTCGGTGCAGACCTTTGAACCGGACGTCACGGCCAATCTTTACATTGGAATGGCCGGACGTCAGCAGGACGCTATTCTGGTCCGACACCGCCAGGACGCGAGAAGGGAATTTGGTGCGGCCTTGTGCGACGAATGCCGGCACGCCGATGCCGTCCAATCGAGGCTGGAATTTGCGCGGATGCTTGGGGCTGTCCGTGCTTTTGATTTTCACGAACCGGGTCAAGGTCGTGTCGTCGCCGAGACTAGCGAAAGTCTTGCGCGTGAATTTATTGACGATCATTTCTGTTCTTCCGCATCCAACTCTTCGTCTGTCGGAATTGACTTGCTTTCGAGCCGGGCGATTTCCTTTCTCAGAGCGCGAGCCCGGACATTAAGTCCCGGTTTGCCTTCACTCGCTTTGAGCTTGGCCTTGAGATCGTCGACACGTGCCATGATCGTCCTCCCTATTGCCGGCGATCGTGTATCAAAGGTATCAACGATGCAAGACAAAAGAAAAGGGCCGCTGTACCAGCGCGGCACAACGACCCTTCCCTCATTCCCCTTGGGAGGAATTTCCGATTACTCTGGGAAGCCACCGTCGTCAAGCTCGGCATCTTCCTGCGCCTTGCGCTGTTCGGCCTGCCGCTGGGTTTCGTGCGCGGCCTCAGGCGAGTGCGTGACGCGATCGGCGACGTCTTCGGCCGGGATCTGCTTTTGGCCGTCGACGGGGTTCGAGCCGGCGGCAGCGTTGACCTTGGCCTGACCCTTCGCGTCGTTGGTGGCATTGTCGCGGGCGCCGAGGATCTTGGTTTTCTCGTCGTCCTTCACGCCGCCTTCGTCCTTGGTAGGTTTCATGATCGTCGCTCCATAGAAAAACCCCGCAACCGCCTAAACGATCACGGGGTTTCCAGGGTTCCGCCAATGCGCGCAGTGCGGACCAACTCTGCTTTTTCAATTATTGTCGATCAGTCGTCGAAAGTCAAGGGCTTGTCGGGGTCGTTGCGCGGCGAATGCACTTCACCGATTTCATGTTCGATCGGAGTGCCGTGATCGTCTCGCCGGATTTTCGGCCCGACGTTGGCTCGGGCTGCCGCG
>Ga0207702_10000464_pt1 | contig 45961 bp, 29 predicted proteins | sample KBSCornC62_FD_184302 | JGI IMG/M metagenome (GOLD analysis project Ga0207702, IMG submission 184302) | Corn rhizosphere microbial communities from Kellogg Biological Station, Michigan, USA - KBS Corn C6-2 (SPAdes) (version 2) | ecosystem: Host-associated > Plants > Roots > Rhizosphere > Soil ... | reverse complement strand
CGGCATAATAATGCGCCACCTCGCTGTGTTGCGCCCGAAAGACGATGGCCCGGCTGTCGAGCGGATGCAGACGATAATTTTTCCGGGCATGACGATAGACGCGTTCGAGAATTTCCCAAGACACGCCGCCGATCGGCTGGTTGGCGGTTTCCAAGACTGAATCGGGCACCGGCGCCGGTTCCGGGGCTGGAGTTTTTTGACGGGAGCCCGTCAATGGTGTGGGCCGCGTTTTGGACCACCAATGGCGCGCGCGAAACGCGATGGATCGGCGGGCGCGGGTGAGCGAAAGCACCTGCAGTTTCCGCCACCAGGCTGGAGTGGTCGCCCAAGAATCCAGCAAGAGGATCATCTCCACCATCCGCCCCTGCCGCTGAAGCTGGTGGGCCACTTCGAACGCCAACAAACCGCCGAAGGAGTGGCCGACCAGGATACAGGCTCCCGACGGCTGCTGTTTTTGAATGAGTGCGGCGTGCGGCGCCGCCAGTTCCTCCACCGTCGGCAAATTTTTGGTGTCATTTCGCGCGGCCGCTCGGAACACCGCGGCCGACAACGGCACGATGGTGGCATACGAAGCGGGGCCCCCATCCAGTAATTGTGCCAATTGACACTGCCCCATGCTCGCGTCGAGAAAGAAAATCGAACGGCCCGGTTTCCCCGGCTGCAAGGGAACCACTTTAGGTTCGGGATTACTGTGCTCCTCCTTTTCAAGTGTCTGCGCCATTCCCTCAATCGTCGGGCTGCGGAAAAACGCCGGGATGGTCAGGTTACGATTCAACGACTGGTTGATTTCACTGATGAGGCGGATGGCCATCAACGAGTGTCCACCGAGATCAAAAAAATTATCCCGGATGCCGATGGTTTTGACATACAGGATCCGCTGCCAGATCAGGAGTATCTGCAATTCCAACGGCGTGCGTGGCAGCTCCACCCGTTGCACCGGAGCCGGCCGGCTGGACGCCCAATCCAACGCCGGCAGCGCTTTGCGATCCAGCTTGCCATTGGCGTTCAACGGCAATTTCTCCAGACTCACAAAGGCCGTTGGGATCATGTAATCCGGCAATTTTGATTTAAGGAAATCACGCCAGCCATCCGTCGCCGGCAGCGGTTGCGATCCGCCCGGCACGACGTAGGCGACCAGACGGGCTTCGCCTTGCGCCGGAGTTTGAACCGCCAACACGCATTGGCTGATTCCGGGATGCTCGCGGATGGCCGCCTCAATTTCCCCGAGCTCGATGCGATAGCCGCGAATCTTCACCTGCTGATCCATGCGCCCGAGAAACTCGATCCGACCGTCGGGCAAATAACGCGCCAGATCGCCGGTGACGTAGAGACGAGAAGCCGGATCCGAATTGAACGGATTACAGATAAATTTTTCGGCGGTCAATTTCGGGTTCTGGTAATAGCCCTGCGCCACGCCATCGCCGCCAAGATATAGCTGTCCACGCAAGCCGATCGCCACGGGTTGGAGATGTTCGTCCAGAATATAAGCCTGGGTGTTGGCGATGGGGCGGCCAACGGGCACGATGGCATTGGGCGGCAGCCGATCCAGATCAAAGTCCTGCTCACCGAGCGTCAACGAACCGACGGTCGTTTCTGTCGGCCCGTAATGGTTGATGATCCGGCAGGTGCCGCCCAGATCCCGGATGCGCCCCGCCAATTCCCGCGTGAGCGCCTCGCCACCCAAAATCAAAAAATGGCGCGGCAACACCGCCTGTGGATTCTTCGCAGCCAGCAACGCAGACAGATGTGACGGCGTAATCTTCAAGACGTCAATTCCGTGGCGCGAGACCATCCGGGCGAAGCCGTCGGCATTCACCGCCACTTCTTCACTTACGATCTGGAGGGTGCCGCCGGAAAGCAGCGCCGGAAAAAGACAGGTATTGCCGAGGTCAGCGGCCACGGTTGACACCAGGGCAAATTTCAGTCCGCCGGGAAACGCGTTCAACCCCAATCGCCGGCAGATGAAATGCGTGTAGTTGACGAGATTGCGATGGCGAATGGCGACGCCTTTGGGCACGCCGGTGGAACCGGAGGTGAAAATCACATACGCCAGGTTCTCGGGCGAGCCCAGCGGTTCCAGGTTGGCCTCACCCAAGCGGCCTGACTCCTGTCGGTCATGATCCAAGCACAAAACCGACCCGGCAAACACGGGCAATTGCGGCAAGAACTCCGTGCGCGTCACCAGGACCTTGAGATCCTTCAACTGTTGCTGTAAACGCGGCTTGGGATTTTTGATATCCAACGGCACATAGGCGCCGCCCGCCTTGAGAATGCCGAGCAAGCCAACCACGAATTCCACCGAGCGTTCGACGTAAATTCCCACCAGCACATCGGGCCCAACTCCAAAAGCGCGCAAACGGTGCGCCAGTTGATTGGCGCGGCGGTTGAGTTCGCGGTAAGTCAGTTGCTTCCTTTCGGAGACCACCGCGACCGCCTCGGGCGTTTTCGCGGCCTGCGCTTCAAAAAGCTGGTGGATGGTTTTATCACGCGGGTAATCGGCGGCGGTGTCATTCCACTCGACTAGCAGTTGATGCCGCTCCGCGTCGGACAACAGTTTCAACCCGGACACCCGTTGCTGCGGATCGGCCACGACGGCCGCCAGGAGATTTTGATAATGATCCGCCAACCGCCGGATCGTTTCCGGCTCAAAAATTCCGGTGGCATATTCCAAAATTCCGCGCAACCCGCCATCCTGTTCGATGAGCGTCAGCGTCAGGTCGAACTTCACATTGGAAATCCGGACGAATTCCGACTGCCATTTCAGGTCGCCGGTTTGCTGGGTGGCGAGCGACGCGGTCTCAAACACGAAAGCGGTTTGAAAGATCGGATTCCGGCTCAAGTCGCGCTGCGGCTGCAATTCGGCGACCAGCTTATCAAACGGCAGTTCCTGATGTTCCTGCGCCTCCCAAACGGTCCGGTGCAACGCGCGCAGCAACTCGACGAATTGCGGGTCGCCGGAAAAATCCGCCCGCAACGGCAACGCATTCATGAACAGCCCGATCAGGTGCTCGCTCTCCTTCAGGATCCGGCCCGACAGCGGCGACCCCACGAGCACATTGGATTGGCCGCAATGACGATGGAGCAGCGTTTGAAACGTGGCGAGCAAGGTGACAAACAGTGTGGTTCCGTGCCGCCGCCCCAGTTCGCCCAACGCCGCCGCCAGTTCCTTGGGCAAGGTAAAAAACTGATGCGCACCGCAATGATCCGCCACCGGCGGACGCGGCTTGTCGGCGGGAAGTTCCAGCACGGCAGGCACGTCAACCAGTTGCCTGCGCCAGTAATCCAGATGTTTTTCGATCGCGGCAGCAGTCAACGACTCCCGCTGCCACGCGGCGTAATCGGCATATTGCATCGGCAACGGGGAAAATTCCGGCAGACGACTTTCGGTGAACGCCGCATACGCCGCCACCAGTTCCCGCAATAACACGTCAACGGACCAGCCATCAAATACGATGTGATGAATCGTCAGCAGCAAAATGTGCTGTTGAGCTTCCAGCTTTAAAAGTTCCGCCCGCACCAGCGGCCCACGGCTCAAATCAAACGGCTGGCTGGCCCCTTGATGCAATTGGCGCTGCGCTGCCGCTTCGCGTTCAGCTTCGGGAATATTTTCCAAGTTCACCGTCGCGAGTGCGATGGCAAGCTCCGGCAACACCACTTGCGCCAGTTCGCCGTTCACATTTTGAAACACGGTCCGCAAGGCTTCGTGCCGTTGAATGACATGGTTGAGGCTCTGCTGCAGGGCCGCGGGATTCAGATCTCCCCGCAGCCGGATGGCGAGCGGCACGTTATAGACGGCCCGGCCCGGTTCCAATTGGTCAATGAACCAAAGCTGTTCCTGGCTGAAGGAAGCCGGAGATGTGCGCGGCGCTGAAGTCGCAACTGACTCCGTTCGCGCTAACCATTGCGGCGGGCGGACAACTTTCTGTTCGCCGTTTTTTCCGACGAAGGCGGCGAGGCCGGCAATCGTTGGAAGTTCCGAAATCATTTTGACCGGCACATCCGTCTTGAGCGTATCGCGGATGCGAAAGGCCATCCGCACCGCCAGCAAGGAATGCCCGCCGAGCGCAAAAAAATTGTCATGGATCCCGATGCGTTCCACGCCGAGCAGATCGCTCCAGATTTTGGCGAGCGCCAATTCGATCGGCGTTTCGGGGGCGAGAAATTGAGCGCCCGAAGCCAGTTGATTTTCGGCCGGTGCGGGTAGCGCCTTGCGGTCAATTTTGCCGTTCGGAGTCAGCGGCAATCTTTCCAGATTCACAAACGCGACCGGCACCATGTATTCCGGCAACTGCTTCAGCAAAAATTCGCGCAGTTCCGCCACCGCCGGTGACGGTTCCTCGCGGACCACGAGATAAGCCACCAGACTTTTCTCGCCAGAAGCATCTTCCCGCGCCGCGACCACGCACTCGCGAACCGCCGGATGCCGGGCCAGCATTGCTTCAATTTCGCCCAGTTCAATGCGAAAGCCGCGCACCTTCACCTGTTGATCCATGCGGCCCAGATATTCGACGGAACCATCCGCGTGATACCGCGCCAAATCACCGGTCTTGTAGAGCCGCGCACCGGGATCGGCACTGAACGGGTTGGCGATAAATTTTTCTGCTGTCAGTTCCGAACGGTTGAGATACCCACGCGCCAAACCTTCGCCACCGATAAGCAATTCCCCGGCGACCCCCACGGGCACGGGCTGTAAGGCCGCATCCAAAATGTAAATCGTCGTGTTAGCGATGGGCCGCCCGATCAGGACCGGCCGGCCGCTGGTGATTTGCGTCGCCGCCGACCAGATCGTCGTCTCCGTCGGCCCATACATGTTCCAAAGCGACTGGCAGCGGGGAAGCAACTGATTCGCGAGCGCCTCCGACCAAGCCTCGCCGCCACAAAGAATTTTCAGTCGGGGATTGCCGGCCCAACCGGCTTCCAGCAACAGCTTCCACGTCGCCGGCGTCGCTTGCATGAACGTTGCGCCGCAGCGCTCCATCAACGTCACCAGCGCCGCGCCGTCCACCACCGTCTCCGCACTGGCGATGACCAACCGCGAGCCGCTGATCAGCGGGAGGAAAATTTCCAGTCCGGCAATGTCGAAGGACAAGGTCGTAACGGCCAGTAAAACATCCTCCGGCAGGATTCCGGGTTGCCACTGCATCGAACTTAAAAAATTAACCAGCGCCCGATGTGAAATCTGGACGCCCTTGGGTTTGCCGGTGGAGCCGGAGGTGAAAATGACATAGGCCAGATCCTCCGGCTGCGAGCGGGGATTTTCAGAAACCAGATTCGCCGACAAGCTCGCGGAGGCGTCATCGCGCTCATCCAACAGGACAACGTGTGCCTGATGCGGTGGAAGCTGGGACTGTAATTTCTGCTGCGTCAAAACGACAACCGGTTGTGCGTCGGCGAGCATGAATGCCAACCGATCTTGCGGGTATTTGGGATCCATTGGGACATAAGCCGCGCCGGCCTTCAAAATACCAAGCACGCCCACGACCATTTCGAGTGAACGTTCTGTAAATAGGCCGGCCAGTTTGCCCGCCCTCACACCGAGCAGCCGCAGGCGATAGGCAAGCTGATTGGCGCGCTCGTTCAGTTCACGATAGGTCAGTTGCTCGTGTTTAAACACCAGGGCTATGGCGTCGGGAGTTTTCGCCGCCTGCGCTTCAAACCACTCGTGCGCGCACTGGCGCGGGAAATCGCGCCGGGTCTGATTCCACTCCACCAGTAATTTTTGCCGTTCGGATTCCGGCAGGATGGGGATTTCAGAAATCGTCTGGGTGGGATTCGCCAAGATGCCGGCAATCAATTTTTCAAAACTGCCGGCCAATCGCGCCACGGTTGCGTCATCCAATAAATCACGGTTGTAACGGAGCACGCAGTCCAGTCCATTGCCGCGATCCGTCATCAATAGAGCCAGATCAAACATCGCTTCGGGCGGAGCCTGTTCTTGAAATTCCACGACCAACCCCCGCATCGGGCAAGGTTCCGGAGTGGACACTTCAAGACTGGCGAAGACTTGGAAAAAAGGGTTGCGATGGGATTCGCGCGCGGGTTGCAGTTCGCGAACCAACCGCTCGAAGGGCAAGTCCTGATGCGTTTGAACCGACCAGACCGCGTCGCGCACCTGCCGGAGCAACTCGATGAAACCCGGGCTGCCGGAAAAATCCGCCTTTACCGGCAGCGCATTGACAAAATAACCGATGAGGTTTTCCAGTTCGCCGCTCGTGCGTCCGGCAAACGGCGTTCCAATTAAGATTTGCCCCTGACCGGAATAGCGGTGCAGCAACACGTGAAATGCGGCCAGCAAAGTTGCAAATGGTGAAGCTCCCTGCTGCTGCCCCAATACTCGCAAGCCGGACATCATCCCGGCGGACAATTTAAAATCACGCTCGGCGATCTGATTTTTGCCACCAGCTTTGCGTGACGGTTCGCTCGGTAATTCGAGAAGGGTCGGCACACCGGCCAGATGTTGGCGCCAAAAGTCGAGATGCTGTTCCACCACTTCCGGTGTCAAATACTGGTGTTGCCACACGGCATAATCCGCGAATTGCACCGGCAGTTCCGGCAGTTGTATCTGCCCGCCCGCAGCCTGCGCGGAATAGAGCGCGGCCAGCTCCCGCAACAACACATCCACCGACCAGCCGTCAAAAATAATGTGATGGAAGGTTAGCAGCAAAATGTGATTCTCTGAACCAAGCTGCAGCAGTTGGGCCCGCACGAGCGGGCCATGCGCCAGGTCAAACGGTTTGGCGGATTCAGCCTGCATCAGCCGTATGGCGTTCGCTTCGCGCTCCGTTGCAGGAACAGTTTCCAAGGCCACCACCGGAAGTTGCATTTCCAATTCTGGCACGACAACTTGAACGGGGGCGCCCTGCACGGCCCGGAATTTCGTCCGCAAAACCTCGTGGCGTTTGACAATTTCATTGAGGCTCCAGCGCAATGCCGCGCGATCCAACTTGCCGCGCAGTCGGATGACGAAGGGTAAATTATAAACGGAGCTGCCCGGTTCCAGTTGGTCAATAAACCAGAGCTGTTGCTGGTTGAACGCGGCCGGAAACTGGCCCGGCGACGGAAGGCGCGACCGGCGCATCAGTTTAGCCGAATTGCCAGGGGCGGCTGACTTCGCGGTTCCATCGATCACGGCACTCAATTCAGCGATGGTCGGATGTTCTGAAATCAGTTGCACCGGCAGTTCCAAGCGAAGCGCCGCACGAATACGAAACATCATTCTCACCGCCAGCAGCGAGTGCCCGCCAAGCGCAAAAAAATTGTCGTGGATGCTGATTCGTTCTACCCGCAGCAGCTCACGCCACATTTTGACGAGCGCGATTTCGGTCGGAGTTCGCGGCGCCGCAAATTGCGTCCCGGATTCCAAAAGGTTTTCGGTTGGATCCGGCAGCGCCTGACGATCAATCTTGCCGTTGGGCGTCAGCGGCAATTTATCCAGCTTCACAAACGCGGCGGGAATCATGTAATCCGGCAGTTTCTTCAGAAGAAAGGCCCGCAACCCTGCAACAGTCGGGGCCGGCTCTGGTGCCACCACCAGATAGGCGAACAACTCCTTTTCGCCCACTTGAATTTCCCGCGCCACCACCACACATTCGCGGATGGACGGATGCTGACCGAGCACCGATTCGATCTCGCCCAGTTCAATGCGGAAGCCGCGAATTTTCACCTGCTGGTCGAGCCGGCCTAAAAACTCGAGGTTGCCGTCAGGGAGCTGGCGGACCAGGTCGCCCGTTCTGTATAACCGCGCGCCCGGCTTGGCACTGAACGGATGGGAGATAAATTTTTCCGCCGTCAACTCCGGACGTTTCCAGTAACCGCGCGCCAAGCCGTCGCCACCAAGATACAATTCCGCCGGGACACCGGCAGGCACTGGAGCAAGGTGCTCATCCAACAAATAACACTGCGTGTTAGCAATGGGTCGGCCAATAGGCACTGAGCCATTGGGGAAGGCCTCCCCGGGGTTGATAGCGTGACAACAGGCGAAGGTCGTGGACTCCGTGGGCCCGTAACCGTTGGTGAGTCGTAACGCCGGCAACATCTTCATGGCCTTTCGCACATGCGGCACCGATAGTGCATCGCCGCCAGTCAACACATGTCCAACCGTTTCCAAAACCGAAGGACGGACATTGATGATTTGGTTGAACAATCCGGCGGTCAACCACAGGCAGGTCACCTGATGCTGGCGGACAAATAATTCTAACTGCTGAAAATCCAGCGGTTGTTTTGGAAACACCACGCAAACGGCTCCATTTAATAACGGCCCCCATAATTCAAAGGTGGCCGCATCAAACGAGGTGGAGGCCAGCAACAGGAATCGTTGGCGGCTGTCAAATGCTGCGTAATCCTGGCCGCGCACCAGGCGCACGACTCCCCGATGCGGAATCGCCACCCCCTTGGGGCGGCCAGTCGACCCGGAAGTATAAATCACATAAGCCAGACTTTCCGGATTGTTAATCCGCTTTGGATTTTCCTTGAGACACGACGCGATCCGGGGAACTTCCGTGGGCAGATCCACCACGTTAATTCCTCGCAGTATTAAATCTCTAGGAAACGGTTGATCAGAAATGATCACCGGAACCCCGGAATCCTCCAAAAGGAATTGCAGCCGCTCCGCCGGATAATCCGTGTCCAATGGCACGTATGCCCCGCCCGCTTTAAGAATCCCCAAAGCCGACACGACAAATTCCATCGAACGATCCACATGCACCCCAACCAGCGTCTCCGCTCCCACGCCCAAAGTGCGCAAGTAATGAGCCAGTTGATTGGCGCGTTCGTTCAGTTCCTGATAGGTAAGACTCCGCCCTGCCGATTCCAGAGCCAACGCGTGCGGATTTTCCGCAGCCTGCGTTTCAAATAACTCATGGACGCAGAGATGGTGTGGATAATCCGTTGCGCATCCATTCCTGTCCAACGTGATCCCGAAGTCTCCGGATTGAGCCACCTCCAGTGACACATTTCCCGGCGATCCACCAAACGGAGCGTGAGCGCCTGAAATGTTTAATGCTTTTTTCATTCTTGAGCTGAACCTTGCGTCCATTAGGGCGGTAAAAATGGCAATTGGTGGATTGCAACCGTCAAGCCATTGATATGCCACCGTCTGGGAAATTCAATTTTTCGCATACGCCCAGTTGCGTCAATCATATTAAGGGGTTTTCCGAATCAATTTGCCGGATCCGAGATTAGCCGACGTAAAAACAAGCATAGGGATTGCAAATAAAAAACCACGGAAGACCGGCGTGTCCCAAAAGCGGATAATGATGTCCCATAATGCGATAGTTATGAAACCGCCCATCAGCGACACTGTTCACATGTTGATGGGGAAGTTTCCCCACTGGATCGAGCAAAAAAACAACCAACGATTATAAAAATCAACCGAATGTTTGAGTAAAATTGTGGCTTGGACGTCGAGCCAAAATAGATTTGAACAAGCGGTAATAACCCAAAGGAAATAAAAAATGAAAACCAAAACAATATGTTGCGCGCTGATTGGTGCTGCCTCCCTGTTAACAGCCCCCAACCTCTTCGCGACCATCTACACCGGCACCATCACGCTGAATTACGATTACGGCAACGCCAACAACGGTGGCGCCTACACGGCTGTGACCTCCAGTTTGGGCACGTTTGACACGTTTTGCCTGAATTCGGGTGTTCCATTCACGCCCGGGGCGACCTACAACTTCCAGAGCAGCGACAGCGCCATGCCCGGCGGCCCTGGCAATGTCATCACTCCTGACCCGATTTCCATCGGAACCGCTTTCTTGTTCAGTCAATTCTCCCACAACGCGGCTGGTTACTTCGGCACGGCTCAAATCGCCAATGATCTTCAGGCGGCATTTTGGTGGCTGGAAGGTGAAGCTCTAGGCGTGAGAAACAACTTCATCGACTTGGCTGAAGCTGCTTTGGGCCTGAATGATACGACCATCAAAGGAGACGCCAACGGAGCTTACGGAGTCGTCGCATTGAACTTGTGGGATTCCAATGGTAGCAGCACCGCCCCGAACAAACAGCCCATGCTGGGAATTGTTCCCGAACCGAGCACGGTCATCGCTGGCGCGTTGCTGTTGCTGCCCTTCGGTGTGAGCACGGTGCGAATCTTGCGCAAAAATAAAACGGCTTAAACGACAAGCCATCTTTTTAGGGAAACACAAAAGCCGGTCCTTTGACCGGCTTTTTTTATTCCCCACCCCGAAATCGCTGTCTTGTTTTCGTGTAATCTGGCTCTGAAAAATTGGGAGATTTTATGGCAAGAGTGGTTTGGGGCATCGGCAAATGTGTTTTAAAGCTCAAATCTTCACGAATAGCGTCCTTGAATTGGCCTCCGATTCCGTCTGGCAATTATCTTTCACTATGCCGAAAATCAAATTATTGTAATTGGCACGGCAATTTCTGTAGGAAGGCCGATCTATGGAATTGCCACGGATAAATTTGAAGAATAAAAAACCAAAATTTGTGATAAATATAAGGAATTTAATTTACGGGCTGGTCGCAATTCTTCTGCTCAACACCAACCTTGGCAGCGCACAAACTGTATCCAAAATCGCAGCCGGATATTCTCACAGCCTTTTTCTAAAAAGCGACGGCAGCCTCTGGGGCATGGGAGCTAACGGTTCAGGTCAGTTGGGTGATGGCTCTGTTAATAACACCAATCGCCCCAGACAAATTGTGGCCACCAACGTCACCGCAATTACCGGAGGGGCTTCGCACAGCCTATTGCTAAAAAGCAACGGCAGCCTCTGGGCCATGGGCGCCAATGGTTATGGGCAATTGGGTAACGACACGTTCAGCAGCACCAACAATCCCGTTCAGATCGTCGCCACCAATGCGACAGCTATTGCCGCTGGCGACTCGCACAGCTTGTTTCTCAAGGCTGATGGCAGCCTCTGGGCCATGGGGGCCAACAGCTCCGGGCAATTGGGCGACGGGTCTCTTAACAACACCAATCGCCCAGAGCAAATTGTGGCCACCAATGTCATCGCCATTGCTGCGGGCAGCTACCATAGTCTGTTCATTAAAAGCGACGGCAGCCTCTGGGCCATGGGCCTGAATGCTTCCGGCCAACTGGGCGATGGCACACAAGCCAACACCAACCGCCCCGTTCAAATCGTAGCCACTAATGTGACGGCCATCGCCGCCGGCGACTCACACAGCCTTTTTCTTAAGAGCGACGGCAGCCTCTGGGCCATGGGATTAAATATTTATGGTCAGTTGGGCGACGGCACATCAATTCCTTTCACCAACCAGCCTGAGCAGATTGTGGCCAGTAATGTCACAGCCATCGCCGCTGGCAGTTCTCACAGCCTGTTTCTCAAGAGTGACGGCAGCCTCTGGGCCATGGGGGCCAATGATTATGGCCAGTTGGGCGACGGCACCTCGGGAGCTTTCAATAAAACCAACGCCCCGGAAAAAATCCTGTCAAGTGGAGCTGTCGCCATAAGCGGGGGTCAAGAACACAGCCTGCTGCTCAAGAACGATGGCAGCCTCTGGGTGGCCGGAGATAATTCCGTTGGTCAACTGGGCGACGGAACTTTTAACAGCACCAATCGCTTCGAGCAAATTCTGTCCGTGTCCTCCCCCATGTCCAATTTATTAGCCATCCGCCTGTTGAATGATGGTCGCGTAGGCTTGTCTTATGCGGGGACAGCCGGCTCCAATTATGCTTTGGAACGGACCTTTAGCTTGTCTCCGGTCAACTGGATACCGCAAACGACCAATCCCGCTGATACTTCCGGGATGCTTTTGCTGACAAACACGCCGGTTAGCGCCACAAATAATTTCTGGCGAATCCGCTCCGTGCCATAGCTTTCAAAACAAAAACATCCTAGAAAAAAAGCCGGCCCGAAGGCCGGCTTTTGTTTTGGCGATATTGATTATCCCGCCTTCCAAACTTCCACAACGAAATCAGTTCGCCAACGCACGCATGAATAGTTTCTTTTCTTCCGGCAGCAGCGGGGCCCCGTCTGTCAGCTTGATGTATTGCGCGGCTTTTTGACTGTCACCATTGGCCTTCAGAATGATGCCGTAGTAGCCGGCAATGGACGGATGCTGCAGTTGTTTGGACGCAAGTTTCTGCATCACCGCAAGTGCCTCGGGATATTTTTTTTGAACATATAGCGACAACGCATAGGTGGCGGCGTAGGAGGCATTTTGCGGGGCGCTGGCATAAGCCTCTTGGGCCAGCTTGTTATATTTAGGATCGGTCTCCCCTAATAGGATGGCGGTATAGGCCAGGTTGTTTTTGGCTTCCACATCATCCGGTTGCCGCTGATGACAAAGTTCAAAGAGTTGCATCAAGGACCGCGTCCTCCCTCCTGCAATCAACACCTTGGTTAAAACTTCTGGCAATGTTTTTTGCTCGGGATAGCGATTCACCATGGTCCACAGGATCTGTTCCGCTTCGCTGTTCCATTTCCACTCACTCGCAAAGACATACAGATAGGACAAAATGCTTTGTTGCGCCTGAATGGAATATTTTACGGAATCGGCGGCCTGCAAGGCTGAACTCCATTCCGCCTGAGAAGCGGCCACCAATCCCTGTTCGCGCAAGGACCGGGCCAGAAAGGCATGCCGGACAAATTCCGACTCATCCCAGTTTTGATTCTGGATTGCTCCCTGTAAGCCGCGCCAATCATGTGTTTGAAGATAGCCTTGCGCAATGAGTGTGACAGCCGGGGCATTGGTCTGCATCTGCATGGGGAGAGAACGCAACCAAGCCAGCGCCTCAGTCGGCGAACCGTTCTGCGTCAACCACTTGTTCATATCAAACAAATAGACAGGATTCGCAGCAGCTAGACTTTTACATTGGCTCAGGGCGGTCGAATATTCAGAACTCCTTGCCGCTCGCAACACATTTAGCCGGATAAGGCGATCCCCAAAAAAAGTGTTGGTCGGCTGGACCAATTCCTTGGAGATGGTCAACGCCGTGGTCAAGTCGCTGGTCCGAAGCGCATCGGCAATCAACGCCCGTTGCGCCATAATGCGCCAGATGGCATTGGTGGTGTTCAGGCTAATACGTTTCAAGTTGATACGCGCCTCGGCGGCATCCAAGGAGTTGGTGCTATGCAGGCGAAGGGTGGACAAGTTCAACTGCCATTTGGTGTTCGACGGCTCCAGACGAAGAGCCTCACTGAAGTGTTTCTCCGCCTCGGAAGGATTCCCCATGGCATTTGCTGTCACAGCAGCCAGATTCTGATATTCAGCGGTGTTTTTAGTGGCGTCATCCATGCTGGCCAAGGTATTCGTGGCCACATTGTAATTGTTGAATATCAGGGCGGTCTGAACCAGATTCATCTGGTCCGGCACGGACTTGGGATCCAGTTCAACCACCCGCTGCCGCAATATCACCGCCAACGGCGACTGCATGTTTTCAGCCAGATTGGCTATCATGCGGTTCGCATCCAGATTTTTCGGGTTCGCCTGAAGCACCTGTTGCAAACTCAGCTTCTCATTGGCGTAATCCGACTTGGCGGCAAACCCCTTGGCCAAGGCCAGCCAGTGATTTTGTTTCCATACCTGATAGCCCCGGTAGCCGGTGTAGCCCAGCAAGAGCGTGACGATACAGATGGAAATGATGATGGTGATTTTACGCATAAGTTGATTCTAAAGATAATATCCCAAAATTCCAGTGTGAGCTTGCCATTAGCACGGGGCAAGTTCGACGGGATGCTCCTCGGGAAACCACTCGCTAAGCTGAATGCCGCTTTTCACTGCAATCGCTTCAACCGCCGCCCGGCTTTCCGGCAACAGTTCCGAGACGATGATCACCCGGTTGATCTTTTGCTTCTCAATCAAATGCGGGAGTTCACTCAGCCCGCCCAGCACGAGAAACCCATAAACCCACTGGAAATGCAGCGCCTTCTCATCGTCAATGAACCCCATGATGGTGCGGTTGTCGGAAACTTTGGTCAACTTCATCGCCCGGTCCTTCAAGAACAATTGCCCACGGATTCCCGCCCCGTAAAGCAGCACCCGCTCCCCGTCACCGGTCGCATCCCCCGTCCGCTTCAGCCAGAGCACCAGTTCCTCCAGGCAGCGGTAGAACAACCTCGAGGCCAGGATGACCGGATGGCTGATGCCGGCCACCAGAATGGCTCGCAGAACCCAGGTTTTCCCCCCGGCGGGATCAATCACCAGCGCCAGCCCCAAACTGAATAAAATCCCCGTCTGCAACCAAAACAAAACCATCAGCACATCTCGCAGCCGGGCGCGTTGCCAGTAGGTCACATAGGTCCGGGAAAGCGCCAACAGCGAAAAGGTCGGTGTCACCCAGACCGGCAAATCCACAAACCACGTATGCCAGAAATCCACCCGCTGTTTTTCGATCGCCCACATGATCAGCGCCAGCGACCCCGCCAGCCAGAGCATGTCCCAAACGGGGTAGGATAGCGATTTGAACGTTGAATGCGTCGGCCGGCGCAACCCCATCAGCAAGGCCCGACCCGTCTCGCGCAATTCGATCACCGCCAGTTGCCGCATCAGCACATACACGCCCGCCAGCAGCGCGATGAGAAAAATTCCCGAGGCATGCGATTGAAACAGCATGATCAACAATCCCACCGTCACCAGGCCGCCATTGAGCACATAAAGGAACGTGGCCACGCGCTGCGTGCTGAAGCCGGATTTGATCAACCGGTGGTGCAAATGCTCCACATCCGGCTGCATGATGCCGCGCCTGGTTCCGCCACTGCTCCCGCTCACCCATGAACGCACCGAGCGCCGCCAGATCGCCAGCAGCGCATCGTAAATCGGCACGCCCAGCACCATGATCGGAATGGTCAGCGAAATCAGGAACGTATTCTTGTTGAACGTTTGTAGCGACACCACCCCCAGTGTGAACCCGATGAACATGCTGCCCGTGTCTCCCAGAAAAACACTCGCCGGGTGAAAGTTGTAACGCAGAAATCCCAGACACGCCCCGATGAAACCAATCAGCAGCAACACCTGCCCCGGCACCTGTTGCATCAGCAAAATGCCGCACAACCCCACCGCAGAGATGATCGCCAGCCCTGAAGCCAGGCCGTCCAATCCATCAATCAAATTGAAAGCATTGATGATGGCCACCAGCCAGACGACCGTCAGCGCGCAATCCACCCACGGTGACAGGTCGTGTCCCAGCAACTGGCCGAACCGCGTTCCAGAAAGCCAGATCAAGACCGCAGCCAGCATCTGGCCGCCCAACTTGATCAACGGCTTCATCCCCCGGATGTCGTCGATCACCCCGACCACCACCAGCACTGCGGAGGACAACGCAAATTTTTCCCACCAGATCAAATCCAGCCCGCCCGCCATTTTCGGCCAGGGAAAAACAATCGCGATCAGACACGCCGCGTGCACCCCCAGAACCACCGCCACCCCGCCACCCCGCGCCGTCGGCCGCTTATGCGGACGCCGGGCGTCCGGCAGGTCCACCACACCATGGCGGATCGCCAGCCCGCGCACCACCGGCGTCAGCAGGTAGGTCACAACAAGTCCCACCAAGAAAACCAAAATATATTTGTCCAAATCACCAAACATAAACAAAATGCGGCGGCAAAAGAATGCGGGTTATTTTCCAACCTTAAACTCGGCGGTTTTTGATTCGATCAAGCCCACCAAGCGCGGCAACAACGCCGCTTGCGAATAATGCAGTTCCACGGCCGCCGGCACAAGCCGTTCATGGCCGGCGGTCTCCTGCCGCAACCGCCGGATCTGGCGAACCAGTTCGCCAACGTCACCGTGCCGCGCACCGCCCCACGGATGGCGCGGCTGCATATCTGCCAGGATTTCCGTGACATGGCTCGACACCGGCCCGAGGTAAAGCACCGGCGCCCCCACCGTCAGAATGTTGTAGATCTTGCACGGATGCACCAAACCCAGCATCGCGTCGCCCATCACCACAACCTGCGCGTCCGCCGCCGAGAGCGATCCGGACAATTCCGACAGCGGTTGATAAGGCAGGCAAAGCACTTGGGGGTTCTGGCTCTCCGCCGCCCATTTCTTGATGCGCGCAAATTCGCTTCCGCCGCCAATGAAACAGAAAACGATTTCCGTTTCCTCGCGCAGCTCTTCCGCCGCCCGGGTCAGCGTTGCGAGCGGATGCACCGGGCTGTGGTTGCCGGAATACATCACCACGAATTTTCCGGTCAGGCCATGCCGAACGCGGAACGCCTCCCGCCCGACCGCGTCAAAGCGAATCTGTCCGTCCTGCGACCACGGCGGAATCACAGCGACTTTTTTTGCCTCGATGTGTTTGGCCACAATGCGATCCCGCATGAATCGGTCCAGTGCAATAATGCTGTCGGCCCGGTGCAGGCTGAACCGCGAAAGCCGTTCCAGAAATTTTGCGACAAACGAATCCGCGCGCAGCCAGCCGGCGGCGATTGCCTCGTCGGGATTGAAATCCATGACCCAGTAGCAGAACCGCGCCCGCCACAGCTTCGCCCGCCAGGCACCGAGAAACGAGATCAGCGGCGGCGTGGTCAGGGTCACCACCACGTCATGACGCGGCAGAAACAGCAGGCGGAGGCAGCCGAAAAAAAGAAACTGGCAAAATCCGCCGCCCGTCGCCATTTGGCTTTTTTGCCGAAGCGCGTGGAAAAAATCCGCAGGATTTTCACCTCCTGCCAGGTTTCGCGCGCGGGGAAAATGGTTTCGGGATGCTCATACGCCCGACGGCTGCTGACCACGGTAACCTCGTGTCCCCGCGCCGCCAACGCCGCCGCCACATCGCTCAGGTATTGCGCCGTGGCCACCACATCGGGATAGAACACCTGGTTCAGCAGAAGAATTTTCAATTCAAAATTGGGTTTGAATGGACGCCCGGGTGATCACGAGTTGCTGCGCCGGATTTTTAACTGGATGGCTCCCGGAATATTTTCACGGCTGACCAGGACCAGATAACCGCCGCCACCAGCGCCGGATAATTTCCAGCCGAAGCACTGATCCTGATATTGCCGGATCATCTTTCTGATGCCAGCGGTGGACATCTCCGGGAACATGGCCACCTGCGCTTCATACGAGGCGCGGAACTGGCGTCCAAATTCCGCCAGATCCATTTTGTGAATCGCCTTCCAACAACCGTCCGTCGCCGCCGCCAGCGCCCGGGCCTTGGCGGGCGTGATGCTCTTGCCCTTGAACACATCGTAGCCGGGTGGACGCGGGCCGAGCGGCACCAGATATAAATGCCGTTCGATCCACTTAAGAATTTTCTCGTCGGCCTGCGTGGTGATTTTTTCCGGCCAGTATTCACCGCGATAATCCAGGCGATTCAACCCGGGAAAAACAATGCCAATGGCATCCTGCGAGCCGGCGAAAATTTTTGTGCCCGGCGGGTTCTCAAAAGCAAATAGCGTCTTCGCGAGCTTCTCCCGGTCACCTTCGGGCAGATTGGTCTGCCACAGTTCGATCGCGCGCCGGCGGGAACTGGAAGCCATCCCGCTGCGTTCGTTGAATTCCATCACCGGCTCCAGCGCGATGGTGAGCACCGCGCCGGCGCCGTGCTTGGAAACGAAGGGTTGGTCCAGCCAGCCGCCGGCAAGATCGAGCCGGTAGGGAATCAAACATTCCTTGCGCAGGCTCGTGGTGGAACGTGCGGGGAGATTGGCCTGCGGCAGTCTTTTCAGCACGAGATATTTGATCTTGAGCTTGCGGCACAGTTCCGCCTTGGCCGGCGTGTTGCCCTCCTCGTTCACGATGAAAACATCCGGCGACACCCGTTTTAATTCGGCCAGGAAATCCATGATGCCGGAACCGCGGTTGATGTGGCATGCCTTGACGTGGCGCAGTGCCTCCAGCAGGTATTTGCGCTCCGACTGGGTGTTGACCGGGGCCCGGCCTTTCAATTCCCGCACCGTCCGGTCCGAGCCAAGGCCGACATGAACCTCGCCGTAGCCGGCCGCTTCCTCCAAGAAACGGACGTGCCCGCTATGCAGCATATCAAAACAGCCGCTGACAAAAACTTTTTTAGGCTTCATGGTTGCGGAGACGCGAATTCGATTGCCGGATTGGCGACGCGAATTATTTTTTCCAACTGGAGGATCAAGGCTTTTTTCGCCAGTTCCGGGTTATCGTTGCCAATCAGGACCATTTCCAAAACTTTTTGACCCTGATTGCCGCGGCCGGCCCAGACGCCGCGGATGAGATTGAACCGGGAGGATTCTTCCGCCGTGAAGGTGTCCTTACCCAGGCCAGCTTCCCAATGGCATTGGAAGACTTGGAGCTTGCCCTCGGGGCTTTCAAAAACATAGTGGCGCATGGGCAGTTCCACGCCGTGGACAGTGATGATTTCCAATTTGGGTTCCTGCGTCATCTTCAGCCCCGTGGCCGTCAGGCAAATATCCGGCGTGTGCCGTTTCGCCAGATACCCCGCCACCCGGCCGGGCCGCCAGTTGAAATAAAATCCCTGCCACATGGTTCCGACCGGATCCTCCCATTGGGCTTTTTTGCCTTCGTCAAAACGGAGCAGCTCATGTTCCTCCGGCGTCAGCGGCAATTCCTTGAAACGCGCATCATCCGCCGGCATCACCACCGTCCAATCCGGTCCCGGTTTGATGTTCGCCTCCCGGACGTGATACCAAAGCGCTACGCCGCTCTCAACGAGCACCAGCCAGACGATCAACATCACGGCGAGCCGGTTCGATAAACGCCAGCGATCTTTTCCGCCAAGCAAAGATCGGCTGTCGGCTGCTTTGGCCGGCTCCGGCGTAACGGCCGCCGGTTTTCGCCAGTTCATCAGCCAGGCGATGCCCCAAAGCAGCGCGGTGCAAACCAGCAGAATCGTCAGTCCCGCCTCGTCATGGTATTGCGCGATGGCCGCGACTCCTTTCGTGGCTGCAATCCAGGTGAGCAGCGAGGCCCGGCACAGATTCAACACCATCGCGAGGAGAAAGCCGATGGGCACCAGCCACAGCCGGCGCGGCCAGCGGAACAAATAAAATTCGCCGAGGAACAGCGCGATCATCAAGCTGGATTGAAATGAACGAATGCCGCTGCACGCGTCGTTGATGCCGACCATGCCGGTGCTGACCTCGATCACGTTGCCATGCTGGAGGGACGGAACCCCCACGATGCCCAGCACCTCCACGACCATGGAAGCATTCATCCGGCTCAGGCCTTGAATCAACGGCGTCTCAATGAGCGATGGCCAGGGGATGGACACCAGAAAGAAAGCCACGGGAAACGCCGCCAGCCGCAGCCAGTTTTTCCCGCCCGCGAGATAAACGGCGTAAAGCGTCAGTCCGACAACCTCAATGCCCAGCAGCCATTGCAACGGCCGCCACTCCGGCGTGGCCGCTTCCACCAAACGCGTCGGGAGATAGAGAAAAGCCAGCAACGCACCCGCCAGCACGAGCAGCCACGGATTTTCAAGACTCGGGCTGCATTGCCGATCGGCGGAGCCAAACCAGCGTCTCATTAAAAGTCCTACCACCAGAATCGGCACCACCAGCCCGTAGCTGTATTGCGGATTCGTGTCCCACTCCAGCCAGAGGTTATTAATCAGGCGAAACCAGAGAAATCCCAGCGGCAATAAAACCAATGCCCATTTCAGCACGGAGGTTTTTGGGGTTCCCGGTTTTTCCGGATTGTCCGCCACGTTGGACGAGGTTTCAGGCTTGGCCATAATTTAATTTCCCGTTGTTGTGTTCAAACCAATGACGCGCTGCTTCACCAACTCCGCCGGATTGCCCCGGTAAACGCCGTCGGCTTCGAGATCTTTCGATGCCACCGATTGCGCCGTCAGCACGGCCTGCGAACCGACCGTCACGCCGGGGCCGATCCACGCCCCCGCACCGATCCACGCGCCGTCCTCCAATTTTATCGGACGGGTGATCAGGTCAAACGTCGGCGATTTGAAATCGTGGCTGCCCGTGCAGAGAAACGCGCGCTGCGAAATGCATACGTTGTTCCCAATGACAATCGGTTCCAGATTAAGCAGCCAACATTCCTCGCCGAGCCAGACGTGGTTTCCCACCGTCAGCTTCCATGGAAACGTGATTTTCACCTGCGGCTTAAGCGTCACTCCTTGTCCGATCTTCGCGCCGAACAACCGCAACACCGCACATTTCAATCCAGAAAAACTGAAGGGACACAGCCGGAATAAAATAAAACTGACCACCAGCCAAAGTCCTTCCGTGACGACGCCCGCCCCCCGATCAAACCGACCCGTCGTGTAACGCGACAAATCCACCCGCCCGGACTGACCTTGCGGTGCCGGCGCGGATTGGCCGCAAGTCGTTTTGGATTGTGCCTCGCTCATGTGGTGACGAATGGTAAGGAGTTTAAGCCCCGTTCTTCAAGCATCCAACACGCATCCAGGTCGGGTGCCGCCGCCCAAAACCCATTGATAAACCTCGCGCATCTGCTCGCCGACCCGCGACCAGGTGAAGCGCTGTTTCACCAGTTCGAGCGCCCGGCTTCCCATCGCCGCGCGTTCTTCCGGCGTCATTCGCTGAAGTTCGCGCAAACCCTCCGCCAGACTGGCCTCGGTCGCCTCGGCCTTGATGGCGGCGCGGGCGAGAAAACCTTCGGGCAAATTGCATTCCGGCGTCATGATCGCCGGCTTGGAATTCGCCCACGCTTCGAGCACCACCATCGGCAAACCTTCGCTGAACGACGGCAAAACAAACGCATCGCAGTAATGGTAACACGCGGCCTTGGCGGCGTTGAATTGCGGGCCGAGGAATAAAACCGAGGATTGCGAATGGAGGGCGGAGGAGGGCTCACGAATGTCCGCAAACTTAATTTGCAGCGCTCCACAAAGTTGTTTCAACTCCGCTTCATGTCCGCCTTGATCCCAGCCGGCAATCGCCAGCACCCAATCGCCGGATCGCTGACCTCCGCTCTCCGTCCTCTGACTCGCCGCCCAAGCCTTGAGCAAATTCACGAGGCCTTTCTTCGGATGAATCCGGCTTAAGAACAACAGGACTTTGCTGTCAGGCTCAACTTGGCCTGCCCACGGTGGTGGCGACGACGGCGCGGCGGTCGGCAAATCAATGCCGTTGGGAATCACGGCGATGTCATTTTTCAGCCCCAACTGCCGGATGGACCGGGCCTCCGATTCGCACAACGCACGCAGGCAACGGGCGCCGCGCAGATGCGCCTGCTCGAACCAAATGTAGGCGATCTTCTTTTTCCAACGGGAATTTTTCAACGCCCACGGATCCAGCATTCCGTGCGGCGAAACCAGATTCGGCCGTTTGGTTTTGCGGCTGTAATGGGTTGCGGCGATGCTCGGATAAAGCCACAGGCCGTGGGTGTGCGTGATGTCCGGCGCAAAGGCCGACAACTCCGGCATCATTTCCGGCGCGCGACGGATCGCATTCGGCCAGGTCGTTTTGAATGCGGCGACGGAAACCGGCTTCCAAGCCTGGCGATCTGTTTCCGCAAACTCGTCCCACAAGCCGAAAACCTTCGTCTCCATTTCCCGCGCGTCCTGTGTTTGCACCAGACGCAGCACCGCGTCGAACAAGCCCCCCGCCTTGCGCGAAACCGAGTGGGTCAGATGAGCCGACTTGATCATTTCAAAAAAGAAGCCGCCGCAAGATTCACCGGCGCAACAGCAGGCTCAGCAACAACCGGTCCACCAATCCGGCGCGCGGGCGTGGATTTTTCAGCGCCACGGCAACGGCCTCGCGCAAACCCGTGGCAAATTTTTCCGGCCCCCAACCGGAAATAATCCTGCGGCTGGCGAGACCAAAATCAGCGAGCGGAAAGTCGGAATTGGCAAGACGCAGCATTAATTGCGTGAGTTGCCCCACGTTCTCCGGCGCAAAAGTAAACCCATTCACGCCTTCCGTCACCAGATCCGTCGCGCAACCGCAGCGGTCGGACACCAGCACCGGCAAACCGGAAGCCATCGCCTCATTGACCACCAACCCCCATTGTTCCGTGGTGCTGGGATGCACAAACGCGCTGGCAAGGCCGAAATACGCGGGCAACTCATGATACTGCTTGAAGCCCGGCCGATGCACACAGGCTTCAAGGCCCAGTTCGGAAATCAAACGGTTCAGCTCCGGCTTGAGTGGGCCGTCGCCCAGCAGGACCAGGTCCCAGATTTCACACTTCTGCTTTCCGTTCTCCATTGTTCCGGCCTGGTCGCGATAGGCGCGATACGCCTGAACGAGACGGAACAGGTTTTTCTTTTCGATGAACCGCGCACTGGCGAGAAAATATTTTTCCGGTAGGCCATACTGGCGGCGGACAGCTGCCCCCTGCCCTCGCGCCACATCGGCGTTGCGGATGAAATATTCGTTATCAACGATGTCGTAGCCGGAGAAAATACGTTCACGTTCCAGCCCCAGTTGAATCAGATAATCCGTGTGCGGCGTGCCGCCGGCGAGCCCGGCGGAATTTAATTTCACCAGCCGGCGCTTGATCCATTCCTTCCAACCGGCGCGCACCTCATCCCACGCCGTGCTTTCCGACATGACAACCGATGGCGTATGCGTTTTCGCACACCACAGCAGTGCACTCAATGCGTCGGCATACGACCAGCCGGGAACGACGACCACATCGGGTTTGATTTCATCCAGCGCCCGCCACAGGTTGCGGTGAAGTTCGAGTTTCCATTGCCGACCGCCGGAATCGCGATCAGTCAGCGTGACGCGCGTGAATGCGGCGGCGCCCTCCACTTTGTCCCACGCGTAGGTCTCCTCCAAGGCGCAGGCTTCCACGCCCCAGACGGAAAATATTTGGCCGGCGGCGTTCAACCGCGCGTGATGGTAAGGCCCAAACCGCTGGAACAAGATCGCGACGCGAATTTTGCGTTCAGCATCTGCATGACGACTTGGTTGGGAAAATATTTCCGCGTTCACGATTTAAAACGGATTCTTTCAGGCCGACGGCGGTTTGACACCGGGCTTGGAGACGCGGATGGACGTTCGTTTCACCAGCCCGCCTTTGGCTCGGCCGGCGAAAGCAAAGGGCCGGCGGGAAGCGGGACGCGATTGGACATCCGTCTGGATTGGCGACGGTCTCGCGGCGGCTGATTTCGCCTGGGGCGGATGTTTATCCAGCCACAACACGGCGATCGCACCAAAGACAAATGGATAAAGCGTGATGAGCGTGATATCACGGCCTAGATTGAACGTCAGGATCAATCCCAAACTATACAACGGCAGCCGGCCCAATGCCTGAATCGTCAAGTCGAGCCGGGCCAGCCAAGCTACCCAAAGGCTCATCAGCAGCGCCGCTGCCGCCGGCCCGAGAATGCGACCGAAATTCACCACGCCCTGACCAATGAAACCGGTGGAGATGGTCGCGTAAACCCCGGCGGAACTGGCATCGGCCCCGCCTTGTCCGCGTGCGATGGCATAATCAATCCCGATGAGCGGTTTGCCCGGCCACAAACCGCGCGGAATGGGATTCACCAGCTCGGCAAAGTAGCGTTGGCCCCAGTTCACATGGTAGGTGCCTTTATCAATGAACGTGCTGACCCAGCACAATTCCTCGAACATGTTCAAGCCCTCGTTGTGGACTTTTTTCTCGCCACTCAATCCCTTTTCCTTGAAAGCGGTGGTGATGGCCATGTCGGAACGATTGGCGATGATAAATTTCATCCACATGTTGACCACCAGAAAAAAGGCCAGCAACACCATGCCTTTTTTAAGCATCCCGCCGCGCAACCGCAAAAACACCCAGCACAATACCGCCGGAATCACCATGGCGAGCATCGTATTGCGCGTGCGGTCAAAAATAAAATACGGCCAGGCAAACAGACAAAAGACCAAAGCCAACCGGCGGATGCGCGAGTCCGTGGCCAACGCCGCCACGACGCCGAACATTGAGGCTGTCAGCAATTGAAGATAGAGAGCGAGAATTGAAAAGGCATCGAAGCCGGCACCAATGCGCCCATGCGTCCAGGGGACAGCCTTGTAACCAAGGAACGGAAAGAAATAATAAATGATTTCAAACTTAAGCAGCAGCAGCGCAATCAACGAAAGGATACTCCAGACCCAGGCGCAGCCCCAAAAAAGCTGGGCCAACTGGCTTTGGATCACGGGCTGGCCAACGCCGTGCTTGAATAATTGCATCACGCCGCTGCGCCGCTGGACGTAGCGGGCGTTGATCGCCCGATGAATTTCCGGCGTGGCCACCAGAAAGACTAGAAGAAACCAGGCCACCTGCCACCAGGCGCTTTGCAATGTCCCCGGGGTGAACACCTTGGCGTGGTAGTTGGCATAATCATTGTAAAACGCATCCCCCACATACCACGCTGCCGCCGTGCCGAGCACCGCCAGCATCGGCAGCCCCGTGCCATCGTTCATTCGCTGCAAACACCAGACACCGCCCCCGACGAGCAGGGCGATCACCACCCAAAAAGAAATGGGCAGAATGGATAAGATTTCAAACACAGGGGATAAAAGTTAAAGCCTGAATTGTTCGGGCTTCATGAGAAAAAATTTCCGCCTATTTCAGATCAACTTCCAGCCGCGTCAAATTTCCGGCCAGCCGTTCGAGCGTGAACTGGCGCGATTTCAGCAACGCCGCCGCTTGCTGCGCTGGCAATAATTCTGGTTCTCTGAGGTAGCGCTGAAACACCTGCACCAAAGCCGGCACATCACGCGGCGGAACAATGAACCCATCTGAGCCGTCGGTGACGACCTCGCCGCAGCACGGCGTGGTAATGACCGGCAGGCCATACGCCATGGCCTCCAGTTGGGTGATGGCAAATCCATCCGATAGCGTCGGCAGCACAAACAGATCACTGCGGCGATACCAGTCGGCCGTTTGATCCCGCGTGGCGCGACCATGGAAAATCAAATTGGCGGGGGCCGACCTGACCGCGGAGGCGGAAATGCCGACGGACCCCACGATATCAAACTGGATGCGTTCCTTTTCCAATGCCTTAGCGGCTTGCATCAAATATTGGATGCCCTTGCGCAAAATCACCTGGCCGAGGAACAGCACGCGCAATGGTTCGATGGCTTTCCGATTTTTAACGGCCGCCGGCGCACCTGCCCCGACTTCGTAGCACAATGGAACCACGATAATTTTTCCCCGGGGAACCCCCTGTTTCACCAGCGCCTCGCGGCAAAAACTTGAATTCACAATCACGCGGTCAGCTTGCGCCCATTCTTGTTCACGTCTTTGGAAGTAGGCTTCCGGCACCTGCACTGCCTGCATTTTCCACTCCGGCCAGCGCAGTTCCTCTTCCCGCACCAGCTCAGATTCAACCCGCCCCGGATCCATCTGGTTTACGAGACAGCGGATTTTCTGTTCGCGACACCATTCCAAGGTTTCCAGTGCCCCCGTGTCGTAGCCAAAAAATACTGACTCGGAATCCAAATCGTTTCTGCGCATCAATTCTTCACGAACACGGATGGCAAAACTCTGCCCGCTTTTTATGAATCCATGATACGGCCCAACAGCTGGCTCACGTTTCAGTTGCCGTCGTGTCCCCAGCTCGCCGAGCAGCGCGTGAAAATTCCAAGCAACAACCGGCGCATCGGCCAGTTCGGGATGACAGCGCGCGGCCAGGGAACGTCCCATGGCCGTGCCGGTGCCAAGAGCGAGTTTGTGGGTGATGGGCCCGGCCCAAAAGTCCGTGTAGAGGGCGGCCAGTTTCCCACGCCGATGCAACACCTGCGGGATGGCATAATGTTCCCTCGCGCCAATTTGGGCGCAAAACCACCTGGCGTTGTTTACGCCCATGATTGCGGATGAATCATTCTTGTTTGAATGGAAAGCCACCGCACCGTCAGGAGAAAAAGACACCCATTTATCAGTGTAAAATCGGCGGTATCTGGCCAGAGACTCTCCGCCAGAACCCATTGGTCCAGTTGCACGTGACGCTTTGGCCAGGCAGCAAAGAGATGGATGGCCCCGATGAGAGAGTTAGAAATGTTTTCCCGGAAGTATAGATCATCGCCGGGGTCGCATCGGAGTTTGAAATGGTCAGAGAAGCTCCCGGTGGGATCAGGGTCGGCTGGGTGTCATCCAGAAAAAATTTCGCGGTGGCGCGAGTGATCTGGTGCACGCGACCGGAGCCGTAACTGATGGAGTTGGTAGGGTTATAGGCCCCGTTGTCCCACCAAAGTGGAGCAAACTGATTATCGCCTGCATCCACGGGATAACTGCCCGCCTGCACACCGCTCGCATCCAGCCAGCCGGCCGAGGTATTGGCCGTGAGGATGATGTTTGTTTTCCAGCCGCCCCCAATTGAGGTAAAGGCCGAACCAACCGTCACCGAAGTGTTATTGGAGATCAGCACTGAACTCACCGGGTAACCATCCATGGTGATCGGCACGGCGCTGTTGTTGAACTGATTGCAGGCGACCACGATATTGCTGATGATCGAGGCGGTGCCATCCGAGGGTTGAACCCCGATGCCGCTGAACACGATGCCGTAAGCCTGACCTTGGAAGACATTGCTGACGACGACGACGTTTTCCGCTGGCGCAAAATGAATATGATTATTGCCCGCTGAGCCACAGAACAAGTTATTGCGAAAAGTATAACTGGGCGGGTTGGCATTGATGGTTGCTCCCACAATGCTGAAGGCATTGCCGAAGATGTTCGTCCACACATTGTTTTCAAACACGCTCGGTAACGTGGAATGGGCCTGATAATATTCCTCCACTTTGACGAGATTCTTAAAGGTGCTGCCGTGAATATGCTGGCCAAAATACAAGTTGATAGCCGAGGCGTTGCCGTCAAAAAACGTGCAGTTGGCGATGTCAATGAAGGTGTTGGTGCCGCCGGCGTCACCCGTCACATTGATCATTATCTCACCGCGCCAGTGTTGAAAGACGCAGTTGGTGAAGATCTTCAACTGGTGCATCTGGGCATTGGCCCCGCCGAGGGAATTAAATGGGTTCCGATCCATGAACGCGTGATGCGACGTATCCCACCCGTCACCCGTCGCTTCGACAAGCGTGAAATAACTGTAAGTCTGCAGCCCGTTCGTCAATCCCCCGTCAAATGTCAGGTTTTGAACCACAAATGGATACTGGCTGTTGGTGATCGGCCCGAGGCACTGAAGCAGGGTTCCACGCAGCGGATTAAAGTGGCCGTAACCACCATACACTGTGGCATCATTGAAAACGTGGTTCATGCCCGCTCCGCAGCCCATCAAAACCGCGTTGGTGGACTCCCCGCTCAACGTGACGCCACCCGTGGAAATGCTCAAGGCAAAGTCGGTATCAAAAATCCCCATCACATAATTCGGATCCAATACCTTGGGTCCGACAACCAGGTAATTGCCGTTGGGAATATTGATGGTGACATTCTGATTAGTGGCGCTGACATTGGACGAGGCAAAATCAATCGCCGCCTGAATCGCCGCCCGATTGTTACTACCCACCACACAATCCGTCCGCTTGGTCCAACCCTGTCGAATCGAGCCCCACAGGTTCGTCCCATCCGTCACATTGGTGATCAGGCAGATAGTATCTTGGTTTGTCACCACATACGGCTTGGCGGGGTTGTTGCTAAAGTGCAGCCACGGTCCCGCGCGAAACACCTCGATGACCTTGCCGATATCGGCGCTGGAGAATCGGTTCGTGCCGATCACGCTCACCATCGGCGAATTGCTGGTTGTCTGCACGGCGAACCGGACGGCATCCCCCACCGCTCCGTAGTCGGTCACGTTGATGCTGGAGGTCGTCGGAATTTTTACCAGATTGGCGGTCGCCACGGCATCCGACGCCGGCATGGTGATGGTGGTGGTTGACTGGTTGGGATTGGACACCGTCGCCCCCGTCCAGTTGGTGAAATAAAAACCAAAGATATTTGAAGCTGTGATGCTGACGACCTGTCCGTTGGTGTAGCTGCCGGAACCGGTGCCGTTGTTCACGGTAAGATTATAATGCAAAATCCCCGCCCCTTGCTGGCTGGCTGCATCCCAATTGGTGCCGAAAACGTAAGACAAATTGGTGTTCACCCATTGCGCCATGATGGCGTAACCAGCCGCGCTCGGGTGAACGGAATCCGTGATCCCCGGCGGGAAGAACAAATCATAATTTCCGGCGTTGCGGATATTCGATAGAACGGGACTCATGTAGGGAATGCCCACGGTTCCCGCCGCACGAGCCAGTGTGCTGTCGTTGATCAGGTCGTCCGCCTGTGGCGTCATCCGTCCGCCTACCCCCAGCCAGTTGCCGACGAAGAATATCCGCGCTTGCGGACAATTGTTCTTCAGCACTGTATAGACGTTCACGGCAGCATTATAGAGCGTGTTCGTGTCGGCAGTGATGTCATTGATGCTTCCCGAAGCGGTGATAAAAATCTGGTTGTATTTGCCGGATGCCACCGCGTTGTTGTAAACCGAACAGATATCCGCCACCACTCGTTGTCCATAAGTCGGAGTCGTCCCGCCGTTGGAACTCACAAACCCGGTGCCACCAATGCTGCTGGGCACCGCAATCGTATTCGGCACCAACCGCGCGAGCTGCCACACCCAGCCATCAAACCAGAAACTCGGATAGCCAAAGACAAAAACCGTCGGGTTGTAGCCTTCCGTATAAGAATCGCCCTCCACGATCAGCAGGTTTGGCTTCGGGGACGGAGAGCTGGCTGAAATGGTATTACCGGAAGCCACCCTCACACCGCCGAAGTTACCTTTGATCGAAAGCCGCACATGATGGGTGGTGCTGCTGGAAAAGCTGACCGGCACACTGTAGGTATTGGTGTTGGACGGCCCCATGTAGGGAACATTCGTATAGCTGGTCGTCGTCGCCCCGTCCGAGACCGTGAAATAAGGCACGGTGAGGAAATTATCGGGGGAATCATAGTTGTTGACGATCACTTCACAACTCGTTCCCGTCAGGTCGAAAGCGACCTGCACCGGCGGGAATTTTTTCATCTCGTTCGTGCTGCTGATGCCAATGGTGGAAACGATGCTCCCGCCAGCCGCGGGATCGTTGGTAGTCAAAAAACCGTAGTAGGTAAATACACTGCTGGTGGCCGGGTAAGTTGTCGGGTTGACCAGAGGACTGCCTCCCACGGTAATCGTATCCGCCAAAATGGGGAAACCGACGAAGCAGGCTAAACAAAAGACAATGAGATTTTTTTTCATACGGCACCTACACAGTTAAATAAAGATAAATACTGCCCAAAAGTAAGGCTGCGCCGTCACGAACCACTACAATTTCATGCAAATTTGACCGGCACATATCCATTATCCCACTCACGCAGATAACATGCCACAAAATAAACCATAACCCAACCCGCAGATGCCTCCTGACTCAAAGCAGAAACGGTTGGTAATCCAGCCGGTAGGCTAGATCCGGATTTCGCTGTCCAATCGGACGCGCAGGATTCCCCGCCACAATCGTGAACGGCGCCACATCTTTCGTTACCACCGCCCCCGCCCCCACCACCGCTCCTTCCCCGATCTTGATTCCCGGCAAAATCACCGCGCGATACCCGATCCACACCCGGCTGCCAATGACCACCTCGCCACCATGATCCGAGAAATCTGGCGATTGCGGATCGTGTCCCAACGTGAGGATGGCTGCCTCCGGCCCGATGGAAACATCGTCACCAGTGCGAATCTCAAACTTGCGACCATCAAACAGGCAGCCAAAGTTAATTGCATTCCGTGCCCCAAAATGAACCTTGCGCCCATTCAAGAAATGACAGTTCATCTGAACACCGGTGCCCGCGCCAAAACTTCCAAGCCAACTCCGTAGATAAATGCTCCGCACCGTGCGCGACGGGAGGCTGCTCCAGCCATGATTGTAAATCAAGGCCGCCAGGGCGCCGCCGATGAGCCGAAAGTTCATGATGGTTGGTTGATACGTTTGTCCAGTCCCGCCGCCTGCAAAACACCGAGGGCGTTGGTTCCCCACGTCGAAACCGCCTCATAGTCATCCCAGCGCGGTTGCGACGGTGAGGCCAACAAGCTCCGCATCCCCGTCACGACTGCCTCCAGTGAATCAGGAGCCACCGTAATTCCCAGCGCAAAATTCTTCACCGATTGAATCAACGCGCTCGGCGAAGCGGAAGCCAGCACCGGCTTGCGCGCCCGGGCAGCGATGTTCAACACGCCGCTTTGCGAATGGAACGACGCCGCGTATGTCAGCAAAACAAAATCGGCACCCGCGAAATATTTTCCCAACGCATCATCGGCCACAAAGCCCTCAAAAAACCGGCAGCGATCCGCTACGCCAAGTTCATTGGCCAGTTTCCGATAAAAATCAAACGACTTATCCTTGGCCGAAGCCACCGCACCCGCCACGACAAGAAACGCCTCCGGCACCTGCGCCAGCGCCCGCACCGCGAGATCGAGATTTTTCCCATCCCGGACATAGCCGAACGCGAGAAAAACTTTTTGTCCGTCCTTTACGCCCCATTCACGACGGATCGCCATCGCATCAGGAACGTCACCAGCAATCTCATAAAGCCCATGCGGCACTTGCACTGCCCGGACGCGTCGCGGCACCGGCGAAGGTTCCACCAACTGCTCATGCACCAGCACAAAATCCAGCGGCCAATAAGCCAGACGCACCGAGAGCCGGTGCCACCACTGCGGCCCCACCACGTAGTTGCGCACCGGGTCGTGCAGGTTGGCGGCAAATTTTACGCCCTTCAACCGCGCCAGCAACCAATGCGGCCAGACCCACACCGGCGAAAAATATTCCACATAAGAATCGAGCAGGACCAGATCGGGTCGTTGCCCCAGTATCTGAACCGCCAATATCAAACGGCTGGCGATGACTGCCCACGCCAGCTTGATTTTACGCACCAGCCGCGAACCGCCCGCCAGTGTCGGATCGGCCAGCGCGACCACTTTTTCAAAATCGGTTTTCCGGCCGCCGAGAAAACCCGGCGAGACCAGGCAAACCACTTTCGCCCCGGCCTGCTCCAAGGCCCGGGCCTGATAATACGTGTGTTCGGCAATCCCGCCCAGCGCCGCCGGGGCGAAGACTAAAATTTTCGGCGCGGCTTTCATCCAACGAGTATCCGGCGAAATTCCGGCACGGAAAAATGTTCGCGCGCCACAGTCTTTTGTTGAGCCGCCAGTTCCTTCATCGCGGGGAAATTTTGCACCATTTCGTGAATGGCCTGAACCAAAGTTTCTGCTTCTCCATCCACGCACAAAACAGCGGCCCCGAATTTTTTCGACTGATCTTCCAGCGTCGTCTGGCGCGTCGTCACCACCGGCAATCCCTGGACCATCGCCTCGATCACCACGCGCGACACGCGGAGCGCGTAGGAGGAGCGGCGATATGGCAGCAGCAAAACATCCGTCGCGCCCAACTGGCGGACATATTCGCCATCGGGAAAATAATCCGGGATGAGGCGGATTTTGGGATGATTTTCCAAACGGGCCCATAGTTTTGGGTCACCATCCACGCTTTGCAAAACGAACTGCACCCGCGCGGCTGGATGACGGCGGCAATATTCCTCGACGGCGGCCACCAGCACTTCGCTGCCCTTCTCGTGACGAGCGCTGCCGTAGGAACCCATGATTATTGGACTGGGTTCTGGGAGCTCGGATCTGGCGTCCGTGGGAGCGACGAGCGGCGCGACCGGGTGCGGGAAATAGGTGAAGGGCACGCCGGTCAACTGCATCAAAGCCGCGCGCATCGGCTGGGTTTCCGCGCCGAGAATGACACGGCCCCGTTTCACTTCCTTCCGCAAGGAACGGATCAACCGGCAAAACAATTTCGCCGTCGGCGCGGGCTGCCACGCCGGTTCGTTCTTGTTCTCATCCAAAAAAATCGGCGTATTCGGAAAAAATAAAACCACCTTTCCCGGCGCTGCTTTCAACACCCGTTTGATCAACCACGTCCAGCCCAGCAGATGGTGCACCATCACGGTCGGCACAAAAATCACATCAAACGGTTCATTTTGCAGGAGATATTTTTTGAGCACGCGATTCGTCTGCCAAGCGTGAACCGGCACGCGCAAATAGCGGCGCAGCGCCCCCGCGCCATCGCCCATGCGATGCCAGATGGAGGCGGGCAGGACCGGTTGCACCCGCAATTGCTCGCGCAAAAACGGCTCAGCTGCGCGGTCAGCAAGAATGGTCACGTCGTCGCCCAAGGCATGTAGCTCGCGCGCAAAGGTGCCAAGGTATTCAAACCAGTGGCCTTTCCGGTCGCGCAACGCGTCTTCGACAATCAACCAGCGCATTTTTTTATTGGTCAAACGATGTAATAAAATCGCCAACGCAGTAATGGAACGAACTTAGCAGCCCGCTTTTTCAGCCGTTGGAATTGATGGCGGCAAACGGTTCCGATCTTCGTATTGAAAGCGGGATTTCAACTTGATCAAGGGCTGCTCAAAAAACACCCAACTAATCCGGGATGCCAGAATAGTCAATCCCAACGCCAGCACCAATTCAGTCAGCAGCGCCGGCCATAACAAGCCGCGCAGCGGGCTCCAGCCAGCGCCATACAGCCGCCCCATCACCCCGGCATAAATAAAAGGGTGAAAGACATACATGGCATAACTTGTTTTGCCCATCTCGCGCAGCCAGGCTAGGTTAAATAGCCGCGGCAGAGGATTCCAGCGCCCCGGGGAAAGCGCCAATATAAGCACCACGCCGCACAACCCGGCAAACAGGGTATATTTAAAAGTTTGCAGCAGCGCGCTGGCGGTTCCTGACCAGACGAAAAAAGCCCCCAGAGCGAGACCGGCCACTGGCAAACAACCCCGCGCCACCCAGGTTCTAGTCGCCAGCCATTGCCCGGGGTCAGTGAACAGGACGGCCAGCAGCGCCCCTAGCGCCAGCGTATCCATCCGGCAAAGGGTAAAGGTAAAAACGTCCAGCCCAAGCCGCAAAAACACCGCCCGAACCAAGATGGATAGCACCACTAGCGCCAGCGAAAAAAACACCAGCTGTCGGCGGTTCAACAGCAGCACCACCAATGGCCAGAACAAATAGAAATGCTCCTCAACCGCGAGCGACCAGAAATGTCCCGGTTCACCGACGCTTCCCGGCCAAAAGGTTGTCCCCACATTTTGCAAATAACATAAATACCACCAGGACTGATTCCATTGAAACCCGGGAGCCGACCAGATAGCCCCCACCAGCAGACAGCCCAGGACCACTGCAAAATAAAGCGGAAAGATCCGCAGGGAACGACGGATGTAAAAATTCTTAAAATAATGAGCCGCCCCGCGCGTGCGCAATAAAATGCCGGTGATCAAAAATCCCGACAGCACAAAAAACAAATCCACCCCTTTCTGACCAATGCTGAACAGGCTCAGTCCCCGGGAAATCTCCGGCGAAAAAAGATGCTGATAAACCGGCAGTCCCTGCCAGAAATGAAAGAGCAGGACCATCAGCACCGCCATCCCGCGCAAACCATCCAAAACCGGAATGTGCGCCTCCTTGTCGGGTGAGAAAGTTTTCAAATGACCTCGGTCGCGTTCTAGGAATAAATTTTGTAGCCGAGCCGTTGCAACTGCTCCAGTTGCTCGACTGTCATTTTGCCCGGCTTGAAGGCCGAACCTGCCCGCCCGCCAGTCAGGCGGAATTGCAAACCGCCGCGCCACCGCTCAAGCTGACGCTGGTAACGGTAGAAACCAACCGGCGAACGGCCCATCAAAAGCGGCCTTAATTGTGCCCGCAGTTCGCCGTTGGCATCACCATTTCGAGCCAGATCGTCGCAGACTTCCCAGATGCGGAGACGAAAACCAAACCAATCAACAGGATCTATATTTTTTTGCAGACACGCCTCACGAGCCTTCAACAGAAAGCGCGCCCATTCACGCACCCGGCGTGATTCTCCGCTCTTGGATTCGGTGATTTTGCCGACATCGCCTTCACGATAAAACTCGATGGTGCCTGGCGTATGCACCACGCGCGCGCCGGCCAGCAAACAAGCCAGAAACATCTGCTGGTCTTCCGTCCCGAACAAATCTTCCGGGAATCCTCCCGCCCGTTCGACAATGGTGCGGCGAAATAACGCTGCGTGTGGCACCACCGACCAATTGGTCAAAAGCGGCTTGACTAGGTTGTCGCCGTCGGGCAGCCCCTTTTGTTGAAAAACAAGATTGCTGGGGGTGAATCCTCCATCTGCCAGATGCCCCTTGATCCACGGCCCGTATGCAATATCAGCGCCTGTTGATTCTATGGCGGCAAGTTGAAGCGCTTGCTTGTTCGGCGCGGCCAGGTCATCGCTGTCAAAAAAATGAATAAACTCACCACGTGCGGCACGAAATCCGGTGTTGCGAGCCGAGGCCGGACCTCCATTGGCCTGCCGGATGACTTTGACGGTTTCGCTCGAAGCTGCAGCCACTGCCGCCGTGTCATCCGTGGAACCATCATCCACCACGATGATCTCATCCGCCGGCCGCGTCTGCACTAGCAGGCTGCGCAACGTTTCACCGATTAAATGCGCGCGATTGTAGGCGGGGATGACGACGGAAATTTTCAAAGCTTCATTTGCCGCCGTTGCCCAAAATCAGCTTCAACAGCCGTTCTGGCGCGTTGAAGTCCTCCAATTTCTTGCTGATGGATTGGTGCGCCTCAATGCCCATCGTCTGCCAATCCGCGCGCCGGTTCCAAGCATCCTCAAGCTTCCCGCCGAAACATTCCGTCGTGGCAAACCCAGCCAGAAATCCGGTCCGTCCATCGGCGACATAATCGGCATTGAACCCGCAACGCGTGGTGACCACCGCACGGCCGCACATCATGCCTTCAGTGACAACCATCGGTCCGCCCTCACCGCGTGCAGCGAGAACCTGCAAATGATGTTCGCGCCAGATGTCCACAGGCTTTGAATACCCGGCGAAAACCACTTTCTTGCCCAAGCCGTAAAACTCGGAAAGCTTTCTCAAATAAGCTTCTTCAGCGCCCTGGCCGTAGAGACTCAAGGTATAGTTTCGGTCTTTCCATTTGCCGTCCGCCAAAATCTCGAACAATACATCCTGTCCTTTCCAACGCGGCTCCAGTCTGGCCACGCAGGCGAAACGCCAGGGTGCATCGCCGGATCGTTCCGGCCACGGCAGCGGTTCGGGCAAGTCAAGGCAGAGCGGCGGGACGATCACCTCGGCGCGCGGCACCGCCATGCCCAACTGGCGCTCGGTAAGCCGACGATTTTCCTGCGATACAAAAACGGTTGCTCTGGCTTTTTGAAAAATGGCAGACATCATGACGCGCATCGGTTCGTCCACCCAGAATGTTTCCGCGTTGAAATGACAGATGAAAATGAACGGGATTTCCGTCTCACACAGAAACTGCCCCAAGATCGGTTGGTAAACCGGATCGTAGGGACAGCCCGAAGAAACGACCATCAAATCCAACTCGCGTCGGGAAAATTTGCGAAAGGGATTGAGAAACCTCTGCCGGATGCGACCCGCCCGCCCGGCGGCCGGCGGAGTCAATTCGATGACCGCCCCTTTCCCGCGCAGATTTTCCAGCGCCATGGCTCCGCTCAGATCCGCACTGGCGCTGACCACCACCTGGTGCGCGCTGGCCAGCAACTGTTCCGCGCAGGCCGACCAGAGGTATTCACTGCCTGGCCATTGATGGCCCTGCACGGTCGAGATAAAGCCGATGTTCATTTGGTTTAAGGCCGGTCGCCGATTTTCCTCGCCGGGACGCCGCCCCAGATTTCGTATGCGCCAACCGATTTGGTCACCACGCTCCCCGCACCGATGATGGCGCCTTTGCCGATTTCAACACCCGCCATGATGACGCAATTAGCACCAATCCAAACGTCTTCATCAATACGCAACGGCTTGCAATCGTAGCCTTGATCACGGATGGGAATATTGCGCAACGCAAAACGGTGATTGTTGGTCAAAAGATATGAGTTAGCCCCGATGATCGTGTTATCACCAATCGTCATCGCATGCATGACTGAAATATGCGTGGCTTGACCGATAAAAACGCTTTTGCCAATTATGAGTTTTGACTCATAGGAATCATCCCCCGCAATATGAATGCGACAATAGCGTTGGATTTCCGAACCGCGTCCAATTGTTATCTTAGAAAATGCCGCATGGCTCCCGGTGATCAACACCTCGGAATCTATCAACGAGCCAGCATTGTCCTGACGTCGCCAGCATTCAAACTGGTGACGCTTGCGACCCTCGGCAATAGCATGAGTCAGCCGGAAAATCGGCCCCCGGTTCAAGGCCTTGAAAAATGGATTCATTTGCCGTTTAAAAGCTTCAGGGAATGACGGACGAATTCGGCGTGAATTTTATCGGGATGAAAACGGGCTTCAAACATCTTGCGCGCGTTCTCCACCAAAGCGATCCGGCGACCGGGGGCCTTTTGCAAGGCCAGAATTTTTTCCAGAAACGCGGCGGCGGCGGGCTGGGTGCAGACTTCCGCCGAATCAAATTCCCGCGCCACGCGCACGGCAGAACAATAGTCCGGGCCCCAGACGAGAATGGGTTTCTGGCAGGCGAGATAATCCAGAAACTTGGTCTTGAAACTGGTTCGCTCCACTTGCGCGCACTCGGCTTCAAAACCCATGGGCAAAATCAGCACATCCGCCGCCGCCAGTTCCTGACGCAACTGATCGAATGGCAGATGTCCTCGGAATATATTTCGCTCCTGGGCCATGCGGTGAAACTCAGCACTCCAAGACTGGTTCCCACCATAGATTCGAAATTCGATTGGAGCCTTTTCCGCCAAAGCCGTCGTGACCAGACGCTCCAACATCTGCCCATACCAATTGCTCAAGTTACCAGCAAATGTGACCACGAAGTTGGAGTCGTCCTTGGGGCGGGCGAGCGGGACATTTTCTACCGGTTGCGGGCGGGCCCCGACGGGATAAAGCACCTGGGCGTTCGGATGCGGGCCGAGTTCTTCCCGCATTCCCTCGCAGGTGCACCAAGCGAGATCGCATTGCCGGTAAAAATCGCGGAAGCGACTTTCCAGTGCTGACCGCAACCACGGATGGACAATGGTGCTGAAATCAAACCAGTCGTTGAAGCTGCCCACCAGTGGCACACCCAGCTTGCGGGCCAGCTTTTGTGACATAAGCGTGGTCCAATCCCAGGAGCCAGCAATCGTGAAAATGAAATCCGGCTGGAATTTTTCCGCCGCGCGCAAAACCTCGGGTGGAATGAAATTACCGGAAACCAGATGCCGGAACGAATGCACCCAACGCCCCAGCCGCGTGCGGCTCAAACGCTCAAACCCGGCGGGTTGTTCAAACAGGAGCAATTGATACGGCGGGTTGTATTCCAATACGCGCTGCTCCGTGGTAGCCACGAACAACTCAAAATCATCGCGCTCGACAAAATGCCGGTGAAACGCCATCGCCCCGCCCATTGTGGGCGTCGGCGGATAATAGGTCAGAAAGAAAACCTTGGGCCGACGTTTGTCTTTTATTTCCAAGGCTTCCTTGCTTTGGTGAGGTTGTTCAACGGACGCCTGCATTTTCAACAGCACGGATCAAATCTTTTGCCGGGATTCGAATGTTTGCTTCTTTCCCCTCCTGGGCAACGGGCTGCCCGATGCCACACGCATGGCGATGCCCCAACGTTTGGCACATGGACCAATAGCATCGGCGCACGGAAGCCGGCTCAAAAATTTCCAGAACCTTCAAGCCAGGCGGCGACCACAGCATGTTGGTAAACGCCGCACCGTGCGGCCCGACGATATAGGCGGCCTCGGAAAACAAGCGAACCTGTTCATCAAAACTTAATTTTCCGCAGTCCATCACTTCAAATCCACGCTCTCGCAACGGCGGGATCAATTCGGTTTCGTTCACGATGTTGCGGGACCAGGTTTGGTTGCGGGTCAGATAAAGCTTCCGCCAGCCGATGCGTGTGGGCGCTCCACCCAAACAGCGCTGCCAGACGGTGTCGCGCACCCAAAGCAGTGATTTTGATTCATGGTCGCCGGTCATCGCTACCGGAGAGGCGTAAAATAATTGCTCCACTTTCCATGGCCGCTTGCCAGTGTAAGAAACGCATTGATTTTGCGACAGGCCGATGAGTTCTAGCGAACGACTCTGCCACGGCTTCAGGTTGGGCGGCAGAATCACCTGAATATCTGGCGTCAATTGCGGCAGAACCGTGTGCAACCGCGTCAGCACATCGCACATCCAGTGATAATATCCGAATGACCAAAACAGACTCAGATTAAAAAATCGTCCCCGGCGTTTCTCCGGTAGCCATGACCATCCCGAGTGATAATCACCGCAATCTTTCAAGTTTTGTTCCACCCAGATCGTCTCGAATTCAAGCTGACCATCTGCCCGCCGGACCAAACCCGAACCCGGCCAGACGGTGGGCCATTGAAAATTTTCAAATCGCCGCGGAATTAAGCCGATCACCTCAAGGTTTTCAGAATTCACAGGGACTTCCCCAAATAGCGGCTTTAATTCAATCCTCATCTGCGTTTACTTTGAGCTTGTCAAAAACTGCCGGGATTTTTTGAGGGGGCTGAAGCAAAGCTGTTGATTAAGATCCCGCATTAACCGATGGATGCCCAAACAAACGGCGAAATATGGATCCGAAAAATCGTAATATCACTCCCATTATGGCGCTGACAATCAAGAAACTTGGCCGCATACAAAATGCGCCGGCTATCTGGTTCCACGCTGCTTTGAAGTTCCTTTGTGGTCTGGCCACCGACCGATACAAGAATGATTCTCCGGTGCTGATGGCTTTCAAGGCGTTGGCGGTTTTGGCTTCGACGAGGATTTTTCTGCCTTGCTGCGGTTCCAGATTTTTTGCGGCTTTTTCCAGCAGGCAGGAAATCTCCCGCAGATTTTGGCCGGTTTGAACCAGCTTACCCGTTTCGGAACCAACATGCGTCCGGTAACACGCCAGTATCGCCGGCTCATACCAGACCGGATATTGGGCGGCGATACGCAGCCACATCTCCCAGTCGAGAGAATATTTGAGTTCCAGACTGTAACCGCCTACCTTTTCGTAAGCTCTGCGCTTTACGACGATGCTGGGGCACTGCAACACGCACCCACGCGCCAAAAGTTGATTAAAATTTTTCAATATGCCAGCCGCTGGTTGCTCCAGAGGCGATAAATTCACCCGACGATTATCCGCCGCAATGAAAGCATGACGGCAAAAAGCGGCACCCACTTGAGGATTGGTCGCAATCCCATCGCCAAGCTGCTGATAAAACCCCGGCTGCACCAAATCGTCTTGATGCAAGATATGCACCCATTCGCCGCGCGCCCGCTCAATGCAGGTATTCCAACAGCCGGCCAACCCCAGATTGTCGGGTGTTTGCGAAACCTTGACCCGATCGCCGGCGATGTTTCTCACGAGCGCAACTACGTCCACCTTGGGCGAGCAGTCGTCCACCACTTCAATCTGCATCTGTTCCGGACCGGGATCCTGGTCCAAAATTCCGCGCAAGCTCTGCTCTAAATAATCTGCCGGCGGATTGTAGGTCGGAACCATCACCGACCAGAACGGCCGTGAGCCAATCTGATTGGCTGCCGGCAGAATTTTCGGCGGTTCAAGATTTGCAGTCATGTCGGCAGCTTTAGCAATTAATGTGGCTGGATGAAGTCATATTCACGTCCCTATCATCCGAACCACGCCACGTTTAATCCGACCGAGAAATCCGGCAATGCCACCGAGATATGCCAAGGTTTGGAGTCCCGGACAATGCGCCCGAACCGTCTTCCACTCCGCATGCAGCGAATCATCCGCACTGCTTTGGGCCTTGCGAAAGGCTTGGGCGGCAGCGATGGCGCAGTCCTTGCGCAGTGACAAAATACTTTTTCCGGTGCGTTGCGGATTACGCACTGGTGCAAAATGTTTACCAAAGGCAAAACGATATTGGAGCACCAACAAATCCAGCACTCCCATTCGAAAAACCCTTTTCCCGATATTTAATGCCGTTGTCGCTTTCGCATGGATCCGAAAAGCGGCCAAGCTTTCGGGCACAAATACCGAGCGCCGGTTGATCATCACCCGGCACCAGTATTCTGCGTCGCACACTTGGATCAACGCTTCATCGAATACGCCCAGTTCACGAAACACGGATTTGTGAATCAGCGTAACCGTCGGCTCGCCCACCAGATTATGCACCGGCGACTTGATGGCTAGGGCGGCTATATCCTCCGGGTTCAGAACGGTTTTGGCCGCGTAATCCAAACGCAGCTTCTGTTTGTGACCGTCAAACCAATCGCGCTGCGCCTGCGGAACCCCGTCTTCAAAGATAAAATCCCGTTCGCAGAAACCGAACACGCTGCCGGACTGCTGGCACGCCGCCAGAATTTTTTCGAGGCAGGCGGGACTGATGATGTCATCCTGAAAAACGAATTTGATCCATTCGCCGCGCGCCTGCTTTACGCAGTTATTCCAGTTGCCAACCAGACCGAAGCGGCGCGGATTGGCGACAAACCGGAACCGGGGATCGCCCGCAGCGAGCTCCCGTGCCAGATCGAGCGTGCCATCCGAACTTTCATCGTCACACAGGACAACTTCAAAATCCTTGAAGGTTTGGGCGCGGATGCTGGCGATGCATTCACCGAGATGTTCCTTGCCATTGTAAGTGGGAAGGCAAATGCTGATGACTGGCGTTTGCCGGAGCATGACAATTTCAACCGCGTGCAGGCGCCGCAAGGCCTTTCCCGTTGGCCGCGCGGGACGACAACAAGGCGAGGCAGCGATCCAAAACTTGGGTAGCCGAAATGGACTTCATGCATTTAATTTCAAACGGACAATTGACCTGCCAGTGCAAACGGGGAACACGGTGGTGGCACCCTTGACAATCCACCCCACTGATCACAAATGAACTCGCGCTCGCCACAGAAAACCGCAGTTGCGGTGTGGTAGGTCCGAAAATTCCGATGGCTGGCACCCGGACCGAAACGGCAACGTGCAACAATCCCGAGTCAATCCCGATAAAAATATCCCCCAGCGAAATCAAGGCAATCGCCTCCTCCAGTGTGAGCTGATTCACCAGCGACAGCACGTTGGGAATCTTGTAATCCAGCGCCGTGCCAACTTCGCCACGTTTGCCACTGCCAAGCTGGATGATCTGTTGGTAATTGCGGGCCACCAGTTCCCGCGTCAATTGGCTCCAAGATTCTCCGGGCCATTCGCGGACATTCCAACTTGGGCCGGGATGGATCAATATCAGCGGGGCGTCGGACCGGACACCATGTTTTTCGAGAAGACTTCTGACCTTTGCCACCAAGGCGGGGGCGATGGCAAGTTGAGAATGCGTTTCCGTGACCGTCACCCCGTGCTGCCGGCAATATTCAGCGATGACAGACTCGGTCGACGTGGACCGGCCTTCCTCGTCGTGGTATACAAATTTATAAATGGCGGTAAACAGAAAGGCATACTTGGTCTCGATGAGCTCAACATGCGGTGGCCAGGCCACAAGATTGGTGACGCCCCCCATGCGCGGAAGACAGGCAAATGCCGGCAGGCAAAAATAAAAGAATGCGGTGTTGGGATGACGCTTCTTCAGTTCCAGTGCCGCCGGGAACGTGCTGATCACATCGCCGAGAGCCATGTGCCGCAGAAAAACCACCGGCCGGCATCGCGTCCGGAAAAGCACCGGCATCACCACCCGACCAATGAAAATCAGTGTTACAACATGGGCCTTGATTTTGAACACCAACCCTTTGACAGCGAAATACCACCGGTTCAATTGATGGAGCACCAGAAAGACCGGACGCAACAACGGGGTTGCCGTCAGAAATTTTTTTAGCGCTGCACGCATTTAGACGCTTCAACGGCTCTGCCAGTATGCCAGGTCGGTCCCGTGGATGCGGACGATGTCCCTGCCCAGCGCCCGCCACTCTAAAATGAATTGGATGACGCCGGGATGGGTTTCGTTGCAATCGTGCCAGAGAAACGTGCCGCCCTGTGGACATAACGCGAGGCACTTTTCCGAATCGCTCCTGCAATATTCATAGGTGTGCGAGCCGTCTATGAAGAAGAAGGTCGGTCGCCCGATCCGGCTGAAATCCATCAGCGCCGTATCGCCGAAATGTTGAATGATCCGGCTTTCAAAAGGCTGCCCCTTGAATTCGCGTCCGACAATTCGCCGGGCGATGAGATGAAAATCGTCTTTGGGCGGAAGACCGGCGCTTTCGCCACCGCTGGAAAAATCGGGAGGCAAGTCAACGGTATGGATGGTCACAGTCTCCAGATTTTCCGCCATCGCGCGGGCGGTATGCCCCATGTAAGTTCCAATCTCCAGCACTTGCTCCGGCTTCCTGACCACCAAAACAGAAAGCAACCCAATCGCATCACGAAACGGCATCATGCCGACCTCATATTTCATCACGCGAAGTTTGATATGGCATTTTTCGTCGCCGATCAAACCATCCAAATACGCGACCGGAATCTGTGCGAGTTGTTCGCGAACCGCATCCTCGGGTCCCCACCGGGTGGCCAGGCACGCGGCACGACTGGCGTGCGCCAGCGCCCGTGGACCGCGACGCAATCCTTGCAGCAAGGCGGCCACATTGAATCCCATCAATGCTTCGAGGTATCGGTTCATAAACAAGTCACTTGAACTCGTAGGAAACATCCGGAACCAGAACACCCCGAAAAGTGTCGGTCATGTGCTTGGAGGAAAGTTCCGAGGTCAACACCTCGAACTCGCAGGCCTTGGGAATGAAATCCTCAAAACCCGCCTCCGACCGCAGGCCCAACTGAACACAATAACTGCCGGGAACCAGGCGTAATCCGGCGTAAACCGCCTTGAACACATGAGTCCCCGGCTCGGTGTTTTTTAGCGTGAACGCATGGGAACTTAAATTCGAAGTAATCTCCGAACCGGTGGCGGTGAAAAGGGAAATGCCCAATTCGAGGCCGGACAGGACGCATTCGCTTTCGATGGTCACTTCAAAACCAAGCGGCCGGCCGTAAGCCATGCCCCACGCGGAGTTGATTTCCGAAGAAGTCATTTTGATTTCGGTAAACTTCGCCTTCATTCGTGCGTGGGACGTCCGGGTTGCTGATCTCAAGTCCATCACCGGCAATTGCGTCGCGTGCATGGCGGAATACTCTGCGACCGCCCGCCGGGTGTCCCCATCAATCAAGATGTTACCGCCTTTGAGCAGCATCGTTCGCGAACACATCCGCAAAATGGCATCCATGTTATGGCTCACAAAAACCACCGTCCGGCCACCGCGACTGACGTCTTCGATCTTGCCCATGCACTTCTTCTGGAACTCCACATCGCCGACCGCCAGGACTTCGTCCACAATCAAAATTTCTGGCTCCAAATGTGCCGCCACGGCGAAAGCCAGCCGCACATACATGCCGCTGGAATAACGTTTCACCGGCGTATCAATAAAATCTTCCACGCCGGAAAAATCCACGATCTCATCAAACTTCGTTTTTATCTCGCCTTTGGTCATGCCCAGGATGGCTCCGTTGAGGAAGATATTTTCCCGCCCGGTCAGTTCCGGATGAAAGCCGGTGCCCACTTCCAGCAAGCTCGCAATCCGGCCTTTGACCCGCACCTCGCCGCTGGTGGGAGCCGTAACGCGGGACAGGACTTTCAGCAGCGTGCTTTTGCCAGCACCGTTACGCCCGATGACACCTAGAATCTCGCCCTGCTTGACCTCGAAGCTGACATCCTGGAGCGCCTTGAATTCCTGGCCGCGCAACCGGGCATGATGTTCCTGGCCGATTTGAAGTGTGGGATCGGGCCTGCCCCGCAACTTTGCCAGCCAGCGCGAGACATCCGCGCGCAGCGTGCCGCCACCAATCACACCGAGGCGGTAGGATTTACAAAGATTTTCAACCTGAATGACCGTGCTCATTTTGCGGGTGCGAAACGAAAGGTTAAACCGTGTCCATGAAGGTGCGTTCAACGTGGTTGAACAGCACAATGCCGACAAACAAGATGACCAGTGTCACCACCGCGCTGTAGAGCAGGTTGAACGGGTCGAACGTGCCGGCCCCCAGAAACGCATAGCGAAATGTTTCTACGATGGCCGACATGGGATTCGCCAGCACCAGCCAGCGGTATTTTTCGGACACCATCGAGATGGGATAAATCACCGGCGTCACATACATCAGCAATTGCACGCCAAAGGTGATGAGCACCTGCAAATCACGATAGCGAATGGTCAACGCTGAAACGATGATACCAACGCCCAATCCCAGCGCCGCCATGATCAGCACCAGCACCGGCGTCAGCAAGATGAGTGAATTGAGTCGAATCGGTTCTCCTTTGGCATAATAAAAGCCCATCATCGCCAGGAACAACGCGAACTGGATGGCGAACTTGATGATGTTGGAGATGACAATGGAAACGGGCACGCAAAGCCTAGGAAAATAAACCTTGCCAAAAATCGAGGCGTTGTTGATGAAGGTGCCGGAAGAGCGATTCAGACACTCGGCAAAATAATTCCAGCAGGTAATGCCCGCCATGTAGAACAACATCGGCGGCAGGTCGTCCGTAGGCAGTTTAGCCACGCGACCGAAGACCAAAGTAAAGAGCAGCGTGGTGAACAGCGGCTGGATGATGTGCCATAGTGGGCCTAAAATCGTCTGCTTGTATTGCGCCACAAAATCGCGCCAGACAAACAGCATGGTCAGGTCGCGATACCGCCACAGGTCGGACAGGTGCAGATCAAACCAGCCGGTCTTGGGCCGCAGAACTAAATCCCATTGTTCCGGCAAGGAACTGGGCGCAATGGTCTGGCTTGGAGGATTGGAGGCCATGAAAAATTAAATTCTGAAAGCCGAAATTCAAAAGCAGTGCGAACCGCTTCAACTGTTCAACTGCTTCAAAGCTTCACCGTTCTGTTGCACCCACTCGTTCACGTCTTGCACAATGCGGCGCACGTCGCGTTTGGGGCGCCAGGTGGAACGCGCAAATAGTTTGGTGCAATCGCCGATGTAGAGGCGAAGATCGTTGGGGCGGTTGACGGGATTGGAAGTGATCGGAACAGTTCTCCCAGTAACTTCCTGACAGATGGCCGTCAATTCACAGAGCGAAACACTGTTCGTAAGTCCGCCGGAAACATTTCCCTGCCAGCCGTCCCACGCCTCAAAATCGCGCACTTGCTCGACGATCAAATCGCACACGTCGGCTACATGCAGAACGTCGCGGACTTGCTTACCGGCGCCGCCATAGCCGATGTAACTCAAGGGCCGGCCAAAATAATGCGCCAGCACCCAGAGCGAGGTGACACCTTGATCCACTTTGCCGAACTGCCACGGTCCAGCGATGACGCCGCAGCGGTTGACCACGGATTTCACGCCGAAGGCCGCGCGGTATTCCTCGATGAGTTGCTCGGCGGAAAGTTTGGTGTAGCCGTAAAGCGAACGCGCGCCGCTCAAGTCCAAATCCTCGGCCACGCCGCGCGACGACAGGCCGGGCGTTCCATGATCTTCCCACGCAAATCGCGTTGTCTCTTCACGCCACGGATGCGCTTCGAGCCGGGCGATGGGATAAATGCGGCTGGTGGAAAGGAAAATAAATTTGCTGCCCCACGCGCGAGCTTTTTCGAGGCATTGATACGCGCCGACGAGATTCGTCTGGAACAGATAATCCGGCGAACCGTCCTGTCCCGCGAGCACGGACGGCTCGGCGGAACACTCAATGAGGAAATCAAATTTGCCTGACGGAAACGTGTTCGCGTCCCGCACGTCGCCGCGATGAAAAGTGATGCCGCCCTTTTCCAGACGCGGAATGTTCAGCTCCGAGCCACGCCGGTAGAGATTGTCCAAGCAGACAATTTCCGCCGAGGAAAACGCCGCGCGCAACGCAAACGCCAGATTCGAGCCAACGAAGCCGGCTCCACCAGTGATTAAAATTCGCATGTCAGGAAGCCGAAATCAGTGACGCTGCGTGGTGGCCAGATAAATTTCGCGAAACACGTCGGCGAGCGATTTGGTGATGTCCCAGCCGGGATAGTGGGCTTTCATCTTGGAAAGATCGCTGATGTAGCAGATGTGGTCGCCGGCGCGGTTTTGATCCACGTATTCGTAATTCATTTTCATGCCGCTCAAGGCCGCCGCATGTTCAAACGCTTCGAGGATGGAAACACTATTGGCACGACCGCCGCCGATGTTATAGACCTCGCCGCAACGCGGATTTTCGTAGAAGGCGTGGATGAAACGCGCAACGTCGAGCGAATGGATGTTGTCGCGGACTTGTTTGCCTTTG
>Ga0207702_10000463_pt1 | contig 45983 bp, 40 predicted proteins | sample KBSCornC62_FD_184302 | JGI IMG/M metagenome (GOLD analysis project Ga0207702, IMG submission 184302) | Corn rhizosphere microbial communities from Kellogg Biological Station, Michigan, USA - KBS Corn C6-2 (SPAdes) (version 2) | ecosystem: Host-associated > Plants > Roots > Rhizosphere > Soil ... | reverse complement strand
GGGACCGCTATCGGTGGTAAAACCGATATCGCGACCTCCGTTTACTTCCTGGATAATAAAAACTACCCAGTAGCTGATGTCGACCTGAAGCCAAACGGAAAGCTTTTAACCGGCGAGTTTACCGTTCCGGCAGAGGCCAAGGCTTTTTTTGTAAGGCTGAGCAGCGGCGCCGATGCGGACAACAATAACGACAAGGGCTATGTTTACCTGATTTATAAAGACAAAAAACCTGTGGAGGGCGCATACGCCATGAACGGGCGGTTGTTTTTTTCGGGAACACCTGAGAATTATTACGCTGGAAAAATTAAAGCCGATGCAGCGGAAGGGTCGCGGCTGTTTAACAAAGAGTTTGAGCTTTACCCGAACGGCAACAAAGACTATGTGTATTCGTATTACACGCTAATTGTCCGGGTGCCCGAGTATAAAGGCGCGGTCGCGAAAAAAGCTGCCGAATTAGAGAAAAGCAACGACGAAAAGGACCTTAACCTGGCGGAAATCCTGTTACGAGGCCTGAAAAATACCAAAGATGCCGATGCCCTTGGCACGGTAATCCGGGCTAAATTTCCAAACGGAACGATTGTACGGAATGAGTTGGGCTCAGCCTTTTACCGCGAAAAGGATGTTGCAAAAAAAGACTCGTTATACCAGGCTTATATCAAAATGTATCCTGAAAAGCAGGATGAAAAAAGCACCTTACAAGATAATTTCAGGCTACAGCTGGCGGCCGCCTACCTCGACAAAGGCGACATGGCAAATTTCCGTAAATACGAAAGCCAAATAAAAAATAAAGGGAATTTACAGGGAGAACTGAATAACGTTGCCTATGAATGGGCAAAAAAGGGCGAACACCTGGAAGATGCGCAAATGCTGTCCAAAGAATCGCTGGATATTGTTGCCGAACAAATGAACAATCCCGACCCGGCATCGTTTGCGTCTGCCGCACAGATGAAAAAGAACTATGCATATGCTTATGACATGAATGCCGATACCTATGCATTTATACTGGCAAAGGAAAACAAATACGCCGACGCCCTTAAATACGAGCAGCCGGTGATTGATCACTCCAAAAGCGTCGATCCCGATGTGTATGGTAATTACATTAATATTCTGATTGGCAATGGAATGGACGCCAAAGCTGCGGCGGCGGCCGAAACTGCGATAAAAGCCGGACAGGGTACCGCAGCGATAAAAGATCAATTCCGAAAAATCTACGCAAAGACGCACGGAAATGATACCGGGTATGATGAATATGTAGCAGGGTTAGAAAAAGCTTCAAAAGACAAGGCAACGGAAGAAATTGCTAAAACCATGATCAACCAGCCAGCTCACGCTTTCAAACTAAAGGATCTTGATGGAAAGGCTGTTTCGCTGGCCGACCTGAAGGGTAAGGTGGTGATCGTAGATTTTTGGGCCACCTGGTGCGGACCCTGCAAGGCGTCGTTCCCTGGGATGCAACTGGCCGTGAACAAGTATAAGGACGATCCCAATGTGGTATTCCTGTTTGTGGATACCTGGGAGAATGGCGATAATTACACCGACGGCGTTAAGAAGTTTATTGCCGACAATAAATACACCTTCCATGTATTGCTGGATGAGAAAACTTCAGAGGGAAGGCAAGCCAAAGTGGTGACGGATTATGGCGTGGAGGGTATTCCCACCAAATTTATCATCGACAAGGATGGCAATATCCGCTTCAGGTATGTCGGCTACTCGGGCACGCCTGAAAAACTGCTGGATGAAGTGACGCAAATGGTGGATATGACCAACAAAGCAGGTTCGATGGGCGCTGTACGCTCTGCAGCCGATGCAAAATCCGGGAACGGTAAATAAGGGTCTGATTTGGATATGTGCTGATTTGAAAATGTGAGGGTGTTTCATCTTCAAATCAGCACATCGTCAAATTGGCAAATTAAAAATTCGGTTTCAGCACATACTTTTCGTAGAACCTGAAGATATGCGCGGTGGCTTCCTCCGCAGTATCCACAACCCGGTAAAGGTTTAGATCGTCCGGGTGAATGTTGTGCTGTTCGTTCAGCATCTTTTCTTCAACCCAGTTAAAAAGTCCTTTCCAGTAATCAACGCCGACAAACACGATAGGGAACCGCGCTATTTTACCCGTTTGTATCAGGGTGATGGCTTCAAACGATTCATCCATCGTGCCGAAGCCGCCCGGCAGGATGATAAAACCCTGCGAGTATTTCATAAACATCACCTTGCGGATAAAGAAATAGTCGAATTCCAGTATTTTGTCCCTGTCGATATACTTATTGTGAAATTGCTCAAAAGGCAGCTCGATGTTTAAACCCACCGACTTCCCCCCTGCTTCATAAGCGCCTTTATTGGCCGCCTCCATAATGCCGGGGCCTCCGCCGGAGATGACGCCGTAACCGCGCTCGGTGAGCAACCGCGCAATTTCCTCCGCCATTTTATAATAATCGGAATCATTGTGGGTACGCGCAGATCCGAATACAGAAACACAGGGGCCTATTTTGGCCAGCTTTTCAAAGCCTTCTACAAACTCGGCCATTATTTTAAATATCTGCCAGGAGTCGGTAACTTTTATTTCCTGCCAGTTTTTATTATCAAATGCGTGTCTTATTTTTTCTTCACCGGTCATGGAGGGAGAGGGTCAATTAGTGAATTTTTTAGTTTTGAGTTATTGGGTTATTGATTGAGCTGCTGGTTTTTTGGGTGATGATGTTACCAGTAAGCCGATAAAGGTAATTAACCCGTTTACCAGTATCAGTTCGTTATCAAAAACGTAACCACCCAATAATTTGTTGGAGTGAATGCTTAAATAATAACAAACAGCGGGAGAAATTACACAAATAAATGGCACGGCCTTATCCAGCACCTGCCGTTTACCGGCAAACAGGCCAAAGGAATATAAGCCGAGCAGCGGACCATAAGTGTAAGAGGCTACCTTAAAAATGGCGGTAACTACTGCGGCGTCGTTTACCAAATTGAAGATGACGATAGTTAAAAACATCATACCCGAAAAGCCGATATGCACCCAATGCCGGGTATTAACCAGCTTTTTGCTGTTGGTAACTTCTTTTTTATCAAACCCTAAAAAATCAACACAAAAGGATGTAGTGAGCGCTGTTAAGGCAGAGTCGGTTGTGGCGAAGGTTGCCGCAGTAAGGCCGAGCATAAAAACCATAGCGGGGATCAACCCTAAATACTTCAGGGCGATGGTTGGATACAGGTAATCTGTCGTTTTTCCAACACTGATGCCATTTTTGGCGGCGTAGATCCAAAGGAGCGCCCCCACGCTTAAAAAGAAGATATTGATCACCACGAAAACCGCCGTAAAGCTGAACATATTCTTTTTTGCTTCGCGGATGTTTTTGAGACTCAGGTTTTTTTGCATCAGGTCCTGATCCAGCCCGGTCATGGCCACGGTGATGAATAATCCGCCTAAAAAGGCCTTTACAAAATGGAACTTGCTGCCGAGGAAGTTGCTGAAGAAAAAGATTTTGGAGTAGCTGCTGTTCCTGATAGCTTCGGCGGCCTCGAAAATATTATAGTTAAGGCTGCGGCAAATAAACCAGATGGAAAGAAACACAGAAGAGACCAGGAAAAATGTTTGCAGGCTGTCGGTGATGATGATGGTTTTTAGTCCGCCTTTATAGGTGTACGACCAGATGAGCGCCAGGCAAATTAAACCGGTAATGGCAAACGGAATATGGTAACTATCAAAAATAAACTTTTGCAGTACGATCACCACCAGGTATAGCCGAAATGCTGAACCGATGATGCGGCTGATGAGAAATATGCCGGCCGCTGTTTTATAGCTCCATGTACCTAAGGCGCCTTCGATATAGCTGTATATTGACGTCAGTTTCAGCCGGTAATAAAGCGGCAGCAATACGGTGGCAATGATGACGAATCCTGCAGCATTTCCCAATACAAACTGGAAATATTCAAACTGGTCGCCGGTTGGGGCGCCTACTTTGCCGGGTACCGAAATGAACGTAACGCCGCTTAACGCCGTGCCGATCATCCCAAAAGCCACCAAATACCATTTTGAATTGCGGTTGGCAATAAAAAAAGTGTCGTTGTTGGAGGACTTGCGTGACGTTAGCCACGATATAACCATTAGGACCAGGAAATATCCAATAATGAAGGTGAGCAGTATCGCTGGTGACATGTTTTGTTAGTCCGGAAGTCCGAAAGTCCGGAAGATTGTTTTCGTTTGTTAAAAAATATAGAGTTTACAAAATCATCATTTTAGCGAATTTCTCAGCCCGTTGATCATAACCAATATTTCTTCGCATTGGCCATAGATTTTTGCAAAGTGTTCGTCGTTTATCAAATTACGCTTTTGTGCCAGATATAAACAACCTACAACCTCAACGTTTGAACGAAGTGCATATCCTAAAAACTTATTGAATTCAGCGTTTGACTGCCCGGTAGAACCTTCAGCAATATTCAACGAAACCGAATCAGCTGCACGTTTTATTTGTGCAGAAAGAATAAACAGTTCGTCGCGCGGGAACGTTTTTGACAAGTCACTGACTTCGGCCGCTAAGTCAACCGCTTTCTGCCAGACTTTCAGTTTCTCAAATTTAAAACCCATCTTCAATTAATTGCACAAGTTATCAAACAAAAACAAATTATGGTGTTTAAACATTATCCAGCTGCAAAAATCTTTCAAATACCGCGTAATAACAGTGCCCGGCGATCGGACTTTTAGATATCGCCCTGCTTCTTAACTTTCGAACTCTCAGACTTTCGGACTTTCGGACTTTCGGACTTTCCCACTATCTTTGAAAAATGAATTTTTCATCGAAACTGTTAGAGGATGCCGTTGCCGAATTTGCTAAGTTGCCCGGTGTAGGTCAAAAAACGGCCTTGCGCCTGGTGCTCCACCTGTTGAACCAGGATGTACAGGACGTTGAAAAATTCAGCTCCGCTATCAGCAGGCTGCGCAACCAGATACAGTTTTGCAGTGTTTGCCTGAATATTTCGGATAGCCCGGTATGCGAGATCTGCGCCTCGCACAAACGTGACCATAGCATGATCTGCGTGGTGGAAGATACGCGCGACGTGATGGCCATTGAGAATACCAATCAATACAATGGCGTGTACCACGTTTTGGGGGGCCTGATTTCCCCGATGGATGGAATAGGCCCTTCCGATCTTGAAGTAGATTCGCTGGTTGAGCGCCTTAAGAACGATGAGGTGAAGGAGGTGATATTTGCGTTAAGTACCACGATGGAAGGCGACACGACTATATTTTATTTAGACAAACGCATAAAATCTTTCAACATAACCATTTCCACTATCGCCCGTGGCATAGCATTTGGTGGTGAATTAGAGTACGTAGACGAAATCACGTTGGGTAGATCCATCGCAACCCGTATCCCGTATATCAATTCACTGTCGAAATAAATGAAGCTATCTGTAGCTATTGTAAATCACAACCAACAAGTATTGCTGAAGCAAGCGATAACTTCATTTATTAATGCGTGTAAACATATTGACTATGAGTTGATTATAGTAGATAATGCATCGACCGACGGCTCAAAGGAAATGGTTGAAAATGAGTTTCCGCAGGCCCGGTTCATCATCAATCCGGATAATCAGGGCATAACGAAAGCCAATAACCAGGCGTTGAAAACAGCTGCCGGAGAGTATATTTTATTGGTCACACCGGATACAATTTGCGGCAAGGATTCACTTGAAAAGGTTATCGGTTTTATGGATGAGCATGCAGGCGCCGGCGGATTAAGCGTGCGGCTGCTTTCCCCGCAAGGCCGTTTTATTCCCGAATCCATTCACGGGCTAAATCCTGTTTGGGCTGCATTTTTTAAGCTGATCGGTTTTGCCAAACACCTGGTAAAAACGCGCTTATATGACAAGGGCCGTAAAGAATGGGTAGAAGAATTTCAAATCACCGAGATCGACATTATTCATGGCGAATGCATGTTTCTGCGCCGCTCGGCATTGAATGAAGTCGGCCTGTTTGATGAGCGTTTTGTACAGTATGGTTATGATATCGATCTCTCCTACCGCCTGCGCCTTGCCGGCTTTAAGAATTTCTATTTCCCTAAAACCTATTTCTTTAAATACGATGATGCTCAAATCAGCAACTTCAATTGGTACAAGGTGAAGTATTTTTATGGCGCGATGCTTATATTCGCCCTTAAATACCTGCTGCGCCTGCCTGAAATAAAAATTCAGGGCTTGCCGCAGTTGTACCCGGCATCGTATGAAGTTAAAGGATAAAATCATCGTCATCACCGGCGCCTCTTCAGGCATCGGCAAATCACTAGCAATTGAATTCGCCAAACGCGGCGCAAACCTGGTTTTAGGCGCCCGGCAGTATGTTACCTTGTGTGAGCTTACCGATCAGTTGATCAGCGAGCACAGCATTAAGGCTATAGCCGTTGCTTGTGATGTTACCAAAGAGGAAGACTGCGAACACCTGATCAAACAAGCCATCCTTACCTATGGTAAAATTGATGTGCTGGTAAATAATGCGGGCATTTCCATGCGGGCCTTATTTGTTGACGCAGACATTGAAGTTTTAAAAGCGGTAATGGATGTGAATTTTTGGGGGACGGTTTACTGTACCAAATATGCCCTTCCCGAAATCTTAAAAACTAAGGGGACGGTTGTCGGTGTGTCATCGATAGCAGGATACAAGGGTTTGCCCGGCCGCACAGGCTATTCTGCTTCAAAATTTGCCATGAACGGCTTTTTAGATGTACTGAGGGTTGAAAACCTAAAAAACGGCATCAATGTACTAACTGCATGCCCCGGTTTTACGGCGTCCAACATTCGCACAAATTCGTTGGATAAAGACGGAAAGCAACAAGGTGAAAGCACCATGCAGGAAGAAAAAATGATGACCTCGGACGAGGTGGCCAAAATAATAGCCAACGGTATTGAAAACCGCGCCCGAACACTGATCATGACCGGGCAGGGGAAACTGATGGTATTTTTAAATAAATTCTTTCCGAAACTTGTAGATAAATTGGTTTATAACACGATTGCGAAGGAGAAGAATTCGCTTTTGAAATGAGCACGTAATTTTAGTCGATTTCAAGAAAAGCCAATTCAGAATTCATCACAAATTCCATTATTTGTACTGATTTGCTGATGAGCTTATTTGCAATTTTTAGATTTGAAGAGTTGCCAAATCTCAACCAAATAATTTTCGGGGGGAAACCTTTTAAGTTAGAAAGGTCAATAAAATCGCTATCAAAAGTTATTACAGAATAATTGTTATTTTTTGCGTAGATCCATATTTGTAAATCTGACTCATCAACAAGGTTTAACTGCTTTACAGAACTTACATTTTGAAAAGATTCAATAAGAAGCGGAGCTACCTTGAATGAAATATTTTGATCAAGCAAAAATCTCACGAGACAACTCTTAATTTATGCTCTTTATCAGCAGCATAAGCCAAACAGGCTTTGATCTGATCTTCGTTCAACTCCGGGAAATCTGAAATGATATCACTAACCGACATGCCCTCTGCAAGCCAGCTTAACACATCATATACCGAGATTCGGGTTCCTATTAAAATAGGTCTTCCAAATCGCTTCTCAGGGTTGATTTCTATATATTCGGCGTAATTCATATGCTAATATACTCTTTTCCCAATTAAATATAAAAAACGTGCCAGGCAAACAGCATTGCTTTTATATAGTCGTCACCACTTCATGTTCATTTATCCGGCTCAGGTCTAAAACTATACGACCATCCGGCGCCCGATCAAATACCGGTTTAAATTTACCGCCCCAAACAATTTCTTTTGCCTGGTAAGCGGTTCGGGAGTGCACGGTTTGCGAAAAAGTATCATCAAAAGCCCGCAGTAATATGGCGAATGCGGCCTCGCTGTCTAACAGTTCTTTATGGGTCATTTCAGAAAGCGGGCTGGCGGCATCTATAGGGTGTACTACCGTCCAGTTCATGGTAAGGATGCTAACCGCTTTGCGTTCCAATTCTAAGGGGAAAAACCTGCGCTGGGGCTTGCCATCCACCATTTCGTTATAGGAGAAAATGATCTCGATCTCCAAATCCACCAGCACATTGCGGCGCAGGTTGGCCAGCCTGAACATCAGGCCACGGCTAGTCTCCTGGTAAGGCGCTACTAAAATATTCTTGCTGTAAACGATCTGGGCCGATGGTCTGGAGAAACGGCCATACAGCAAACCGGTGGCCAATGCAAACGCGAGGAGCCCGAGCATGGATTCCAGGGCTGCGACACTGTTGGTTGCCATACCATGCGGGCTGATATGTCCGTAGCCAACTGTGGAAATTGTTTGTGCCGAGAAGAAGAAAGCATCCCAAAAATGGCTGAGCGAAGAAGTGGCGCCTGAGCTTCCGTCAAGCCCCCCCGGCCCGAACGACATGTAAACAAACGCAAAGATGACGTTAATGACCGCGTAAATGCCCACCACCATCAGGCAAAACTTCGTCCAGCTCATGGTAATCAGGGTGTGGTAGTTATTGGCGGTATTAAAAAACGGCAGCCCGGTGCGTTTGACATTTGGAGAACCGTCCTTATTCAACAAAAACTGATTTTTTAGTACCGGCTGCGGGCCAAAACCCAGGTCGTCTTCGGGGTTTATTTTTCTTTTCTGCATGTTTTCCAATCAAGAAGTATGTAAAAATATCATTCTGCTTGTTTTTAGGAAAAATATTTCCATATTTGCCCCATAATCAACGATGAAAGTACAAAACAACAACTGGTGGTGGCTTAACGAGAGATCGTAAGGCAATTCCATTTTTGTTTTCAAGCATATACAGGGAAGGGTTGCCATACGGTAACCCTTTCTTTTTAAACCCCCTGGCCCCCTAAAGGGGGAACGATAGCGGGTTGGGTTGAACAAATTACAAACTTTAGTTCCCCCTTTAGGGGGTTAGGGGGTTTATGAAAGCGATATTAAATCATCTTTTTGAGCACAAAACGTTTAACCGGGAGCAATCAAAAGAAATTCTGACTCAAATTGCGCAGGGTAAATACAACAACTCGCAAATGGCCGCTTTTATGACGGCTTATTGTATGCGAAGCATAACGGTGAATGAGCTGGAGGGCTTTCGCGATGCCATGCTGGAACTGTGCCTGCCAGTGGATTTGGAAACTAATGAGGTTATTGACCTTTGCGGCACCGGCGGCGATGGCAAAGACACTTTTAATATTTCAACACTGGCTTCATTTGTAGTGGCCGGGGCAGGTTATAAGGTGGCTAAACATGGTAATTACGGCGTTTCGTCAGGCTGCGGATCATCCAATGTGATGGAATTTTTAGGGGCGCGGTTCACCAATGATACCGATGTTCTTAAAACCAATATCGATAAGGCCAATATATGTTTTTTGCATGCGCCGCTGTTTCACCCGGCCATGAAAACAGTTGCACCCATACGCAAAGAACTGGGCGTAAAAACCTTTTTTAATATGCTCGGCCCGCTGGTAAACCCGGCGAAACCTAATAACCAGATGGTTGGCGTTTTTAACCTGGAGCTGGCAAGGGTGTACGCTTATTTATACCAAAAATCAGACAAACGTTATACCATTTTAAATGCGCTGGATGGTTATGACGAAATTTCCCTTACTTGTGATTTTAAAACATTTTCAGCCTCCGGTGAGCAAATCAACACCGTGGAAAGCCTTGGTTTTGAAAAGCTGCAGCCAACAGAGATTTTAGGGGGAAGCAGCATTGCAGAATCTGCAGATATTTTTTCGAAGATATTAAACGACGAAGCAACACCGGCCCAGCAAAACGTTGTATTATGTAACGCAGCGCTAGCGATAAAAACCATCGGGCCTGACAAAAGCTTTGGTGATTGTTTTTATGAGGCCGAGGAATCGCTGGTGAGCAAAAAAGCGTTGCAAAGCTTTAAAAATTTGATCGCGAATTGAGATGAAAATAAAAGTGTGCGGTTTAAAATATGCTGAAAATATCCGGGCGGTTTCCGCTTTAGGGCCGGATTACGTGGGCTTTGTATGTTATGGTCCGTCGCCACGGTATGCCGGGGAATTAGACGCTGCCACCATGGATAGCATTCCCGGTAACATCACCAAAACTGCTGTTTTTGTAAATGAAGACCGGGAAACGATAGACGCCCTGGTCAGCAGGTATGGTTTTGACGCCATACAACTACATGGCGGAGAGGATGCTGAATTCTGCCGTCATTTTAAAGGTAAAGTGCAAGTGATCAAAGCATTCGGCTTAAATGAAAACTTTGATTTTGAGGTTTTAAATGATTACCAGGAGGGTGTTGATATTTTTCTTTTCGACACTAAAACTGCCCTGCATGGGGGATCGGGCCAATCGTTTGACTGGACTTTGCTGGATAAATACCAACTGGACGTTCCGTTCTTTCTGAGCGGGGGGCTGTCCCCGGAAAACCTTGAAGAGATCAAAAACATAGCACATCCCCAATTTTACGGCGTCGATCTGAACAGCAAATTTGAAACAGCGCCCGGGATGAAAGATATTAATAAGCTTGAAAAAGCCTTTGAAATGATTAAACAGACTACCAATGAACTACGGGGTTAACGAGCAAGGGTATTACGGCGACTTTGGCGGGGCCTATATCCCGGAGATGCTTTATCCAAACGTGGAGGAGCTGCGCCGTGAATACTTGTCGATACTGAATGACGACAGCTTTAAAGCTGAATTTGAGTCGCTTTTGAAAGATTACGTTGGCAGGCCGTCGCCGCTTTACCATGCCAAACGTTACTCGGAAAAATACGGGGCCAATATATTTTTTAAACGCGAGGATTTGAACCATACCGGCTCGCACAAAATTAACAATGCCATCGGGCAAATACTGTTAGCGAAGAGATTAGGCAAAAAACGTATCATCGCCGAAACAGGAGCCGGGCAGCATGGCGTGGCTACAGCGACGGTTTGCGCGCTGATGGGTATTGAATGCGTGGTGTACATGGGCGAAATTGACATGGCCCGCCAGGCGCCTAACGTATCGAGGATGAAGATGCTGGGGGCGAAAGTGGTTCCCGCAAAATCAGGCAGCAAAACGCTGAAAGATGCCACCAACGAGGCCCTGCGCGACTGGATAGCCAACCCGGTGGATACGCATTACATTATCGGCTCAGTGGTGGGGCCTTACCCCTACCCGGATATGGTGGCCAGGTTTCAGTCCATCATTTCCCTCGAAACAAAAAAACAACTAAAAGAACACACCGGCGGCGAGTTGCCGCAATACGTAATGGCCTGCGTGGGCGGCGGCAGTAATGCCATGGGCATGTTTTACCATTTTTTGGAGGATGAAAGCGTGCGGCTGGTAGCAGTTGAAGCAGCCGGCAAAGGTGTTGACAGCGGGCATTCCGCAGCCACCACTTTTTTGGGCCGCGAGGGCGTACTGCACGGCAGCCGCACCATTTTGATGCAAACAGATGATGGGCAGGTTGTGGAACCCTATTCTATTTCGGCGGGATTGGACTATCCCGGCATTGGCCCGCAGCATGCTTACCTGTACAAAATTCACCGGGCGCAATATGTCAGCGCAACGGATGATGAAGCGCTGCAGGCCGGGCTGCTTTGCTGCCAGTTGGAAGGCATTATCCCGGCCATTGAGACTGCTCATGCATTGGCTTACCTGGAGCAAATGAAGTTTAATAAAACTGATAATGTTGTGATCTGCATCTCAGGGAGAGGTGACAAAGACTTAGATACGTATATTAAATATTTTGGATTTTGAAGGGTTCATGGTTCATAGTTGATAGTTCATGGTAAGAAGCATTTTACCATGAACCAAAAACGATAAGCATTCCTGCTATGAACCATGAACCATGAACTAACACGCATGAACCGTTTAAACGCGCTTTTCAATACAAAAAAGGATAACCTGTTATCCATCTATTATACGGCGGGCTACCCGGAATTAGACACCACCGTTGATATTGCCGAAGCATTGGAAAAAGCCGGCGTTGATTTTTTGGAAATAGGGTTTCCCTACTCCGACCCGGTAGCCGATGGCCCGGTCATTCAGCATAGCTCGGAGATTGCCTTGCAAAACGGTATGAATCTAAACGTGCTGTTTGAGCAGTTAAAGGACTTTCGTAAACGGGTGAGCATACCGATAATGCTGATGGGTTATTTTAACCCTATTGTGCAATACGGCGTGGAACGGTTTTGCAAAAAGGCCGCCCAGGTAGGGGTTGATGGCCTCATCGTCCCCGACCTGCCAATTTATGAATATGAGATGCTTTATGGTGAAATTTTTAAACGCAACCACCTCAGCAATATCTTCATGGTTACCCCGCAGACCTCGGAAGAACGTATCCGCAAGATCGATAAGCTGAGCAATAGTTTTATCTACCTGCTGTCATCATCATCTATCACTGGCACTGCGTTGCAGTTATCTGTAAATATTGAAGACTATTACAAACGTATCAAAGCGATGAACCTGAACAACCCAGTGATCATCGGCTTTGGCATAACCGATCAAAAATCGTTTGACAAAGCCTGCGAATATGCCAGCGGCGCCATCGTAGGCACCAGGTTTGTGAAACTGCTGGAAGAAGATAAATATGCCGAAAAAATTCCGCTGTTTGTGAAGGCGGTTCGTCCGGATTTATAACCCTCATAGCCGTATTTATGTCTCATTTAATGGTGTAATTCAATCATTAGTAACAAGTTAGTATTCCTGTTGGTTTTAGGTTTTAGGTGAACATTTTCAGTAGAAACGCGTAAACATGGTTCATTTACCTACTGAATGATCGTCTCCTATTTGCATAAACGGTTTCGGGATATCCCGATAGCCCGCAAACTGTATTTTACAGTTGGCACCATGGCGCTGCTTATCACCATTGAGTTATGCACGCTTTGGTTCTCGGTCAGCACCCTCTCTTCCGTACGTTCATTCGTGAATGGCGAAGGGCTTTGGTCGAAGGCCCAAAAAGATGCCGTTTATACACTGCTGATTTACGCCCACTCCCATGATGAAAAAGATTATAAGGCCTTCCGCAATTATCTGAAAGTACCCGAGGGCGAAATATAACCCGGCTTGAACTGCAAAAGCCAAAGCCAAACCTGGAAATCGCCCGGCAGGGTTTTATCCAGGGCCGGAACCATCCCGGAGATGTGGACGGGATGATTAACCTGCTTTTAAGGTTTCACAGTGTTTCATACATCAACAGGGCTATTGTGGTTTGGGGGCAGGCCGAACAAACCATGGAACAGGTGATTGCCATCAGCGACAGAGTACACCAAATGATCCTGTCGGGCAAAGCAACACAGGCTGAAATTGATAATGAGATCAACCGGGCCGAAATATTGAACCGGAAAGCGACCTTGCTGGAGGACGACTTTTCGAATACCCTGGGCGAAGGTTCGCGCTGGCTCGAAAGTGTGGTGCTGCGTATACTGCTCACCTTATCATTAACTATCGGCACTACCAGCATCCTCACTACCGTCATCGTCAGCCGGGGCATTCAAAAAGGATTAAAAGCAATTATCGACGGCGCGGCGCTTATTGGCCATGGCATTTTAAAAACGCGGGTAAAGGTTTACTCACGCGACGAGATCGGGATTTTGGCTACATCGTTTAACCAGATGACCGATACCATGGAGCATTACATAGATGAGCTACGGACTACTGAGGAGACCCTGAAGAAAGAAAAAGAGCGGGCTGAGGCTTCTGAAAAAACCAAACAGCTTTTCCTGGCGAACATGAGTCACGAGATACGTACCCCGATGAATGGCATACTGGGCTTTGCCAAACTGATGGAAGAATCACTTAAGGATGAAGAATTACTCGAATACGTCAGGATAATCATTAAATCAGGGGATGACCTGCTGGTGATCCTGAACGATATCCTCGATTTTGAGCGAATGGAAGCCGGCAAGGTCACTTTCGAAACAATACCATTTAATCTAAGGGAGGTCATCCATTCCATTATAACGATGGTTAAGGTAAAATCGAAGCAAAAGAATTTATATGTGCGTTACCACGTAGATAAGCAAATCCCGGAAATGCTTTCAGGCGACTCCGTTCGACTAAACCAGGTATTGCTTAACCTTATTTCCAACGCTATTAAATTTACAGAGGATGGCGGCGTCAACATTTCAGTATCATGTGTTCAGGAAAGCAAAACCAGGATGATACTGGAATTTGCTATAAAAGATACCGGTATTGGAATACCTTTGGACAAACAGGGAAAGGTATTTGAAAGTTTTGAACAGGCTGCCGCAGATACTACACGGAAATTTGGTGGCACAGGGCTTGGGCTGGCTATTGTAAAACAATTGGTGGAGCTGCAGGGCGGCGAGGTATGGGTAAACAGCGAGCCAGGCTCAGGCTCAAATTTTGGCTTCCGGCTGCCGTTTGAAAAAGCGAATGTTGAAGACAAGGCAATCCGCACTGACAAGCCGGACATTGTTGTTGATGAAAAATACCACCCGCGTGTGCTGATAGTTGAAGACAACCCGATAAACCGCATGCTGGTGATAAAAGTGCTTGAAAAATGGGGCTTCCAAACGGATATTGCAGAAAATGGGCAGATTGCGCTTGACAAGTACAGCGAAAACGATTACGACATTATATTGATGGATTTGCAAATGCCTGTTAAAGATGGCTACGAAACTACCCAGGATATACGGGCTTTAAAATCGGCAAAAAAAGATGTGCCCATCATCGCCATGACCGCCCATGCGATAAAGGGCGAGCGTGAGCGGTGTTTGGCGATTGGTATGAATGATTTTATCCCGAAGCCTTTTAATGCAGCGGAATTGCGTGAAAAATTGTTTGCTTTACTGAATGCTGAACTGAATGAGATTTGACGTAACTGCCCCGTTGGTCCAAGCAGGTTACAGAAACAGCTCCAACTCCCCTTTTCCCTCGCGCACGATCTCGAAATCGCCTTCGGTGCAATCTACCACTGTTGAGGGAATGTTTTCTCCATAACCGCCATCGATCACCAAGTCAACAAGATTCTCGTATTTTTCGTGGATCAGTTCCGGGTCGGTAGAGTATTCGATGATCTCGTCGTCATCTTTTATGGAGGTGGACAGTATCGGGTTACCCAGCGCTTTTACAATTTCCCTCGCGATGTCATTATCAGGCACACGGATACCCACCGTCTTTTTATTTGAACTAAGCAGCTTCGGGACGTTATGATTGGCATTAAATATAAACGTGAACGGCCCCGGCAATGCTTTTTTCAGTACGCGAAATGTAGTGTTATCTATCGGTTTGATGTAATCCGAAATATGGCTCAGATCATAGCAGATAAACGAAAAATTGGCTTTTTCGGGTTTAATATTCCTCATCCTGCAAATAGCTTCTATCGCTTTATGATTGGTAATATCGCAGCCTAAACCATAAACCGTGTCTGTGGGATAAATGATCAGGCCGCCCTTGCGCAATACCTCCGCCACTTGCTCAATGGCTTTTGGGTTTGGGTTTTCAGGGTATATTTTGAGGAGCATTTTTGGATTTCGGATTTGGCAGCAATCTTTGTGCCGACCTGGCTTTTTTTTACCGCAAAGAGCGCAAAGTTTTTCGCATAGGCCAATAAGGCCGGTCACTTCAAATTTTATTTTTCGTTATTTAAGACTTTTCGCCAAAACTAACCTTTTTCCCGGATTTAAGGCAGCATAATCAGTGTAGACAAATAGAAAAGGCCATCCATTCCGGATAGCCTTTATATTTCCAGGTGTTGACCGATCTGATTGAATCAACCATTCAACCTGATCAACTCCGCGCTTATTTCTGTTTTGCAAACTGAATGTTGATGATCAGCTTTATATCCTCGCCTACCACAACGGACCCTGCTTCGGTAACGCCATCCCAGGTTAAACCAAAGTCTTTACGGTTAATTTTGCCTATAACTTCAAAACCCGCTTTGGTATTGCCATAAAAATCGTCGGCCGAACCACCAAATTCGGCATCGAGGGTTACTGATTTGGTAACACCTTTTATGGTCAGGTCGCCGGTTAATTTATATTCATCATCTTCGCCGGTGCTTTTGAACGAGGTTGAGTTAAAGGTGATTTGCGGATATTTTTCGGCATCGAAAAATTCGGCTGATTTGAGGTGCCCGTCCCTTTGGCTTTGATTGGTGTCGATGCTGTCGATATCGATCGCAAATGAAATTTTTGCGTCTTCGAAATCATCGCCTTCGGTTTCCATCGAACCTTCGAAGCTTTTGAAAAAGCCGGTTACGGTTGAAATTACCAGGTGTTTTACCTTAAACTGCACTTCGGAGTGCATCGGGTCGACGGCCCATTTTGTTATTGTTTCTGCTGCTGTTGCCATGATCTTAATTTTTTGATTGTTTTAAATTGAGAACAAATATAGATAATTACATGTTTAAACATGTAATTTGATTGTCAAGATTTATTCGGGCGCCAAAGAACATTGGTTTAACCGTCGGGAAAAAAATTTGTTCTGATTTTTTGCGTGGGGACGCAACATTTTGCGTCCCTACGACGCGCCCATAAATTCGGCCAACAACCGGTGAAAATGATGTGTGCCCTGCTCGCGGATTACCGAATAACGCCCATACTGATAAAACCTGGAGCGGACGCCGCGCTGCACATGCTCTACGATCTCCTCATCCTCCATCTCCACTTTATCAAGGCCTGAGCCGGCGCCCTTATCTAATTTCGTTTCATCCCATACATAAGCATAAAATTTCACCCGGCACTGACCTGCTGTAACGGGTTCAACCACGTTGACCGATAAACCCCAGGGGTAAAAGTTGAACATCATATTGGGGAATACCCAGAAATAATAGGCCGCAACATTTTTGCCGTAGTCGGGGGAGGTTTCAGGCAGATCGAAACAATTTTCACCGGTTTTGGCGAGGCCCAGCTGGAGGCTTGAGTACGGGAAGAACAATTCGGTGGCATAGTCGCCAAAATCAATTACTGCATTAAGCCCGGCGTGCACAAACGGGATATGAAAGCCCTCCAGGTAGTTTTCGCAATACAGCGCCCAGTTGGCCTGCACATTGAATTCCCGGCTCAGTTCAGGCGCAAATTTAAAATCATCAATTGGCAGCCAGCTTATCCGTTCCATTATATCGCGAAAAAACAATTCACTCGGAAATTTTGGATTTAGCGAAGTGAACAGGAATTGCCCCCATTTAAACAGTTCCAATTGGTGCAGGTCATCATCTGTTGAGGGGAAGTTTTCCACCTCCTTAAATTCAGGCATAGACAAAAATGCGCCATCCAGATCAAATTTTCGCCCGTGGTAACGGCATTTGAGGTTATTGAGGTGACAGGCCTTATCGGCAACCAGGTTTCCGCGATGGGTGCAAACGTTAGACAAGATGTTAACCTTACCTGAACGATTGCGTGTAAGCAGTAAAGGCTCGTCCAGGTACCCGGGTAATAAGGTAAAAGGATATACATCCCCGTTATTTTCAACCAGGTTTTCGTGACCGATAAATTGCCATGACGGTGCGAATATTTGCTCGCGGCACTGCTCAAAAACGTCAGCGCTCGTGTAAAACGAAGTATGCAGTGTTTTGGCTTTGGCAATATCAGGATCGACAAAAAAATCAGGCATGGCGAGCGGTTTTCCGGCAGGCAAATTAAAGAAACGGTGCGAGATTTTAAGGGAAAATTCAGGCGATTCCGGTGGGATACCCGCAATAAGCTATATTTGCGCCTCATCAGCGTTCATCCATTCATGTCTTCCAACCCTGACAACAAACGCTTAAGGCCGGTTTTTAAAACCGCCGCTATCGACGACCAGGAAAAATTTCAGCCGCTGCCGCCGCCAACCGGGCAATATCCTTTTCATCTCGACATAAAAAGCGTACTGCCTCACCTGCCCTCCCAAAAAATGGTGTTCCACATGGCGGGGGATACAGGCGGGTTGGTGCAGCCGGTATTTAAACACCGGGTTGCAGAGGAAATGATTAAACAATGCAGCGAAGCCGTTTTACCCGAAGACAACCCGCAATTCTTTTTCCACCTGGGGGATGTGGTGTACAACTACGGGCATGCCGAAGAATATTACCCCCAATTTTTTGAACCCTACCGGCATTACCCATGCCCTGTTTTTGCTATTCCCGGCAACCACGATGCGGACATTGATCCTTTCGACACCCGCAAACGCGCAAGCCTTGAAGCTTTTGGACAGGTATTTTGCAATACGGAACAGCGTATCGTTCCCTTTGCCGGTGACAGCGGCAGGCTGAGCAATGTGCAGCCCAACTTTTACTGGACGATGAAAACCCCGCTGGCCAATATCATCGCACTGTACAGCAACGTTCCCCGCTTCGGAACCATAACACCTGTGCAGCGCAGCTGGTTTATTGAGGAGCTGAAAAGTGCACAAACGGAACACAAAGCGCTGATCGTTTGCCTGCACCACTCCGCCTACTCTGCTGATACCAATCATGGCTCCAGTTTAAATATGCAGCTATTCCTGCAGTCCGCATTTGACGAGGCGGGTGTTTTGCCAGATGCGGTGATCAGCGGGCACGTACATAATTACCAGCGATTCACCAAAACATATCCCGACGGCCGGACTGTCCCTTTTATCGTTGCCGGCGCCGGCGGCTATGCCGACCTGCACCGGTTAGCGCAGCCCGGCGACCCCGCCTTTCCCGACAACAACCCGCTGCTGGACAATGTGCGGCTGGAAAACTACTGCGATCATACCCACGGTTTTTTAAAGATGACGCTTGAAAAAACGAAGGGCAGGATCACCCTCACCGGAGAATATTTTATACTTAGCGCAAAAGTTAATAATACGGCGGGTTCGCGGCTTTTTGATTTCTTTACGGTTAATGTTGGGGATTAAATATCCCACCCTTGTGCAAACTGCGCCCTATCGTGCCGGCACAAACAATTTTTTCGTTTTTTGCGTATCACACCGCGAGACAGCCAATTGCGGGTGCTATTTTTGCACTTTTCCACAGTTTGGGGCTTTTGGCGCCCGAATTTTGGTATTTTAAGTAAATTGCTTCAACAAATCGACAAAAAGCATAAACAACGCCCGCATATTTTTAACAATTCCAAACTTGGCTTACTTATTGCCGATGATGACATTAATTAAGTTATGAAAAGACTTTTACTTATCCTTTCCTTTTTACCCGGCTTCGCATTCGCCCAAACATCCCAGGTATTTTTGGATAAAGCCAATGAGCAGGTAAAACAGCACCACCTGCAGGAAGCCCTGGCTAATTTTAATTATGCCATTCAGCTCAACGCCAACAACATCAAAGCTTACCAGTACCGTGCCGACGATTATGTAAAGCTTGGGAAATACACCGAGGCCGTTGCAGATTTTAGCAAGGTGCTGGCAGCCGACCCCGGCAATGCCACCATTTATTCGTATCGCGCGAATGCGTACAGCAACCTGAAGGATTACCCCAACGCCATCAATGATTTTAACAAAGCGATAGACCTGGGCCTTAAACGCGCCGATCTGTACCATTACCGTGCGAACGCCAAACTTAACGCCGGCGACTACAGCGGCGCGGCGGAAGATTTTAGCAAGGCGATAGCGCTTACTCCTAAAGACGCCGAGCTGTACGAATTTCGCGGCGTGGCCAAAGCAAACATGAAGGACGATAAAGGCGCCATCGCCGATTACACTGCTTCTATAAGCCTTAATCCGGCGGTTGCTAACGTGTATTATTACCGCGCAAATTCAAAAGGGACCATTGGCGATTACCCGGGCGCGCTGGCCGACTACAACATCGCGGTACAAAAGGACCCCAAAAATGTGGAGGCCATTTTTTATCGCGGCAACATGAAAACCAATATGAAAGATTATAAGGGCGCCATTGACGATTACCGCAAGGCGCTTGAGATGAAACCCGATATTCCGAATGGCTATTATTACCTGGCAAAAGCGGCCAGCAATACCAACGAAAACCAGATGGCCATTGAGTATTTTAATAAAGCGATAGCACTGAACGCCGGCAATGCGGAGCTGTACCTTTACCGGGGCATATCCGAAAGCAAAATATCCGACACGACCGCTGCGCTTAACGATTACACCAAAGCTATTTCGCTTGACCATAAGCTGTCAAGGGCCTACCAAAACCGGGGCGACCTGGAGATATCGATCAAAAAATACCACGAAGCGCTTGCCGACGGCGACAGCGCCGTGGTTTATGATGTAGATCATGATGGTTATGCCTACGTTACCCGTGGCAAAGCAAAAATGGCCCTGCAGGACACGTCCGGATCGCTGAAAGATTTTACCACGGCTATTACCCTCAATCCTAAAAACACCGAGGCTTACACCGGGCGCGGCGAAGTGAAGGCCGAAATGGCTGATTATACCGGCGCACTTGCCGACCTGGACACCGCCATTGAACTTTTTGCCGGCAACTCCTACGCCTACCAATCGCGCGGCAAAGTTAAAGACAAGCTGGGCGACCGGAAAGGCGCCATTGCCGACTTTAAAAAGCAGCTGGAATATGATCCGAAAAATATTGAAGCCCAGCTCAGGCTGTCGCGCGAATTGATAGCCGACCGGCAATATTCAGAGGCGGTGCTATTTTTGAACAAGACGATAACCGCCGCCACTAAGAACGGCAAATTTTATATCGAGCGCGGAATTGCTATGGGTTATTTGGGCGATTACAAGGGCTCCAACGACCAGTTTGTGCTGGCCATAAAAGTGGACTCGAATGTGCGGTCGCTGGCCTGGTCAGAAACGGCTCATAATGAAATACGGCAGGGCAAATATGATCAGGCCGCCAAAGATATTGATAAAGCCATTTTTAAGGACCAAAATAACGATGGGGCATACTTTTACCGGGCCAACCTGAAAATGCTGCAAAAAAATTACCTGGGCGCCGAGTACGACTATATCAGTGTGCTGCTGATCAACCCCGATGCCATTGACACCTATGCTTACCGGGGGCTATCAGAAGCTTATGTGGGCGATACCACGGCCATGCGGCTTGATTTTGCAAAGGCCATGAAGCTGAGCCCCAAATCGGCCGTTAATTATACCCTCCGAGCAAAATCGAAGATCGTTGTAAACGATTATGCCGGCGGCATGAAAGATTTTGACAAGGCCATCGCACTCGATCCCGAAAGCGGCGACACCTGGATGGCCCGCGGTGTGGCCAAACTGGATAAAAGCGACCAAACCGGCTGCGACGACCTGAAAAAGGCGATCAGTTTCGGCTCAAGCGAAGCAGCGGCTGTGGCGAAGACGCGGTGCCGGTGATGTGAAAGCGGAAAGACTAAAGCAGAAAGGTTTGCACATTGCTAACTGAAAATAATGGCATTCCGCCGGTAGTAAAAGCGGCGGTCACCTACTTTCTCGCTAATTTTTTGCCGCAATGGCGACTAATGCTAATAATTATAAAAGGAACTAAAGTTACCACCCCCGCGCTAACGAGCCCGCCCTCTACACTCCCTTCTTCGTATGCCTGTTTCCATTTATTTTTATCTGTAATTAAATAAGCAATTGCCCACATCAATGCCAATAGAATAAAGAAATCGGCTTTTTTAGAAAGAAAGGCTCTTCCAAACATATAAATGTCTTTTTTTATCAGCCATTTAGAAATTTTATAAATCGCCGGGAAGGAACCAAAAAGTACGGTGCCCACTATAAACCGGCAATGAGATGCGTTCGTGTCAAAGCCTTTATTTTTGTTTTGATAATAAGCAAAAGAGGTGCTACCATAGCTTCAAATACATTCATCGGTCATATTTCATTTTGTCTATAGTGTATTGTGCATTAGCTTTATCATACTGATCTCCACGCCGGCTGAGCGTCCTGATTGAACCCAAACAAATGTCAGCGTCCCGCTTACAATAACCGCTTGATTGGCAAATCATATTCAGGATATTCCTTTCCTGCCTTTTTTTAACCACACGCCTTTCTTTCATCACTATCTGCCCATCTTTTTTTAAATCTATCCTTACAGTCAGTAATTTTTTCACCTGATGTAGCGGTAAAAAACTTACGGGGATCAAAAGCGGACGTTAAATGTTCGTTTCCGGTACAGTTTGATGCGATTTTTTTATTTATAATACTAACAATCAACGTTTTAACAACATGGCACAATGGTTGAATCCATTCAAAAAAAATAAATTTGGTTAAATTACCAGAACAATTAAACCATTTGCCGACCGCTAAAACGATGATCAATAATAACTAAACTATAAGCCACATTATGATAAAAAATTATATAAAAACCGCTTTCAGGGGCTTTATGAAAAGCAAGGGTTTTACCTTTATTAATATAATTGGGCTGGCTTTGGGCCTGGCAACCTGTATGCTCATCGTATTTTATGTATTTGATGAGTTAAGTTACGACCGCTATAACACGAAAGCAGACAGGATTTACCGGTTAAATGAAGACATTAAGTTTGGCGGCAGCACAAATTCTTTAGCTATAACGTCTGCACCTATGGCTGCTGCTTTAAAAAATGAGTTTCCGGAAATTGAACAGACGGTAAGGTTCTGGAATAAAGGAGGCAACCAGGCTAAAAAAGGTCTTCAAAATATAAACGAAAGGATGGTATACGCCGATCCGTCGATTTTCAGCGTATTTACATTGCCGATGGTCAGCGGTACGCCTTCGTCCGCTTTAACAGAACCACATTCGGTGGTGATGACGGAGCGCGCTGCCAAAAAATATTTTAATGGCGCTTCGAAGGACTACCGGGACGTTGTGGGTAAAATATTGATGGTTAACGATACCATCCCCTACAAAATAACGGGGGTTATTAAGGATATTCCTCAACAAAGCCATTTTAACTTCGATTTTTTCTTATCCATGTCCGGTTTACCTGAAAGCAGGAATAACAACCTGTTAAGCAACAATTTTAACACCTATATTTTGCTGCGGCCGGGAGCGGATTATAAGAAGCTTGAGTCCAAGTTTCCTAATTTTTTCAGGGAAAAAGCAGGTGCGCAATTGGAAAGCATCATCCATTTAACATTCGCAAAATTTGAACAATCCGGCGATTATTTCCGGATGAGCCTAACACCTCTGAAGGATATACATCTCAGGTCGAACCGGTTAGAGGAAATGGACGCTAATGGCAATATACAATATGTTTATATTTTTTCGGCCATAGCTTTGTTCATATTACTGATAGCCTGTATAAACTTCATGAACCTTTCTACCGCGCGATCAGCAAACCGCGCGCGCGAAGTTGGGGTACGTAAAGTGCTGGGGTCGCCGCGTAAGTATCTCATCGCCCAATTTTTAGCGGAGTCCGTTATGATCACCCTTCTCGCGGCAATCATCGCGGTATTTGCGGCCTGGGCATTATTGCCATTGTTTAACCAAATAGCGGGGAAGGAGCTAATGGTCACTTCGCAAATAGTCAAATTTACAGTGCCTGCGTTGTTAGCGATAGTTATCGTGGTGGGGTGCCTGGCAGGCTCCTATCCGGCATTTTTTTTATCGGGTTTTCAGCCCATTGAGGTGTTAAAGGGAAAGCTAACCGCCGGTTTTAAAGGCGGGGGGATCCGGCGCTTTCTGGTTGTATTCCAGTTTGCTATCTCTATCTTTTTAATCATCGGAACCCTGGTTATTTATAACCAGCTAAAATATATCCAAAATAAAGATGTTGGTTACAACCGTAACCATTTATTGGTGGTAAGGAATTTGTGGACGCAACCAAATAGTGTCGCCAAAACATTTAAGCAACAAATTAAGCAATTAGCGGGTGTTGAGGAGGTAAGCCTTTCGCAGGCGCCGCCCGGCTGGGATTATCAAACCAGTAATACCTTTTTTAAAGACAAAGTGTTCGATCAAAAGAGGTCATTAGAGTCGCAGAACTGGGGAGTAGACGAGGATTATATCCCGACGCTTGGAATAAAAATGGCTGCGGGAAGAAATTTTTCTAAAGATATGCTTACGGATTCAGCCGGTCTGCTCATCAACAAAGCAGCGGCAAATTTGCTTGGTTATGCTGACCCTTTGAACCAAACGCTTTATTTACCGCATGATAAAACAATTAAAGTCTACCATATTGTGGGTGTAATGAACGATTTTAATTTCCGCTCGTTAAGAGTAAACGTAACCCCGATGATCTTCACGCTGAAGCAAAGAAGTAATGTGCTGAGCGTGCGCGTCAAGTCCGCAGATATTCCCCTGCTACTGTCGCAGATTAAAAATAAATGGAAAGAAATGTACCCCCGCCAATTGTTTGAATACTCTTTTTTGGAAGATGATTTTAACGCAACCTATCGTACAGAACAACGTACAGGTACTATTTCTATAGCATTCACCTCGCTGGCGATTATTATAGCCTGCCTGGGCCTGTTCGGCCTTGCCGCCTACGCCGCAGAACAACGCACCAAAGAAATAGGCATCAGAAAGGTATTGGGCGCTGATGTAACAACGATTGTGGCCTTACTTTCGAAAGACTTCCTGCTTTTAGTGCTGGTGTCAATTGTCATTGCTTCACCGGTAGCCTGGTGGTTTATGCAGAAATGGTTTTTACAAGGCTTCGCCTACCGCCAGAAGATACAATGGTGGGTATTCACGTCTGCCGGCCTCACCGCTATTATTATTGCTTTTATTACGATCAGTTTTCAGTCGATAAAAGCAGCGTTGAACAATCCGGTGACCAGTTTGAGGAGCGAGTAAAAAAAATCATTACGAATCAAACAATGAACTGCAGCTTAGGGCTTACCGGTTTTCTTTACATCAATCTTTCGAAAGGCTATTAAGAAATGCGCGCTTTAAAAGTCATCCTCGTAATTCACTTTTCCGTTGGAGAGCTTTACATAATCAATGGAACCGGTGCCCTGGAAGCCGAAATCGAAGCCGACAATTTTTGAGGTGAGAATATCTTTGGTAACCGTGTAAACCGGCTTGTCGTTGATATAGATGACGCCTTTGCCATTTTTTGATACCACCTTTACTTTGACAAATGAGTTGAAATCAACCCCAAAGGCAGAGAGGTCCTCCTGGCGGCCGGAGGCAAAAAAGCCGGTAAAAAGCAGGTCGAGGTTGGATACGCAGCCTTTGGCGCACAGCGGGATGGCAATGGCCGTGCCTTCGCACAAAATGTAAATGTTGGTGTTTTGGCAGGCGGCGGCGCCCTCGCGGTAATCGTTGCGTACCGATGTTTCGAAGGTAAAATCGTTGCTGTATATCGGGCCGAGGTCGGTAACGTTTGAGTACAGTACTGTTGGCGGCGAAGGCTGCATTTTAATGTTGCGGGATTGTATCTCCTGCGCCGAAAGCGAAAGCTTGCCATCCCTGGCAGCGTCCTGGCGGCTGAAATATACCGGCACCGGCTCCTGTATTACGATGGGCAACCAGCCGTTGGATTTAATAAGCAGGCGGTGCATGCTTACAATTTTACCGCCGACGATCAGCTTCGCCTTATAATAATCCGGAAGGTAATAAACAGAAGTATGCTGGTGCTGCCATTTGGACACCTTAACCTGCCGATGAGTATCCCAGGATTGCTGGATCACCACGGAATCATACGGCGATTTGGTAGCGTCAAAATTAAATACCACCGAGTTGGGCACCCCTTCGGAAACGATCTTTTTACTGCTGAAAGAATAATCGCTTTTGGCGACGGCTTTTGGGCTCCACCATTTGAGATACATGATCAATACCGCCACGAACAAAGCGGCGGCAGTGATCGCCAGGGGCCTGTACGGGATCTTTCTCTTCCTTTCCGGCGCCGCTTTGCCGGATGAACGGTGAACCCCGTTGCCGTTGATAACCATCCCGGCGGATTTTTCCCTGCCCGCGTTGCCATTTCCATTTTGCGACTTAAATTCCCGCCAGTTGCTATAGCCCAAAAACTGCACCAGGGTATCCAGGGTGTGGGTATTGGGCAGGCTGTCGTACTTTACCTTTCCCCATACTCGTTTTAGCGTTACATGGCTCAGCGCAACACCGGTTCGTTCCTGTATCTTCTCACTCAGGATCACAAAGTCCTGGTTGGTCCATTCGCCGCTATCGCCCCAGCCGGTTTTGTCCTCGTACAAACGCCTGGCCTTCTCAATCAAAAATTCGTCTGTCTGCATAACTCTCTATCAAAATTAATACAAAAAACCGTCAAATTTTGCGCAGCAGCAGGTTGTACCAACTTGTACAAATTTGTACAGGCAATAAATAGTTTTTTTTATCAATTTAACTTAGATTTGTTTAGACTAAGATGATAAGGATCAGTGCTTTTGCAGCCAATTGTAAACCAAAAAATAAATAGCTGACAGCAAAATCACGAAAACAGCGCCGGAAAGGATTTCGGGGACGACTTAATTTGTTAAAGTGCCCTTAATATAGCTATCAAAGCCACCCTCCCAACCTTTATAGCGTATCATCTTTAATAATTTTACTTTATTTTTTTGTTATGCCTTACAAACTCATCCTGCGGTGTTTTTTGTGGCTGCTGTTTACAAACTGCTTTTTTACAACGGTTAACGCCCAATATTTTGATATAACCGGCCATAAGAAAAAAGTCACCATTCCGTTCCGCCTTGTGCGCAACCTGGTGATTGTGCAATTAAAGATAAACAACGAGGGCCCTTTTAACTTTATAATGGACACCGGCGCCGGTTTAACGGTGATCACCGACCCCACGCTTATCAATTTAGCAAACATTCAAAACAAACGGCTGCTGAAGCTCAGCGGCTGTGGCGGCAATCGCGAATTCGATGCCTATGTCACATCCGCTCTGAATTTCCAGATACCCGGGCTTACCAGCTTCAATATTGAAGCGGCGATATTGACAGAAGACCATTTTGGGCTCTCCAACTACGTCGGCATGCCCATCCAGGGGCTTTTGGGCTTTGATTTTTTTAGCAACCTGGCGGTAAAGGTTAACTTTAGCGACTCGACATTAACCTGCTACCGGCCAAAGGACGAGCGCCTTTTCAGGAAAGGGGAAAAAATACCCATCAGCGTCGAAAACAATAAGCCATATCTTTTAGCCAGGGTACACCTGCCCGACGGGAGCGTGAAACAAAGTAAGCTCGTGATCGACCTGGGGGCCGGGCATCCGCTATCGCTGGATAAGTTGGCTGATGTGCGCCAGTTCAGCGGTAATTATATTACGGCAAACTTAGGTATGGGGCTAACCGGGCCAATAACCGGCTACCTTAGCCGAATAACCGAAATAGACATTGGAAAATATGACATCAAAAACCTGATCTCGTCTTTTCCCGAAGAAGATTCGGTGAAATGGCTATTGGACGCAAGGCGCGACGGCAACCTCGGGATCGGCCTGCTGAAGCGATTTACCATTGTTTTTAACTACCGCGGAAATGCGATTTACCTGAAGCCGGGCGATGGCTTTAAAGAGCCATTTGAGCATGACATGAGCGGGCTGGAATATTATGCGGCCGGCGATAATTTTAAGCGCATCATCATCAGCAGGGTTGAGCCCGGGTCGGCAGGGGACGTCATCGGCCTGGAAAAAGACGATGAAATTGTATCCATAAATCTGAAACCAATAGCCAACATGAGCCTGGAAGAAGTGGACGACCTTTTCAGATCGAGAAATGACCGCAGCCTGCTGCTTGAAGTTTACCACGACAAGAAATACGACAACGTGATTTTGACGTTGAAAAGGAGGATTTGATAGTGAATTTGTATGGAGTGCGCATTGGGATTTAAAATACCACTTCATCGCGGTTCAGGCATTTAGATTTCCTGAAACTTACAAAAAATAAACGGGTGGTACCAAAGTAACACCCGTTTTTCTCTTTTTTTATACTAAGGCTAAAAATTAGTATTGATTGTCAGTTAATTATGAAATAACAACATTTTTGAAACACTACCGCAAGTTCTCCAACAAACATTTCGGTCACAGACATCCCGTCTGCATCGATTGCCACCTGTCAGCGGGCACGGGTCGCCTTTGCGCACTTGCCATTGTCCGACAGACTCGCGCCTGAATTGTATCAACTCCGCTACCTACAGCACCAAATAGTGAAACACTGCCGCTACCAACTGCTTTGATACATTACCCCTATTTGTTCAGAACAATAATCCCGCAAATGATACAGACAATTCCGAAACCTAATCCGTAAACATCCCATCCGAAAGAACTTTGTCGTCCCTTTATAAAGGTTCTTATTTCCCATGTTGTAAGCGCCGTGCCAAAAAGTATCAAGACTACGCCTAAAATTGTGTTGTGACTATTCATATTGATGTTATTAACATTAGGGTTTCTTTTTGTCTTTTTTTCCCCCTGATGTCCATAGTTTGCAAAGATCGCTGTGCGAAGTTTGTAACTTCGCACGACTATGCCTGTAGTTTGCAACTACATTAAAAGAACAAGCAATCAACATCAATGATCTGGTCAATACCGGCGTAATTGGATGCACTCGGGTAAATATAGTCTTCCGCCCGGTAAACCAATCCAGCGCGAACCGGATTTTGATGTATGTAATCAATTTTCTGCTGTGTAAATGCAGGCGAACTTAGTTCTATCGGGTGGTTGTCATGCTCCTATTCAGGCGCGAGGTACTATCTGAAAAATCAAATAAAATTAAAAAAATATTCTCCTTAACTTTGCCCTTGCCGAGAGGAAGCATACTGCGATATTTCGATGGTATGTTTACCTTGTTTAGCCCAGCTTTTGTTGGGCTATTTTTTTATATGGCATTTGTCAATGTGGCTTCTGTCGAAGCCAGGCCGAGAGGAAGCGCCTGCTCCAATTCTCTGGTATATTTGTTTTTGTAGTTGATGTCATAAGCTGTATTATTTTTCCAGAGTGCATAGATCAGCACCAATAATTTCTTTTGTACGGCAACATAACTTTTCATTTTTAAGCCATGTTTCTCAATGGTCCGTTGATACAGGCCAATAAATGGGGTTTGCTTGAATTTTACCATATTGAAGGCCGGCATAAACAGGCATCTTCGTATTCGGGAGTTTCCCTTTTTGGATATTTTGGTTTTTCCCCCTATTCAGGCGCGAGTCTGTCGGGCAGTGGCCTGCAGCGCAAAGGCGACTCGTGCCCCGCTGGCAGGTCCATGGGACTCCTAAGGAGTAATGAACTATATAAGTCACCCACCCATCGGCTCAACCAATATAATGTCAATTAACCCCGGCAGACCCCAATAATTACGTGCGCTGCTATACAAATAATCTTCAGGATGCTCCACAATTCCTGCTGCAACCGGGTTATAATGAATATAATCCGGTTTTTGATGCAGTATCTTCAAATCAAACAATTCGATCAGATGGTTATCCTCCTGCAAGTAAAGCTGGTCCTGGTCGTGGAATTTATATTTGGTGCTCATTACCGTTTAAATCTACATACTAAACTGTAATAAGCAAAACCGATAAGCATGGTTGGCTACCGGTCAGCGGGGGCACGAGTCGCCATTGCGCACTTGCCATTGCCCGACAGACTCGCGTGAATGGGCCATGATCATCAAACTTTGCAAATAAATGATTAAGATGTAAGCAAATTTGCTTACATTTGAATATGATGAAGGAATTTGAAAAATATAAGGGAATACATCCGGGAGCGGTATTAGACCGGGAGCTTAAGAAAAGAAACCTTGCTCAACGCCCCTTTGCGCTTTCGTTACCCGAACACCCTCAAACTTTAAACGCTATTACTAAGGGCAAAAGGGACTTTAACATCTCCTTAGCCTTAAAAATTGAACAGTCTTTTGGATGGGAAGAGGGTACCCTGATGACCTTACAACTGTTTTATGATATAAAAAAGGAAAAGCAAAAAAACGATACCGCACCCAGGCCAGATTTGACCAAAATTAGGAAAGCTCTTTTTTGGGATACCGATATGCTTAAAATTGACTGGTTAAAACAATACAAATATACAATTACACGTGTTTTTGAACGTGGGAGCGACGCTGAGAAGGAAGAGTTGCTTAGATTTTACGGCCAGGAGAAAATAAAAGAGATTACAGGCAGCGCCAAAATTGCTGACAATCGTATTCCAATGATGCAACATCTTAATAACCGGTAAATGTTACACTGGAATACCGTAGACGGCGTGTTAAAAGCAAGTCTGGTCACGCTTATGCAGGCGCCTGAATTAAAAGACTTCCGGCTGGTGGGCGGGACTGCTTTAAGTTTGCATCTTGGTCACCGGATGTCGATTGACATAGATCTTTTTACCGGCGCGCATTACGGTTCGGTTAATTTTGATGCTATTGAAGCCTTTCTCAGGTCAACATTCCAATATGTACGAGGCGATTTTGGGGGCAATGCGGGCGTGGGTAAATCGTATATGATAGGAACGGCTTCCGATGATATCGTAAAGTTGGATATCTATTACTCGATGGACCCGTTCTTCCAGGAGGCCGTAATAATCGATGAAATAAGGCTGGCGTCAATTGAAGAAATTATCGCTATGAAAGTGGATATTATTCAAAGAGGGGGTAGAAAAAAGGATTTTTGGGATGTACATGAATTACTGAACCACTACACCGTTAACGAGATGATAACGTTACACGCCCTCCGTTTTGAATGGACTCATGACGAACCCCTGATCAGAAAAAATTTCGCCTCGTTCATCAATGCCAATATGGAACCTGATCCTATCTGTCTAAAAGGCAAGGAATGGATTTTCATTATGGAAGATATTGAAAATGCCCTAAGGCAGGCGGGGAATGTTTGAAGCCCCGATGCTGCAGCAAGCGTCCTTGCTTATGGCCCGCAGGTTGGTAGGCTACTGACCAATAGCCTGCGTTTAGGTTAACAATACGCCCTGGAATGTACGCCTTAACAAATTAACCTCGTTTAAAACATTGAAGCTTATGCTAAATAGCAGCCTGCTAGGTGGCTGCCTATCCGGTCATCACCTGTCAGCGGGCCAACCGGGGACGCTTGGGGCAGCGGTGCACGAGTGCAGCAGCGCTTTTGGCATGCGCCGACACGCGCCTGACTTGGATGCTGGCGGTGTTTTGTCAGTAGCTCCGGAGTTTTAGGGATTTTATTGGGCTTATTACCCATTTCGGGCCGGCAAAAAGTGTTCATCAAATGAACAAAAATGAACGCTTTTTTGGTCTGAAATTTTTTTTTCGATGCCGTTTGTACCCCTTTTGACAGTGGTTTGATAGTGTTTCGATGATGTTTCGTACCCGTTTTGAATGGACACGAATGGCACGAACTGATGCGAATTTCACGAATTTGAAAATTGTTGGAGGAGATCGGATATAACGGCGCGCTGCGTTAAGGACAGAAATGGATACTCCAATGGAGTCCCCATGGACCGGCCTGGCCAGGGATCAGCGAGGGCCGCGCCTAAGGCATGCAGGCGTATGACCCCGATCTGCATCGGGGCAGGCTTCCTGGCCCGACCGCGCTTCTGTCAGCGCGGGAACGCCCTGTTCAGTTTGCAGTTTGCAGTAGCAGTAGCGGTAGCAGTAGCAGTAGCAGTTGGCAGGATTGCCAGGTTTGAGAATTTGGTTTACCAAGCAATTTTAACTATGAGTTGTGTTCATTTTAGCGTTCAAAAATGAACGCTTTTTGCCATTTCAACTATAAAGTGATACTTTACACTTAATGCATAGATCGCTTATCATTAGCTTTTTAAACCAAAACTATGAAGTAAAAAAACAGGGGTTTCGTAAAAAAATGAACACCTGAACGATTGCTTTTTAGTTAATGTTTGCCTTCCCTGCTATCATGGCAAGTCACCTTACTGTATGCCATGTGATTCACCTGTTTCTTTTGTCGCACGCGCACCGTGGTGCACCTGCAACAGGTTTACCTTACTTAAAATTCCTCCCCTTATAAAACACCTCTGTTTTAGGCGAACCGCGCTGGTCGGGTACAGGCATGGTGGTTTCGTCCGCGCGGGACAGGCTCATTGCCGGCAGTTGGTCGCTGTGGACAGTGCTCAGCCTGCCTAACAGGAAATTCATGTTAAAACAGCGTGCGGCCACCACGTGAATTACCTCGCCCTCCACCTGCAGCTTACCCTCCACCATCAGCAGCCGCGACTGCACGATCTCCTTACGGTATTTATCAAAAAACTTACCCCATACCACGATGTTCGAAAAGCCTGTCTCGTCCTTTATGGTGACGAATACCACGCCTTTGGCCGTCCCCGGCCGCTGGCGTACGGTGATGAGGCCGGCAATTTTAACCATGTCACCATTTTTCATTGATTTAAGCCTGGCGGTTGGCACAACGCCCAGCTGGTCCAGCTCGTAACGTACAAAGCTAACCGGGTGCGCTTTAATAGACAGGCTGGTACTGGCGATATCCTGTACCACATGCTCGCCGGCGGTCATCAGCGGCAGGGTGATCTGCTCGCCGGCGGTTTCTGAGGGCAGATCCTGCAGCAGCGCAACCGGGCGGTCGGCCAGGGCGCTGATCTCCCAGAGCGCCTGCCTGCGGTCGAGCCCGATGGAGCGGAACGCATCCGCATCGGCCAGCATTTCGAGGGCGCTCTGCGATATGCCGGCATTCATCAGTTGGGGGATGTGGCTATAGGGCGCATTGGCAGCCAGCAGCTGCATTTCTTCCTCGCGCAAACCCTTTACCAGGCGAAACCCAAGCCGCAACGCGCAATATTTACCTGATTTTTCTTCGAGGGTATGATCCCATTGGGAATGGTTGATGTCGATCGGCCTGATCACTACATCATGATTCCGGGCATCATCCACGATCTCGGCCGGCTGGTAAAAGCCCATGGGCTGGCTGTTGAGCAAAGCCGCCGCAAAAACATCAGGGTAATGGCATTTAAGCCAGCAGGATATATAAACCAGGTGCGCAAATGAAGCGGCATGGCTTTCGGGGAAACCGTATGAACCAAAACCTTCCAACTGCTTAAAAACCCGCGCTGCAAAATCCTCCTTATAGCCTTTTGCCGTCATGCCATCGATCAGTTTCTTCCTGAACTGGCTCACCAGTCCCTTTGCTTTAAAGGTAGCCATGCTGCGGCGCAACTGGTCGGCTTCCGCGGGGGTAAACCCGGCCGCTACGATGGCAATCTCCATCGCCTGCTCCTGGAAAAGCGGTACGCCTAAGGTCCTGCCCAATATATCCTCCAATTCTCTTGAAGGATATTCAATCGGGTCGATACCATCGCGGCGGCGCAGGTAAGGGTGCACCATATCGCCCTGTATGGGCCCGGGGCGTACAATGGCCACCTCGATCACCAGGTCGTAAAATATCCGCGGCTTTAAACGTGGCAACATCGACATTTGCGCCCGGCTTTCTATCTGGAAAACGCCAACCGTATCGGCATGGCAGATCATTTCGTAAACTTCCGGGTCGTCCTGCGGCACATTTTCAAGCGTTAGCTCAAGGCCATAGTGCTGATTGGCCAACTGAAAGGCCTTGCGGATACAGGTGAGCATCCCCAGGCCCAGCACATCGACCTTCAGAATACCCAAAGCCTCCAGGTCGTCCTTATTCCATTCCAACTGGGTGCGGCCTTCCATACGGGCATTCATTACCGGGCAAATATCCGACAGCTTGCATTGGGTGATCACGAACCCGCCCGTATGTTGCCCCAGCTGCCGTGGAAAACCCATTAGCTGCTCCGTTAGCTGCAGCACCTTAAATAGCTGAGGATCATCCGGGTTAAGCCCCTGGCCAATGATGCGCTCGCGATCAAAACCTTCTTCCGAAAAATCCCAGATAGCACCGCCCAGGCGTTTAATCGTATCTTCGGAAAGGCCCATCGCTTTACCTACATCCCTGATGGCGCCTTTATGACGCTCCTGGGTAACCGTAGCCACAATGGCCGCATGTTCGCGCCCATACGTCTGGTATATCCATTGTATAATTTCTTCACGGCGTTCGTGCTCAAAATCCACATCCACATCGGGCCATTCATCCCTTGCATCCGACATAAACCTGGAAAACAACAGCCGGGATTTAGTCGGATTTACCGGCGTAATACCTAAACAAAAGCAAACCGTACAATTTGCTGCTGAGCCGCGTCCCTGGTGCAAAATCTGTAGTTCACCCGCTTTTTGCGTATACTCATAAATGCGCAGGAAATATGGCGCCAGCTTCCTTTTGGCAAAAAAAGCCAGCTCAAAATCGATCTGCCTGATAACATTTTCGGAAATATCACCTTTGAACATCTTTTCGGCGCCGGCCAGGGTATACTCACGCAAATGCTCGTCGGCAGTGCGGCCATCCGGGCTTTTCCATTCCGGTTCCAGGTATTTCAGGGTATCTAACGAAAAAGTGCAGGCTTCGGAAATTTCCTGCGTGCGGGTTAAGGCCTCGGGATACTTCCGGTACAGGCGCTCCAGCTCATCCACAGGTTTTAAATAACGCTCGGCATTAACATGCAAATGAAAGCCGGCGGTTTGGATGGTACATTTTTCGCGCACGCAGGTTTGTACATCCTGCAACTCACGCCGTTGGGCCTCGTGATAGTGCACATCATTGGTAGCCACTATCGGCACCCCTAACCGGGATAGCCGGTAAAATCGTTTGGCATCGTCGCCTGTGTACGAGCGGCTTACAGCCAGGTAAAGCGCATCGCCAAAAACGTTTTGATATTCGGCAAGGGCGGCTTTAAAACCATCATCAAAATCAAAGAAGTTGTTTAGCCCTGCCGGGGGGATTGCAATAAATTTGATGCCTTCCGCATGCTGATAAACATCTTGCTTATACAAGTCGCATTTGCCTTTTTCCGTGCGAAGATTGCCTTTAGTCAGCAATTCGCACAGGCGGCTCCAGGCGGTAATATCCGTGGGATAGGCCAGCAGGCTGGGGCCATCTAGCAAGTCCAGCCGGCAGGCGGGTATAAAGCCGATGCCGCTAAGCTTTGCGGCCTGGTGTGCCCTTACTACACCGGCCATGCTGTTACGGTCGGTAACAGCAATTTTGGCGTAACCGAGCGCGGCTGCACGCTCCACCAGCTCCTCGGGGTGCGAACCTCCCCGCATAAAGCTAAAATTGCTGGTCACCTGTAGTTCCGTGTATTCCATCGCTGTCGTCTATGCAAAAAAACCGTGCAGGTACCATTGTGATTGTTCATCCGAATAATGGCCCGACCGGAATAACCAGTAACGCCGGCCTTGTTCATCCTCTACCACATAATAATCGCGGTGCGGGCGTTTGCGGCGCCACCACTCCGGTTCAATACGCTCGGCATCGTCAGCTTTTTTGATGATATGTCTTTCACCTTTATAAATAAACAGCATGGGCGGATTATCCGGCAACAAGGCGGTCACTTCAACTCTTTCGGGCTTTTTAAGCAGCAGGGATGGTCTCGGGCTGCCCGATCGCCATGTAGTGGATGCCTTTTCGGCCAGTGAGCGGGCCGGTTTAGCAGACCGTTCAGGCCAATAGCTCTCCTGCGGTAAATAACGGCATATATTATTTGTGCCGATCTTGTTTGCCAGCTTATCGAGCAATTCGATAAGGTTGTTATCGGCCAATCCCCCTCCCTCAGATAACCATAGCGCTTCCTGCTCCAGCGATATTTCCTCTACTTTTGCCGCTTCAAGGGTAAACAGCTCGATCCCTAATGCCGGTTCAATCGTTGCTATTTTTAGTTCAAACAGCTTAAACAAATGATCAGTATGGTGCGAAGGGCGGTTTGTGCCAATATCAGCTCCCACAACTCCCCCATCAACCCGGTAGCATCTTAATATGGCCGCTCTCAGTCCTTTGCCCTCGCTTTGCAGGCGCCTGCACATATTACCAAGCAATGTTTTTATGGCGATCTCAATACCTTCTGCAGTACGGATCGGCTCCAAACAGGGCAAACGTTCCTGGTAGGGCGTTACGGGGTGCAGTACCTCTAAAGGTTCATCTTCATTGCCTAAGGCCTGGTCAAGTTTTAATAAAAAATCATTCCCAAAACGTCGCCGCAACGCTGATCTTTTTAGCCCTGTAAAGCTTTTGATGGTATAAAAGCCGAGCTTATGCATCCGCTCCAAAACAAGGGGATCCAGCCGCAGTGCAGCGGGCGGCAGGCTGAGCAGCGCTTCGGTATGCATACCCGGGGCGATGATGGGTTTATTACGACCGAAGCGGGCTACAGCCCAGGCTGCACCTGCCGTATCGGCCATGGCGCCACGCACATCATAACCTTTGCTTCTTAAACGGGTAATGATTTCTTTCAAATACTCATGCTCACCGCCCCACAGGTGAGCACAGCCCGAAATGTCCATGATCAGGCCATCCGGCAGGCCGACAGCTATTAAAGGACTATAACGGATGCACCATTCCCCAAGCCCCCGCAGCAGTTTGGCTGCCTTGCCGGGTATATCATCCATCACCTTTAAATCCGGGATAACTGCTTTGGCATCGGCAGCGGCCATACCCACTATGATCCCCTGCTTTTCGGCCAGGGCATTTGCCGCAGTGATAATGATGCGGTTATGCTCAGGAGTTACCAGAATAAACGGTGCCTGCTTCAGGTCAGGCTGGCGGAGGGTGAACCAGTCCGTCAGCAAATGACGAAACCAAAGGGATACATAACGCTTTTTCATGATCAACCAACTTGCCGCGTTTCTGTTAAGTTTAGTGCCTCCAGCCTTTCTTCAACAGAAATAAACCTGTTAGCCGCCCATTCCAGCTTCCAACTGCCGGGGGTGCCGTTACGCACCCTTAAAAGGTCAACCTGCCAGCGCGGGTAGCCTACGCCCGGCATGCCATCTTCCAATACACTAGGCAAGTGCGTTACCTGCCAGCGGGCCACGCAGGTGGTGGCGCCTAGTTTGCGCAGATCATTACGCAGCAAAAAGCCGGTTACCCTGCTGCTTTCAACGGCCAGCTGCAGCCGCCGCGACTGGGCAAAGCTAATCTCCTTCACTTCGGCAACCACAGCCGCCAGTCCCTCACACTTCAGTGCTTCTTCCATTGCCCACAATACATCTTTCTCATTCCCCACATCAATAAATATCATTCGGTCGGGTTCAACCTCAAAGCCATCCATCGCAGGCGGAAATAACCTTCTATCCCTGCTGATCCACAGGCAAGGCCCTCCCTGCCGCATCAGGGCAGTCAGCAGGCCGCCCAGCAGCCCGCTCGTAGCCGCCTGCTGTTCGCGCGTGGGGCAAAGCATCTCGTGAATAACGCCGGTAGGAAACACCCCGTTCGGGAAGGCCGCCTCTACCGGCCCCAGCCCTACCCCTTTGGCAGCGCCGGCCTGTGGCGGCACAAAACCCTCCCATAACAAAATGTCTTTTTGCAGTCGGCTGATGATGTCCTTTTTATCGCCTGGTGTTGCCATATCAATTACACCACAAACATAATGCTAAAAATATTAGTATTTAAAATATTTTTATAAAAACTTTTAGGGTTAATTTTTTCATTTTACCGGCGGCGATGCAAACACCTTGTGTCAGCTCAGTGGCCTTAAGTCGACCGTCTTATTTTTTCTTTGACTTAAGACTTATGACTCCAGGCTAATCGACGTTCCAGGGTGACACGATATGTAATAACCGGCCGCTCCCGGCGTTTAACCATCGCAATACAGGCAAAATGAAGACCCGCCACGCTGTTTATGGATGCTTATTATGGATCGCCCTTCAATGCAGTGTACTGCGGGCAGCGGGCCAGGCAAAGCCGCCCGTCATCGATTTTACCAGCGACACCCAGGGCCGCCTGCTCTTCGAAAAGCTCTTCCGCCCGTATAACCATAACGAAACAGCTACCCAACTCATCTTCCACGACGTTAATGCCAGGCAGCCTTCTGCCCTGTTTATTTTGGGCGATGTGGTTTCCCTGGGTTACCACAATGCCAAGTGGAAACCGGTGGACATTAACCTTAAGCTGCTCAGGAACAATGGCATACCCGTTTACGCCGCGCTCGGCAACCACGAGGTGATGATCAACAGCACGCTGGGGCAAAAGCGCTTCCAGTCCCGCTTTCCGGAGCATAGCGCAACGGGTTATATCAAAGTGGTCGATTCGGTGGCAATTGTGTTGCTCAACTCCAATTTCAGCAAAATGAAGCCGGCCGATATTAAAAAACAGGACACCTGGTACCGGCAAACCCTGGCCCGGCTGGATACCAGCGCTTCGGTAAAGCTGGTCATCGTGGGTTGCCACCATTCGCCGTACAGTAACAACAAGGTGGCCGTGTCCTCGCTGCCTGTGCAGCAGCATTTTGTGCCGTCTTTTATGCAATCCAAAAAGTGCGTGCTCTTCCTCAGCGGCCATTCGCACAATTTCGAAAGCTTTAAAATGGGCGGCAAACAGTTCCTGGTAATCGGCGGCGGCGGCGGGGTGCACCAGCCGCTTAACACCACCGGCCAGACCCTGCCCGATCTTGCCCCCAATTATAAGCCGCAGTTCCATTACCTGGAGGTAACCCGCCGGCACGACTCCCTGCAGGTAGTTTCGCGGCGCTTAAAGACTGATTTTTCGGGATTTGAGGATGGCCTGGAGGTGGCAGCCGGGAGGGTAAATATTAACTAAAGAGCAATTGTTCAGGTGTTCATTTTTTTACGAAACCCCTGTTTTTTTACTTCATAGTTTTGGTTTAAAAAGTTAACAGTAAGCGATCTATACGATAAGTGCGAAGTTTTACTTCATAGTTGAAATGGCAAAAAGCGTTCATTTTTGAACGCTAAAATGAACACAACCCATAGTTAAAATTGCCCGGTAAACCAAATTCTCAAACCTGGCAATCCTGCCAACTGCTACTGCTACTGCTACTGCTACTGCTACTGCTACTGCTACTGCAAACTGAACAGGGCGTTCCCGCGCTGACAGAAGCGCGGTCGGGCCAGGAAGCCTGCCCCGATGCAGATCGGGGTCACAGGCCTGCATGCCTTAGGCGCGGCCAACGCTGATCCGCTGCCAGGCCGGTCATTGGGACTCCATTGGAGTATCCATTGCTGTCGCTGACGCAGCGCGCCGTCAAAGCCGATCCCCTTCCAAACTATTTTCAAATTCGTGAAATTCGACCCGATTCGTGTCCATTTGTGTCAATTCCAACTATCTTCAAAATTCGTGAAATTCGCATCAATTCGCGCAATTCGTGTCTATTCAAAACACTCACGAATACCCGTTATAACGCTTCGAAACGCTATCAAAAAGGGGTACAAACGGCATCGAAAAAAAATTTTACCGCCAAAAAAGCGTTCATTTTTGTTCATTTGATGAACGCCTTTTGCCGGCCAATTGCCCCGTTAGGGCCTACCTCTTTGTAGAAAAAAGCAATAAATCAACATTGCCCCATGAGGGCTACCCCAAAACCGGCCTCGCCGGTGTTGCCTGGGCGTGGCCAAATTGGGTAGCCCCTATGGGGCAATATGACGTGGCACAATAATTCCTACAAAGAGGTAGCCCCTACGGGGCAGAAACACCGTGTTGATTGTAATACCTCGCCGGTTCAACGCGTCCCGCTAATGTTACCGAATGATCGTCGAATGTCATTACGTATCCATTTGGCTCTGTAAAAACAGTTTTTACCGGAATTTTAGTTGCCCGTCAAGCGGTTATTGTAAGCGGGACGCTTACATTTGTTTGGGTTCAAGCGAGAGGCTTGAACCGGCCCCGGGAACAATTAGGTAGCCTATCGAGATAGCTAATCGAAACATCAATTGGTTGCGTGAAAAAAATCAGGACAGTTTATTTCTGTCAGCGGGACACCTTCCCTAAGGCCCGTTGGCGTCGATAACGACCGACATATAATCGCCTTCGTATTCCTTTTTGCAAAAAATAGTAAAATTGGCATTTTGGTACTCCTTATACCCGTTGAATTTTGATTCAGGTACCTCGTTGAACCCGTCCGAAAACAACACGATCAGATAGGCGCGTAAGCAGGTGGCCCGGGCTTTTGCTGCAATTGAATTTACATTCCCGTCGCTGCCGAGTTGGAAAACAAAGAAGGTCAGGGAGTCTGTTGGTGACGCGTACTCCACCCGGTTGCCGATCACCAAATCTTTTACAAAGCCATTTTGCCGGATGGAAGCCGTGGCATAATCGAGGGGATGGCCGATCCCTTCCAGGGAATAAACGAGGCCCGACAATACCGCCGTATCGGGCGGCGCCTTTTGGGCGTTAGCGTTCAGGGTTATCCCCAGCGCTGCAAGGATGCATAATAATTTGTATCGCATTTTTTGCGGGCATAATTTGCCGGCCGTCATTAATTATAAATCCAATATCGCCAATTGAATAATTCATCAAAATGTGAAAAAAGTAGTATTGTATAAGCAGGCCCGGTGGTGGGCTTTAAACAAAAAAAACGACGAGCATCCCACTGATTCAGGCACGCGCCGGCCCCGGCTAAAAGCGCGGCAACACTCGTGCCCTGCTAACAGGAAACCGGCTGTCAGGGAAGCAGCCAGATGATTTTAGTCGTTTTTTTGCATTCGGTTTTAACTAGCGTACTTTTAAATCCAAATGAGCATAGTTTATTACCCGTCAGCGGGGCAACGAGTGCCGCAGCCGCACAGCCTGGCGCCGGCGCCCGCGCCAGAGGGGTAAATTAGCCCGCAGGTATGAAAACGTTAACAGAATTTAAAGCGTCGATGAAATTTGAAGAGCCCGTTACCGGGCTTTCTGTGCAGTTAAGAAGCCTTTGGTACGATGGCAAAGGCGATTGGCATAAAGCGCATGCCCAGGTTGACCAGCTGACAGACCAGGCCTCGGCCTGGGTGCATGCCTACCTGCACCGGAAAGAAGGCGATAGTTGGAATGCCGACTATTGGTATAACAAAGCCGGGCGAACCCGGCCGGACATTTCTTTGGAGAAGGAATGGGAGGGGTTGGTGATGGAGTTTCTTGGGGTGAGGGGGAAATAAGAGACAATTGCCCCAAATAGATGTAAGCGTGCGGCTTGCATTAACCACATTACGAAGTCGAAAAAACGCCATGCAATCCCTGGGATACTTCAGCGGGACGCTGACAGCGGTTTGGGTTCAAGTGCGACACTTGAACCGGCGACGAGCAAACAATTTATTCTTTATACCAGACCTTTAACCGTAATATCCAAGCCACTTCAGGATGCAATCGATAAAGGATTGGTTGAACATCTATTCATTCGCTGATTATGAAAAAACGAAAAGGCGCTATTACTGCCGAAGAGTTCCTTCGAAAATTGGAACACGACAAAGACTATCAGGAAAGAAAGAAGAAAAGGGAGGCGGAGTTTGAGATTATAAAGAAAAATAGAGATCAGGCTCAAGCCCCTTTGGTGGCTGATATCAGAAAATTAGGGTTTGATATTTCGTCAGTTTACGATTTTGTTAATTCCGCTAATAGCTATCCCACTGCTATTCCAATCTTAGTCTATTATCTTCAAAATGATCTGATTTCTGAACCAGTGATTGAAGAAGGAATTATAAGAGCATTGACGGTTAAAGAAGCAAAAGGAATAGCAAATGATGTATTATTAGCTACTTATCATAAAATTCCGCGAGATGGTATCTTTATGAACGAAAATTTGAGATGGTTAATCGGCAATGCAATAAATATCATTATAACTGAAAAGGATTTAGAAAAAGTAATAGAAATTGTCGAGGATACAGCTAATGGGACATCAAGGCAAATGTTTGTCAGATCGTTGCGTAAATTTAAAACTGAAAGAGTAGAAGACGTTTTAATTTCATTGTTGGATGATAAAGAAATGATGCCCGAAGCGGTTAACGCACTTGGAAAGATAAAGTCAAAAAAATCCCTAAGCAAAATTGAAAGCCTAATAAGTGACTCAGATCAAAAGATCAGAAAAAAAATTGAAAAGGCCCTTAAAAATATTGTTAGACTTTAATTGAAAGAAGGTAGTGTCTCAAAGTCGTGGTTTTTTATAAATAACCGCGATATGCAGATTTTTATATCAGGCGCCTGCTGTGCGTAGTTTAAATCGGAACGCTGTGCGAAGTTTGTAACTTCGCACGACTATGCCGGTAGTTTGCAACTACCGTCCTTAACCAATATCTTTATCAAAACCTAAAAACAAAAATAACTTATGGAACGAAAAGGCTACGTCATCGGAGACCAGCAGGCGATTTATTACTTAACTTTTACCGTTTGCGGCTGGATAGATATTTTCACTCGTCAATCCTATCGCGATATCATAATCGAATCTTTTAAATACTGTCAGCAGAAAAAGGGGCTTCATCTGCACGCTTATGTTATCATGTCAAACCATGTTCACCTTATAGCATCGGTAGACGAAGGTTTTACGTTAAGCGGCTTTATCGGCGACTGCAAAAAATTCACATCGAAAAAGATTTTGCATGAAATAGAAAACACCGGCATTGAAAGCCGCAGGGAGTGGATGCTGCATCAATTTAAATACTATGCGTCGCGGCACAGCCGAAACGAGAATTTTCAGCTATGGGAGCATGACAACCACCCGATAGAACTAAGTTCGCCTGCATTTACACAGCAGAAAATTGATTACATACATCAAAATCCCGTTCGCGCTGGATTGGTTTACCGGGCGGAAGACTATATTTACTCGAGTGCATCCAATTACGCCGGTATTGACCAGATCATTGATGTTGATTGCTTGTTCTTTTAATGTAGTTGCAAACTACAGGCATAGTCGTGCGAAGTTTCAAACTTCGCACAGCGATCGTTGCAAACTACGGACATCGGGTGGACACCTGAACCGGCGGCAGAGGAGGCACCGGTGCTAAGCCACTGCCCACTGCAACTCATTTCACCTTCTTCGCCTCTTGCCTGCCGTTAACCACCAGTTTATCTATTTTGCCATCGGCGCTTTTCACAAATTCAATTTCTGCCTGCACTTCTTTTGAGAAAAATCTGTTCTGCCCTTCAGGGAAAATTTCAATCCTGCCCTGGCCCGTCACCTGGCCGTACATCCTGCTGCCTTCTTTACTTATCGTCAGGCTAATAGCAGGTGTTAGCTGGTATTCGCCGGTGTAGGTTTGTAAAATGGCGTCATCCACCGCCACCATTTTTAGCAGTTTGGTATGGTACAGGCCTTTAAAACCGTAAACTTTGCCCACGCTGTTAACCACCTCGTTCATAATGTCGCCATTATCCGAGTTCACCATCACCACTACGCCGTTGCCGCCTTCCATACTACCGTAATATATACTCCGAAAGCCCTCATTGGCGCCGCCATGGGTAAAATATTTGACGCTGTCCATGTCGGCGATAAAAACACCCAAAGCTGCCAGCTTGTCAATATAAGGCGTTAGCCGCAGCCGGGTTGTTTCCTGGTTCAGCACCTTGTGCGATTTACCTTCCAACGCCAACTGTGTTTCAATAATATATTTGGCCAGGTCGGTCGGGTTGGTCCACAAGCCGGCGGCGGCCTGCTCGGGGTAAACATTGTAGCCGCCCGGCACACGTTTGCCGTTTGGCCGGTAAGCGGTAGCTAGCAATTCGGGCTTTTTATCCACCGGCGGCTGCTGGTAGGTGCTGCCGGTCATGCCCAGGGGCTTTAGCACATTATCGTACATATACCGGTCATAAGGCTGATGGGTAACATCCATCACAATCATCTGCGAAATCTCAATACCTCCGCCCGAATATTCCGACTTTATTCCCGGCGCATACATCGACCGGACCGGGGGCGAGTTGGTTTCCTTTGCGCTATCCAGTATCTGCGGCAGCGTCGGCAGCGGCCTGCCGCGTGTATAGCCTTCAAAGCCATGCACAGTTAAACCGGCGGTATGGCTCAGCAGGTTGGCGGTGCTGATCTTTTTGCCTTTCGACAACGAATCATACGGAAATTTCCAGGTGGTAAGGTAATTGTTGATATCTGCATACAAGTCTATCTTTTTGTCCTGCACCAGCTTCAGCACGCCCACCGCATTCAGCGATTTGCTGATCGATGCCGCCTGGAAAAGCGTTTGCGGCGTTGCCGCAATTTTCAGGCTGTCATCAGCCCAGCCATAGGCTTTTGCCCAGGCAATTTTGTAATCCGTTATCACTGCTACGCTCACCGCCTTTACATGGTAAAATTCCATACGTTCCTGTATAGTCCACGGCTGGTCGCCTTCCACCTGCACGCGGCCAACAAGATTCTTTTCAACCTCTTTAATTTTCGTGCTGTCGGCGGTTTGGGCGTAAGCCTTTCCTGTAATTAATACAAAAACAAAAAAAGCCGGTATTAGTAAATAGCGTTTCATCAGTTAAGGATTTAAAATATCATGCAATATATGTAAAAGGGATGTCCCTGCATCACACGAAAATAGAATGAGGTTTCCCACGCTGTGGAGATATGCGGTGTCGGTTAAGGTAAAGAAACCTGCGCGATAAGCAGACCGTGTGCTAAAGATGATTTATTTAGGTCAGAACGGCGCCGACAGCGTTTTAGGTTCAAGTGCGACACTTGAACCGGCGGTGAAGTGGCCTTTATTCATTCCTCAAACTCTTCACCGGATTGCCGACCGCTGCTTTGATTGCTTGAAAACAAACCGTAAGTAATGCTAAAAGAATGATTGCTCCACAGGATACGCCAAAAACCCACCATTCAATATTTATCCTGTATGCATATCTCTGTAGCCATTTATTCATTAACCACCAGGTTATTGGTGTAGCGATGACGAAAGCTACAATAACGAGCCTTAAGAAATCTTTTGAAATCAGGTTGATGATAGTTGAAACCGACGCGCCCAGCACTTTGCGGATACCGATCTCTTTGGTGCGGTTAACAACCGCAAGAGCCGAAAGCCCCAGAAGGCCCAGGCATCCCAGTAAAATGGCAATCCCACCTGCCCAGCTAATAATATTGCTCAACCTTGTTTCTGCTTTATAAAAGCGGTTAATATCTTCGTCGAGAAAATTATATTTTAACGGGTAATCGGGGGCAATTTTTTTCCATGCAGAATGTATTGCTGCCAAAGCTTTTGAAGGAATGCCTGGCTGCAGGCGCACATAAAAAATATTGCAACTTTCCCCGCCTCTTGCAAACTGATGAAACAGCGCCGGTTGTACACGATCTGTAAGCGCCTCATAGTTAAAATCGCGGACAACGCCTATCACCGTCGGGTTTTTAAAGCCATGGTTACCATAGCCTTCCAATTGGCGACCGGTGCAGTTTTCGGGTGTCCATCCCAATTCGTTCATCATTGCTTCATTAATGATGACAGCGTTCACGGTATCTGAAGTAATCGCCCTGTCGAAATTTCTTCCTGCAAGCAAGTGCATCCCCAGCGTGGGTATGTAGTCGGGATCAATATGAAACTGTTTTGTATTTATAGACTTGCCCTGGTAACTAAAGTCTGTAAAACCAGTCCCTTCATGCTCACCGAGACCATTGTCGGCGCTTGCCAAACCTGAAATGCCGGGATGCCTGGAAAGTTCATGTTTGAAGAGCGGAAAAAGATGTTTCATATCCGATACACCATACGTTTCCACAACCAGCACATTCTCTTTATCAAAGCCTGGGTTTCTTGATTTCATGTAGCGTAATTGCAGCATGATGATTGTTGCAGAAACAATAAGCGCGGCCGAAAGAGCAAACTGAAAAGTGACCAATGCCTTTGTGAAAAAATTGGCCCCGCCTAACTTGATTTTAGCCTTCAACACCTCCACCGTATTAAACCCTGATAATACCAAAGCCGGGTAACATCCGGAGAGCAGGCCAACAATCAGCACTAAGCCAACAATGAGGCCGGTTAACTGCGGGAATTGCACGAAAGAGAAACTCAGCTCCCTTCCGGACAATTGGTTGAAGTAAGGTAAAAGCAGGTATACAAGTGCCAGGCCTATCAGCGTCGAAAAAAAAGCAAGTAATAATGATTCAGTCAAAAACTGAACTACCAAAGTTTTTCTGGTCCCGCCAATAACCTTCCTGATACCAACTTCTTTTGCACGGCCTGCTGAGCGGCCTATGGAAAGTGTCGTGAAATTGATACAGGCGATCAATAAAACACCGGCAGCGATACTCAATAGCATCCAAATTGATTTTGGGTCGACAGGTGAAATCGTAAGGCCCACCAATGCAGGACTGGTGTGCACATCCTTTATTGGCACCAGGTCATACCCGCCTGAGCCTGCACCGGGAAAATGCCTGTGCCAGAAATTAGCCAGCGATTTATTGTCATTCGCCAAGGTACTTCCGGGTTTTAGCTGAACCAGGGTCACAAATGAATTCATCCACCAGTCATGGGCCCAAATTTTTCCTGTCATAGTGTTAGCAACACAATCAAAGTTGATAAGCATGCTGTATTGGAAAGAAGAATTAGATGGCGGGTTTTCTGCTATCGCTGTAACTATAAAGGTTTCAAACACATTC
>Ga0207702_10000462_pt1 | contig 45995 bp, 50 predicted proteins | sample KBSCornC62_FD_184302 | JGI IMG/M metagenome (GOLD analysis project Ga0207702, IMG submission 184302) | Corn rhizosphere microbial communities from Kellogg Biological Station, Michigan, USA - KBS Corn C6-2 (SPAdes) (version 2) | ecosystem: Host-associated > Plants > Roots > Rhizosphere > Soil ... | reverse complement strand
GAGCGGCGGGGCGGGGACCAGCGCTCGCATCAGCAGCTCGATGAGCGCGCCATGGCCGGCAAGGCGCGGCAGCAAATCAATCAGCAGTTGAGGCGGCTGCGGAAGCGCGGCAAGCAGGTCACGCAGCATCGCGCCTTCGCTGAGGCCGTCACGAAGCAGCGCCAGATCACGCGGGCCACCACGCCCGGCGACCAGCCGCCCGAGTGCGCGGCTGATGTCGGGGATCTGGCGCAGCCGCGTCCGCAGGCGCTCGCGCAGGCCGCCATCCTCGACGAACAGCGTGACGAGATCCAACCGCGCTTCGATCGCCGGCTTCTCGGAAAGTGGCGCGGAAATATCTCCAGCCAGCAAGCGCGCCCCTGCGCCGGTAACCGTACGGTCGATGGCATCGAGCAGGCTGCCTTTGCGGGCGCCGCCTGCGGTCAGCGTGAGCTCGAGGCTCTCACGCGTCGCCGCATCGATCAGCATATGATCGGAAGTGGCGCGGCGATGTGGCAGCTGCAGGAAGGGCAGGGTGCCCTGGCCGGCGCGCTCGAGATAGGCCAGCAGCCCGCCTGCCGCAGCCAACTCGGCGCGGCTGAATCCGCCGAAGCCGTCAAGCGTCGCAACCCCGAAAAGCTTCTTGAGCCTCGCTTCCGCATGGACGCTGTTGAAGCTTGCCGCCGGCGCGCTCCAGGCATTGGCCGGCGCCGCATCCCACCCTTCCGGCGCCACGATCTCAGCCGCAGAGAGGCGGGCAAGTTCGGCGTCCAGCGCGTGCGGCGCGATCACCGAAATTTCGAAGCGTCCGGTAGAGATGTCAGCCGCCGCCAGCCCGATCTCGCCGCCGACTTCGGCCAGCGCCACCAGCCAGTTTGCCGCGCGCGCGTCGAGCAGCGTCTCTTCGGTCAGCGTACCGGCGGTGACAACGCGGACGATGCCGCGCGCGACAAGCGATTTGGATCCGCGCTTCTTGGCCTCCGCGGGCGTTTCGGTCTGTTCAGCGATGGCGACGCGATGGCCAGCCTTGATCAGCCGGGCAAGATAGATCTCGGCGGAATGCGCCGGAACGCCGCACATCGGCACCGCGTTGCCGCCATGCTCACCGCGCGCGGTCAGGGCTATGTCGAGGCAGGCTGACGCCGCCTTGGCGTCATCGAAGAACAATTCGAAGAAATCGCCCATCCGATAAAACAACAGGCAATCAGGCGCTTGCGCCTTAAGCGCAAAATATTGCGCCATCATTGGCGTCGCCGCAGCGGAATCGCCCTGCAATTTCCCCGTCATGAAATGCTGATAGCGGCTTGTGATGCACGCAGCCATGCCCCAATAGGCGCGACATCCTTCAAATCAGCCGATCCGTCGGGGGAGTGCCATGAGCGAGAGCAACGTCCAATTTTCCGAACGCGAGGCGCTGCTGTTCCATTCGGCCGGCCGGCCGGGCAAGATCGAGATCATCGCATCCAAGCCGATGGCGACCCAGCGGGATCTTTCGTTGGCCTATTCGCCCGGCGTGGCGGTGCCGGTGCGCGCGATCGCGGCCGATCCAGCGACTGCATATGATTATACCGCCAAGGGTAACCTTGTCGCGGTGATCTCCAATGGCACGGCGATTTTGGGACTGGGCAATCTCGGCGCGCTTGCGTCAAAGCCGGTGATGGAAGGCAAGGCGGTGCTGTTCAAGCGCTTTGCCGATGTCGATTCGATCGATATCGAGCTTGCGACCGAAGACGTCGACAAGTTCATTGCCGCAGTCGAGCTGATGGAGCCGAGCTTCGGCGGCATCAACCTTGAGGACATCAAGGCGCCGGAATGCTTCGTGATCGAGCAGACCCTGCGCGAGCGGATGAACATCCCGGTGTTCCACGACGATCAGCATGGCACGGCGATCATTTCCGCCGCTGGCTTGATCAATGCCGCCTATCTCACCGGACGCGATCTCAAGGATATCAAGCTGGTGGTAAACGGCGCGGGCGCCGCCTCGATCAGCTGCACCGAGCTCGCCAAGGCGCTCGGCGTGCGCGAAGTCGTGATGTGCGATTCCAAAGGCGTGATCTATCAGGGCCGCACCGAGGGCATGAACCAGTGGAAGTCGGCGCATGCGGCCAGCACCAGTGCGCGGACGCTGGCCGAGGCGATTGAAGGCGCGGATGTGTTTTTCGGGCTTTCCGTGGCGGGAGCGGTGACCCAGGACATGGTCCGCTCGATGGCGCCAAAGCCGATCATCTTCGCCATGGCCAACCCCGATCCCGAGATCACGCCCGAAGATGCCCTGGCCGCCGCGCCGGATGCGATCATCGCCACCGGCCGCTCGGATTACCCGAACCAGGTCAACAATGTGCTGGGCTTCCCGTTCATCTTTCGTGGCGCGCTCGACGTGCGCGCGACAACCATCAACGAGGAGATGAAGGTCGCGGCGGCGCGCGCCTTGGCCGAGCTTGCCCGCGAACGCGTACCGGAGGAAGTTGCGGCCGCTTATGGCGCTACGCAGACTTTCGGGCCGAAATATATCATTCCGGCGCCGTTCGATCCGCGCTTGATGGAAATCGTGCCCGCCGCGGTAGCAAAGGCGGCGATGGATTCCGGCGTCGCGCGCCAGCCGATCCTCGACATGGGCGAATATCGCAGCGTGCTGCGCTCGCGGCTCAACCCGACCACCTCGGTGCTGACGCTGGCTTATGAAGGCGCCCGCGCGCACCCGAAGCGAGTGGTCTTCGCCGAGGCCGAAGAGGAAGTGGTGCTGCGCGCCGCCATCGCGTTCCGCGAGGGGGGCTATGGCATTCCCGTCCTGGTCGGCCGTGATGAGGTTCCGGACAAGCTGCGCGCGCTCGGCGTATCCAATCCCGAGGAGTTCGAGTTGCACAACAGCCGCATCTCGACGCTGGTCCCACGCATGGTGGATTATCTCTACGCACGGCTACAGCGACGGGGATATCTGCGGCGCGAAGTCGAAGCGCTGGTCAATCAGGACCGCAACATCTTCGGCGCACTCCTGCTTGCCTTGGGCGAGGCCGACGTGATGATCACCGGCGTCACCCGCGCCTATGCGCAGACCATGCGCCAGGTCCGGCGCGTGATTGATCCGATCCCCGGCCACAAGCCCTTTGGCATCCACGTGTTGGTCGGGCAAAGCCATACCGTTTTCATGGCAGATACGACCGTGAACGAGCGGCCGTCGGCAACGGACCTTGCCGATATCGCGGAGCATACCGCCGCGGTGGCGCGGCGCATGGGCCACGAGCCGCGCATTGCCTTCCTCTCCTATTCGACGTTCGGCAATCCGGAAGGCAGCTTCCTCGAAAATATCCGGGAAGCGGTCGCCATCCTGGAGCAGCGCGGCCCAAGCTTCGAATTCGAAGGTGAGATGGCGCCGGACGTAGCGCTCAATCCAAGGGTGGCGCACGCCTATCCGTTCAGCCGGCTTTCCGGTCCCGCCAATGTTCTGATCATGCCTGGCCTGCAATCCGCCAATCTTTCCGCAAAATTGCTGCGCGAGCTGGGCGGGGATTCGGTGATCGGGCCGATGCTGGTGGGACTCCAACATCCCGTGCAGATTGCCACCATGTCCTCCACCGCATCGGAGCTGGTGACGCTGGCCGTGCTGGCAGCGGGCGGTATCGCACGATAATCCTCGTATGGGCGTTGACGGCGCTTGTTGCCAAGCGCCGTTCATCGCACTACATCGGGGTCCATCCACAGGCCGCTCCGTAACGGGGCGGCCCTTTTATTTTCAGGAGTAGGATCGTGGCTCAGCCGCTTATGCCTCATGCGACCGCGTCGTGGCTGGTCGACAATACCGCGCTCAGCTTCCAGCAGATCGCGGACTTTTGCGGTCTTCATATTCTCGAGATTCAGGCGATCGCTGACGATACGGCGGCGACCAAGCTGACCGGCCGCGATCCGGTTCGCGCCGGTGAGCTTACCATGGCCGAGATCGATAAAGGCCAGGCCGATCCCAATTACCGGCTCGTGATGCAGAAGGGGCCGGAGCAGGTCCGCCGCACGAAGGGGCCGCGCTACACGCCCGTTTCGAAGCGGCAGGACAAGCCCGACGGCATTGCGTGGATCATCCGCAACCATCCGGAAATCTCCGATGGGCAGATTTCCAAGCTGATCGGCACCACCCGCACGACCATTGCCGCGATCCGCGACCGCACCCACTGGAACATCGCCAACATCACGCCCAAGGATCCCGTCACGCTCGGCCTGTGTTCGCAGCGCGAGCTGGATGGGCTGGTGGCGAAGGCGGCCAAGGCTGCGGGCGTCGAGGCGCCGGTGGACAGCCGGCTGGATGGCGATCGCCAGGCGCTGATCGAGGAATTGCGTGCGCAGCGCGAAGCGGCCGTGCGCGAAGCCGACGGTGCTCATGCCGAAGCAGGCAGCAATTTCCCGCACGATCCGTTCCGGAGCTGAATTCCGCATCCGGAAACGTTCATCGATGTCAATTGATCGGCAAGGATGGGCGGCTTAGGGTGAGGCGTGGCTGATCCCACCGAAATCTGGCGTCACGCTTACCGGCATCCCAGCGCGTGGGAAACAACCTATGAGCCGATGACCGTGCCGGCGATGTTCGATGCCAGCGCGGATCGTTTCGGCCATGTGCCGCTACTCGATTTCTACGGGCGCAAATATAGTTTCGCCGCAGTCGCCTCGGGCGCCGCGCGGGTGGCAAGCGGGCTGCAGCGTCTGGGCGTCGGCAAGGGGGACCGGATCGGTCTCTACCTTCCTAACGTGCCCCATTATGTTGCGGCCTTTTACGGAGCGCTGAAGATCGGCGCGACCATCGTCAATTTCTCGCCGCTTTACTCAGTCGACGAGCTGTCGGAGCAGGTCGAGGATTCGGGAACGCGGCTGCTCTTCACATTGTCGGCGAAGGCGCTTCTGCCCAATGCGCTGGCGGTAATGGAGCGTTGCAAGCTTCCACATCTGATCGTCGGATCGGTCGAAGGGGCGCTGCCGAAGGCGAAATCGCTGCTCTACCACTGGTTCCAATCGCGCCAGAATGTGCCGCGTCCTGACGATCAGCGCGTGATCGCCTTTTCGAAGCTCATCGCCAATGATGGTGCGTACAGCCCCGCTGCGATCGATGCGGAGGCTGACATTGCGATGCTGCAATATACCGGCGGCACGACCGGGACGCCGAAAGGCGCGATGCTTTCGCACAACAACATCACCGCCAACGCGCGCCAGATCACCGCGATCGATCCCTGGGCCGGGGAAGAGGACCGTATTCTCGGTGTGATCCCGTTCTTTCACATTTTCGCCAATATGACGGTGCTGCAGCGGACCGTGCTCAGGGGCGGTGAGCTGGTGATGCTGCCCCGCTTCGATGCGGATCAGGTGTTCGCGGCGATCGCACGCACCCGCCCCACATCCTTCCCTGGCGTGCCGACCATGTTCCGGGCGTTGCTCGATCATCCGAAGCTGCGTGAAACCGACATGTCCTCGCTGCGGGTCTGCGTATCGGGCGGTGCGCCGCTTCCCGAAGAGCTCAAGAGCCGCTTCGAGGAGGTCAGCGGCGCCGTGCTTGCCGAAGGCTATGGCCTCACCGAATGCTGCATCGCCTCGACCAACCCTTATCTCGGGCTGCGCAAGACCGGCACGATCGGCCAGCCGCTTCCGGCGACGACGTTCACGCTTGTCGACCGCGACGATCCTGTCAAGGCTGCCCCGCCGGGCGAGCCGGGCGAGATCGTGATTTCCGGGCCGCAGGTGATGACAGGCTATTGGAACAGGCCTCAGGAATCGGAGCGCTGCTTCGTCAATGGCGGCTTTCGGACTGGCGATGTCGGCGAGATCGATGAAGACGGCTATATCCGGATCGTCGATCGCCTCAAGGACATGATCACGGTCGGTGGGTTCAAAGTCTATCCCAGCCAGGTCGAGGCGGTGCTTTATCATCACCCGGCGGTGCGCGAAGCGGTGGTCGTCGCGGTTCCCGACGCCTATCGAGGAGAGTCGCCGAAGGCCTTTGTCAGCCTCTATCCCGGCATCGAGGTTGATGGGGAGGAGCTCAAGGACTGGCTCAACCCTCAGCTTGGCAAGCATGAGCGGGTCGTTGCCGTCGAGGTGCGCCAGGATCTTCCCAAGACGTTGGTCGGCAAGCTCAGCCGCAAGGAACTGGTGGCCGAGGAACGCGCCAAGGCGGCGGCGCAGCACTGATCCGGCTGAACCGGCGCTGGCATAGCCCGAAACGAAAGGTTAAACGCGCGGCATGACTCGCACCTATTTCGGCACTGACGGAATTCGCGGCCGCACCAACGAAGCGCCGATGACACCTGAGATCGCGATGAAGGTGGGGCAGGCGGCCGGCGCGCGCTTCTTGCGCGGAACCCATCGCCACCGCGTCGTGATCGGCAAGGATACCAGGCTCTCGGGCTATATGATGGAATCGGCGCTGGTCGCGGGCTTCACCAGCGTCGGCATGGACGTGGTGCTCGTTGGCCCGATGCCGACGCCCGCGATTGCGATGCTGACCCGATCGATGCGCGCGGATCTCGGGGTCATGATTTCGGCCAGCCATAATCCGTTCGCGGACAATGGCATCAAGCTGTTCGGGCCGGACGGCTACAAGCTTTCGGATGCGGATGAAATGGCGATCGAGGCGTTGATGGCCAAGCCGCCGAAGCTCGCCCGTTCGGCCGATATCGGCCGCGCCCGCCGGATCGAGGACGCACGCGGACGCTATATCCATGCCGTGAAATCCGCCTTTCCCGAACATCTGCGCCTCGATGGCATGCGGATCGTGATCGATTGCGCGAATGGCGCGGCCTATCAGGTTGCGCCGTCGGCGCTCTGGGAATTGGGCGCCGAGATTATCAGTCTCGGTGTTTCGCCGGACGGCACCAATATCAACGAGCAGTGCGGCTCGACCGACCCCGCTGCCGTGCAAGCGAAAGTGATCGAGACGCGTGCGGATATCGGCTTGGCGCTCGACGGCGATGCCGATCGGCTGATCGTGGTCGATGAAACCGGCCGCATCATCGACGGAGACCAGTTGATGGCGCTCATCGCTACGGCTTCGGCGCGGCGTGGAATGCTGAGGGGCGGCGCGCTCGTGGCGACGGTAATGTCCAATCTTGGGCTCGAACGTTTCTTGGCCGGCCAGAATATCGGGCTGGTCCGAACGCAGGTCGGCGATCGCTATGTGGTCGAGGAGATGCGGGCCAACGGCTATAATGTCGGTGGCGAGCAATCCGGCCATATCATCCTCTCGGATCATGGCACGACCGGAGACGGCCTTGTCGCGGCCTTGCAGATCCTTGCTGAGCTTGTCGAAAGCGGGCAGAAGGCGAGCAAGCTTCTGCGCCAGTTCGAACCGCTGCCCCAGCTTCTCAAAAATGTGCGGTTCGCCGGCGGCCAGCCGCTCGAGGCCGAGACGGTGAAGAGCGCGATCGCGGACGCAGAAACGAAGCTCGACGGCAAGGGCCGGCTTCTGATCCGCAAGTCCGGCACCGAGCCGCTGATCCGGGTCATGGCGGAGGGCGAAGATCCTGCGCTTGTTGAAACTCTGGTCGATCAGATCTGCGAGGCTGTGCGCAAAGCTGCATGACGCCAATTCACCGAACCCAGCCGGCTGGGACGTGATCCCCCGCATTCTCGTCATCGCCGGCTCGGATTCCGGCGGCGGAGCGGGGATTCAGGCTGACCTCAAGACCATCGCCATGCTGGGCGGACACGGCATGACCGCGATCACTGCGATCACCGCGCAGAACACGCTGGGTGTGAGCGCGGTGGAGCTGGTGCCTCCTGCAATGGTAATCGCCCAGATGGAGGCCGTGATCGGGGACATCGGCATTGACGCGATCAAGATCGGAATGATCGGGTCGGCCGAGACCGCGCATGCGGTGGCTGATCGGCTCACGTCGCTCCAGGGCATGCCGATCGTGTTCGATCCTGTGATGGTCGCCACGAGTGGATCCGTGTTGGCGGCGCAAGATACGATCGCGGCTTTTGACAGGCTGATGGCGCTCGCGACGCTGGTCACGCCCAATCTTCCTGAGATTGCTGCCCTGGGCGGCGACGCAGGCGCGCTAGCGAAGCGCACCGGTGCTGCGGTGCTCGTCAAGGGCGGCCACGGCGAAGATGATCGGATCGTCGATCGTCTGATCCGGCCCGACGGAACGCAGACGAGCTGGGAAGATGAGCGCATCCACACCCCGCACAATCATGGCACCGGGTGCACCTTGGCGAGCGCGATCGCAACCGGACTCGGCACCGGGATGGCTTTAGCGGATGCGATCAGCCGCGCACGCGCTTATGTGCGCCGGGCGCTGCTGGCAGCGCCCGGTTTGGGTGCAGGACATGGGCCGATGGGCTTTCTGCCCGAGGAGCAACAGCCGAGCTGAAGCTCAGCCGGCCTGCGGCAGCAAGCGCTTGTCGCCGGCCAGCCGCATCATCGCCTTCTGCAACTTGTCGAAGGCGCGTACCTCGATCTGGCGCACGCGCTCGCGGCTGACGCCGTAGACCTGGCTCAGTTCCTCAAGCGTCTTCGGTTCCTCCGCCAGCCGCCGCTCGACGAGAATATGCTTCTCGCGATCGTTGAGCGCGTTCATCGCCTCGAGCAGCATGCCGTGACGGACATTCTGCTCCTCCGAATCCGCCAGCCGCTGGTCCTGCAACGGTTCTTCGTCGACCAGGAAATCCTGCCACTGGCCTTCGGCATCCTCGCGCATGGGCACGTTGAGCGAGGTATCCCCACCCATCGCCATGCGGCGATTCATGCTCACGACCTCGTCCTCGGTGACGCCGAGATCGGTCGCGATCTTGGTGACATCCTCAGGCTTGAGATCGCCGTCCTCGAAGGCGTCGATCTGGCTCTTCATCCGGCGCAGGTTGAAGAACAGCTTCTTCTGCGCCGCGGTGGTGCCCATTTTCACGAGGCTCCACGAACGCAGGATGAATTCCTGGATCGAGGCCCGGATCCACCACATGGCATAGGTCGCCAGGCGGAAGCCCCGATCGGGCTCGAACTTCTTCACGCCCTGCATCAGGCCGATATTGCCTTCTGAGATCAGCTCGCTGACCGGCAGCCCGTAGCCACGATAGCCCATCGCAATCTTGGCAACGAGGCGGAGGTGAGACGTCACGAGACGCGCGGCCGCATCGGGGTCGCCATGCTCCTGAAAGCGCTTGGCGAGCATATATTCTTCCTCTGGCGCGAGGATCGGAAACTTTTTGATCTCGGCCAGATAGCGGTTGAGGCTCTGCTCACCGCCGAGTGCGGGTATCGTCGCCGGGACGCTTTTGCCGCTTGCCATGATCTCTACACTCCCTTCTCAGGACGACTCAACTCAGTCCTGATTTGCAACCTTTATATCATAAGATTCGTGAATAGGCGCTGCATATCGTCAGGAATCTTACTATCGAACGCTAAAGTCTCACTTGTGACCGGATGGATGAAGCCCAGATGGGCCGCATGCAGTGCTTGCCGCCGAAAATCCAATGTGTCCAGTAACGCACGGTGGCTTTTCCGGGTCCGTCCATAAGCCGGGTCGCCGATAAGCGGAGCACCGATAGAGGCCATGTGAACGCGAACCTGGTGGGTGCGCCCGGTTTCCAGCCGGCATTCGACCATCGCCGCCTCCTTCAGCGGGGAGATGAGGCGATAATGGGTCACAGCGCGTTTGCCCTTGCCCTCCGGTTGCACCGCGATCTTGTACCGATTGGCCGAGCGCCCCAGCGGCGCGTCCACCGTGCCGGCAGGAGGATTCGGAATGCCCGACACGATCGCCAGATAGCGCCGGTCGATACTGTGCCTGGCGAACTGCGCCGCGAGCCCGGTATGCGCCGGATCGGTCTTGGCCGCCACCAGTAGCCCCGACGTATCCTTGTCGATCCGGTGGACGATGCCGGGCCGTTCAACCCCGCCGATCCCCGAGAGGCTGCCCTTGCAATGATGGAGCAGGGCGTTGACCAGCGTGCCATCGAGATTGCCTGCCGCCGGGTGCACGACTAGGCCGGCCGGCTTGTCGACGACGATCAGATGCTCGTCCTCATAAACGATTTCGAGCGGGATCTCCTGTGCCTCATTGTGGGCCGGCGCCGGTTCGGGGATCACGACCGAATACACGCTACCTGAGGCCACTTTGATTGCCGGATCGCGGACGGGCACCGCGCCCGGATCGGTCGCAACCTTTCCCGACGCGATCAACGCCTTGAGCCGTTCTCTCGAGATCGTAGGCAGGGCCGCGGCAAGAGCCCGGTCCAGCCGCCAGCCAGCGGCCTCTTCCGGCACTATCGCGCGCGCTATCGACATCCCCCCGTCCATCAGCTTAGCTGAAATGGTGATGGACGTCGAAATTTCAAGATCGTTGCTCGGCCGGATCATCGCCCATGCCAGGGCCGAACCGACGGAGGAGGTTTGCGGGCTGCTGCTGGGGCGTCCCGGAAGGATAGAGGCGGTCGTTGCTGCCGCGAATGTCGCCGCCGATCGCCGCGACAGGTTCGAGCTCGATCCCGCCGTTCTGCTCGCCGCGCATCGTCAGGCACGCGCGGGCGGCCCAGCAGTGCTGGGGCATTATCACTCGCATCCTGGCGGCCAGGCTGCGCCTTCGCGGCGCGATGCCGAACATGCGGCAGCCGGTGGGTTGTGGCTGATCGTCGCGGGCGAACACGCCGCCTTGTTCGAAGCGCGGCAGCATGGCCCGATTCAAGATCGTTTCCACGCGCTTGTGCTGCAAGTGCTTTAAGAGCAGTTGCACTATCGCGTTGCCCTCGTCACAAGGGCCGCCCGGCAAAAAGTTTCAGGGACGGTACCATGGCCAACCATAGCGTTGAATTCGCAAGCCTGTTGTGCTCGCGCCTGTGCCATGACTTGCTGAGCCCCGTCGGTGCGCTCAACAATGGGATCGAGCTGCTGGCGGATGAAACCGATCCCGAGATGCGGGCGCGGTGCATCGAACTGCTCGCCGAAAGCGCGCGCGCCTCGGCCAATAAGCTCAAGTTCTTCCGGCTGGCCTTCGGTGCGGCCGGTGGCTTCGCAGACAATGTCGATACGCGCGAAGCCAAAGGTGCGATCGAAGGCCTGTTCGGCTCCGAAGGCCGCATTCAGCTCGGCTGGATGGTCTCGGAACCGGCGATGTCCAAGGGCGCCCTTAAGATATTGCTCAACCTTGCGCTGATCGCGGGCGACGCGCTCGTGCGCGGGGGCAGGCTGGATGTGGGTGCCGAAGGTGGCGAGATCGTGGTGCGTGCGGAGGGGCCCAGGCTGGTGCTCGATCCCGAACTGCGGGACGCCTTGCTCGGAAAGCTGGGCGATGACGGGGTGACGCCGCGCGCCGCCGCCGCCTGGCTGGCACACAGTCTGGCAACGGACATGCGCGGCCGTATCCAGATCTCGGAGCCGGAGGAGGGCGTTCTGGTATTCGGCGCTGCGATCCCGCAGGCCTAGGCCGAACCGCACACAGCTACGGGATAAGAGTTCCTTTACCACGACTGTGTCAGAGCAGGTCCAGTTCGCCAACGCGGAAAGGGCCCATGGACGATCTTCTCGTCGATTTTATCGCGGAAACGCGCGAGACACTTGAGACGCTCACGAGCGAAATCGTGGCCTGGGAAGCATCTCCCAGCGATCGTACGCGCCTTGATGCCATCTTCCGCTTCGTTCACACGGTCAAGGGAAGCTGCGGCTTCCTGAACCTGCCGCGGCTTGAGAAGCTGAGCCATGCCGCCGAGGACGTGCTCGCGGATTGCCGCGCGGAACGTCGTCAGCCGGACGAGGCGCTGGTCACCGCTGTGCTCGCCATCATCGACAGAATTGCCGAACTCGCCAACGCTCTGGAAAGCGGTGACAGCGTCCCCGATCATGACGACGCAGCTTTGATCTCCGCACTCGCGCCCGATGCAGGAAAAAAGGATGAGGCGCAGCCCGAACCCGGCACGCCTGCAGCCACGGTACAAGCGACAGCTCCCCGCGGCATTTCGCGAAGCATCCGCCTGCCGGTCGATCTGCTCGATCGGATGATGGCCGGAGTGTCGGACATGGTCCTCGCCCGTAACGATTTGTCGCGCCGGCTGCGCGAGAACGGGGCTGAGCCTGCCGTGGAAGCGGCGTTCGAGCGCCTCTCGCTGTGTATCGCGGAAATGCGTGATTCGATCACGCGGACCCGGATGGCCCGCATCGAAAATCTGTTCTCGGCGCTCCCGCGCATGGTGCGCGATCTTTCATCCGAATTGGGCAAGCAGGTCACGCTCGAACTCGACGGTGGAGATGTTGAGTTGGACCGCGAGATGATCGAAATGATCCGCGATCCGCTCACGCATATTGTCCGCAACGCGATCGATCACGGCATCGAGATGCCTGCCGACCGGATTGCGGTTGGCAAGCCGCCGCACGGGCGGCTCCGTGTTTCCGCACGTCAGGCTGGCAACCAGATTGCGATCGAAGTGATTGACGACGGGCGCGGCATCGATGCCGAGCGACTTGTCGAAAAGGCGATCGCAAACGGAGTGGTAACGCTTGAAAAGGCGGCGGCGATGAGCGCGCATGCCAAGCTCCACCTGATTTTCGCGGCAGGCTTGTCCACCGCCAAGGAGGTGACCGCCATATCCGGCCGAGGCGTCGGCATGGATGTGGTACGCGCCAATGTCGAGCGCATCGGCGGCCTCGTCGATCTGGATAGCAAGGCGGGGCTCGGCCTTCGGCTCAGCATGAAAGTTCCGCTCACGCTGACGATCATTCCGGCGCTTACCGTCAGCGCGGGTGGCCATCAGTTTGCCATCCCGCGTTCGGCGATCGAGGAACTTATCCGCGTGAGCAGCGCGTCGGCTCGCCTGGGCGAACTCGGCGGCGCAAAAGTGGTCAACATTCGTGGGCGCCGGCTGCCGGTCGTGACGCTTGCGCCCTTTCTGAAGATCGAGCCACGCTGCCACGAAAATGAGCTGACAATGGTGGTGCTCAAGCCTGCCGGCGGTGATCATTACGCGCTCGCCGTGGAAGCGGTTCATGATCATGAGGAACTGGTCGTTCGCCCCGCCGCCCCAGCGCTGATGGCGACAGGGGTGTATGCGGGCACCACCTTGCCCGACAACAGCCATCCGATGCTGCTACTGGACCCGGCCGGCATCGCCGATGCAGCCGGGATCGCAGCCCAGCCGGCTTCGAATGAGGAAGCCCAGGACGCGAAAGTACACGAAACGGACGAGCGAGCGACCACGCTGCTCTTCCGGGATCTGGATGGAGTCGAGCGCGCGATCCGGCTGGCGCTGGTCGAGCGTATCGAGGAAGTTCCTGCTGCGGCGGCCAGCTTCAGCGCGGGCCGGATGCGCCTCTCGCAAGAGGGGCGGATCGTTCCGTTGATGAGCTGTTGCAGCTTGCCGACGGCCGAGAAATACCGGGTGCTCAGAATGAGCGATGGTCGCGCTCAGATCGCCTACGCGATTTCGGAGGTGATCGACATTGTCGCAATGGATTTCACCTGCGAGCGCGCGATCGAGCCGGGGCTGATTTCAGGGGTCGCGCTTGTCGATGGACGGCCGATCGAGATCATCGACAGCTTCTGGCTCTTTGCGGAAGCCGAACAGGGGGGCACCGCGCCCGATCGGCCCGCGCTTTGCCTGTTGGCGGGTGGCGATGATCCCTGGGCCCGTCAGGTGCTGCTGCCGCTCTTGCGGGCGGGCGGATATCAGGTTGTGCTGCCCGACTCGGAACAGGCTGCCGAGGCTGACGTCTTGGTGCTTTGCGCGGACGATGTGCCGGGCGAGGTGAAAGAGATTGCGAAGGTAATTCCGCTCGTCCGATTGACCGCCCATTCGGATGCAGCAGAGGATCGAGTCTATCGCTATGATCGCGCCCGGCTGCTCGAGGCAGTGCGCGTCGGGGTCGAGCGGCGCAGGAGCCGGAGATGAACAGCCTATACCTCATCGTCACGATCGCGGGCCAGCGCGTCGCGCTCCCGGCGGTCACGGTCGAGTCGGTCGTGGAGATCGACAGCATCGAGCGCGTGCCTCTGGTCGCGCCTCATGTGGCCGGTCTGTTCGCGCTGAGAAGCCGGGTCATGACCGTTATCGATAGCTCCGCCGCGGTCGAGCTCGGCGCGTTCGCTTGGAATGGCCACGCCGAAGCGGTGATCGTGAATTGCGACGGCCATGGCTATGCCATCCTCGTCGAAAATGTCGACGACGTGGTGGAGCCGCCCGCCTCCGTGGTGCCGTCCCGTGCCGTTCTGGCGCCAAGTTGGGCGCGCGTCGCCCGAGGAACGATCGAGATCGACGGCGAAGCATTATTGGTGGTGGGGCCCGAGGCGCTGGTCGTCGGCCCCGGCTTTGCCGCGGCAGCCTGACGAAAGGTCGCGCTGTTAACTCGACGCTTACGCCTTTGCAGTAAGCTCAGGACATATCCGCAAACAAGGTGCTTCATGAAAACCTGCCTCATCGTCGACGACTCCAAGGTGATCCGTAAGGTCGCTCGCCACATCCTCGAAACGCTCGATTTTGTCGTTGAGGAGGCTGGAGACGGTGCTGAGGCGCTCGACCATTGTCACCGTTCAGCGCCGGACGTCGTGCTGCTCGATTGGAACATGCCGGTGATGAGCGGGATGGAGTTCCTGAAGGCGCTGGGCAAGAGCAGCATTTCGCCGCGCCCCAAGGTGGTGTTCTGCACCACCGAAAACGGCATCGCGCATATTCGCGCTGCGATCGAGGCGGGCGCTGACGAATATGTGATGAAGCCGTTCGATCGCGAAACGCTTGAAAGCAAACTTCAGACTGTTGGCGCGTGCTGAGAAGTCCCAGAAGTGGCGAATGTGCGCACAGCTGCCCTTCGGAGTGAGCTTCCAACAGGCATTGAGCCGATCAAGGTTCTGATCGTCGACGATTCCATCGTCGCGCGAACCGTGCTCAACCGGATCTTGGAGCCGCGCCCGGAGTTCCTTGTCGTCGGCGCCGTAGCCAACGCCGAACAGGCGCTTGATCTGGTCAAAAGCCAGCCGGTCGATATCGTTTTGCTTGATCTGGAAATGCCCGGCGTCAGCGGACTTGAACTTTTGCCCAAGCTCATCGAGCAAAGCGGTGGCGCAAGGGTTCTGGTCGTGTCATCCTCCGCTGCCGATGGCGCGGCGGCAACGATCCAGGCGCTTGCGCTCGGTGCTGCCGATACGCTGCAAAAGCCCGGCGTCACGAATTTCGAAGGCCGCTTCGGCGATACGCTCGCCGATCGGCTGATACGGATTGGCGGAAGCCGCCAGTCCCGCGTCAACACCGCCCGCGTCGTGACCAGACATCCGACGGCAGCCGCACACGAGCCTGTCGAGTGCCTTGCGATCGGCGCATCCACCGGCGGTCTTCACGCATTGACCGAGCTGTTGCGGGACTTTCCCGCCGAGTTCACTGCTCCCATCCTCATCACCCAGCATCTGCCGGCAGCGTTCATGCCCTTCTTCGCCGATCAGATGCAGTCAATCGCGGGCAGGCCAGCGACGGTGGCGCAAGATGGCGAAAAGCTCGTGCGCGGCCGGATTTTGATCGCGCCAGGCGAAGGGCATATCCGGTTGCGCAAGGTCGGGAACGATGTGCGCGTCACGCTCGACACGACGCCATCCATCACGCTCTGCATGCCATCGGTGGATCCGATGTTCGAATCGATGGCGGAAATCTACGGCGCTCGCGGCCTCGCAATCGTGCTCAGCGGCATGGGGCGCGACGGGACGATCGGCGCGCGCGCAGTCGCCGAGGCGGGCGGAGAGATTTACGTGCAGGACGCCGCCACCTCGGTGGTGTGGGGAATGCCGGGTTCGGTCGCTGAGGCCGGCATCGCATCGGTGGTGTTGCCGCCCGAACGCATCGCGGATCGCATATTGGCGCGGGCAGGGGAAAACCGATGGAATTGAGCCCGCTGGCGGTTCGCATCTTGGGCGAGCTGCTTGAATCTCGAACTGGGCAACAGCTCGCGGACAACCGCTTGTGGCGGGTGGAAAGCGCGCTGCAGCCCGTCATGCGCGCGCAAGGCGTCGATTCGCTCGACGCGCTGGCCACCATGGTCGCTAGCGGGCGCAATCCCGCGCTGGGGACGACGGTAGCCGAGGCGCTCCTCAATCACGAAAGCTTCTTCTTTCGCGATCCCCCGGCCTTCGCCCTCCTGCTTGACGCGATCAATGGAGCTCTCCGCGAGGCGCGCATGGCTGACCGCCGGCTGCGGATCTGGAGCGCGGGCTGCTCGACCGGTCAGGAGGTCTACTCCCTGGCGATCAATTTCGCTGAGAATCCTCAGCTTTGGGATGGCTGGACGATCGAGATCATCGGCACCGACGTATCGAGCAACGCTATCGAACGCTCGAAGCTAGGCATCTACAGTCAGTTCGAAATCCAGCGCGGGCTGCCGGTGCGGCAGATGCTGCGGTGGTTCGAATCGCGCGACGAGGATTGGCACGCAGTGCCGAAACTCCGCCAGCGTGTACATTTTCTGGTGCACAGCCTCCTGAATCCCGCACCCGGCCATTCGGCTTTCGACGTCATTCTTTGCCGGAACGTTCTCCTCTATTTTTCGCAACAAGTGCGTGTCGGCGTGTTCGAGCGGCTCCGCAACGCGATCGCGCCCGATGGCGTGCTGATGCTCGGTGCCGGCGAAACCGTTTTGGGCCAAACGCGCATGTTCGAATCGAACCCGCAAATCCGCGGGCTCTATCGGCCCGCGCAAGCGGTGATGCCGCGCGCCGCCTGATCGGGGCTTGACCATGCCCGGTCCAACGGCGGATTGAGGCGTAATGATCGATTGTCCATCGCCGAACTGGGACGAGCGCAGCCTGCCGGTCTCGATGATCGTGCTTCATTATACCGGGATGGCTGATGCCGCCGCCGCGATCGCGCGGCTGACGGATCCGGATGCCAAGGTTTCATGCCACTATCTGATCGCCGAGGACGGCCAGCTCGTCAGGATGGTGCCGGAGGAGAAGCGCGCCTGGCATGCAGGCAAAGCCTATTGGCGCGGCATCGAGGACGTCAATTCGGCGAGCATCGGGATCGAGCTCGTAAATCCCGGTCACGACCTCGGCTACCGGCCTTTTCCCGAAGCCCAGATGGCGGCGCTGATGCCGCTGATGGTCGAGATTGTCGGGCGCTACGGTATCACGCGCGGAAACATCGTTGGCCATTCGGACGTAGCGCCTGCCCGCAAGATGGATCCCGGCGAGCTGTTCGATTGGGACAGGCTTGCAGCGGTGCGTTTGGCGCTACCAAAGCCACTCAAATTCCTGACTGACCCGCTCTGGGTCGACAGCGGCTTCCTGCTCGCGCTGGAACGGTTCGGCTACGACATCACTGATGCGGAGGCAGCGGTGCGCGCCTTTCAGCGCCGCTACCGGCCCGATCTGATCGACGGCGTGATCGACGGACATTGCCGCGCAATCCTCCTCTCGCTGCTCACCGGCGGCGACAAGGCAGCGGCGTTGCGTCAAGGCGATGGCGACTAAACGGCCAGTTGCGCCTTCGCTTCGGCCAGTGCGCTTGAGTAATCTGGCGTGAAGCTGAGCGAATGCTCCAACGATTTACTATTTTCCTGCATCAGCAGGTCGTGGATTTCCGGCGCTGCGCCCGACAGGATCACATTGCTTCCACCTGCAAGTGCGCGTTTCACGAAATCGCGCAATGATGCCGCCCCGCTCGTATCGAGCCACGGCACGAGTTCCAGCCGCAAGATGATGACGCGCGGCATCCTTCCGATGCGTTTCAGGGCTTCGAGCAATTCGCTCGTCACCCCGAAAAAGAGCGGCCCGTTGATGCGGAACACTTCGACTTCCGCGGGCAGCGTATCCCGCTGATCGGGATCTTCGTCGATTTCATTCGGACCGCTTTCGATCCGCACGGTTTCGCTCATACGCGCCATGAAGCTCAGCGATGCGAGGGTGACCCCCACGCCGATGGCGACCGTCAGATCCACCAGCACGGTCAGGCCGAACGTGACCAGCAAGATCCATCGATCGCTGGAGGGTATGCGGAGCAGCGCGGCGAAGCGCCCTGCTTCGCTCATTCCCCACGCGACCATCAGCAGGATCGCAGCGAGGACCGCCATGGGCACCAGCCGCATGAGGTCGCTTGCGGCGAGAATGAACAGCAGCAGAAACAGCGCGTGGAATATTCCGGCGAAGGGCGTGCTGCCGCCCGCGCGGATATTCGTCGCAGTGCGCGCGATCGCTCCGGTCGCCGGTAGTCCTCCGAACAACGCCGAGGCGATATTGGCGACACCCTGGCCGACGAGTTCCTGGTTGGGGCGATGCTGGAAGCCCGTCATACCGTCGGCGACCACGGCGGACAGCAATGCTTCGATGCCCGCCAGGAAGGCGATCGTGAATGCCGAGGGTAGCACTTCCTGGATCTTCGCGAGCGAAAAGGCGGGTAGGGCAGGGATCGGGAATCCTATGGCCATGTCGGGAAATCGCGTCCCGACCGTGTCGACCGGCAGCCGCAACACGGCAACGATGGCGGAAAACAGCGCAATGACGATCAGATAAGCGGGAAGCCGTGGTGCCAGCCTGCGCAGGACGATGAGCAGCAGCAGCGCACCCACGCCGAGGGCAGCGGTGATAGGATCCGACGCCGCAAGCAGATGAACAGCCGCTTTCGCGCGTTCGAACAGGTCGCCGGACAGTGGTCCTCGTAACCCGAGGAAATCGCGAATCTGGCTCATGGCGATGATGACCGCGATGCCCGCAGTGAATCCGGTAACGACGGGATGGGGCACGAAGCGGATCAACCGGCCTAGTCCCGAATAGCCGGCGATGATCAAGATCAGTCCCCCCAACGTCGTGGCAAGGATCAGGCCATCATAGCCATGCTTTGCGATGATGCCGTAGACGACGACGACGAAGGCGCCGGTAGGGCCGCCGATTTGGACGCGCGATCCGCCAAGTGCCGAAATCAGAAGACCTGCGACGATCGCAGTGATCAGGCCCTTGTCGGGCGATGCGCCGGATGCGATGCCGAGTGCCATTGCCAGCGGCAACGCCACGATGGCGACCGTAAGTCCCGCAATCGCATCACGACGCAGGCGATCGCGGCCATAGCCTTCGCGCACCACGGTGATCAGTTTGGGAAGCAGCGCTTCGCTTTGCCGTTGCTTGGTACCGCCTGGCGGGGCTGCGCCGAAAAGGCGGTCGGCAAAGGTCTGATGACCTTCCATGCTATGCTTCCCGTTTGTGAGCTGAGGCGATGCTTCCCTCGCGCAACCGCACGCCGCGGCCGCCTGCTGGGCTGCTTGCACCTTCGCCAATCAATGCAATCCCGGCCTGTTCGAGGGCTTCCACCAGTTTCGTGAGACTTTCGATATTTCCCCGGACATTCCCCTCCGAGGCTTCCATGCGTTGGATGGTGGGCAGCGACAGTCCCGATTTTTCCGCGAGCATCCGTTGATCGATGCCGAGCAGTGCACGTGCCGCGCGAATCTGGCCTGATGTAATCATCGCATGGATATAGATGTTTTAAACATCATATTCAATGTTCTTGACGTGGATGATAATGTTTATCCGACATGCCAATGTCCGGCTTGCCGAACATTGGAATTGGGCTATGTAGGCTGCGCCAGAGGGCCGGGCGGCCGCCGGCTTCGTGCTTGCACGGGCGGGAGGAAAGTCCGGGCTCCGCAGAGTGACGGTGCCGGGTAACGCCCGGCGGGGGTGACCCCAGGGACAGTGCCACAGAAAGCAGACCGCCGCGGCTTCGGCCAGGCAAGGGCGAAAGGGTGCGGCAAGAGCGCACCGCGTCTCCGGTAACGGAGGCGGCACGGTAAACCCCACCGGGAGCAAGACCGAATAGGGGCGGCGCATGGACTTGCTCGGTCCAGTCGCCCGGGTTGGTTGCTTGAGGCACGCGGCAACGCGCGCCCTAGAGGAATGGTCGCCCAATCCCGCAAGGGATGGACAGAACCCGGCTTACAGGCCCTCTGGCTATGCCTCCCGCCGGATGACGATCTCGGCGATGTGATAGCTGATCGACGCCCCCTGTTGCTCGAACAGGCGAATGGCCCGTTTCAGCAGTGCCGCTGACGAAGGTGAGGGCTCCCAACGCGCATCCGCTCCGATCGCTCGGAGGCTGCGGAGAAAGGCGAGTCCATCGGCGAAGCTTTGCTGAAGGCAGTAGCTCTGAACATCCGCCGAGCTATTGCTGGGTACAGCCTCGGCAATCGCGGACGCATCCGGATAGTCGCGCGTCAGCCCGACGAGCCCGGCCTCCCGCTGGGCCTCTTTCCATTCGCGAAAGCTCCCCGCGTCGAGCGTGGCAAAGGCGAGCCAGCCGCCAGGACGCAGCATCGCGCACAAGCGGGCTATGGCAGCTGCGGGGCATTCGAACCATTGAAAGGCAAGGCTCGATGTAATGAGGCCGAAGCCTCCCGGCGCGCCTTCCAAATGTTCCCCGTCTCCCAGCCGATAGGTGAGGTTCGGCAACTCACCGATCGATTCACGGGTCCGATCGAGCATCGCCGGGGCTATGTCGTTGACGGTCAAGGCAAGCGTGGGCCAGGCATCAAGCAGCGCTCTCGTCAGGAAGCCCGTGCCGCAGCCGATTTCGAGCGCGGGTACAAGCGGATCGACGCCCAGGCTCATGATCCGCTCGGCAAGCCGGGCCGCGACCACCCGTTGAATCTTGGCCTCGTTCTCATATTGCTCCGCGCGATCGAAAGCGCGCGCGATCCGGGCCTTGCGGGGTGGCTGCATGGCGGCGCGCTTAGACGAGCGCGGCCAATGAGGCAAAATTCTTGCTGGACCTGGTCGCGGTCATAGCCCGTTCAACAGTTGAGCGTTAAGGAGGTCGGATGGCTCGAAGCACGCGATCGAACGACTGGGGCTTTCCACGCTGGCGCGGCTATGGCAGCGAACGTGGCGCCACGCGCGTGCGCCTGTGCGATCGCGAAGGCTGCACCGAGCCAGGCGATCGCCCCGCGCCCAAGTCGCCCAATAGCCCGGAGCGGTGGTATTTCTGCGAGATACATGCCGCCGAATATAACCGCTCATGGAATTATTTTGAGGGGCTGAGCGCGGAAGAGGCCGCGGCGCGCGAGGCGGAGGAACGCCGCACCGCATCGGGCTATGCGGATGCCCGGCACTATGCCTGGGGCGGCCCCGGCGATGGCACGCGCTCGCGCGACGAGATGCGCGCGCTGGAGGTGCTTGATCTGGAAACGGACGCCACCTTCACGGACATCAAGGCAGCATGGCGCCGTCTCGCGAAAGCCAATCATCCCGACGTGAAGCCCAATGACGCCGAAGCCGCGAAACGCTTCCAGGCGATCCAGACCGCTTATGAGGTGCTGCGCGCGGCCGAGGAACGCCGCGCGGCCTGATCAGTTCGCGTAGCGCGCGGCCGTCGCCTGGATCAGGGCGATCATGTTCGGAATGCCCTGGGTCCGGTTCGAGCTGAGCTGGTTGCGAAGATCGAACGGCGCCAGTTCGGCGGCGATGTCCGTCGCGGCGATCTCGTCGGGTTGTTTGTCCTGCACGGCCGTCAGGATCAAGGCGATGATGCCTTTGGTGATAGCGGCATTGCTGTCGGCGAGGAAATGCAGCCGTCCGTCCTCGCGACGGGTCGGATAAACCCAGACGCTTGCCGAGCAGCCGCGCACCAGGGTCGCATCCGTTTTGAGCACGTCCGGCATCGGCTCGAGCGCCTTGCCGAGATCGATCAGCAGCCGGTAGCGATCGTCGGCGTCGAGCAGCTCATAATCTTCGTAGATGGCGGCAAGGTCAGTCATCGTCGTCCGCTACCAGCGGTCAGGGTAACAGGTCCACCCCTGATGCGATTGCCTCCAGCTTGCGCACGCGTTCCTTGAGCGCGGCGAGCTCGATCCGCGCAGTAGGTGAGGCCGAGCCGGTGTCCCTCTCCGTCTGCAACGCCATCTTCTTGAGCGCGAGCCAATCGCGCCAGGCAATCAGCATCGTGCGTGCCACGATCGAGACCGCGATCAACGATGCGCTGCTGAGGATAAGCACTGGGATATGGGCGTCGATCATGTTCAACTCCTGTCACGCAGGGCTTCGATCTCCTGGTCGAGCCGCGTGGAATTGTCAGTCGCGATCCGTTCGAGCACGGCCACGCGCTCCTTGAGCGCCCGGACCTCTGCCAGCAATTTTTCCTTATCGGGCGCATTGGCTGCTTCGGTCTCCGCGACCTTGGTGCCATGAATTACTGAAGCTTTGAGGAAGCTTGCGCACGCGACGATCGCCACGATCAGCACAACCATCCATTGTCCGCCGGACATAGCTTTCTCCCTGAAATTCAGACAATCACTTCAGCTCGTCGATCTCGCGCGCCAGTCGGCTGGAGGACGAGGTGTAGAGCGTTTCGATATCCGCAAGGCGCCGATCGATGTCGCGGAAGCTGCTCCGCACGTCACGAACCGAAGCCCGCGGCTTGGCGCGGACACCCTGCCAGAATTTCTCCTCCTGGGGATCCATGTCGTAGAATTCGCGCGGCTTGTTGTCAGCGACCCACGCCGTGATGAAATAGGCGAGCAGCGTCCACGGAAAGCCGCCGATGATCGTCAGCAGCACGACGCCGACCCGAACCCAGGTAACTTCGATGCCGGTATAATCGGCAATGCCGGAGCAGACGCCGAGTAAGCGGGCGTTACGCTTGTCGAGATAGAATTTGGTGCGGCGGGCAGTCATTGCTTTATCCCCTGATATGATACGGCGAGCCTCAGCGGCTTGGCCTGAAGTCCGGATTGTCGGCGGCGACGATGCGCTCGATGGTTTCGAGTCGTGCTTCCAGCCGCCGGGCGGTTTCATAGAGTTCGTCGAGCAGGTTCTCGTCCTCGACGCTGATGCTTCCGGCCTTCTTCCACTGGGTGATGTAGTGCAGGATCACCCAGGGAAGCCCGATGAAGAGCATCCCGACGATCACGATGGGCAAGAACACGTCTTCCACGGTTTAGTCTTCCTTCTTTCCCAGGCGCTCCTTGAGCGCGGCCAGCTCGGCATCGACCTTGTCAGCGGTGCGGAGCTCGGCGATCTCCTCTTCGAGGCTTTTGGGTGCGGCACCCATCGCTGCCGCCTCGGCCCGGCCCTCGGCAAGGTCCACGCGCCGCTCAAGCATCTCGAAGCGGGCGAACGCCTCGTCGGCGCGTGCGCCCGCATACATTTCCCGCATGCGCGCGCGCTGATGTGCTGATTCGAGGCGCGTCACGATCGAATTCTGCCGGGCGCGGGCCTCGCGAAGCTTCGCCTGCAGCTTGTTGATGTCCTCTTCCGACGCTTTGAGCGCGTCATCCAGTTCGCCGATCTCGCGGTGAAGCTGGCTGGCGACATCGGCGGCTTTCTGCTTTTCGTGCAGCGCCGCCTTGGCGAGATCCTCGCGCCCCTTGGAAAGCGCCAACTCGGCCTTTTCGGTCCACCCTTCCTGGACCTTTTCGAGCCTGGCGATCTGGCGGCGCATTTCCTTCTGATCGGCGATGGTGCGCGCTGCCGAGGCGCGGACCTCGACCAGCGTTTCCTCCATCTCCATGATGATAAGGCGGATCATCTTGGCCGGGTCTTCCGCCTTGTCGAGCAGGTCGGAGACGTTGGCCGCGATGATGTCGCGGGTGCGGGAGAAGATTCCCATGTTGAATTCACTCCTGTGTCAGTAAGCATAATGAGAGGGTGCCGGGGCGGGCAAGGGATTCCCGCCCCGGCCGCCAATCAGCCGGTGGGCTGAGCGGCGATCTGGGCCTGTTCGCGCGCGGTGTCTTCCCTGACGGCGAGCGCGGTCGCGGCCTTGCGAGCCTTCGCCCGCGCTTCGTTCACGCCCGCTTCCTTGTTGCCGAAGAAAATCTGCATCGCGACCTTTTGCGGCTTACCTTGCAGATAGGCCGGCAGGGCAGGGTAGCGCAGCGCATTGGCGGTGCGGACGGCTTCCCGATCGAGCGCCTCGATGCCGCTCGATTTCAGCAGCGCGGCCGAACGGAAGGCGCCATGCTCGTCGAACTTCATCCCCACTTCGGCCACCACCACCTTGGGGCTCTGCCCGATCGGCGATTGCAACGCATTATCGATGCGCTTCTCCACTTCGGTCTGCCAGCCGGCGGCAGTCGAATAGGTCACTTCCCCTGCCTTGGCGGGAAAAACCGCGGCGCCGATGCAGGCGGTGGAAACGAGCAGTGCGCCGAAAGCTGAAAGCGTGACCCGTTGAATGTCGCTGCGTATGATCGTGATCATTGAATGTCTCCCTAGTTCCGAATTGCGTTCGCCCCTGTCGGCGATGCTCCATGCTGAGCATGAGCCGTGCCAATTTCGAAAAGGCGCAGAAAACCGGGGAATCTCACACCAGTCAGCATTTCTACCTAAAAACATATTGCTAAAGAATAGGAATTTACGCCAATAATCAGCGATGGAGCGTGGTGCCCAATTTGTCGGCCAATCGACCGCTTTTCTTGACGCGCTTGATCGTGCCAGTGCGGCCGCTGCGCTCAATCGGCCACTGCTGGTGATTGGCGAGCGCGGAACCGGCAAGGAACTTATCGCCGAGCGACTCCACCGCCTGAGCCCGCGCTGGGGTGCGCCCCTCATCACGATGAACTGCGCGGCGTTGCCCGAGACATTGATCGAAGCCGAGCTGTTCGGCCACGAAGCGGGCGCCTTCACCGGCGCGACCAGGTCGCGCATGGGCCGCTTCGAAGAGGCCGATGGGGGCACGCTGTTCCTTGATGAACTCGCGACTTTATCGGCCGCCGCACAGGAGCGGCTGCTACGCGCGGTCGAATATGGCGAAGTGACGCGGATCGGCTCGAATCAGGTCATCACCATCGATGTCCGCATCGTCGCGGCGACCAACGAGCATCTGCCCGCGCTCGTGGAGGCGGGGCGTTTTCGGGCGGACCTGCTCGACCGGCTGTCCTTCGAAGTCATCACCCTGCCGCCGTTGCGTGCGCGGGAAGGGGACGTGGCCGTACTTGCCGATTATTTCGGGCGGCGAATGGCGGCGGAGCTCGAATGGCTCGAATGGCCGGGGTTCAGCACGGATGCTCTGGAGGTACTGGAGGGCTACGACTGGCCTGGCAATGTCCGCGAGCTGCGCAACGTCGTCGAACGGGCCGTCTATCGTTGGGGCAATCCGCAGCGTGCAGTAGCGGTGATCGATTTCGATCCATTCGCTTCGCCATGGCGCCCTGCTGCCCCGTCAAAGGGTATAGAACATCTCAGTCGCAAGGAAGATCTACAGGTGCCTGCACCGGATCGGGTCGAGATGCGTGAAGTTGCGTTCGATCTCGGCTTCCGTGCGGCGTGCCTGGCTTACGAAAAACATCTGCTGGAAAATGCGCTGGATCGCTGTCGTCATAATCAGCGGCGGACCGCCGCGATGCTCAAGCTGAGCTATGATCAGCTGCGCCATGCCCTGCGCCGCCACGATCTGCTCGAACGGGCGGCGCAGGAACAATAGCTAGCGAAAGGCTACCATGCAAAGCAGCATGGGGATCGAAAGCAGCGTGTTGGTGCGCGAAAAAATCATCGCGCGCTTGGCCGCTGCAGCCTTCGTCGCGTCGTCGGCTTCAACCAATCCGAGCGCGCGCTTTTGCGCCGGCCAGATGATGAACCAGACGTTGAACGCCATGATCAGCCCAAGCCACATGCCGATACCGATCAGCCGAGCTTCCGGGGCGAGGGTCAGAGCCTGGGTCAGCTCGTCATAGAGATAGGCGAGGATGAGCCCGGTCAACACCGTGAAGGCAGCGCCCCAGCGGAAAAAGAAGAGCGCCTGTGGCGCGATATATTTGGAGACGCCGGGTTTCAATTCCGCCGGAATTTTCGGCATGGTCGGTATCTGGACGAAGTTGAAATAATAGAGATGCCCGATCCACACGACCGCGAAGAACACGTGAAGCCACTGGAAGACGCCGAGCGCTGCGCTCGCCGGCGCGTAATAGGGCGCGAACATGAGGCCGACGGCGAGCACGAGGCCTACAATCAGCACCAGATGAAGATTTCCGAAGAACTTATCCATTCGATATTTCTCCCCCGTCTATCCGCCCCAAGCGGGCGTTGCGTGCGAAAGTGAGCTTAACCGGCACTTTTCCTTTTGTCACACATTAAGAACACTTTGCCGCAATGCAGCAAAATTGGCCTCCGGCTTGGCGCGGTCGCGGACCTACATCGCCGCCGGGCCGTTTCGTGTCCATCCTATCTCTTTAGCTTCAGGAGCTTATCATGGCGTTTGCTTTACCCGAACTTCCCTTTGCCAAGGACGCGTTGCAGCCGCACATGTCGGCTGAAACCTTGGAGTTTCACCACGGCAAGCACCACAAGGCCTATGTCGACAAGGTCAACGGATGGATCGATGAGAAGGGCCTCTCCGGCAGATCGCTGGTCGAGGTGATCAAGCTCGCGAAGGATAAGGGCGACAAGGGCCTGTTCAACAACGCCGCCCAAGTTTGGAACCATAGTTTCTTCTGGAATTGCCTTGCGGCGCCCGGTCAAAAGCCGTCGGGCCAGCTTGCTTCGAAGATCGATGAGGCGTTCGGCTCGACCGACGCGCTGCTCAAGAAGCTGGGCGAAGAAGCCATCGGGCATTTTGCGAGCGGCTGGGCCTGGCTTGTGCTGGAAGGCGGAAAACTCAAGGTCACGTCCTATCATGATGCCGATACCCCGGTCGTCTATGATGGCGTGAAGCCGCTGCTCACCCTCGATGTGTGGGAGCATGCTTATTATATCGACTATCGCAACGCGCGACCCAAGTTCGCCGAGACCGTCCTCGGCAACATCATCAATTGGGAGTTTGTCGCGCAGAACCTCGATGGCGACGGCGTCGCGCGCGCCGACCAGCAGCAGGAGCTGGTCGCGGCCTAAGCGGTTGATCGTCGATTGAAAAGACGGCTAAAGCTCCCGGCCGTCGGCCGGGAGCAACAGCAATGACAGAAAAACGTTCGATCGCAGGAACGCCGGTCAAGCCGATCGGCCTTGGCTGCATGTCGCTTTCCTGGGCTTATGGGCCGCCTTCCTCGGACGCCGAGGCGGAGCGGATCCTGCGCCGCGCGCTCGATCTCGGCTATGATCATCTCGATACCGCACGCATTTATGGTAACGGCCATAATGAGGAGATCATCGGCCGATATTTGTCGGGGCGGCGCAACGCCTTCTTCCTGGCCTCCAAGACCGGGATTATCGTCGACGGCGACCAGCGGCGGATTGATTGCCGTCCGGAAACAATCCGCGCCGCACTTGAGAAGAGTCTGAGCCTGCTGCGGACCGACGTTATCGATCTCTACTATCTTCACCGTCCCGATCCCAATGTTCCGATCGAGGATTCAGTGGGCGAGTTCGCAAGGCTGATCGAGGAGGGCAAGATCCGGAGCTATGGGCTTTCGGAGATGTCGGCCGAAACGCTCCGGCGCGCTGCCACGGTTCATCCTGTCGCGGCGATGCAGACCGAATATTCGCCCTGGACGCGCAATCCCGAGATCGCCGTTCTGGAGACCTGCCGCGAGCTTGGTACTTGCTTCGTGGCGTTCTCCCCGGTCGGCCGTGGCGCGCTGGCGGGCGGTGTCCGTGATCCGGCGCAATTGGTTGCCGGTGACATTCGGGCGACGATGCCGCGATTTCAGTCGGACAACTGGCCAGTCAATGCCGCATTGATCGCCCAGTTCGAGGCCATCGCGCGCGAGCACGGCGTGACGCCCGCCCAGCTATCGCTCGCCTGGACCGTGGCGCGCGGGCCGCATGTCGTGGCGATCCCTGGCACGGCCGATATCGCACATCTCGAGGAAAATATCGCGCGCTGGGACTGGCGCATTCCGGAGGAGGTTGCGGCGCGTGTCGATGCGCTGTTCACGCCCGATGCGGTCGCCGGGAACCGCTATGGCGAGCAGATGCGCCACACGGTCACCACCGAGGAGTTTGCTTGAGGCGGGGCTTTAGCCCTGCGGCGGCATATCCACGTCGGTTTTATCGAGATTGAGCCCGTGCCGGTTCAGCATCGGCAGGTTGGCAAGCGCGAACAGGATGGTGGCCGGCAGCGCGCCCCACAGCTTGTAGCCGAGCCAAAACTCCGTCGACATCGTCCGCCAGATCAGTTCGTTGCTCGCCGCCAGCACCAGGAAGAAGATCGCCCAATTGCGCGAGAGCAGCGTCCAGCCACGCTCGCTCAAGCCGGGATAGGCATGCCCCAGCACCAGCTTGAGCGTCGGCTTGCGCGTCCACAGCCCGAAGAAAAGAATCCCGGCGACCATCAGATAATAAAGCGTGGGCTTCACCTTGATGAAGCTTTCGTCGTGCAGCCAGATGGTCAGACCGCCAAAGCCGAGCACCATCACGCCCGAGAATAGCAGCATGGCCGAAACCTTGCCCGTCTTCATGACCGAAACGATCATGGCAAAGGCGGTCGCCGCCATGAACATTCCTGTGGCCAGGAACACATTCTTGCCGGTGAAATAGAAGGCCGCGAAGAATATGAGCAGCGGCCCAAGGTCGAGCGCAAGCCGCACGCCGGGGCTGATTTCGCTCTTGATGGTGTCGTTCATCAATCCCGTTCCTTGATCGCCGCCACGCCGGCGATCGCGCGTGCCACTTCGCGCGGATCGAACGGACGAAGGTCGTCGAGCGTTTCACCCACGCCGATCGCATGGATCGGCAGGTCGAATTTTTCTGCAGCCGCCACCAGCACGCCCCCGCGCGCCGTGCCGTCGAGCTTGGTCATGACGAGACCCGTCACGCCCGCGCTCTCCTTGAAAACCTCGATCTGGTTGAGCGCGTTCTGGCCGGTCGTGGCGTCGAGCACCAGCACGACGTCATGCGGCGCGGCCGGGTTGAGGCGGCCGAGCACGCGCCGGATCTTGGCAAGCTCGTCCATCAATCCGGCCTTGTTCTGAAGCCGGCCGGCAGTGTCCACGATCAGCGCGTCGATGCCTTTGGCAGTCCCTTGCTTGACGCCTTCGAACACGAGGCTTGCCGCATCGCCACCTTCGCTGCCCGCAATGATGGGCACGCCGATCCGCTCCGCCCAGACCTTGAGCTGGCCGATTGCGGCGGCACGAAACGTATCGCCCGCCACCAGCATCACGCTATAATCCTGCTCCTGAAGCAGATGAGCGAGCTTGGCGATGGTGGTCGTCTTGCCTGATCCGTTCACGCCAATGACGAGGATCACCTGCGGGCGCGGAAAGGCTTCGATTTCCAGAGGCTTGGCGGCGGGTTCTAGGATTTTTGCGATCTCGTCGGCGACGATTTCCCGTACCGCCGCTTCGCTCAGCCCGCGTTCGTAGCGTTCGCCGGCCAGCCGCTGGCAGATGCGCGCCGCCGTCGAAGGTCCGAGATCGGATGCAATCAGCGCCTCCTCGATCTCGTCGAGGGTTTCTCGATCGAGGGTCGCCTTGGTGAAAAGGCCGGTGAGATTTTCCCCGAGCCGGTCGGACGTCTTGCGGAAGCCGCCGAACAGCTTCTCCTGCCAGCTTGGTTCGTTCATGCCGGCTCTCCGATCAACACGTCGCCATCGGTGGCTATGATGCGGGTGCTCATGATGGCGCCGATCCTGGCGGGAAAACCGTCCACTCCCGCGCGGGCGGAGGGCTCTTCATGAGCCGCCATCCTGTCGCCAAGCTGCACCAGCGCGAAATTGCCGGCATGGCCCCGGCCATTGCGTTCGACGAGCACCTGCTGGACCGTTCCCACCAACGCATTCAGCCATTGCGATCTGCGGCGGTTGGCCGCCTCTCGAAGCAGCCCGGCCCGCTCCTTGACGATCTTGGGGTTTACCTGCGGCATCCGTGCAGCCGGGGTGCCGGCGCGCGGGCTGTAGGGAAAGATATGGCCATGCACGATGTCGCAATCGTCGATCAGGGCCAGCGTATTTGCGAACATCGCGTCATCTTCGGTTGGGAAGCCTGCGATGATGTCGGCCCCTATCGCAAGCTCGGGCCGTGCCAGCTTCAGCCTCTCGACGATCCGAACGGCGTCCGCGCGTTGATGCCGCCGCTTCATGCGCTTGAGCACCATGTCGTCACCCGCCTGCAGCGACAGATGAAGATGCGGCATGATCCGCGGCTCACCTGTGACAAGCTCGAACAGCCGATCGTCGATCTCGATCGAATCGAGCGATGACAGGCGCAATCGCTTTAGTTCGGGCACATGGCGCAGAATTCGCTCGGTCAGCATAGCCAGCGAGGGGGCGCCGGGCAGGTCCGGGCCATAGCTTGCCAGATCGACGCCGGTCAGCACGACTTCGTGAAAGCCTCGATCGACGACCTGCCTGATCTGTTCGATAACCTGGCCGGCCGGCACCGAGCGACTGTTTCCTCTGCCATAGGGGATGATGCAAAAGGTGCATCGATGATCGCACCCGTTCTGTACCTCGACAAAGGCGCGGGCATGCTCAGAGAAGGCGGCGGCGAGATGCGGCGCGGTCTCCCGCACGGCCATGATGTCGGAAACGTGAACCTTCGATAGGTCCGGCGCGATCAATCGGGCCGGATCGAGCTTGTCGCCATTGCCGACCACGGCGGACACTTCCGGCATCGCGGCAAAAGAATCGGGATCGATCTGGGCCGCGCAGCCGGTGACGATCACGCGCGCATCCGGACGGCGCCGGTGCGCCCTGCGGATCGCCTGCCGGGTCTGGCGCACCGCTTCATTGGTGACGGCGCAGCTATTGACGATCACCAGATCGCCGCGATCCTGCGCAAGTGCGCGCATCATCTCGCTTTCGGCGATGTTGAGCCGGCAGCCCAGCGTGATGACCTCCGCGCCCTGCATCAGCCAAAACGCGCGAGGTCGATCTCGCCGGTAAAAACATAGGTGGCGGGGCCGCTCATCAGCAAATGACCGTCGCCATTCTCGGCCAAGCTGAGCGCGCCTCCCGGCAAATCCAGCCGCGCCTGAATCCCAAGCTTTCCAAGCTTGCGCCCCGCTGCGAAGGTCGCACAGGCGCCGGTGCCGCAGGCGAGAGTCAGGCCCGCGCCGCGTTCCCAGGTGCGCATCCGGACATGGCCGGTATCGAGCACAGTCGCGATATTGACGTTGATCCGCTCAGGAAAGAGCGGATCATGCTCGATCGTCGGTCCGAGCTCGGCGAGCGGCACCGCGTCGATATCCGGCACGAAGAACACCAGATGAGGATTTCCCATGTTCACCGCCGCAGGCTGCTCCAGCATGCCCCAGGCGACCGGCATCGCGCTGGTATCCATCGCATAGGCAAGCGGGATATCCTCCCAGCCGAAGCGCGGCTTCCCCATGTCGACGGTGGCGCCATCGCCGGCGAGATTGGCGGTCAATATGCCTGCTGCCGTCTCGATCGAGCAATTGCTGCCTACCAGCACCGGCACGCAGCGCGTGGCATTGCCGCAGGCTTCGACTTCCGACCCATCGGCGTTCCAGATCCGCATGCTGACGTCAGCCTTGTCGCTGGCGCCGATGACGATCAGCTGGTCGCAACCCACGCCGGTCCGGCGATCGGCCAAAGCTTGTGCGCGGGCAGGGCTAATGCGAATGGGTTCTGCGCGTGCGTCAAGCACGACAAAATCATTGCCCAGCCCCTGCATCTTGTGAAACCGCGTCAGCATCGCGCGCGCTCTAGGCATTGGCTGCCGTGAAGTCCACTGTAACCCGCGCGTTTCCGGCGCAAATGAAGATCGGGCGGTCAGCCCTGGTTCAGTTGGAACGTGGCATATCGTCGATAATCGGACCAAGAAGGATGCTGATCATGCGTTCAATCCTCATATCGCTCGCTGCCACGGCGCTGATTGCAACCGGCGCGCACGCTGCTCCTCGACAGACACCGGAGCAGAAACTGGCGAAGGCGCTGGAAGGGCGTGTCGCGGGCAAGCCGGTCGACTGCATCTACCTTCGCGACATCCGCTCCAGCCGCATCTTCGATAGCACCGCGATCCTCTATGAACTCAACAACGGGACATATTATCTGAACCGTTTGGAAGGCGGCGCCCCGTCATTGGACTCGGCCAAGGTGTTGGTTACGGATACGCATACGCCTCAATTGTGCAGCGTCGATATCGTGCGGCTCTACGATACGAACCCTTGGATGCAGAGCGGGTTCGTCAATCTTGGCAAGTTCGTGCCCTACAAGAAGGTAACGGCCAGCGCTCGTTGATGCGGGGCGGAGCCTGCGCGGTCTTGCCATCCTGCGACCGATAGGCTAGGCGCGGCCGCGATCGTTCCGACACGAACGTGATTTGGCAAGCGCTAAGGCGCACGCCGGCCGACGAGGTTTCGTCCGCCGGCGTCTTTTGCGTTTGTGTCGGCGCGCGCTTTGGAGTGACCTTATGTTCGAATCCTTGAGCGAACGGCTTGGCGGCGTCTTTGACAAGCTGCGCGGCCGTGGCGCGCTGTCGGAAAGCGACGTTCGCGCCGCCATGCGCGAGGTGCGCGTGGCGCTGCTCGAGGCGGACGTGGCGCTGCCGGTGGTCCGCAAGTTCGTCGACGATGTCACCGAGCAGGCGGTCGGATCGCAGGTTCTAAAGTCGGTCACGCCCGGCCAGCAGGTCGTCAAGATCGTTCATGACGCCCTCGTCGCGATGCTGGGCTCCGATGCGTCCGAACTGGAGCTGGATGCAGTTCCCCCGGCGATCGTGATGATGGTCGGTCTCCAGGGCTCGGGCAAGACCACCACAACCGCCAAGATCGCCAAGCGCTTGACCGAGAAGGGGCGCAAGAAGGTGTTGATGGCGTCGCTCGACGTCAATCGCCCCGCCGCGCAGGAGCAGCTTGCCGTGCTTGGCACCCAAGCCTCGGTTGCTACCCTGCCGATCATCGCCGGTCAGCAGCCGGTCGATATCGCCAGGCGGGCGCTGCAGGCGGCGAAGCTGCAAGGCTTCGACGTGCTAATGCTCGATACCGCCGGCCGTCTCCATGTCGATCAGGCGCTGATGGACGAGATGAAGGCGGTTGCCTCGGTTGCGGCGCCCAACGAAATCCTGCTCGTGGTCGATTCTTTGACGGGCCAGGACGCCGTCAACGTCGCCAAGAGCTTTTCCGATCAGGTAGCGCTCACCGGCGTCGTGCTGACCCGCATGGACGGTGACGCCCGTGGCGGCGCCGCGCTCTCGATGCGCGCCGTCACCGGCAAGCCGATCAAGTTCGTCGGCACCGGCGAGAAGCTTGATGGGCTTGAGCAGTTCCAGCCGCAGCGTGTCGCTGGCCGCATCCTGGGAATGGGCGATGTCGTCAGCCTCGTCGAGCGCGCCGCCGAGACCATCCAGGTGGAAGAGGCGGAAGCCTTCGCCCGCAAGATGGCGAAGGGCCAGTTCGACCTCAACGATCTTCGCGCCCAGATGAACCAGATGCGGCGCATGGGCGGCCTGGGCGCGCTCGCCTCGATGCTGCCCGGGGTGAAGCAGGTGAAGCAAGCAATGGCGAGCGGGGCTGCCGACGACAAGGTCCTGATCCGGATGGACGCGATCATTGGCTCAATGACGCCCAAGGAGCGCACCAAGCCCGAACTGCTCAACGCCAAGCGCAAGATCCGCGTCGCCAAGGGCTCGGGCACGACCGTGCAGGACGTGAACAAGGTGCTCAAAATGCATCAGGACATGGCCACCGCGATGAAGCGGCTCAAGAAGATGGGCGGCCTCAAGAGTCTCGCCGGGCTGCTTGGCGGCAAGGGCGGGCTCGGCGCCATGATGGGGGGCGGCGCTGGGGATCTGCCAGGGCTCCCCGGTGGCGGAGCGGGCGGTGGCATGGGCCTGCCCGGCCTTCCCGGCGGGGGCGGCAACATGCCGTTCAACCTGCCTCCAGGCTTCGACAAGTTTATCAAGAAGTAAGGAACCCAACCAACCCGTCATGCTGAACTTGTTTCAGCATCCACTAAGCCACTTGCCGCAGCGTTCGTAAGGCGGTGGATCCTGAAACAAGTGCAGGATGACGATCTGAAATTGAGTATGAAAGGAAACGTATAAATGTCTCTCTCCATTCGTCTTTCACGCGGCGGCGCCAAGAAGCGGCCTTATTACCGCATCGTCGTCGCCAATTCGCGCAGCCCGCGTGACGGCCGCTTCATCGAGCGCATCGGCAGCTACAATCCGCTGCTCGGCAAGGACGACGCCAATCGCGTCGTGCTGGATGTCGAGCGCGCGAAGCATTGGGTTTCGGTCGGTGCACAGCCGACCGATCGCGTCGCCCGTTTCCTCGATGCCGTCGGCGTGAAGGAACGCGCAGCCCGCAACAACCCGAACAAGGCCGTCCCCGGGGAAAAGGCCAAGGAACGCGCCGAGGAGCGCGCCGCTAAGGCCGCCGCTGCCGAGGAAGCAGCCAACGCGCCGGCTGAGGAAGAGGCCGCCGCTCCCGCCGAGGAAGCCGCCGCACCTGCCGAAGAGACCGTTAGCGGCGAATCCGCGGAAGCTCCCGCCGAGGGCGCGAACGACACGCCCGAGCCCGCTGAAGGCTCGCCGGAAGCCTAAGCCTTGTCTGATCGTCCCGTTACGCTGGCCGTCATCATTGGCGCGCATGGCGTGACGGGCGAAGTCCGGCTCAAGCTCTTTACGGAAGATCTCAACCTCTATCCGGAGCTGAAAGCTGGTGGCCGGGGGTTGACCCTGAAGTCACTGCGCCCCGGCCCCAATGGCGCCGTCGCCCGTTTCGCCGAGATCGCCGACCGCAACGCGGCCGAAGCCTTGCGCGGTACCGAACTCACCGTTCCGCGCTCATCGCTCCCGCCGTTGCAGGAGGGCGAATATTACCACGCCGACCTAATCGGCCTTCCCTGCATCTCAACCACGGGCGAGGCGTTGGGCAAGATCGTTCTGATCGAGAATTTCGGTGCAAGCGATGTGATCGAAATCGAACGCCCGGACGGCGCGCGCTTTATGGTCCCAATGTGCCCGGAGGCCGTACCTGAGTGGAATGCCGAACGCCTGTTGATTGACGACGCCTTTGTGGTTTAGTATATACATCGAGTATATACGGAGACGCCGGTGACCGAATATCGTGCTAAGGTGTTCAAGTCAGGAAATTCGGTTGCTTTGCGGCTCCCGAAGGCGCTTGGCATCAAGGAAGGCACTGAAATGCTCGTCCGCGAGGAGCGCAGCAAATTCACGATCGAACCAGTGGAGCCGCCCAAGAAGAAGCTGGATATCAGCGGCTTCGCGGGGAAAGCGCCGTGGCTGAAACTCTCGCCTCGCGAGGATTTCGAGGAGCGCCCCAGCACAATTGCCCGCCGCGCTGCCGAGCAAACTGCTAAGAGCAATGGGGGCGCGTGATCCGCTATCTGATCGACGCCGATTGCGCTGTCTACGCAATGGCGGAACGTCATTCGGCGCTCACTGCGCGTATGGAGGAGTGCGCGCCGGGTGACATCGGGATCTCGGCGATCAGCTTCGCCGAAATTGCCCTTGGCACTGAGATCGGTAAGCCGCCGCCAGCCGATATTCTGGACGCTTTCCTATCAGTGATCCCGCTGCTTCCATTCGACGAAGCGGCGGCGCGGGTATATGCCAAACTGCCGTTCAAACGCGCGCGCTTCGATCGCCTGCTCGCGGCGCATGCACTAAGCCTCGATGTAGCGATTATCACCAATAATGGGGTCGATTTTGCCGATGTTCCGGAGCTCAAGGTCGAGAATTGGACTCTTTGATGCCGCTTTGCGCGATCCGTTGATAACCCCATGCTGTCAATATTCTCGGCTTCCCCATTAGCTCCCGGCCCATTTAACAAATGACCTTCGCCACCCAGATTCTCACGCTCTATCCCGAGATGTTCCCGGGTCCGCTTGGTATTTCCCTTGCTGGACGCGCGCTGGCTGCAGGCAAATGGTCCTGCGCGCCCATTCAAATCCGGGATTTCGCGACCGACAAGCATCGTTCCGTGGATGACACGCCGGCCGGCGGCGGCGCAGGGATGGTGATGCGTGCGGATGTGCTCGCTTCGGCTATCGATCATGCGCGGGAGCAGCTTCCTGATGTGCCGGTGATCGCGCTGACGCCGCGCGGTGCGCCGCTCAGCCAGGCGCGCGTGCGTCAGCTCGCTGCTGGCTCGGGCGTTTGCATAATTTGCGGCCGGTTCGAGGGGATCGACCAGCGGCTGTTCGAGGGGCGCGAGATCGAGGAAATTTCGATCGGCGATTATGTGCTTTCGGGTGGCGAAATCGCCGCGCTGGCGCTGCTCGATGCTTGCATTCGGCTGCTTCCTGGCGTAATGGGCGCGCCTTCCAGCGGGGACGAGGAAAGCTTCGAAGCGGGCCTCCTCGAATATCCGCATTACACCCGACCACAAATGTGGGAAGGACGCACGATCCCCGAAGTGCTGCGATCGGGGGATCATGCGGCGGTCGCGGCTTGGCGCAAGTCCATGGCCGAGGCTGATACACGGCTAAGGAGGCCGGATCTTTGGGAGCGCCATGAGGGCGCTCGGGTCCAGCCTCCCTCTGGCGCGCAGACGAAGACGAAGAAGGATTGATGAGCATGAATCTCATCCAGACGCTCGAGGCCGAAGCGATTGAAGCGCTGACCGCCAGCAAGAAGATCCCGGAGTTCCGCGCAGGCGATACGCTCAAGGTCGGCGTGAGGGTGGTCGAAGGGGACCGTACCCGCATTCAGAATTACGAAGGCGTGTGCATCGCGCGCTCGAACAAGGGCATGGGCTCGTCTTTCACGGTCCGCAAGATCTCGTTCGGCGAGGGCGTTGAGCGCGTGTTCCCGCTCTATTCTCCCAACATCGATTCGATCGAGGTGGTTCGCAAGGGCATCGTGCGCCGCGCGAAGCTCTATTATCTGCGTGGCCGCCGCGGCAAATCGGCACGTATTGCGGAGCGCCGCGATCAGCGCGAAGCCTGAAAACGCATCACTAAGTGGGGAGGCGTCGGCAGCATAGAGCGGACGCCCTCCCGTTTGTGCCCTTCATCCGCCACGCCGCCGATCGCGATCGACCGCGCATAAGCTCCGTTATTGCAGGAATTCCCGCACGAAATCGCTCGCCGGCGCGGCGCTGATGTCGTCCGGCGCGCCATATTGCTCGATGCGGCCGTTGTTCAGGATCGCGATGCGGTCAGCGAGGCCGAAAGCCTCTTCGCGATCGTGCGTGACGAAGATCGAGGTAAGGCCGAGCTGGTCGTGGATCGTGCGTAAAGCCCCCCGCAGCTCGTTGCGCACCTTGGCGTCGAGCGCACCGAAGGGTTCGTCGAGCAGCAGGAAACGCGGCTTCCGTGCCAGAGCACGGGCGAGCGCCACGCGCTGGCGCTGCCCGCCCGACAGTTGCGTCGGATAGCGCGCGCCCAGCCCGTCCAGGCGGACAAGATCGAGCAACTCCTCGACACGGGCGGTGCGATCGGCTTTGCTCGGCCGCTGTCGGCGCTTCATCACGTCAAGCCCGAAGGCGATGTTTTCAGCGACGCTCATATGGCGGAACAGCGCGTAATTTTGGAAGACGAAGCCGATGTTGCGCTGCTGCACCGGCACCGCCGTCACGTCGTCACCATCGAACAGGATATGGCCGCTGTCGGCGTAGGCGAGCCCGGCGATGATGCGCAGCAGCGTCGTCTTGCCGGAGCCCGAAGGCCCGAGCAGGGCCACGAACGTGCCGTCCGGAATGTCCAGGCTTAATCCCTTGAGCGCGGAGTGTCCGTCGAAGTCCTTTGAAACAGCATCCACCGTGATCGTCATCGTCTCAATGCCCCCGCGCGACGAGCCCGTCGCCATGTCGCCATTCCAGGATCGTTTTCAACACCAGTGTGACGAGCGCCAGCCCGGCCAATAGCGAGGCTACGGCGAACGCCGCCGAGAGATTATAGTCGTTGTAGAGCAATTCGATATGAAGCGGCATCGTGTTGGTTTCGCCGCGGATGTGACCCGAAACCACCGAAACCGCGCCGAATTCACCCATGGCGCGCGCGTTGGTCAGCAATACGCCATAGAGCAGGCCCCAGCGGATGTTGGGCAGCGTCACCTTGCGAAAGGTCTGCCAGCCGGTCGCGCCGAGGCTCAGTGCGGCTTCTTCCTCATCGCGGCCCTGCGACTGCATCACCGGAATCAGCTCGCGCGCTACGAAGGGAAAGGTCACGAACATCGTCGCCAGCACTAGTCCGGGGAGCGCGAAGATGATCTGGATATCATGCTCCTCAAGCCACGGTCCGAGCCATCCGCCAGCGCCAAACAGGAGAACATAGACGAGACCGGAAACCACCGGCGACACCGAGAAGGGCAGGTCGATCAGCGAGATAAGCAGCGCCTTGCCGGAAAAATCATGCTTGGCGATCGCCCAGGAGGCGATGATACCGAACACCGTGTTGAGCGGCACCGCGATCGCCGCAACCAGCAGCGTGAGCTTGATCGCCGCTTGGGCGTCGGGCTCGGTAACTGCGGCCATCCAGCTCGAAAAACCGGCGGCGAAGGCTTCGGTGAACACTGCGCCCAGCGGCAGCAGGACCACGATGGCGATATAGGTAACGACCAATGCTATCAGCGACAGCTTGATCCAGGGCGGCGCATCGAGCGGGCTGCGTCTGGTCATAGTCCGCGCCTCACCCGTTCGCGATGCTGGATGCCGTTGATTACGAGCAATACCGCCAGCGAGGCCAAGAGCATGACGATCGCAATCCCCGTCGCGCCGGCATAATCATATTCCTCGAGGCTCGTCACGATGAGCAAGGGCGCGATCTCCGAGTGGAACGGCATATTTCCGGCGATGAATATCACCGACCCATATTCGCCGACGCCGCGGGCAAAGGCGAGCGCGAAGCCGGTCAGCAGCGCCGGCATGATCTCGGGCAACACCACTGAGCGGAAGGTGCGCCAGCGGCCAGCGCCAAGCGTTGCCGCAGCCTCTTCGGCATCGGCGCCAAGATCGGCCAGCACCGGCTCGACGGTGCGGACGATGAACGGCAGGCCGATGAAGACCAGCGCGATGACGATGCCTTGCGGCTGATAGGCGAGCTTGATGCCGTAAGGCGCAACCAGGCTGCCGACCCAGCCGGTATCGGCATAGATCGCCGTCAGCGCGATGCCGGCGACGGCAGTCGGAAGCGCGAAGGGCAAATCGACCAGCGCCGAGAGAAGCTGACGCCCCGGAAAGCGATACCGCACCAGCACGAACGCCACGATCACACCGAAGATCGCGTTGATGAGCGCCGCGATGAACGCCGTACCGAAACTCACCTTATAGGCGGCGACGGCGCGCTCCGAAAAAGCGGCATCGATGAAATGCGCCCATCCGCCCGTGGCGGCACGGAGGACGAGCGCGGTCAGCGGGATCAGGACGATCAGGCTGAGATAGAACAGCGTAACGCCGATCGTCAGCCCAAAACCGGGGATTGCGGAGCGGCGTTTGAACGTCATCTTCGTCCCCGTGCGTATGCGAACCGGTTTTTTCGGATTCGTAACGGCGGGGTATTGGACAGATCGCGCGGGGCGATCAATCGATTTCTCCGGGTCGTGCCGCGACCGGTCCAGGGCGAGTTCCATGCTCATATGTCAATAAAGGGGCGCTGGTTGCATCGGCCCCTCTTTCCTCATCATTGTTAAAGTCAGAAGTCGAATTGAAGACGGGTCTGATAAGCGTCGCCCTTGGCGGTGCGGGATCCGGTTCCCGCAGCCGGCGCCGGCAGCACGTAGAGCGGTGAATTTTCCCCGCTGAAGCGGATATAGTTGAAGATCAGGCGGGTGTTGGGGTTGAGATACCAGTTGATCCCGCCCGTCCAACTTTTTGCCTTGCGCGCCAGCGGCGAAAGGCCCGTATCGGTAAGATCGAGCTGGTCGTAACGGACGGCAAGCTCGACCGCACCCAGGCCGCCCGAACCCGGATTGAAATCCTTGAACGGCTTCAGCCGGTCCACCACGCCATTTTTGAAGGTGCGGGATTCGCCGGTGATGAACCAGCTGCCGAACACATAGAAGCCGTCGAAATTGAGGTTGGGAAGCGAACCGAAGCGATCGACCGAGAGATGGTTATATTCACCCTGGACCGAGAATGGACCGCGCACCAGCGCCGCTTCGCCGCCCAAATAGGTCGCCGCCTTGGCGCCCGTTTCGGGGCCGGTGGCCGGCTTGGTGCCGGTGATGCTGATCTGTTCGATCTGTCCGCCGTCGACGCGGGTGCCGGGCCGGTCGCCGATGGTCAGGGAATTGGCCGCGAAGTTGGTCGCGTAATATGCAGACGCGCCGACGTGGATCAGCTTGTCCGTGTCGTTGACCGGCTCCCAGACGAAGCGGCCATTGACGCCATAGCCCTCGTCGGGCGTGGTTGCATTTCGGCCAACAGTCTCGCCTTGCCCGAACAGGCCGACCTGGAAATTGAGCGTGTCGGTTGCGTAGGTGAGGCTTGCCCCGACCCGCCGTTCGGCGCCGACCGCCCCGAAGGCGTTGTTGGCCATGCCGCGTTCCAGGAAGGTGTTGAGCGCGTCGGTCGTATTGGCCTCAAGGCCATAGGGCGCCTTGTGCTGGCCGACCGTGAGCGTCAGCTTGTTGCTGATCGGATATTGCACAAAGGCGTCGAGCAGGTTGACGGTGCCTTTGACGAACTCCGCTTCGAGCCGCCATTTGAACTTCGTGAAGGCGGTGCCTTCGAAGCCGAAGCGGGCGCGGCGAATATCGGTGCCGTTGTTGAAGTCATATCCGCCGCGGCGGCTGTTATAGCCGGCATAGTCGAGCTGGAGGGTGCCGCGCGGCTTGAAGGTGAAATTGCCGTTGACGTCGGCAAAGGTCGGCGCCGGCCCGGGCTGCACGGCGGTTGCTGCGCGGACCTCCACATTCTGGACGCGGGTTTCGACTTCGCTGTTGTGGGCCTCGAGCTCGGCGTTGCGGGCTTCGAGCTGCTTCACCCGCGCTTCGAGCTGGTTGAGCCGATCGAGTACCGGATCGCCGGTCGGTGCGGCGGCTTGCGCCTGCTCGGCGGGTTTGTCGTCGACCGGCGTGTCGAGGCCGGAATTTTCGGGGTAGGCCGGCGGCGTATCATTCTGCGCCAGGGCCGGTGTTGCGAGCGCGAGCAGAGCCACTCCGCTCAAAAGCAGATAATTTTTCATCTCATTGTCCCTGTTGGTCGGAAAAGAATGGTCCGGCCCTCGGGGGGCTCAGGCCGGACCAGTTTCAGCGCGGGAGCTACTCAGCGCTTTGCAGCCTCGAAGATCTGATCGAACAGACCGCCATTGTTGAAATGCACCTTCTGCGCGTTGGCCCAGCCGCCGAAATTCTTGTCGATCGAAAACAGCGGCAGCTTGGGGAATTTCGCGGCATATTTGGCGGCGACGTCCGGATTGCGCGGGCGATAATAGTTGCGGGCGATGATGTCCTGCGCTTCCGGCGCGTAGAGGAAGTTCAGATAGGCCTGCGCGACCTTGCGGGTGCCCTTCTTGTCGACATTCTTGTCGACCAGCGCGACCGGCGGTTCGGCAAGGATCGACACGGAGGGAGTGACGATCTCGAACTGGCCCTTGCCGAGCTGTTCCACGGCGAGATGCGCCTCATTTTCCCAGGAGATGAGCACGTCGCCCTGGCCGCGCTGCACGAATGTGGTGGTGGCGCCACGCGCGCCGCTATCGAGCACCGGAACGTTACGGAAAAGCTTGATCAGATAATCGCGTGCCGCTTGATCGGTACCATATTTCCGCTTGGCGAAGCCATAAGCCGCCAGATAATTCCAGCGGGCGCCGCCGGACGTCTTCGGGTTCGGGGTGATCACCTTCACGCCCGGCTTTACGAGATCGTCCCAATCCTTGATGCCCTTGGGGTTGCCCTTGCGAACCAGCAGGACGATCGTTGAGTAATAAGGCGTGCTGTTGTTCGGCAGCCGGCTTTGCCAATCAGCGGGAAGCAGCTTCGCCCTCTGGGCGATCGCGTCGATATCATAAGCCAGCGCCAATGTGACGACATCGGCAGGCAGGCCGTCGATCACCGAGCGCGACTGCTTGCCCGATCCGCCATGGCTCTGGCGGATGGTGACGGCGCCGTTGCCGCCCTGAGCCCATTTCCTGGCGAAGGCGGTGTTGATCTGCTCGTAAAGCTCACGCGTAGGGTCGTAGGAAACGTTCAAGATCTGCTGGGCGGGCGCGGCCTGGGCAACGCTCAGCGGGCCCGCCAGCGAGAGCATAATTCCGGCGGCAGTAGCCCAAAATCGGGTTTGCATAGTTTCTCCCTTGATTCGACGAAAAGGTGAACTCTACTCTTTTAGTTGAGAAGAAACTTTATCTATGAGCGCTGCGAGTCAATCTTCAGCTTCCGCTGAGTGGTCTCCGAACTCTTTCAGCAAATTGGTTTTTATCCCGCCTTCGTCGAGGGGCGATAGGGGTGATGGAAGGCGAATGGACCAAGAAGCGCGACAGGCGGATGCCTCGCGTTCTGCTCATAGAAGGGTCAAAAGGACCGGAAAGACGGAAATGTTGCTGCAAAGGCTAAAGCGCTCGCTCATCAGGAGAGTCGCTTGGCAGTCGCGGCCAATGCGAACTTTGATGTGCGGTCGATCGCCGCATTAAGATAGAGCCTATCCTCGGCAGCCCGGACTTCGGCAAGGTCGATGTGGAAAGAATAATCCACCATCACAAGCCGGGACTAAACACGTAAACGATCGCGCAGCTCGTGCAGCGTCAACACCACTGCTGCGGTCATAAAAATTGCGCCGACAGGCGCCCCCGCCGGAAGCCCGATCACGAATGCGAGACCTGACAAGAATGAGCCTGCCTGCATGAGCGCCGCGATGCGCGTGCGGCGAGCCGACGGGAACAGGATGGCCCGCGCGAAGCTGAGGACATCTCCTAGAAAGAAGTATCGATTGTGCATCTTGGGAAGGACGAATGGCAGGATGATTGCGCCGGCGGCGGCAATCAGCAGAAGCGTTTCGGGATCAAGTTTCCTCTCGCGCCAGCCGAGATAGCCGAGCCACGCCGTAGCTCCGACGCCAAGTCCAAGCCCGATCGGCACACCCGTCGAATAGGCAACCAGATGGACGCCCTCGAGATAGGTCCAGAAATTGGGCGCGTTTTTGGCGAGTTGCTGAAAGGTATCGGCCTGCCCTCCATAAATGCCGATGAGGTCATGAACCGGCCGGCCAGCCAGCCAAGACGGGATCATCATCGCCGCATATATGATCGGCGGGATTGCCAAATAGGCCCAGGGAACACGTCGAGTGAGCAGCAAGGCCAGCAACAGCGGGGCTATGAACACCGCCTGCATCTTGAACGATAACGCCAGCCCAACGGCCATCATGGCAGTAAGCGGCCTTCGGCGGAGCACCTCTCCGATCGCGAACAATAGCGGGCCAGCATAAAAGGCGTCGGTCTGGCCCCACCAGGGGCCGTTGAGGAAGACAGTGGGCAACAGCATCAGCCAGAGAACCGGCAATCGCCTGGCCCCCTGATAATCCAGCGCGGTGATCAGCCAGAAAAACCCGAACGCGAGCCCGATCGTCCCGGCGATCGCGATCAGCTTGATGATCAGAAACGAAGGAAGCAGCCCGTTTGCGAGACTGCCTATCGATAGCAAATAGAGATAGGGCGGCGTGTAGCTGGCGAAATTGTCGGCGAGCGCCGCGAACCGCCCATGAGCAACGATATAGTCGTACCAAGGCAGATACCCCTTCGATATGTCAGTGTTGGTGAAGGGGATCACCAGCGCGTAAAGAATGCAGATCAGCACCAGGCAGTTTGGAGCGGAATCGAGACGGCGGCGCAGCTCAACCAGCACAGACTGAGATTTGCTCACTTCGCCGTTCGTCCATCGAGCATGAAGGTCAGCCATTGACGTTATGCGGTGATGGAGTCCACAGCGTCGATTGCGCTGGTCGTACGGAAATCGCCGTTGACCCTCAGTGAATCCCGCACTATAGCGCCGCCCTGCCTGCGGGCTGGTGGTGGGATTGCATCCCAGACGCTGCCTTCAAGCAGGCGTAATAGCGCTTGAACATTGCTGATGCGTGTTGGGCTCGGGCAGGCCGTTAGGCCGCCGGGGCTTTTGTGTTTTCGGGCATAGCTCGGAAATGCCGGCGTTCATCAGCAAAGTAACTCTAGAGGTGAAGGGCTTCATGCCAACGATCAACCAGCTGATCCGTAAGGGTCGCGAACCGCAGAAGGCACGTTCCAAGGTGCCGGCGATGGAGGCAAATCCGCAGAAGCGCGGCGTTTGCACCCGCGTTTATACGACGACCCCGAAGAAGCCGAACTCGGCGTTGCGCAAGGTGGCCAAGGTCCGCCTGACCAACCAGCGCGAGGTGATCAGCTACATCCCAGGCGAGGGCCACAACCTTCAGGAGCACAGTGTGGTGCTCATCCGCGGCGGCCGTGTGCGCGACCTTCCGGGTGTGCGCTATCACGTTCTTCGCGGCGTGCTCGACACGCAGGGTGTGAAGGACCGCAAGCAGAGCCGTTCGAAATACGGCGCCAAGCGGCCCAAGTAAGGATCAACAGATATGGCTCGTCGTCGCCGTCCCGATAAGCGCGAAATCCTTCCCGATCCGAAGTTCGGGGATATCGTGCTCTCCAAGTTCATGAACAGTGTCATGCTCGACGGCAAGAAGTCCGTCGCCGAAGGCATCGTCTATACCGCGCTCGACACGGTCGAGACCCGCGCGAAGAAGGATCCGCTTCAGATATTCCATGATGCACTCAACAACATCAAGCCGGGCATCGAGGTCCGTAGCCGCCGCGTCGGCGGTGCGACCTATCAGGTTCCGGTCGAGGTGCGTCCCGATCGTGCTCAGGCGCTTGCGATCCGCTGGCTGATCTCGGCCGCGCGCGCGCGTTCCGAGCACACCATGTCGGGGCGTCTTTCGGGCGAGTTGCTGGATGCTTCCAACAACCGCGGCAACGCCGTCAAGAAGCGCGAGGACACGCATCGCATGGCCGAGGCCAACCGCGCCTTCTCGCACTACCGCTGGTAACAGCGGAGGCTATGTAACTTTCGCTGCTAATCACTATATTGTCGGGAGTGGCTTCGGCCCTTCCGACATCGGAGTATAAGATCATGGCCCGCAGCCATCCGCTCGATCGCTATCGTAACATTGGCATCATGGCGCATATCGACGCCGGCAAGACCACGACGACGGAGCGTATCCTCTATTACACCGGCAAGTCCTATAAGATCGGCGAAGTGCATGAAGGCACCGCGACGATGGATTGGATGGAGCAGGAGCAGGAGCGGGGCATCACGATCACGTCGGCCGCGACGACCTGCTTCTGGAAAGCCGAAGAGGGTAATGGCCCCGAGCATCGCATCAACATCATCGATACTCCCGGCCACGTGGATTTCACCATCGAGGTCGAGCGCTCGCTGCGCGTGCTCGATGGTGCGGTCGCCTGTTTCGATGGCGTGGCCGGCGTGGAGCCGCAGTCCGAGACGGTGTGGCGGCAGGCCGAGAAGTACAAGGTGCCGCGGATGTGCTTCGTCAACAAGCTCGACCGCACCGGCGCCAACTTCAACATGTGCGTCGAGATGATTAAGGACCGGCTGGGCGCGCGCCCGCTGGTGCTTTACCTCCCGATCGGCATCGAGAGCTCGTTCAAGGGCCTGGTCGATCTGGTCAACAACCGGGCGATCATCTGGCTCGAGGAGTCGCTGGGCGCCAAGTTCGAATATCAGGACATTCCCGCCGACATGAAGGACGACGCCGAAATGGCGCGCCTCGCTCTCATCGAAGCTGCCGTCGAGCAGGACGATGACGTGATGGAGAAGTTCTTCGAGGGCGAGGAGCCGGATGCTGCCACTCTCAAGCGGCTGATCCGCAAGGGTACGCTCAACTTCTCGTTCGTACCGGTGCTGTGCGGCTCGGCTTTCAAGAACAAGGGCGTGCAGCCGCTGCTCGACGCGGTGGTCGATTATCTGCCGAGCCCGCTCGACATTCCGCCGGTCGAAGGCGTCAAGCTCGACGGTGAGACCAGGGACTCCCGTCCGGCCGATGACACAGCGCCGATGTCGGCGCTGGCCTTCAAGATCATGAATGATCCCTTTGTGGGCTCGCTCACCTTCGCGCGTATCTATTCAGGTAAGCTCGAGACGGCGTCGCAGGTGATGAACTCGGTCAAGGACAAGAAGGAAAAAGTCGGCCGCATGCTGCTGATGCATGCGAACAGCCGTGAGGATATCCAGGAGGCCTATGCTGGTGACATCGTCGCGCTTGCGGGCCTCAAGGACACCACGACGGGTGACACGCTGTGCGCTGCGAACGCGCCGATCATTCTCGAGCGCATGGAATTTCCGGACCCGGTCA
>Ga0207702_10000461_pt1 | contig 46048 bp, 71 predicted proteins | sample KBSCornC62_FD_184302 | JGI IMG/M metagenome (GOLD analysis project Ga0207702, IMG submission 184302) | Corn rhizosphere microbial communities from Kellogg Biological Station, Michigan, USA - KBS Corn C6-2 (SPAdes) (version 2) | ecosystem: Host-associated > Plants > Roots > Rhizosphere > Soil ... | reverse complement strand
TCAGATAGTCGTAGTACTGTTCCTGATAGATAGACCAAACATTCGTGGCGTACTTAGGCGCATCATTTGGATCACCCAACAAAAGGTGAGACAGCGAAGCCATGTCACGGGCACCCGACGGCATGATCTGATTGATGCTGTTTTTATCCACCATGTTGTTGAGCATGCCACGAACAATAGCATCATTCATCAGTGTTGGGTGGTCCTTGACGATCTGGTTCATTGGGATGGTTACCAAAGGACCAAAGCCGGGATTGCCTACAGCATCGATGTATGTAGGACTGATTAGAGTCTTAGCATCGATAGGAACATCCGTCATACCGCCTAGCTTGCTGGCCAGACCCTTAGGCATGTGCAACACAAAAGATGTGTTCTCCCAAGGAGTGTCTGGGTTAGCCTTCTTCCCAGTAGTGTTGTCTACTGCAAATGGCGAGTCCCACAGGGCTCGCTTAGCCTGGTAGGTTCGGCCAATCAGGCCAGGATTTTCCATGAACAGTTTGGACCAGGAAGACATGGCGTTGAACCATGCATTAAAGAAGGGACTGATGAAGCGCAGAGTGTGCCCCATGTCGTTGAATCGAGACACGTCGTACAGAATACCCTGCATGTCTTTGCGGGCACTGGTCATGCTGTTTCGAATCAGCAAGTCCCGCATGTTCTGGCTGATTGTAGTTTCACCAGTCTTGGCCATCCACGACTGAACGTTATCAGTCAGACGGTTCTTATAAAGGCTGTTGAACATAGGATGACGAACCATGATATCGTCCGGCATAGCACCGGTCCACTTCATGACAGTTTCCATGTTGCGCTTCAAGAAGTTAACAGTGGGATCTCCACCATGAACCAACAGATTGATATCTGCGTGGATGTCCGGTCGCATGCTCGCAGTAGGCATGTAGTTTTCGATGGTGTCTGCATTAAACTTACCTGCAAGTGCATCATCGCGCATACCGTCTTCCGGCAAGTATGTCTTGACCATAGTGGCCACTGTGTTGACATGATCATTAGCATCTCCAATATGGAGAGCCTTCATATGGTTACGACCCTGTGGCGTGTTCTTCAGCCAACCTGCAACATCAGTTAGATTTCGACCCTGGATAATCTGCTTTGCAACAGGATCAGGAAGCATCTGGTTACGGATATAGTGGACGTAGGCTCGCGTATGCTTGGCCACGTCATCATTTGCGGAGATAGTGCCGAAGTTACGCGTCCGGATAGCTGTCAAGACGGAGTGGTTTCGATGCGCGGCATCGTCCACCATTGACCCCCACGTAGGGTGAGAAGAGGTCCAAATTCGTGCCCACTCTCCATTGAGTCCATTAAAGGCTTCAGGCCACTCTGTGTTACTGCCTGCGATCTTGAAAGTCTTATCGCCAAGGCGGTGTGTATCCTGGATAAAGTCAAGCTTCAGATTCTTAAGGTCCGTGTACTTGTTCTTCAAGCCCTGTAGTTGAAGCGGCGTGATACGAAAATCTTCAGGGATGTTGTTAACACCTAGCGCCCGCTGAGTTTTGTACTGCGCTAGTAGCCCCTCGTAATCTGCCTTTGCCTGCCACATCGCACGTGTGTGCGTGGCTGTAACATTGCGAACCAGCGTGTTGTTAGTTACACGAGCATAGGTGTTACGAAGAAAGTTAGCAGCGCCTTCAGAGGCGTTCTGGATCGTAGTCAAAGCGCCAAGCTTGGCCATGCTTCGAAGATAATCATCACCAATGTGGTTGAAAGCACGGTGGCCTGTCATAAGGCTCATTGGCTTCCAGATACCGTACACCTGATCCAGCGCAGCGAATAGCGTGTCCTTAGCATTGCTACCCGCGTTGCGGATAGCGCCCATGACACCTGTTTGCTCCATGCGCTCAAGCGCATTTTCCAAGCTGGTAAGATTAGCCATTGGAACAGCGCCTGCCTCAAGCTGAGTAATCAGCTTGGGGTGCAAAATAACATTATCGTCAGGAGACGGCAACAGGGCGTGTTCCTCATCAGACTGAAGCTTTGCTGTGCCGTAGGCACGAGACTTAGCCGCGTCTAGATAGTTCTGACCCTTAGCACGAGTAGTGGTGAGAATCTTCTGCATCTGGCTAGGCTCAATACCAAAACGTGCGCCTACCTTGTTGTAGACTTCGTTCTCGACATCATTCCAAACCCTCTGGCGGTTACCCAGCGTAGCAGCACCATAGCGCTGAATAAAGTCGGACTTCTCATCCGGGGTCAGCGTTGAAGACTTGTTCAGCCACGTACGAGCATACTCGACAGCTTGGTCATCACGATGGTTGATAACACCTTCGATACGATCAGTAAGTCCCTGATAGATTCGAACAGGAAAGTTATAGAAGGCGTTACGCAAGAAGCCGACGCCATCAATATCCCGAGTGTTCGCATACTTAAGATTGCCCTTAAGCTCAGCCAGCCTGTTGGAAATAGCGCTGGTAGCAGTTCGGCCACGCATAGCGCTGTGAAGATCTAGAATTTGCTGAGCACGCTCAGCGTTGACATTGATGTCCGCCTGCGCTGCGTTGGCCTTAGTCTGCGAAATGTTCCGCAGCCACTGTTCTTTCTCATCATCAGACGCTGCGGTAAGCGCCCACTTTTCTGTCGCTTCAATAGGCAGAAGCAAGTTGGATACCTGCGCTGCGGTATTCGGCGCGGACTGGGCAAGTTTATCAAGCGCCTTAGCTGCGGTAGGAACGTTTCCGATCCCGGCTGCTACATGCGTTACATCCGCAGTAGCAGATGCCAAACCTGCTGCTACCTGACGGATAAGACCAATCTCTTCAGGAGTCTTGGCTCCAGCAATAAGAGAAGCCATCTGGTAGCGATAAGGGTTGAGAGTGGTTCCAGAGCCCTTGACCAACGGATGTTCTGCTACCTGCGCAACAGGACGATTAAGTGCCCAAGTGTTGAACGCCTGGCTCGCAGGGGCATTCATTTTAGCCAGTGCCTTAGCTTCGCTATCAGCACGTGTAATGGTGGCTCCGCGAATATTTTTGAGAACCTTAATGCCCCTACCAAGATGCACAGTAGGGTCTGCATAATAATCTACGATCGCATCAGACAGCCCAGAAGCAATCTTGTTGCCCCAAGCATTAGGGGCGTTAGGATCCTTAAACTTTGCCTTGGCTGCTGCCGCGTCAAGCGGATCAATAACACGAGTACTGTCTGGTTCAGAAAACTGAAACTTCACCGGACCAATAGGCTGCTGGTCCCCAGCAGCAATAACAGTAGCCTGTCCGGGAGTCATGTTGGCTGAAGCATCCCAAGCCTGAGACCATAGAGATCCCTGGAACCAAGACCAGTTAGCGTGGCCCTGGCTTGCTTCGTATTCGTTGTGCGCACTATAAATGGTGGCAGCAGTATACGGACGCTGAACAAGGTTGCGGAATAGCCAACCTGCGGCGTGAAAGGCTGGAGCGATAGTGTGTGACTCAACATCATGCCAGATCTGGCCGATGTCCTGAAAAGGGTTGGTTAGAGACCAACCCTTGCTCTTATCCTTCTTAGGCTCTTCAGGCTGGTTCTGTGCCTGCTGCTCCTGCTGAGAAGCAATAGCGGCGAGGTTGTCTGCCTGAAGCTGCTGGTTAGTATCTAGCGCGCCGCCAGGGCCAGCAACATCTCCACCGGCGGGGCCTATTGCACCTGCCTGAGGTCCAACAGAGCCGCTAAGCGGTGCTGCTGTTTGAAACGTTGCCTGAGACACTGTTGTCTACCTCTGACTCAAAGTGCGGAATGTTTGAAAAAAGATCGACTGGAGTGCTTCGGACAGTATCATAGGCTACTCCAATACCCAGCATAAGCTTCTGTGCTTGCGGGTCCTGTTGGATGTTGTCAAGAACGTTAGCCATCATGTTCATTGGAGTAGACCAAGACATTACTGTTGTCCGCTTCGAAGTAGGTTAACAAAAAGACGAGTACTGGGAAGGGCATCGTTCATGTTGGCCATCATCTCGAAGAGAGGAAGGCTGCGGCTGATCTTGCCGATATCCTGCTGCTCTACTTGAACCGGTGAAGAACCCAGCGCAGTAGGACCAGGACCAGGACCCAAAGCTGCACCAGCCGTGACAGGCTCAGTGGGTCGAGACGAACCAGCGCTAAATGGAACGACTTGACCTGCTGCCGGATTCGGGGGTAGCTGATTAGGATCAGCAGGACTAGACGATCCCTGCGTGTTCGGGGACGCAGATAGTGGCGCACCCTGTTGAATAGCCTGGAACTGGCTGTTTTCCCCGTATTTCGCGTCTGGCAGATCTCGCAGAGCTTGAGCGGGTCCACCATCAGTTCGCCTACTCAGTTGTCCCGGACCCGATACCCCAGCGGGATTCTGTGGTGCTGGCACTTGTAATCGCCTCTATATCCTTGGATGCCTCTTCAAAAAATTTACGTTGTTCCTTTTGCCACACATAACGATGAGCAGCGATAGAGGACATCGTGTCAAAGAAGTCGTAGAAAGCATGGAAGATACCAGCCGCAAGTTCCATAAGCCCAGATACAATTACCCAGACGTTGCCCTTAACTGGCTTCGTCGGAACGAACTCTTCGTCTTCCATGCTTACTCCTTAGCTAGCAGTGCTACGCTCAGTTCCTGGATTGCCAGGGCCGGAGCCCTGGCCGGGGTTGTAGGTCCCACCGATTGGTGTGGTGCGGAAACCACGAAGGCCCCCGCCATCCCAAGTCTGGGCAACCTCTCCCTGGTGCATACTGTGTCCGTCAAGGGCAGAAGTGTCGATCAGCCCGGACCAGCTAGACTCAATTGCACCTGTGTTGCCTGGAACGCTGCCAGACTCAAAAGTGTGTTCATCAACTCGGGTAGATCCCATTCCTTCGGGACCCATGTCGCCCTGACGGGGCGGAGTTGGCGGAACAGCATCCGCAAAATTAGGGCGCTCAAACTGACGCCCGCCACCAACAGCCATTACATAATCTCCTTGTTGCAGCAAGCGGACTTGAGAACGTCTGTGTTCTTGCCCTTAATCTTAGTAGTGGTGGGAACCCCCACCAGAGTCCGGGCACCGCAGTACTTGCAGCCGCCAGGGTTAGTAGCATGACGGAAGGCTCGAACGAACCGCTCGTCATCAATATTAATATCTTCGGCGATCATCGCCTGTTTGAGAGTTTCTAGATCTAGCATTTTAGCCTGCCGGTAGCTTTCTCATGACGTTAGCTTGTAGAGTTGGTGATCCTCCGCCGGATAGGCCCGCCAGAAGACGCTGAATATCTGGCGGCCCCTGCTGCATCTGAGGCATCGAACCAGGAGGCCCCTGTGGGGCTCCCTGAGGTCCGCCAGGACTAGGCATACCAGGAGGCATCTGATCGGCGCCAGGAGGCGCCTGTGGAGGCGTCTCAGGGGCAAAGGCCGCTAGGATCGCCTTGTGTACTGGAATGCCCTTCTCACGCTCATCCATGACCTTGGCCAACTTCTTGAGCATGTCCGAAGGATCCTGACCCTGCGCTGCCATCATCGGAACAGCCATAGCTGTTTGAGCCAGCATCTGCTTTAGAGCATCAGTCAACTCTTCGGTATCGATCTGTTCCATCACCTGGTCAACGTTGATATCGAAAGGCAACTGTCGCAAAGCGAAATCCCTACTGATGAGCTTGTCACCTCGCGCCTGCAAAAGGAATACGAGAGCCCTGTTGGGGTCCATCCCGGCTGCCATACCATAAGTAACGTCAACCTGGTAGACTCCGGCAATGTCACGAGATGGTACGTAAGTTTCCTCGAACTGCTGTCCATTAACTTGGACACGAATGAACCGCCTTGTGTTCTTCCAGAACTTCTCATCCATCTCGAACGCTGCACCGATTGCGCGGCGAAGTGTGTCGCCCAGAATGAGCTGATAGGTTCGAACCTTGGAGTCAATGGTGCCCATCAACTCTTCCATACCACGACCAGTTACGATCGAGCCGGGAGACTTACCTGTAGCACCTTCAGGGAATCGAGCACCAACAGTGATGTCCTGGTTCAGGAGTTCACCCTGCTGCCAAGCAGCAGGAGACATTTCAGTAGCAACATACTTGATGCCACCAGGATCCGTGGAGCGGATTACACGATCACGGCCGAACGGAATGTTGACCACATCAGGCCCGACAACCAGAGGAGCGTTGATGCTCTTCTTAGCTGCTGCCATGCCGTACTGTGCGAACACAGCACGAGCAACCTGAATCCAGATCACATCATCGTAAGCTCCGCGAGACTGTTCGTCAAACTTCGGAGCTTCAGCAATGAAGATGGGACAGCGCCCCAGCTTGTTGTCGATACGTAGAAGCTGGAGATTATCCCGGCTGGGCACGTAAGTAACGATCTGATCGTCATCATGATACGTAACCATTTCTAGCTTTTGGTTAGACTCTGCATGCATACCCGCCCTCAGCGCACTAGCAAGATGAGGGAATTTCGCACAGAGCGAATCTACATCGGAGTCGTAGACCTTAGCAAACCAGCGAGTATGACCAAAGATGTCAAGATCGTAGTAGCAACCCAAAGGGTTTTCGAAACGCAGCCTAGGGCCTGGCTCGCAGTAAGCGTCGCCAAAATGGGGCTCCACAATGATCGGGAGAAAACTGTATGTGTTGAGCCAGTCGGCCGCTTCGACCATATTGACCTTGACACGACTGTTCTCCAAATAGTTGTGAGCAATCAGCGTACGACGCTGAGCATACTTCTTTTGACGATCACTGGTCATGACTCCCGAAGTACAGGAGACTGTCGGCATCTGGCCGATCTGCTCAGAACTGTACTGTGCCGCAACGTTGATAACGTTGGAGACGATCGGCTTAGGGAAGTCATCGGCCAGTAGTCCGGGGGCTACACGATCGAGTTCAGAGGCGCGAACGGCCCGAACCTGATTCATTCGCATATCTCGCTCATACATACGAAGCCGTGCAGCGGCGACCTTCTTAGCCACTTCGTTAGGGCTCAGTGCCATGTATCACTCCCACCATCGTGCGGGGTTGCTGATGATAGGCTCAGCTATATCAGGTTCTCGGTATTGGCCCTGCGAAGCACTATACCAGTCAATATTGATTACAACTTGTTCTTCACGATCACGTTCGGAAAGCCAACCATCATCCCAGAAAGACAGACCGTCCTGTTGGTCCAGCAGTTCCCGGCAGCGAATCTCTACGAACCACAAAGCCATCACACAGTCTTGGACAGGTGCCTTCGCTGTGGTCACCGTAGGGTACCAGGCAACCAACTGTTCCACAAGGCTCTGGATTCCAGCGTGGTTGCGCCTCGACGGGAACTCGATGGCGTTTGTGCCTTGCTCCCAACCCTTGAACAAGTTTGCCAAGGTAGCGACGCCCCACTGAGTATCCCATTTGTTCTTTCCTGTCGTGTGGCCTGTCATACGAACACCGCGAGTAGTCATCCACGTGCGCAGGTCTTCGTCCTGCATAATAGACTGCTGGTAAGCATTGGTCTCAATGCGCCACTCGTTGATGCCGTAGCGTCGAGTCCATTCCTTCATCACCGCCGCTGTTTGGGCAGGTAGTGCACCGTGTTGGTTCCACACGTCGAGAAGGTACCGCCGTCCGGTTGATAGGTCTGCTCCGACGACGACCATAGCGGTGTAGTTGGTGGCTGCGGGGTCCAGCCCAGCGACCACATAAAGGCCTGCCATTCCTTCGGGACGGACCCCTGGGAATCCTGGAACAATGATCCCAGGTAGACGCCCACCATTGGTACAACCATCAATCTCCGCCTGTGTGAAAGTAGTGGACTGGCTGATCTGTGCCTGCATCTCTACACGAGACCAAGTTTCAGCGGACATCTGGTTTCGCTTCTCAGCGAGAGCTGGACCATCCCACATCGGGTACAGCCCAGTCTCATCGGGCTCAACCTTCTCAAGCCCCATGGGCTCAACGTTAGTCTTAGGCCACAGAGTCTTCCAAGTCTTTGGATCTTCCGTCATTTCCAGCACAGCAGGCTGGGACAGATACGTATACGGAGACTCCCCAGTAACATACCACTCAGGCTTGCGGATCTCCGAGTAGAGATCCTGTGCAGCAAGACGAGTACCAACGATAATCAGCTTGCCGGTTCCAGGCTCCAGACGGGAGCCGATGATGGACTGAATCCACTCGATCTGCTTCGGGAACTCATGAGCGTTGTCAAGGTCGGCACAGTCATCAAGAATGATGAGGTCAGCACGGGCACCATAGATCTTCTTACGAATACCGAGAGCCTGCACCGTAGGGTGCCCAGAGACATTGCGCGGACGGATGTCCGGGTTGACAAGAATCATATCAGAGGTCCACTTGGCGCCGTTGCCGTTGTAGCCTTCGGCCGGAGCAAAGTCATCCTTCAGACGCTTGTAGACAAGCATGTCCTTGTCGAGACGGTTCTTAATTCCGTCCAGGTTCTTCTTCGCACGGTCCGCCGAAGCGGACACCAAGAGCACACGGATGTTCGGATCCTGCACGATCCGCCATGTCACGTAGTTCTGACAAAACAACTCACTCTTGGCGTGGTGAGGTGGCGTGTTGATGAGCAGTAGATTCTTGTGGCCAGGGATATAAGTCTGATTCGGGTGGAGCGACCGAGGGTCGCGACCTTCAAGAAGATCCAGCCACTGCAAGTGGTGGTCGAACAAACGGTTGCCCATGTACGCTTTCGAGAACGTCTCGAAGTCGGGAACCTCACTGAATGTCTCCAGAGGCGCCGCCTGCTTGCGGCGGATCAACTCTACAGCATCCTTGAACGCCTGAGCGTTCATAGCGCCAGCATGGCCTTTAGAGCCGCTGCGCCAATACTCATAAGTCTTTTCAGAGATATCTACAAAATCACAAGCACGGCCAACAGACCAACCCGCAGCCAGCTTTTCAAGGACAATCTTCTGCTTGTCCGCAGTAGTCCACTTGATGCTAGCCATATATAAGTTATCCTGTGGGTGTCGTTGTACTCGTTTTAGGGATGGGGGAAACCATTAAAGGAAGGGGGTTCAGTGCTCGCTGTCCCGGTGCGCTCGCACCATACTATCCATCGGGGAACCTTACGGGTTCCCCTCTTACGAACACGAGGTATCCCAAGATACCGAGTGATGCATGCGGAGCCTTCAGGGGCTCCGCTTAACACTGAAGCGAGCCGCTCGCCTGTAGGCTCGCTAATTATCCTTACCCCTCACTTATATATAGTACCTCCCGGAAGGGGTGCTGGTTGCCTGTAACACAAACCGTTATCAAACTGTTATCAAAACAGTGTCAGGATGTCCTAATGTGTCCAACTAAATTATAGTTATCTGGTGACCTCACCGTTATAATTCAGGTATAGTATCACAACGGACATAGCCGACACCTGTCTTAGGAAAAAATCTGAAGTTTGTAGCACAGCACAGCACGTCAACACTTTAACAACGGCCGGTTGTCAACTGGTTGATTCGGTAACGAGTGCAAGCTCGATGATCTATTACAGCCGCATCAACACGGCGACAACTCATTGACACATCGATGATGCACAGTGCATGTCAAGCACCTTGTGTTCACACCTTGTACAGCCGTTGTCACGCATATGACACCTGTTTGTGGACGTGTTGAGGTGTTGTCAGCCTGTTATCAAGTGTTTGAGGCAAGTGCTACAACCTGTAGCACATCGTCAGTGCTGCTGATGGTTGCACAGTGCAATTGTTCATGACATGAAGCATGCAATAAGCGGAGGGATATCCTCCGCATTGTCGCTGGCGTTGGCCAGTGACTTCAGGGACGCAGGCGAAGCCTGCTCCCGCAAGCTGAGAGCTTGAATCACACATACACGCGCGCGGTAATAGTGCTCACTCGCGTGGGCGCTCGTTCGCACGACGTGGTAAGCCACGTTGTGGGGCAGACAGCAGGCAGCTCCTGCTGTTGCATCGCACCAAGAGAGCCACTGAGAGGCCTGTAGAGGCACGCGCGGGCGTGCCCTGGTGTGCTGTCTAGGACAGGCGCCTGTAGGGCGCTCAGCGTGGCTGTGAGAGGCTTCATAACAGCACGAGCACGAGTGAGTCACGAACTCATAACGCACTCAACCGCTTGAGAAGCTGTGACCTGCGGTGTTATCTCATCGTTACCAAATAGCCAGCCAGGCCATAACCAAGCGCTTGCTTGGCTGCATCATCAACACCTGTACTGATCACATAACAAACAGGTAACAACAGGCCCTGTCACCAGGGCAAACAATCGTTATGGTTCTGTGACTTGACGAGCAACGCTCTGAGGAGGAGTGTTCTCCTTGCAAGACAACGGCACGGACAACCGAACAGCATCACCTGTAGAGCTTGCGACGATATGAGCAAGCCTGGTGCGCCAGGGGTGAGGCCTAGTACGGGTCAGTGTGCAAGAGACGATCAGGGGCACATGCCTGGCTCACGCTAGGACACCTCTGTGAAGGCGGGCTAACCGCTCCCGAATACAGGTCTGCGTAACTGCGCCTGGTACGGCTGTGGAGTGCAGTGGGAAACCACCTTGGGCCTGTGGGCATGGCATCCATGGCAGCCATGAAATGATCATTCTCTCTCCTTGAAGAGTGGTCGGCAGGCTCTTCGCAGCGCCGTGCGGACAGAGTCCGTAACGTAAGTGTTGACTACCTGTCGGCCGCTCTAGGTGCACACGCTGTGTGCATCTCATGAGAGGAGAGCAGCAATGAGGGTTCGTGACTACTTCGTGGTGGACCTGGACGTCAAACCTGCTTTACTGGACTTGTTCGATGAGACAGCAGACGGTGACGAGTGGGGTAACTGTCTGGGCTGGCACTTCGCTGTTGCCCACGTGCTCTACCACTTCGATGAAGTGCCAAGCGAGTGGCAGTACAACCACGGTCTGTGCGACGATGACATGCGTGATCCCGCAAGCAACGATGAGGCGGAGCTGATCTACCTCATGGAAGACTGCGGGATCACCACGGATGACCTGGTTTCATTCGGCAACATGCTGAACAACCTGCATGACATCCTCATTCACGAAGGTAAGGATTACTGATTCTGTAGCCCTTGCTACACGTCTTGTACGTGTAGCTTGGAGATCACGTCAGTGATCAATGAGAGGAGAGCATGATGATGATGAACTGCTACCGAGTGACGTACAAATTCAGCGGTGACAGTCTGTCCCTGTGGGTGGAAGCCACCAGTCCACACCATGCGGTGTGTGAGGCAACCATGCTCGCCATGGGCGGGACCGGCAACGATCGGGCACAGCTAATCGGAAAGCTCATCCTGTCGGGTGAGCAGTTCGAGGCCTACAGCGTCATCGAGACGAACTGACATGGCTCGCTATGCCTACGTGGCCGGTGAACTGGTCTCTAACGATGGTCTGCTGTTCAATCTGGACAGTATGTATCCGGAGCTGCATTTGCAGCTTGATGATTTGGAGATCATCGACGGTGAGTGGACCATAGACGGCATGGAGCCCTTGGAGTGGTGCCGAGCAATGATGATGGAGTGACAAGGTCGAAACCTAGTGCTCGGGGGACCGAGCACAGGTCCATGCGTTATGCGCATGCTGACGAGACCGTAAGGAGAGAATGATGTCTAACACCTGCGCTATCTGGGTATGCCGGGACTGCATGCTTCACTATGCCAATGGTGAGTGTGGCAACTGCCACACTGATGAAGGCCACGACTGTGAACCTTGGTCGATCGAAGATGTCCGGAGCAAGACCACCATGGGGCTGATGTGGGAAGAGCACGACAAGAGTTGCGTGTTTTCTAAGCTGTCTGGTCCCAACGTCTGTACACCAGAGAGCGAATGCGACTGCGAGACCATCAGCTTCACGACATCATCTTGTGAGAGTTGTGGAAGTGTGCTTCATGGTGAACGCCATGCGTTCACACTGTGGTTCGAAGACTGACGGGCTTCGGGTGGCACCGGAAACGGTGCTGCCAGTGGCCAATCAGGTTGATTGGCAGAGAGGAGAGAAGATCATGTACCAGAACGGTGACCGTATCGACGCCAAAGCGCTGATTCAGGCTGTGCGTGCATTGGCCGCTGAGCGGCCGGATTTCGTGTACGTGGCGGATATCGGCAGCTCCGGTCCCTCGTGTTACTACACCACAGAGGACGGCACACCGGACTGCATCATCGGCTGTGCCATGGCTCGTATCGGTCAGGCACTGCCCGCACAGTTGCGGCAGGGTGTCAACGACTGTGTACTGCTGAACTTCGGTGTGGCCGATCCCGCTTGGCGGCGAGCGCTGGACGGCACCGAAAACGAATTCCGCTGGTTGACCGCTGTTCAGGGCAGCCAGGACATTGGCCACCACTGGTCGGAGGCGGTGGCTAAGGCCGACCGAGACTATACCATCTGAGTATCAACAGTTCGGGGAATGTGCGTGCGAAAGCACGTAGGTTCCTCTCTCTGGTGATAGTCACTGGAGTACTGAACAAGGAGAGAATCATCATGGCTGCTGCTACTATCAAGGCCGTCGCTGACTACTTCGGTCGCAAGACGGGGCAGACCCTCAAGGACTGGACCGAGGAGTGGAAGGCACTCAGCGATGAAGCGAAGGAGCAGATCAAGGAGGGTATCGGCAACGGTACTCTGACCTACTGACATCTAATGAATGCTGCACATGCCTTTCAGGCATGTGCGGTGTTCGGTTGACTCAGTGGGAGTGAACCAACCTCTCAGGGAGAGTGATCGCATGTGCAAGTACTGCCTGGACTCTATGTTGGCCAGTAACGTTGCTGATATTGCTGTTGCTGCGGGCATCGAGTGGCTGAACAAGAACGCCCCGAGTGATTGGCGTTCCCGCATCGACCTCCACACGCTGGACATCGATAGTGCTGACTTCTGTGTTCTGGGACAAGTGTTCGAAGAGCGCGCGAAACGTGCGGATGTCCTCACCGGATATGAGTACGCCGTACAGGAGTTTTTTGATTGCGAGTTCGACGACGACGTTACCGGCCCGCTGGGCTTCAGTAGCTATGGCAGTGTTTACGGCAGTGCCATGACCGCTGCATGGGTACGCGCACTGACCGCTTGAGTCAAGCCTGTGGTCTGCGTTCCGTGAAAACGGAACGTAGGCTGCGGAGATAGCTCAAGCGCACACAGAACACCATTCTGTGTGCTACGGACATCATCCTGATGTCCTGGCTATCTAGACAAGGAGAGAATGACATGTACGGTATCAGCAATTCCGTGGTACTCGCGGACAGCAACGCTGTAGACACCTTCGAATCTTTGGAGGACTGTAGCGACCTGAGCAGCCTTTGTGACCTGCTGGCCGAGCTGGGCGCGGACAACGACAAACTGAGAGGCCTTGTGGCCGCTTGGGCTCTGCGTAAGGCGGGGCTGGAATAGTGGCCATGACCCGTAAGCACTACCAAGCCTTCGCGGACCTCATAAACAACGCTCGCGAAGACATCCAGTGCGAAATGCCTGTGCTGAATTACTTCGATGGAGGTAAGCACTACACGCTCGGGTGGATCGCAAGTCAGCTAGCATTCCTGCTTGAGGACGACAACCCTAGGTTCGATCGGGTCAAGTTCCTGGCTGCGTGCGGCATCACCGAAGACTGACCAGCTAGTGCGCGTGGTTGCATACATCTCTGATGTATGCTTCCATGTCTACTGGATGGTAGGCAAACACCCCCAAGGAGGGAACGATCATGGACAAGTTTGTCATCACGCTCACCACCACGGACTCTGTGGACTCGATCAAGGTTCTGGCGGGCAACACTGGTCAGGCTGCGTTCATCGCTGGCGCGCTGTTCGGGGCCACCGTGATACTCGGTTCGCCGCGTGCCCAACTGCTGGCTAAGATCACGGGTATCGGGGCGGTGCAGGACTACATCGAAGAGCTTCTGCACGAGGTGGACGTGGATGTGGACTGGGCGCTGTAGTACTTTACGGTTCTATGGTCTGCAAGTTCGCTTGCAGGCTGTAGTGTTCGCAAAGTGCGAACAGATAGGAGAGATGGATCATGGTGGAATTCGAAGAGCCCGTTTACGGTGTGGTCTGGGAGTTCTATGATGACAACACCCGTACGCTGTTCCTGATCATCAAGGGCGATCACACCTCATTTGAGGTGCACACCTATGACCGAGATGACTACGGACTGATCTTTCAGGACAGCTTTGACACGCGAGTGCAGGCTGAAACCTACATCGAGGAGTACCTGAAGTCGTGACCGGACCATTCACAGACACCGGCGTTATCGTTGGCATCACTAGGCTCGGATACACGCGCTTGGGCAACCCTCGTTTTGAGGTTGCCTTAGACAATGGTCAGTGGTACCGCACGAAAGCCAACGGCAACGCTGCTCAAGATCTCGACAACAAGGAGTATCTGGAAGGTGTTACTGTTGAGCTGGCGCTCACTCGGCGATTCGAAATCGACAGCATCAAGGTAGTCTGAATGCTGGTTGGTACTGGTCTGAGACCAGTACCTTCCAGTGCGGCAGAGTGCCACACTGAAAGGATAGAATGATGATGGTCGTCGTGTACACCGACCCATGCCTTGGATGTGGTGCCAGTGCCACGTTCGTCATGACGGAGGAGCAGTTCTTCCGTTACCAGTCTGGTGAGCCTGTTCAGCATGTCTTTCCTAACTGGTCTGACGATGACCGGGAGATGCTGGTCTCGGGCACCTGCCCGACCTGCTTCGAAGAGACGTTCCCGGAAGAAGAGGAAGACTACTGGGATGAGGACTGGTTCCCAGAAGAGGATAGTTGGGGTCTTACTCCCAGTCTTCTGGACCCCGAATCTGACGATTTCACCTACGAGCGAGACTGGTATGTGGACTGATGGACCCGAACAAGACACTTGAGGCCATTCGTGGGCTGATCAAGGCTGCCAAGTACGACAACGTGGTTTACGTCGAAGGCGCAGACTACATGTTTGAGTTGGTCAAAGGCTTGGATGAGTGGCTGTCCATGGGCGGATACCTGCCGCTAGACTGGACTACCACACCCTACGACTGAATGTAACCAGTGGAGCCGGGGAAATCCCCGGCTCTGCCGGAGTCATTCAGAGTGAGTGGCGGATAGGAGAGAATGATGAGCTACAACACGGACTGGCTGTTCAACGACTACATTGTGCAGATCACTCTAGAGAGCCCTGATGGGCGAACTGAAGTGACTCTGACCAAGCGTGTTAACGCTAAAGACGGCCAGACAGCCATCGCCAAGGCGGCACTGGCTATCGAAAACCACTACGCAAGCTACGACGTGGTGAATTCGTCCGTCGAAGGGGCAAAGCACTGATGCATCCTGAAGTCGCGGAAGTCATCGCGGAACGCGCACTGCGCAATCAGCATGTTCGGCAGACATGGAACAGTGCTGACCAGCGTGATTACAACAGGTGGTCCCTGCACGACAGCAAGCCCGAGGATCATCCGTATCCGTATGCCATCTGCCCCAAGTGTTTCCCGGAGGTGTGATGCGCTGTCGGCATGACTGGACCAAGTGGGAAGACGCTGAGCTGGAATACGTCAACAAGCGCACCGGGCAGAGGTTTGAAGTCAACGGGCAAACTCGTGTTTGTAATAAGTGCAACAAGAGGGAGTACTGCTGATGCATACGATCAGTGTTTACGAGAGTAGCAACTTTTGGGGCGCCTCCTGTAGCTGCGGCTGGAATCAGTACGGCTACAGCAGCGAAGAAGCGGCGTGGGGTGTTGGCTTCGCCCACAGACGAGTAGCCGAGGAAGAGCAGCCAGACAGCTACCCTGACGACCCCTACATCGGCTACTGAGAGAAGATCAAAACAATGGCCCCTCTCCCAACACAGGAGAGGGGCTGTTCGTCGTTCTAGGGCAAGTACAGCCCCTCTGGAGTACGGTTCTGGTGCTCTAGCTCCACCAGCCTGGTCAGTTCGAAGGAGGCCTCTAGCAAGTCCTCATAGGACTTGATCAAACGTGGAACAAGATTGATCAGCGTTTCAGCCTCAGGTCGAAAGTTAGACAGGTCTACACCGATGTCACAATAGTCAGGGTCACAACCCAAGTGTCCAGCGTAGATCTCTGCAAGCTCTGATACAGCCTCTCTGAGGCTGTCCAGGTCGTTGACCAGAACAACGTCAGTAGATCCATCCGTAGGTGTCATCCCACATCCCCCAATTCATCAGCAGGGCGTCAACGGCGGCGTCTGCCGCTTCGATGGCAGCATCGTCTTGGTTAAAGTAGACCACTGACAACTCATCCACAAGCGTCTGATAAGTCTGTGCCAGCAACTTGATATCTTCGCGGCCGAAGATCTCTCTACGCTCAGTCGTCAACGTAAGCCCCCAAGTAGTCTGCTTCGGTATCAAGTCGCTCAATCAGACGCTCTGCATCATCGAGTCCCAGGGGGGCTCCATCGATCTTGTATCGACGCTGAATTACGTCTACCAACTCAGCCCTATCAAGGGCTGTGAACTGGCCCACTACCTCAGTCATCAAACCCTCTGGGTGGTCAGCTTGACGGGCTTGAACTCTTCATTGGCGAACACGGTCAGCGGGTTAACGCTGAATCCTGGTGCTGATGGCGCTATCTCTGGTTTCTGGCTGTTGAAATCGAAAGCCCATTCCAGCGTTGGCTTACCCGCCTGATCCCAGTGGACATAGTAGGCCTTGCCTGGCAGATGATCGAACGTGTACCAGCCATCGCTGTTGATGTGTGCAATTGAGCGAAGCTCCGATAGTGGAACAATGCTCTTGCTACCGAATCCAGAGATGACCGCGTTGGGTCCATCGATCATTTCGATTGTGTAGGCTACGCCTCCGTAGCCCTTGTATACCTTTTCTCCTACGGAGAGTGTCTTAATCATCCATACTCCTATGGTATTTGCCACACACATCGCAAGGTGGCACAGTAGACAGCGATCGCATAAAGTTGTTGAAGTAGACAGTGGCTGCCGAGTAGCCATCCGTGACAGGTGGATCTATAGCCCTACAGGGCTCACGAAGACCGCACAGCACCTCAAGATGAAAGATCCTGTCTTCCAGTTCACTCATCCCTCTCCGTCCCAAGCATTCCTAGTTTGTGCTTGGCTGGCAGCGTTGCTCATGGCCTTTCGGCGTGAGAAAGGATTCGAACCACCAAGAGTTTCACGTATGTGATCCAAGACTCGGTTAACTCGCTGCCTAGCAGCGTCGCTTGTGATGCCAAGATGAAGCCCAACATTGGCGTTGCCCGCTTCTTCCTCAGGGTCGTCCAGGAAGGCCCAGCAGATAATCTGGTAGTCGCTGGCGCTAAGAGCCTGTAAGCCCTGCTCTACGTCCATCCAAGCGGCGCGGTCGCTGTACTCGTACTCGAACTCGTCACCCGTCTGCCAGCTATTCAAGATGGCTGGGATCAGCTCGCGCAGCATGCGCTTGTTGTAGAAGAACAGATCATCAGCCTTATAGCCTGTTCGAGCTGCCTTCTCCTTGTTGGCATAGATGCTGAGCACACGGTTAAACTCCTGCCACGTGCCCAGATAGTTGCCTGCTTCCGCCAGTCGGCGGAACTTGTTGGGATTCTCTAGCTTGGCCAAGCGGCCTTGTTGCTTGAGATCATCCAGCTCAACGTAATTGTAGAAACGGCTACGGACCTTCGTAGCAGCACTGCTGAGTGCCCGCTCTACCTCCTCATCAGTGAGGCTCACAGCCTCATCGGACAGTACTACCATCAATCCTCTTATTGTCGCTAAACCAGCCCTTGCAATCCTGGCACTGGTATTTCTGATATGTCCCTGTGATCTTAGCAAGGAAACCTCGCTTTTGATAATGCTCAGAACCACACTTGGGGCAAGCACGGAAAGCCGGGTTTTCTTCGTACAGCAGAACATTCGGATGATTAGGAATCCACGGCTTCAGCTTGTCGTACAGCTTCTCAGTGATCACCACATCTTGCATGTTGTATTCACGCATGCGAGCCCAGGCATCAGGATCACCAGCCATACACTTCACCCACAAATCATGCCCTTCATGCTTGACCTTGTTCTCGCCAAGAAGCTTACCTGCCACGTAGTCCAGCTTCATGCTGGGCCAGCCAAACACACGCTTCACAGTCTGATACAGATCGATCTGGTGATATGGTGCGGGAACGTCGAAGCCGTTCTCAATGAACGCCGAGTTGAGGCGAGGGATGTCGAACTTCTTGCCGTTGTATGTGATCACAGCATCGGCCAGATTAATGGCGTCGTAAAGGTCTGAAAGACCCCACCCATTCCCAGGGTCAACGTCCGCATAGTTCGGACCATAGATGAAGAATGTACTGTCTATGTCGTGCCACTTGTACGCTGCGCACAGCAGCTCTGAAGACTCCATGAGCTGATTCAAGCCGATGTTCTGTTGTCCCCAAAGCTGCCACACGTGAGCCAGGTTCGGGGTGGTCTCAATGTCCACCGTAAGAAGTTTCAATGCTTCCTCCAGAATAGGAAGCCTAGACCAAGGCCTAGAAGGGCTCCCAGCAGGTAGAATATGGCGTCATACAACAGTATAGCGTGTGATGTGTGGCAAACCATCAGAGCCTCCTAAGGCCAGTAGTGTGGTGGGGTTGACGGAATCACTCTGCTTCACCCCCGTGACCGATAGTGTAAATGGGAAGCTCCTCAAGGTCGTTAGCCTGATTGTCGTACCACTTACCGGTGTTCATGTGCACTGCATCGGCCTTAGCCTTTAGAGCAGCCTTAGACATCTCCTCAGTCACCTTGTCAGCCTGAAGCTCTGCAAGCTCTTCAGCGTCCACAGTTCGAACCCACTCAGTAAACGGCTTTAGTCCCTCAGGGAGGGTTACAGTATAACCATCATTCAATTCAAGTATCATCTCACCAAGAAACCCTTTCAGCTTGTCAGCAGGGGTGCTCTTACGGAGCACCCATTCAGTCTTTCGATCTCCATCCGCAATGCGGAGGATGAGGGAGGCCTTATCGACCTCCCAACTAAAGCGCTTAGTCACAGTCCATCTCCGGATCACCCTCCGGATACTGCCACTCGTAATCTAGTGTCCCTAGAATAGTCTGAGCCCAGTCGAATGCCTTATCGGCTTCGCGGATCTGCTCATACAGCTCCGGGGAAATCTCAATGGGGCCAGCCTGGTGGTGATAGTGGAGATCTTGATCCCACATGAAGTACTCGCCGGACTCAACGTCCTGACTGATGTAGATCTTCACAGGTTGTCCTCTCTGTATTCCAAAGCCACTAGGTCCCAGGCGATTTCAGCTAGGCCGATATCTGGCTCTTCAAACCACAGGCGAATGTGGTTCATCCAGTTTTCCTTATCCGCATAGCTGTTCCAGCTATCCCGAACACGGGATTCCCAGAACGATCCACGATCGTTAGCGAATGATGTTGTCAAAATACTCCCTGCCTTCCAGCAGATACATAGAGTTAACGTCTTCTGTGGGAGGCAGTTGTACCGCCTCTGCCGATTGCGGAAACCTGTCCAGCCAGCCTCTGATGAAACGCTTACCGGCATCATCACCGTCCCCGAACACTATGATTCGGCTGAAGTCTTCAAATAGGCGGAACCAGTGCTGCTTCCAGGATTCTGATCCTGGCTGTCCAACAGCTTCATATCCAAGCTGAGTGAGAATGAGGGTATCAAGCTCTCCCTCTGTGACGCAGATGGTAGAGCCAGCCGATACAAGACTTCCGACACCATAGAGCCTAAGTCCGTCTCCAGGTCTTCCAAGGTATTTAGCGCAACCCACTTCGTTACAGTCGTGGCCCCGGATGCATCGGTAACGGACAGAGACCACTCCCGAACGTGTGAGGAAGGGTATGCTGAGACGCTGGAATTCAGCGTCATTGTCACCGTGGATAGGCTCATCTACCACTCCCAGTCTTGCCGAAACGGCTGTGTCCTCGGTAATCCCGCGAGCTTCCAGGTACTCTGCCGCGAGGTAGAGGTTGGTCTGATACCGGCTGGTCTGGCTCTCCAGCAAGATCCTTTGCTCTTTGGTAAGCATCACGCCAGTCCAAGCCTCCTTGGTCGTGTAGAAGCCTCACAGCGTCTCCTCGGACGCCACAGGCGAAGCATTTGAAGTAGTAGGGATAGCACACGGCTGACGCATGAGCGTCGCCGTGGAAGGGGCAGCAGAGCTTAGCCGAGTTGGCATTCACCACTGCCCCGAAGTCTTCCAGAATAGGCGCTATCTTGAACTTGGCTACACTGGCTGCCAAGGCTTCACATTCCGAAGCTGATCAAAGCGACGGACACAGTTCTGTGCTGGATTGGCGGGGTCCTGCAACCACACACGTTCATTAGAAACTGCGATGATGGTGAAAATCGTAATGATGTTATCCAGCATCGCTGTGCCACCAACTTCAGGCTGCACCTTCTTGGTGAAGGTGACTTCCATGTCCCACTCGTCCGAAGGAAACATCTTTCCAGCAAAGCACCAATATTCGTTGCTATCTGGGGCACGGCTGTTCTGGTAGACCAGAACTCCTTCGGAGTTTTTAAACGTCTTCTTCTCGGTCATCAGACTTCGTCCACCTTTTCCTTGGTCACTGAGCGCTTGTATATCGTCGCATCAAAGAACTTCTCATTGTCGTAGAAATACCCGCGAGGCTCATAGCGCGAGCGGAAATCTTCCACCCACTCAAGCATACAGTTAGCAGCATGTTCATTATCCGTGTAGAACGTTCCGATGCCACTTACTATGATCTCATACTGCTGAGTCATCGATGAAGTCCTTAAGTCTGAGCACAACAAAGCTGTCAGCAATGCTGTGGTTGGGGTTCTTTACAACGAGAATGGGTACTGGTGCCCGTTCCCCGGATAGGTTACGAGCGCTGGCGTAGTTTTGTGCTTCTCGTTCAGCTTCTCCAAGCCAAGCATGCAAGTTGAGAGACGACTTTCGATCTCTTCGAGCCTTGAGTTCAGCGATGAAAGCTCCCTGGTCAAGAACCAAATCGCCCTCATCATTAGCTCCAGCTCTGGCAAGTCGCTCAACTTGGACGGATCGCCCTCGAACATAGCCAAGCACGTCTGTCTCAAACTGGCTTCCAACTCTTCTAGCGTCATTCGCCATGCCTATACCACTGTGTCTGTGTCTCTTCGACCCAACCGGTGTTCGGGACCTCACGGCCCTTGTTCGAGTAGCTGTTCAACATGTTGGACTTAACACCACGGGCGGGACCAAGCTTCTCATACGGACCATAGTACGAGACATGTCCAGAGACATTGTTCTGAATAGCCACACGATAGATCTTTCCCTCATCGGGATGCTTATTCCATCTGGCCACTAGTCTAGCTCCTCTATTGTTGCAATGGCTGGATCAGCCAAGAACTGAATGTAACTTTCACCGGAAGGATCAGCAAAACCGCTGCGGTTCTTCACTGGAGCCACATACAAGATGCCATCGGAATAGGCCACAGTGAGCACCATCACTGGAAGCTTGTCCAGTTTGAACAACACAGCCTTCTTAGGCTGTGTAGGCTTGCCAGGCTCGTTCTCACTCGTGTGGCATGCTATGATGATACAAGCGCCGGTGTCACGAGCCAGCCGGTCAAGGTACTGACCGATCCTCTCAAGACTTCCACCGCCATCTTCGTAGTAGTCCACCTTCATGATGACATCAACGATGACCAAGTGCGGGTGCTCACCCCACAGTTCTTCGAACGCCATCAGCTCTTCTTCGATCTCCTCAAGCGACGGAGACGGGTTGAAATTCCACCTGACCCAATCCATATCAGAGAGCTTGCGAGCGGCCCAGTCAGGGTCTCTCAGAGCCTTCTCACGCATAAGTCTGGAGTCTTGCTTGGTGCGGCGTGAGAGCATTCGTGAAACGATGTCTAGCTCGTTGGTGTCGTTGCTGACGTAGAGTGTGGGAACCTGTAGTGTGTCAACCATTTCGCTGATAAACATGGTCTTCATGCTTCCACTGAGACCGGCCACAAGAACTGTGGTGCCCCGGTAGAACTGTATCCCTCGCTCCTTGAGGGAGCGGAACACATCGGGCAGAGGCTCACCGTTGGTGAGCCCCCGACCAACAGCACGAGCTAGCTTGAAACTCAAACGTCTTCGACCTCATACCAGGCTTCGACATACTCCTGAGCAAACTCATCAGCCAGCTCGTAAAGCTCTTCCTCAGTCATGTCTTCAAACTCTTCGTCCGAATAGACAACCTCTTTGCGGTGTTCAACACCAACAAACCCGTTACTAGAGACGAATGATACACGCTTCACAGCTAACTCCTAACGGTTCTGAAGGGATCCATCCTTGTTTGCCCACAGCGGGTCACACTTAGTCGGGTCGTTCTTGTCAGCCGGGCACATGTAAGCCTGCCATGGACCCTTCCCGGAGCGGCCGGTCACCCAAGTGCGCTCGCCATGCTCACACTCGTAAGCGTCGCTGTCCTCATCATACACAGGCTTCTTCGCTGCTGGCTTCTTGAAACCAGAACTTGCAGTAGTAGGCTTGCTGAAACCAGAGCCCTTAGCAGTCTTGATGTGGCGAACAAACTCAGCCTCACGCTGAGCAGCAAGCTCAAGCAGATCAGAAAGCTGATCGTGATTCAGCAGCTCAAGACCGTGTTCGATAGAAGTTGGGTGGAACACCACCCAACTGTCAGCACCAGCACCACCCTTCAGGGTGATTGTACCAACCTGTCGAAGTTCCTCCAGCGGCGCCCAATCAGGCGCCTTGCCCGGGCTATTAGCCCAAGCATCCTCAACAGGTTCAGGCTTCTTCGTAACCATGTTATCCTTCGTAATTCGGGTTGAGTGAGTCAAAGACTCGGGTGACTTCGGTATCTCCGGACTGGAGATAGCAGGCGTCTGCGACGCCACATCGTCCGCACTTGCTTCCTCGGTTTGGGAGGAAAACGGAGGCTTCAACACCATTCTTCCACTCCTGAGCTAGCTTGTCAACAGTGTCTAGTGTCCAGTTGCTCACATCGACTTCGTAAAACTCATCGTCCTTGAACATATAGTTGAAGGCGTTAACGGTTACTAGGTCTGGATGAAGACCTCTGGTCTTCTTAATATGCTCCTTGAGCAGTACTGAGTAAACCCCTAGCTGCTGATCGGAGTCGGGACGAGTGGATCCCGTCTTAAGATCCACAATTTCGTAGAGGCTTCCGAACTGACTGACACGATCGATGAAGCCCTTGATCTCTATGCCCGAAGGCAGCGTAGTCGAAACATCCAGCTCTACATGAGCCCATGTTTGCACACGGTCCGCCCACTGGCGGACGTACACAGGACCCTTCTGAGCCCAGTGCTCATAGCCCTGCTGGTTCTTACCCCAACCGGCCGTTCGCCACTGGCTCTCGTCCTCCCAGCCGCTCTCTCGTGCCTCTTGGCACTCAAGGTGGAAAGCATAGTGAAAAGCTTCCTCAGGACTGCCGTCCCAATCGTCCGTATCGATCCACTCTGTGGCAGTGTGGACAGCACTGCCTCCCAGCAGCCACCATGCTGGTGGGCTGGGGAACTTCTTAATCTTCTCTAGCTCAAACGCCTTCCCACAGTACAGGTAGGAGTTGATCGAGCTGTGGCTCGTGTGCATGCACCGACTCTCTTCGTCGTAGTGTTCATGTTTCCACTGTACCACACGTGTCAAGCCCTTCCAGGGCTGTCATGATAAGTCGGACATCTTTAGATGTCCTCTACGAACACCACCAAGGGTCTTGACAGACATGCTACAATATGAGCATAGCGAATAAACAAGAGGCAGGGCTTGATGCCCTGCCGATACTGATCTACAGGGAGCCCCTACAGGGCTCCCTTATAGTATATACCCCTGTGTTCGTAGGCTCACACCTGAGCCGAGGTCTTGACAGCCGTGGTAGAGTGGTCTCATGAGGTATCTAGCCAACGGTACTATCCGTGTTCCTGAAGACTGGGCGGACGTGACCGAGCTGTACGACTGGATCGAGCGACAGCATACGCTGGCGCTGGACACCGAGACTACAGGCTTGGACATCTACGCTGAAGATCACAAGCTGAGGTTGATTGCCTTGGCCACACCCAAGGAGGCTTGGGTCTTTCCGTACGAGGTCATGTATGAGTATGTACACGGTCTGTTCATCCGTGTGATGGACAAGCGGTTGATCTTTCACAACGGACCCTATGATATCCAGGTGTTTGCCAGGCATGAGCCTGGATGGACTATCGAAGACTGGTTCCTTCGTCTTCGTGACACCAAGATCCTTGCTCATCAGATCGATCCACGTGGGCGTGATGAAGGCGGCATTGGGCAGTCACTCGAAGAGCTGGTAAAGCACTACATGCCCGAATACGAGAAGCTAGGAGATGATCTAAAGGATGAGTTCAAACGACTCAAAGCCATCGGTACAATCCGTAAGTCTGCCACGTTTGCGGACATGTGGCGAGAACTGCCGATTGACAACGAACTCTACAACATTTACGCAGGAACAGACGCAATCCTCGCAGCCCGACTCTTCCAAGACTTCCGGGAAAAAGTAGACATCAATAGTGATCTGACCAAGATGGATCACAAGGTTGCTATGATAGCATCCCTGATGGATGCGAAGGGCTTCCTGTTGGATGTTGAGTACACGACCAAGCTTCGTGATGAGCTGCTTCTGGATGAGCAGGACTGGAAAGAGTGCGCTCGTGGCTGGGGTTTGGAGAATATCAACTCGCCTCAACAGGTAGTTGAGGCACTTGCCAGGTTTGGTTTGGTTCCTGCCGAGAAGACTCCCAAGGGTAATCCGAAGGTTGACAAGGTATTTCTCAAGGCACACGAAGACCACCAGCTAGTTCAAGCTATCATCGAAGGAAAGAAGGCAGGCAAGTGGCGAACAACGTGGGTGGAGAAGTTTCTATCTGGGGTAGACTCTGCGTCGCGTGTTCACCCGAGCACGAACACTCTTCGTGCGAGGACTGCAAGATTCTCTATTACTGGGATTCCCGCTCAGACCCTGCCGTCTGGAGACCATCTGGTGCGGTCGTGCTTTGTGGCAGACACGAACGAGATAATGGTTGGTGTAGACTATGCTCAACAAGAGTTGAGGTTTGCCGCTGCTAAGGCTCCCGATGCCCGTATGATCAAGGCGTTCAAGAACGGTGAAGATCTTCACTACATCACGGCTGAGACAGCTTGGCCTGGGCGTGGTGAAGAGATGCGTAAGTATGGCAAGGGCGGCAATTTCGGCACCGTTTACGGTGGCGGTGTCAAGGCCCTGATGGAACAGTTCGGCATGACGTATGAGCAGGCCTCCGCTGTGATCGCAGCCATCCGCAAGGCCTATCCAGGCTTGAAAATTCTTGGTGACCGCCTAGGTTTGGAAGCTGAGAAGAGCGGGTACATCACTACTTGGACAGGCAGGAAGCTGCCTGTTGATCCAAACCGGTTGTACTCTGCTCTCAACTACTACGTCCAAAGCGGTTGCAGAGACATCACAGCGTCTGCTATGATTAGACTATACGACGCTGGTTACGTTGACTACATGAGGCTCGCGATTCATGATGAGATCCTGTTCTCACTACCGAACGAGCAAGAGATGATTGATGATATCGTGAGCATCATGAGCACCAAGGTTGGTCCGCTTCTGCTACCTGCTGAGGCGAAGATTGGTTCTAGAAGTTGGGGAAGCTTGTATGAGTAAGTGGAAGCGGACTGGCATAGACTACATACCGGTGCCGGGTGAGCCCTACTACCCGCAGGGTAAGCCAAGCGAGGGTGAAGAGGTTACCATCCTCAAGGAGGACGCAGTCAGTGCTTTGGTTCGAGATTCCGAAAACAGTATCCGGCTGGTTCCGAAGAATTGGCTGAAGCGATGACAACTGAACCGATCCCGTTGGGAACCAACGATGCAAATCCTGGGCACCCTAAGCCAGTAAAGCCATATCGTCTAACTCCGAATCTTGGGGAAAGCGAGTTGTTTCCTGGCTCGACAGTTGTTCAGCCAGACACAGTTTCACACAACAACGGAAGTCGTTCTGGTCGTAACGAACGAAGGGCTAAGTAATGGGCTGGGGAACACCAGACACGTACTATCAGCCGAGAAGTTTGGTCTCAGCATCGTTGCTGAGACTGATCAGAGCGGTAGCTACGAGTTTGACATGTTCGTAGTGTGGCAGGACGTGAACGGTAACTATTATTGGGCGACTGACTCCGGTTGCTCTTGCCCATCTCCGTTCGAGAACCACACAAGTGTAGCGCACTTGACAGCGGATTCTGCCTCTGATATCATGAGAGAGTACAGCAACTGGTATGATGAGCGGTACTTTAAGTACGAATCTAGTCACAGCGAGATGCTTGCCAAGCTGATGGCTTTGTGATACACTGAAGATAGAAGCGGGATCAACGCTGAGGATGACACAGGCCTTGGTTATTCACTCCCGCTTACTTAGCGCGGTGGAGGAGTTAGGTCCCTCGCTTGCCTCATAAGCAAGAGACGCCAGTTCGAATCTGGTCTGCGCCACTAGTCGGGTCCTGCCCAAGGGCTGGTCCCGCACACCCTTGTAGCTCAGTGGATAGAGCCGCAGGCTACGAACCTGTGGGTCGGGAGTTCGAATCTCTCCAGGGGTACTAAGGGACTTCAGGGTCGCTCCCTGTCTCCCCGAAGGCGGACTGATCATCTGCCGGGGTGTGACAAGTTCGGAACTAGGGATTTGAGGTCGGCCGTAATTGGCACGGCTAGATGAACGCATAGTTGGTTCGACTCCAACCCGCCCACAGATGGACAAGGTACCCACGCAGTGGGTATATGCTGCTAGCGCTAAGAGTCATGTCGGCCGCTGTATGACCACCTTGTCGATTTAATGCCTTACTGGTCATAACGGCTATGACGTCTGTCTTCCAAACAGAAGAACTCGGTTCAATTCCGGGGTGAGGTACAATGGAAATGGAAGCTAGGCCAATGGTGGCAAGCTGTCTAGAAAACAGTCATCGGGTAACACCGTAGAGGGTTCGATTCCTTCAGTTTCCGCGAGCCCGTATCCAATCGGGTATTGTCCTGAGCAAGACAATAAACGGCTCATTATACTATGCTCCTCTGGCGTAATTTGGTAGCCGCGCTGGTCTTAGAAACCAGTCCTTCGGGGTGTCAGTTCGAATCTGACGGGGAGTACGATGGCTGTACGGGATAACACGCCAGTCGCAAGCACCGCCGAAAGGATGCTGCAAGCGCCGAATTCAACCCGTAAAGTCAGGCTAGGCCTGACGACAGGATGTGGGAAAGCTTAGTAATCCGCTCGCCTTGGAAGCGAGAGAACGCAGGTGCGAATCCTGCCATCCTGACGCGGCGGGGTAGTTAGAAGTTAGTAGAACGCGGAAGGCCTCCGAAGTGCGGGTGCAAGTCCCGTCCCCAATGCCAAGCTCGGTTCGTCCAATGGAAGGGCTGCTGCTTTACACGCAGCCAACGGGAGTTCGATTCTCTCACCGAGTACTGAGACCTTAGCTCAATGATAGAGCATCCGGCTCCAACCCGGATGATGTGGGTTTGATTCCTACAGGTCTTGCTTCAATGGCGTATAGCTTAACTGGAAAAGCGGGTGACTGTTAATCACCAAGATGCAGGTTCGAATCCTGCTATGTCAGCACCACCCACTGCCTCTGGCTTTGGGTTTTCGGGCATTAGCTTAACGGTAGAGCACCACTCTGTCACGGTGGATGGTGCGGGTTCGACTCCCGTATGTCTGACAACTTCCTGAATCGCCTGCCACGGGAAGTATAAATAAAGGTGGTATCGGTGTGCAAATGACCGGGTATTGTAGAGAGCAAGCTAGTCGGGATACGCTAACTGAATGCGCCATCAGACTCCCCGGTGAGTGGTGAAGCTAGGTTGGCCGCTAGTGAACCTGCCATTCAATTCCCCATTCGTATAAAGGCAGTATGCTGGGCTCTGAACCCAGAGGATGAGGTTCGATACCTTGGTGGGGAGCTTTGCCCTATTAGCACAACGGCTAGTGCAGGTGTCTTGTAAACATCAGATCAGGGTTCGATTCCTTGATGGGGCTCAGAGCGCACAAACATTAAGGAGTACAATGGGTGTAGGTTGCGGATGTGGTTGCGATCGTTGCAACCAGAACAAGCATTGCAATGGTAGGCTCTGTCGTCCTGTGACAGGAGGATAAGCAATGGCTGGTCTACACTGTAAGTGTCGTTGTCTACGGTGTCTTATGACACCGTTTTGCTGTGGGAACCCCATGTGTAAAAGGGCGGCTTAACTTTGCGATTCAGAAAGTACTCGGGTCTAGGATATTCTAAAGTGGACTACAAACCTGATGAGCATGTAGACGGCTACGCCTCTACAGGCGAGTGTAACTACAAAGGTCGGTGCTTTTCTTCTGAGTGCCGAAGGACACATAAGCCCAATCACGATGCGGGGTGTCATCATGGTTGCTAAAGAGTGCCGCCCGCTAGGCTGCTGTTGCAGCTTGTGTGGTAATGGTGACCATGGATTTTTCTCAGATGGAACTAAGCGGCACTGCTACAACCACGCATTGGGGTGTCACTATGGCTGCTAACTGTAAGGATGCAGGACATTGCTACTGTCAATGTGATCGTTGCCTGAATCAGGATATACACACCTACTGTAGTCATGGTTTCGGCTGTCATCTGGGGTGCCGCAAATGAGCTGTGTTCGTTATTCTTGTTCTTGCGCCGGATGTCGCGCCGGTGTTCATGGTGAAGCTGAGAACGGTGTAAAGCTTCACTGCGGCGAACATTCCAATGGTTGTCACCTGTTCTGTTAGACAAACAAAAGTAAGCCCCCTCCGATCGGAGGGGGCTATTACTATTCCATGACAGTGTTGGCTGCCTTGTTGAAACTGATCTTGCTGTACAGACTGGTCAGTATCAAGTAGAAGACACTGACCTGTGGCCAGAGGCCTGGTGAAAACAAGAAAGCGGCGGTTACCGCTAGCATACTCGTCAACCAGAAGTAGTTCATCACTACTCCTTAGAGCAGTCCAGCCGTGGAGTTTCCGCCCCACCAGTTGGTACCATCGCAGAACACGTCAAACTGACCGATCTTAGATGCGGTAACAGCAATACCGGTACCGCCAGCAGTACCGTTGATAGTGCCACCCGCAGTCTTCAGGGTCATCTGACCCGCGTTGCTGACTGTCTGAATGAACGTGTACTGCCGACCCTTCAGAGCTGTACTTGCAGCCGGAAGCGTGATGACGAAGGCGTTAGTCGGATCGTAGAAGATCACGTAGTCATTCGCTGTTACTGTGTAGGCTGCTGTAAGAACAGCCGTGGAAGTGAAATTGATGTCGTCCATACCGGACATGGTTACCCCTTGTGGAACTTGTTGATGACAGCAGTAACACCTGCTGCAATAGCGGATTCGATAGCAATCTGGCTAGTTGGCTGATTGCTCATTGCGAGCTGTGGAACAGCCGCAAATACGAAAACATACACGGCCACGAAGAGGTCGTGAATAGAAAACTTGGGAAGCCGCATTATAGCTTCGCCTTCAGCTCAGCCAGAGTCTCAGCAGCAACAGCCTGTGGGCTGGCACCAGAGCCTGTCTGTAGCGCGTTCACAGTCTTCTGAAGATTCTCTACCTGGTGGATGATGTGGCCGACACGGCCTGCCATCCATGTGAGAACATCATTCAGGGACTGCTGTCCCGTCCACACACCGCCATCCTTAGCGATGTCCGGATACCATCCGGCAATTCGGGGATCAAAAGTAAGCGGAGTGTTCGGATCCATATCATCTCCATTGATTAGTTGGGCAAGCTGCGCGGCAGTGCCCTTGAAAGCGTTGTAGTCAACGAGTGTTCCGTTGAGGTTGTAGCTGCTGGTATACTGCCAGATGGGCGGTGTCACACCGCCGTACGGTGCTGGCCAGTTGTTCTCGTCGAACGATCGATACTCGGACGCCACTACAACGGCCCCAGCGGCCGTCAGACGGCCCAGATCCCCGCCGACCTGTCCCCAGTACCAACGGGGGAAGTAAACGCCCCAGACACGCCCGCCAAGCCTGTGTAGGGCTGCCATGAAGGAGACCACTTCGTCCACAGTGGGCTTGCTTGATCCCTCAGTCTCCACATCCAGCATGCACGGAACTGTCCCTGCAAAGTTGAAGTAGTACTGTGCCTGCACAGCAGGACTGATCTCAGCTTTGAGAAAGTGATAGCCGGAGAAAGGAACACCAAGCTTGGCAGCCTGGTCCTTGTACCACTGGTAATCAGCATCCTTGTAGTAGTCACCTTCCGTGGCCTTAGCCACGATAGCAGGAGCACCAGCAGGATTGGCTTGCCCCTGGAAAGAGCTGTAATCAGGATAGAATACAGTCAAGTTAGTCATCCATTCCCAACATCGACAAGGTTGTCTGGTAGCTGATTGAACGTGCGGGCAGCGCTCGAACCATCCCATCGGACCCAATCTGTTCCGCTGCCCGAATATCGTCGGCTGTTCGACTCTGGGTCGGAGACCCAATGAAGTTCGCCGAGTGTTCCCGCTGTGACGGCGTCAACCACACCCGTGGTCGGGAGTCCGTGAAGTCGCTGCCATCCTCGGATCGCACGTATTGTGTCCTCATTAAGCACTCCTGTTTTTGGTAGTCTTAGTAGCAGTTGCACGGTTTCGACTGGGTGGCCGATCGATCCCAGAGAGATATCCTTCTCGAACCAACTCGGAGTATCCACTTACCGTCTCCTCAAGCTGCTGGATACGAACATCTCGATTCTCAACGTCTCCCTCTAGAACTTCGATCTTGTCCTGTAGAACCTCCACCAAAGCTTGCAGGTCTATGATCGTCTGCTTCTTAATGTTGGAACGGACCACCACGACGGTAGTGCCGATACCGACTAGATATGCAACGATATCTAGAGCATCCTTTGGCTGCATACAACCACCTATACGACAACTCGACACTGAAGAATGATGTAGCCCCCGTGGGCATTTGAATCTTGGTTTCCAGCACTTGACGTTTTTGCCAACTCTGGCGACTGCTGCTCAAAGTGATAGTCATCTACGATGACTAGATTACTATCGTTGTAGTTCAAGTCCTGTAGAAGAACGATGTTGCCGGAGGCCGTAAGAGCTTCCAGCGCCTTGAGGCGCTGATAAGCAAAGCCATCCGTGCCTGCGGGGTTTCCGTTACGATCGATCTCGTGGTCGAAACACAGCAACGGGATTTCAATAAGAACCTGTCGGCTTACACCAGGAAGCCCACGAAGCTGATAACCATTCAAGATAGGGCTGTAGTTGGTATCAATAGAACCAGCATGCAGCGTGAACTTTAGCTGGAACCACTCTTGCGAGTTACCAAAGTCACTGATGAAGAACGGAGTGGTGGCCCCGACTACGCTAGAACCAACGATGCCAGGTGCAATAGTCGTCAACTGCATGTTAGGGTTTTGGCCAGAAATATCAATACCACCGTCAGTAATATTCTGGTGGCGCAAATAGACGTACTTGAAGTGCTTGGGTTCAAGGGTGTTGAAACGGATCTTTGACGTGTACATGAAACCACTAGGCATCTTAGATGCCACACGATTAGTATAGACAGAGCTTCCAGTGGCCCAAGCAACAAACCCGCTCTGCCCCATGTTAGCAATACTGTTTACTGCGGAGCCCGTAGGCGCGTAGAATGCACCAGAATTGTTAGGTCCGCCGAGCGGATTCCAGGGCATACTATCGTTGCAGAAAGGCTGCCCGCCCGTGGACGTTTGCTGAGACAGGTCGATACGCATCAGAGCATCAGTGACAGCGGCATCAGAAGGATTTGCCCACCCAGCCTGCGGAACTAGCTTGTTGCCCTGATTGCCGATGAATAGAAAGCGGTCGTATCCAGCAATAGCCTTGACACCCACATTAGTGGGGTCTTGAACTATAAGAGGACCATATGATAGGTTCCCATTGATATCTGTCTGTGCGACACGGAAGCCCTTGTTTGTACCGATACCCACGTATGTTCCAACATACGCATACATGGAGAGAATCTTCTCGCCAAATGGCATCTGTGCAGCAACCGTACCAGAAGTCAAAACCGGCAGAGCACCGCCACTGTCCAAGGTAAACTTGTGAATTTGACTTACAGCCCCACCAGCATTACCTGACACGATAATGGCTGTGCCTGTTTCACTAATGTCGGTGAAGACGTAGCTTGCATTCTGATGGGTAAACTTTGGTGTTGGCAAAGTGGGCGGAGATCCGCCCACAAGCTCATAGACATTGTTGTCAAGGCCCGCCACAAGGCGGCCCTTAACCCAACTGATGACATAGTTGCCGGAGGTGCTAGGAACATTCCAAAGCTTTGTGGCAGCAGAAGCGCTGCCAATTGCTCCCTTGTAAATACCCGTCTGATCTGCGAAGTAGTAGTTGGTGCCGTCATCAGTCAACGTATTTGCTAGGCCAGTAAGACCGCCAGGCATTGTGTATGTCCCAATAGCACCGTTGGTGCTGAAAAACTTCAGTGTCTTTGCGCCAACATCAAGAACGAGTACACCATCCTTGCCAGCAGTGGCACCAGGACCGCTGAAGGCGCTACGAAGTTTTATCGGACCTGTGGTAGAGATACCAGTCTCTAGCTCAGTTTGCTGGAGAAGGGTGACCTGCCCCGGCGTAGAGAACATGTCAAGATTCTCAGAGTAAAAGTAGCGCTGCCCGAAAGTCGGATCTACTGTAGTGTCTAGAAACTGAACTCCGGCCCCTTCAACGAAGGAACTTTGCGACCTTAGCCACCAGCCCCAAATAGACTGCTCACCAGGAACCTGCTGATTGTCGAACTGGTCCTTACGAATTGGGGAGAAGCTTCGAACGTACACCTTGCGGAAATAACTTCCACGCATGGACTCGCCAGAGATGAAAGGAATTCCACCGATAGCGTAGTCATAGGTGATGTCGTTTCGAATGTACTGGTTAGTGTACGGTCCAGGGATGGGGGCTAGTCCAGCAGGAGAAGGCTGGGTAATACCGTTAGTGTTCTGCTGGAAGACTGTTAGGCCCACGGCTGCGCTCCCTTACCAAATGCCGTACAGGAAAAACGAAGAGTCTGCTACAAAGTTGCCAGTAGCCAGGATCTTAATAGAGGTAATGGCTGCTGTGGATGTACTAGCAGTAAGCGTTCCGGTATAGTTTTGCATAATACCAGCAGCGCCACCATCAGTGGCTGAAGAGCTTGATGTGAAGATCTTACCGTTGTTGGTGTCTGCGTAGTTGGGAATCAAAATCGTAGAGATACCGCGTCCGTTGGATCCGAAGTGAGCATTCCAGATTTCTGCACACTGCATAGCTGTAGCAGATGTAGCGCTTGCTGCGGTTGGAGAACCGCCCTGTGTGGCAAAGATAGAGTTCCAGTTGTAGCTTGCTGTTGTCACACCGTTGAACTGCATAGTGGCCGGATCATATCCGGCGGCTGTAGTGCCATCACTTTTTGCAGAGATCACCAGTTCTAGATCACGATACAGTCCGGGAATGCTGCTGAAGGTAACAGAAGCAGCAGAACTACCCAGCACCTGTGCAGAGATTAGTCTGCGCCCACCGCCAAGAGGCACCCAAGTGCCTGGAGACCCGCCTGCTGTGTTGTACCAAGCGTTTCCAGCAACATCAAATGTGATATCACCGGTGTTGTAGGCACCGGCGTTGGGAGGACCAACTAGCGGATTAACATACTTGAATACAAAACCATTGGCAGAACCACCGGTACCCGCAGCACCAACAGTGCCGACAAAGATATTTCCAGAACCACCAATAGCTCCAGAAAGGTTGGCGCCGTTGAACGTCTTGTTGGTTAGCGTCTGTATATCCAGGGTTCCTACAACGGAAGATCCGCCCTGAAGGCCGTGCACGGCCTGTGAGGCATCGATATGTGAGCGAGCCTCACGAAAGTCCCTGCCGATATCACCGTGTGTGACTGTAGCGCCGACCTGGTGCGTGAATCCCACCGTGCTGTCAATAGCACGAACAACAGTCCAGGTGGTTCCTGTGATGTTGGTAACATCTACTGGTTCCTGAAGAGAAGTGCCGATCTCCAGAATAGCCGTAAAAGGTGTAGCAGGCCAACCAGACGAAGACGCCACAGACATCACTGTTGCAGTGGCATTGATCAAACCAGTCAGCGTGGTCTGCGGAACATTAGTAGCATACTGCTGGCCAGTAGGCATAGAAGATCCTAAAAGTCGTAGTGCGAAGGGCGCGGATAGCGGTCACGAAGTTTTCTAGCTTCCTGTTCAAGACGTTCACGATACAGCTCACGGAACCACTGGGACACCCGGCTCGCAGAGCCTGGCTGGACGTACTGAGCGCGCTCAGAAGCCTCTACAGCGTTAAGAGCTAGTCGTGGTCCTTCAAGCTGCGGAGCAAGCTTCATGCAAGCCGCATAGACAATAACGTCTTGCACAGTGGCAGGCAGACCTGTGACAGTAGCAAAGTCATCAGTGAAGTTGACAAGCTCTGTGGGCTCCTTCTGGTAGGTAACAAGAATCTGCCTACCAGGAACCACATCGTCAGCAATGAACAGAGACTTTCCTGTAGAGCCTAGCTGGCCTGTTGCTGTGTCAGCCTGTCCGTTAAAGCGCCACGAGCGGCAGAACGGCCACACATGTGAGGGACCAATAAGCTGATTCTGTACGTGGATGATCTCTTCGGCATCCGCGGGTAGCGAGTACTCGTAAACTACGGAAATCTTGGGGAAGGAGAAAGTACCCACAGCCCACAGGTCTGGATATACAGAGCGAATCGCATCGTTGATAGCTTCCTTCACTCGGACAGCCGGCCACTGCGGGTTATTTTCCACACTAGCATTGATGGCGTGGGAAGTGGCTGTGGTGCCATCCCATCCGCGAGCGAACGGGTCAATGGTCAGTGTGTTAACCTGCTGGTTGACATTCTTAACCAGCATTAGTTCTAGACCATCTACTTCAATCAAACCACGAGAAACCTGTGTGGCATCTGCCACGGTAAGTGTGGTATCCGTAGACAGCGCGTTAGCGGTAAGATAAGTCCACTGCTGCTGGTTCTGAGAGAACCCAGCAAGCTCCCTACGAACACGAATAACGAGGTCTGAAAGAGTTGGCACGTTAGCGTCCTAGTCCAATTGCGGAAATAGTCCCACCGACAGGAAGAGTGGTAACATCCGCGCGAAGGAATCGAATAGAGTTTCCGGCGTTAGGTCCGCTGATAACCGCGCTGCCAGCGGCAGTGAAAGTAAGCACACCCGCAGCAAGCGAGCTAGCGGTTCCCGTCTTGCCTGTTTGAACAGAGTTGATCAGTGGAGTAAAAGTGGAGCCATCCAAAGATCCTAGGACGGTAACTGCACCAGCAGTAACACCTGTGCTGGCAACAACTTGGATAGACCAAGAGGCAATGCCGGTATCAAGGTCAAGAATCGCCCCAGTATTGGTTCCTGCTGCGTTCATGAAGAAAGTAAAAGGTGCGGGTGAGGCCATCGTGGCTCTCCCTTAAAGGTATTTTGGTTGGGTGGCATTAGGTTAGGCGGGTAGCTGTAATGGTTGCCTTGTAGACAGACGACGCAGATGCGTTGGCAATTGCATCCACTACCAGGTTAACCGCCCCGCCAGGATTCACATAGAAAGTGAAAGTTTGTGACATAGTGTTGGCAACGTTGGCAACAGGGATCGTTGCATACGCAACGCCATTGATCTTAAGGCGAAAGTTATCAAGTGCAGTAGACTCGGCAGTTGCACCGAAACCCACTACGACATCCACCTTGTAGTAAAAATCGAACACACCAAGAGCAACAATAGCCTGTGCTGCCGTAGGAGCTGTTTGTGTGCCATATGCTGTAAGACTCTGGTAGCGGTTGACAACCTGAGAAGAGTCAACGGCTCCGACTACCGCCACTCTTTGGCTGGGGCTTGTCCCACCACCAGTGTTCTGAAAAGGTGTTTGTGAGGTTGTCACAACCACGTTGATTGTTGGTGCTGTGCCGCCAGATACTGCTGTACAACGTGCACGGATACTTGTGAACTGAATCAGCCCAGTGGTGAACTGTGTTTCACCCGCTGTGTTTGAGCAGGTTGCAATAGTTGTCCAGTTGGCTCCGCCATCCACGGAGCCCTCAAGTAGAATAGTAAATGATGCTGGTGAACCAGTTACTTCAGTAGTAACTTCGGCGTAGTTCATTCCTACACCAGTGTTCCAAGAAGAGGTGTTAAGAACACCTGTAACCAGAGAAACGAAACCGCCTGTAGTAAAGGTTTCGTTAGACTGTACGGAAGTCGTAGTGCTGCTAGGCACGAGCTGTCTCCCTGATCACTTGCATGTCGTTGGACTTGTCGATCTCAGACGTAACCGCCCTGATCGTTTCATTGGATACGGCGTCGTATCCTCCTCTGCCGTCCGGCGCAACTTGAAAGTCACGCCCATAGGCCATTCCGTTTTCGGTAGACATCCGCTCTGCGAACTTGAGCTTAGCCATTCCGGTACCATCAGGCTGAATACCCTGTGATCGTAGCTCACGATAGAGGGTTAGCTCCCGTTCATGTAGTTTGTCTTTAGTTTTGTCTGCGCCATAGGCGCTACGGGCGAAGCCCACCATCTGGCGCTTAGAGCGCATGCACTCCCCGTAAGACCCATGATCCTGGGTGGGGCAACCAGCAGAACAGGCCATCTTAGTCAAACGCTCCATGAGTCATTGATGGAGCCCAGCCGTTAGGCGAAGTCTCATCAGTTCCTGGATCAGCCCACTCGCACCCGATAGCATAAACAGTATTGTCTAGAATCTTACGCTCATCAAGATTCAACACAATATTGCTGCCACCAGCAAAGCCGTCGTGGTTGCACATATAGTTGGCCTGATGAACAACATCTGTGTTGTCGTGGCCAGGATCAGCCCCGCGAGTAGTCCCCATGGCACGAGACTTCTGAGCCGGGTTGTATAGGAAGTGGGACTCTGTAAAAGTCCCGCCACTCTTCTGAAGAGTAAGGTGGGAAACGCCTGAAGCGTTGGTGTGGTCTGGCGTCTGATCGGGATTAATGCCGAATCGTGCGGTTCCTGGTGTACCAGTCATTTTAGAATACTCCCTGTCCCATAGGACCAGGACCCTGATACGGGATTGACTGACTTCCTGGTCGCGGAGCTGGATTACGTGGTTCCTTGGAACCTGTGGTCTTAGGCTTAACGGCTCCCTTGGTGGGTGGCCGTACAGACGGCTTAGCCGTCTTCTTGGCTGATACCTTAGGCACAGCCTTCTTAACACGTGTGATCTGCTTGGCAGTCTTGACTGGCTTAGGCTTGGCCATTACTTGCCCTTAGAAGCGTCCTTGCGGCCCTGTGCGGACAGCTTAGCCATCTTTGCAGCACCATACTTTTTACGGCCCGCAGCGGCTGCAATAGCCGCCCCCTTCTTACCACCACCAGCAGCCTTGGCAACCGCAGCAAAACGGCCACCCTGACCTAGTGGTGCACTCTTGTTAGGCTTTGCCATCATGTTACCGCCTGAAAATCTCCCCCGACACCGGAGGCTAGAAGATTTGTTCGATCTGTGGAAGTGATCGGCTGGTTGTTAACGAACACTTGAGTGGCAGCAGCTATATCGTCAGTAGACAGATAGCGCTTAGCGCTGAACACACCAGAGTTGTTTAGCACAGTAAAGTATCGGAATAGCTTGTATCGAAGTAGCAGGCTACTAACACTTACCGGACCCTCTTCAATGAACGGAGGGTTATAAAGCTGTGGAAGGCGGTCGCTTACAGAAGTAGAAGCCTCCATAAGAGAACGAGACCCATCAAACTCAATAAGTGTAACAGTCGTGCGATAGCCGACTGGTGTGGACGGCTTAGACCACACAGCCATAGTTAGACCATCGCCAGCATTGAGAGAGGTCTGCTGCACAAGAGTGGCGCCTGCATCGCTATTAGTCCATGGACCCAATGAGTTGTTAGACACCGAACAGACAAGGTTTAGGCTGGCAGCCTTCTTCATCGGTGAAGTAGACATACTCAACACTAGGTCTTGTACGCTTCCGTAGGAGTTGTGTTCCAGAATCGCAGTGGAGTTGGCTCCGTCGAAGACAACAGCAACAGCCAGAGCATTCGTTGTGGAGACATCCTTGTCTCCGATACCAAGGCTCGGTGCTGCCACGAAGGTGAAGATTGCGGAGCTTCCGGAGTCGGAAGCATTCCAGGTGTGATACCACGCTGTGAGAGTGGAACTATCGGGTGCTCGAAGGCCTTCGAGCTTGAACCAAGGGTTTGGTGCTGCTGTAAATTCACTTGCCCACCCTGGCTGATGAGTGATGATCTCGTTGTCTACAAACAGATAGACCACCACCAAGTCCCCCACAGCAGGACTACCACCGAAAGCCACGGCGATAGAATTTGTAGCGGGTGAAGAACTGGATGCGGAGAACTTGATGGTGGACATAGCAGCCTTACGTAGTGTGGATGCTCGAAGTTGTACGAACCTGGTACAGAGCGGCCTGACGGTAGATGCTCCAACCAGCAACACCGTACCAGCCGATTGGGCGGGCACGCATCAGCTTGTCAACGACAGGGCCGATAACAACGTGGAACTCTTCAGAACAGGCCTCAGCAAGCGCCTGCTGCCCTGCAAAGAGGGTGGTGAAGACACGAGTAGAGCTGGATCCGGTAGTGTCGTTGAAGGCGCGTGGAGTCTCGACGAAGTAAGCACCTTCGTAGCTTCCGATTTCACCAGCCCAAACAGAGCCCGGCGCAGAGTACACGTGCGGCGCACGCCAACCCGCGATAGTCCCAGACTCAGAGCGGAGGTCATAGGAAACCTCGGGGTGAATTGCAGCCCAGTAAAGGCTTCCCTTGCGAGGAAGGGCCTTGCCCGTACGAAGCTTAGTTACAGCAGCACGAACGTCACGAGACTGGATAACGTCAGTAGCAGTGATAGAGCCGTTAGCACCACCAGAGAGGACCATAGATCCACCCTGTTCACGGATGATGTTGGTCCCACCAACGAGAACATTAAGAACCACAGCATCAATAGAGTCCACCATGTTGAATGCAACAATGTTGGCAATAGCCGGGTCAATGTCAGAGAAGCTGAATAGGTTCAGCAAACGAGTACGCAGAACAGCGTTGCCGTACTCAGCCAGAGTCACAGTCACAGTGGACGGATTACCAATCGCCACGGCGTCTGGGTCAACAGTCTCGGTCAGAGTGCTGGTAGCAGTACTCAGATCGTTGTAGATGCTGAAGACAACAGACGAACCAGGCTTGTCCTGCTGAGCAGGACGCTTGTCAGCAACCTCGCGGAAGAGAGGCTGAGCACGTAGCTGGAATTCGACCAGTCGGTCATATGCAGTCTGGACAAGAGCAGCAACGGCTGAAGTGCCGGTATAGGCGTTAGCCATTACTTATATCCTGTTTCTATTGGTTTAGGTATCCCTCGAACTCACGGAGCACATCGAACAGTTCGTTCTGTGCCTTCTCAGGGTTCATAGGGTCATATTCGATCTTATCCATGCGGGACTTCAGATCCATGGACAGACCAGCCTCATAGGCTGCTATGTCGTTGATGGCCTGATATCCGCGACGTTCAGAATCAGTGAGGGTGCTGTCGTCAGGAGTATTCCCGCTGACAATCTGTCGAGTACCAAGGATGTCCTTGTTCTCGTCCACCCAAGCATCAATGGATGTTGTATCCAGTGGTGCGTCCTTCGGATAGAACTTTGCTACCCGAGGATCAAGACCTCGGTCGGCTAGAGCCTGGCGTACGTCGGAATCGCGGTCACGAAGCTGAAACTTTTCACGCTCATCCTGAAGTTCCTTGATGAGCTTAGCCTGCTCCTTGAACTTCTTACGAAGTTCCTTGATACCGTCGCCACTCTGGCTGTCGTCCCATTCGGTCATTTTCGTGCTACTCCCTTTTGTAGGCCGCATCAGACCGGGGTTGTCTGATGGATACCGGATATGTCCAGACTGTGTTACACACTGCCGATGCTGGCTTGTCGGCGCGGTGTGGACCAACAGGGAATCGAACCCTGACCTCTCGGGTGCAAGCCGAGTGTGCTTCCGTTAGCACCAAAGGCCCAGAAGCTACTAGTTACCTACTAGTAGCTACTAATTTAGTACTTAGAATCCAGGAACAGCGCTAGTCTGCTGCTGGAAAGACTGCTTGTTAACACCAGACTCGCCCGAGAAGGCCGCCTGTTCCTGCTGTCCCAAACGTTCACGAGCTAGTTGAGCAGGCCCACTGCTACCAAGGAACTCTTCCTGAAGAGTGTTCTGATTAACTGGAACCTGGCTCTTATAGATAGAGCTGAGCTGGTTAGCCGTAGGCAGGATTTCTGCGATGCGCTGATAGGCGCTCTGCGCCTGCTGATAAGACACACCATGCTGTGCATAGCGTAGAGCATCCGCAGCAGATACAGTAAGATTATTCTGAATAGCAGCACCACCAATCTGAGCCTGATTCAGCTTGAGCTGAAGCTGCGGTGTTGGTGTCTGGTCATTCAAGAAATACGAAGCGATATCGCCAGTGTGGATACCCAAGCTGTTCAGATATTGTGTGACGCTGGGCGGAGCCTGCGTGCTGGCCTGTACAGCCATATTCACTCGTGACTGTAGCTCGTTGGGAGAGACATCTTTGCCGATCCACTCCGCAAACTGATTTTGAGTATCGAAATGAGGGTCGATACCGTTCTGTCGAAGAAGCTGCTTATAAGAAGCCTCAGTGGACAAATACTCAGCAGGTGTTAGAACCTGTAGGCCCTGCAACTTGCGCTGTTCGTTTCCTGCAAAGCGCGCTTTGTATTCCGGAGTTTGCTGGAGAAGGATGGTAATTGTGTCCGCACCAAAACCGTTCTGTAGATAGCGTAGAATAGTGGGTGCCAAAGACCCAAGATCATACGTGTCGAATAGGGTTTTGAGTGCTGCATACGCATCGCGCTCCTCACCAGGAAGGCCTTCTAGTTCCTGTTCCAGTGAGGGAGGACTGCCAGGCCCAAGAGGGACAGGATTGGTACCCACTGGCCCTGTGTGGTAGGGCGGTGCGGTTATTCCGCCCGGGGGTGTGGCGATAGGAATATTAGGCGCTGGACGTGGAAGCGGTGTCGGTCCTGGATTCTCTCGGGCCATCAGTACTCAAATCCAAAGTCTACTAGAATCTTATGGGCGTTAGACATGAACTGGTCCTGAGCGTTGTTAGTAGACAACCACCTAGGATCCTGCCTCACAGACTTCTCAAAATCATACATTGGCATGGCTGTAGGCTGCCCATCCTGCGTGTACTGAAGAGCACTCTTGATTAGTGGAGACTGGATGTTCATCTGTCCAGGACCCTGCTCCAGCAACTGCTGTGCACGGCTGATGAAAGGAGAGGCAATATCAGAAACGTTCATACCGCTATTGATTTGGTTGGCGTATGCCGGATACAGCGAAGCTGCTTGAGTGCGAAGCTGCCCGGTAACACCGTTGACAGACTGCTTACCCGCGATAATCTGCTGAATCTGAGCATCAAGCTGGTCTTCCGGCATGAAAACACCAAGCTCCCGCATGCTCTGCCGGATCTGGTCTTCATAAGAACCTGCGGTCCCACCGAAGTGGTTGCCGGAAACTGGCTTTACAAACTGGGACAGCTTCTCGTTGAGAACTGCCTGATTCTGCTCGTAGCCGCCCTGGATGGCCTCCACAGCAAACTGCTGAGCCTGTTGTGGTGTAATATTGGCGCCCAACTGGGTCGCCAAAGACTTCATAGTGGCTTCGAGATTATCGATATTCTGACCCCAAGTAGCGGGGTCTGTCTTCATCAGTGCAAAAGCCTGGCGGGCTGTGTCGCTGTGCGTTGACCACCAGCGGCTATTCTGTATCGCTGCAATGAACTTATCTGTAGACCATGTACCGTCTACGGCCTGACTGTATATGTTGTTAAGCTCTGGCACGCTGGAAACCAGCGCGGCCACAAGAGGATATTCAGACTTAAGCATAGCCAGCGACATGACCGGGTTGTTGTCTGCCACATAGTTGAATACGTTGCTGTTTCCCAAACTAACGCCAGAATTATCTGTGGTGCGGGTCTTCAGATTGGGCAACCCTGCGCTGTTAAGAATAGTGTTGGCATAGTTCATGCCTGCCTGTGGGTTTCCCGGACCGCCGTTGTAGGCAGCCAGAGCCATCTGGATATTCCCACCTTCTAGATCTAGAAGGTGCTTCATGTACTTTACGTACGCCTCAAGCTGATACTGGTAGTTAGTGGGGTCGTTACCCCCACCATATTCCTTCCACGTATCTGGTGTAAACTGTACAATTCCACGCTCGCCGAACTGACCCACAGAGTCATTATTGAAACCAGATTCCTGGCTGATCTGCGCAGCCACAATCGCGCTGGGGATTCCAAGCTGGTTAGCGGCTTCATCAACCCAAGGGACGAACTGCTGTGGAACGTATACCATCAGCCCACCTTAAAACTAGTATCCGGCGCAAGAGAAGTGGCTGTAGGTTCAACAGGGAGGTTCTGGAACTGCTGGCCCTGAAGAGTCGGGAAGTTGGTTGAACCACTCAGCGACCCAAAATTGGCTCGTGTGTTGTCCGTGATTTCGGCAGGCCTGCTCTGGGGGGCACTCCCAACACTTTGCGCAGTAAGACCCATATCGGACAAAACCTGGCTTGCCGTAGTGCTCATGGATTCCCGAGCATTCTTCGTGCTCAACCACTTCGGATCGCTCCTCAACTGCTTTTCAAAATCATACAGCGGAAGCTGTGAAGGCATAACATTTTTCTCATCCGCACCAGTAGTATGCTGTAGCGCCGCACGGAGAGTTGGGTCAAACAGATCAAGCTTGTTAGGGTCTTGCTCCCACAGCTTTGCCTGTGTAGCAAGATATGGTGCTGCGATCTGGCCGACCGTGACACCTTCCTTGATCTGGTCTGCATACGCAGGGAAGGTGTTTTCTGCGATAGTCTGAATGTCAGCACGTCGCGCCTGTAGTGAATCAGCTCCAGCAACAATACCAGTCACAGCGTTTTTTACGTAATCGTCTGTAAGCGGAACACCCATTTCGCGAGCGTACTCGCGTACACCAAGCTCGACCTGTCCAGCGTATCCGGTGAAGTGTCCCTGTTGAGACAGTTCAAGATACTTTGACATGTAGGTGTTGATTTGCGCACCATTGAGATTCATAACCAGCGACATAGACGCCAGAGTTTGCATGCCATTGGCAGACAAATGAACACCTAGTTTGCTAGCCAAATCCGTAAGCTCGACAACCTTGTTGTTGATATCCTGCTGATACTGTGCTGGGTTAGTCTGCTTCTCCACAAGCATCTTACGGGCACTATCGGAGTTTTTCAACCACCACTGTGTTTCCTGTAGTGCAGCCTGAAACTTATCAGTGCTCCAGGTGCCAGCAACCGCCTGGCTATAAAGATCCGCCAACTCTGGATCAGACTCCATAAAAGAAGCCGCCAGACCGTAGTTCTCATTAAGCGTAGCCGAGTTGGGTGACACCATACCTAGAGGACTGAACAAGTCCAGCATTGGGCGGGCGCTCGGAATGAGCGCATTTATATCCGCACCATGGATTGTGGTGTTCCCAGCCTTACCAGTGTGTGTAAGACCACCATCCCAAGTGGTTTCATTAATAACACCGGGCGCCCGACCAACACCGGTAATTCGTGATTCAGAGCTAACGTTGACAACGTGGATAGGAACACTGGGGTTGTCCGCCACAAGAACGTTACCGTTCCCTGCGTACATACCCACATGGTCGCTCTGGCCATTATTGTCGCTGTCGAAGAAAACCAGATCGCCGATCTGTGCCTGATCTGTTGGGATGCTTCGCAGTGCGGCGATCTGAGCATTAGAGGTTCGCGGGATACTAATCCCGAAATGTTGCATACCATACCACATCAACCCGGAACAGTCAAAGCCACCAGGTGCCTGGCCGCCCCATACGTAGGGCTGTCCAACAAACTGCATAAGGTACTGAACAATCTGTGAACCAGTTACGCCAGGCATAGACTTGATTTCCTTAGGCTGTTCATGATGAGTTGGTTTTGGTGTCGGCTTCGAAGAAGCCACAGCCGCTGCTGGAACCTTAGTAGGCTTGGGCACTTCAGGTATCTTACTAGGCGCCACAGAAACCGTAGTTGTTGGATTACGGGACGGTAGTGGTAGGCCCAGATGCCTGCATACCTGCGGCTGGTCCGGACAAAGCCTTGATGAAGGCGTTGAAGTAAGTTGTAGCTGCCTGATAGGCGCCCTCTTCGGGGCTGGCGATAGCCTGCTGTCCGGCAAGGAACTGCACGCCACGAGTGCCAATGCCGCGCTGAGAGACCACATTGGTTTGAGTGGATGTACCACTTGTAGATCCAGACGAGTCCACCGGCTGACCTGTAGAAGGATCGATATTGCCCACATTCGGACCACTAGTTTTGGTCTCGAACTTGCCGGTGTTTTCCTGGTCCTGATAACCGTATACGGTGTTCAGGAACGCCTGATACTCCTGAGACGTTGGGTTTCGGCCCATCAGACGGTAGTAAGAGTCTGCAAGCGTACCCATCGCAGTAGCGGGGTCAATATACGACTTATAAATAGTCTGCGACTGAGAATTAGTCTCAGTGCTGTTATTGAGATTTCCTGTGCCATGGGCGCCAACATCAGCAGGTGAGAGGTTTGCGCTAAGGTTGTTCCAACCGCTCTGAGCGGCACGTGACAGCAGCTCTTCAGGAGTTACCAGCCCGATACTCCCGACACCCTTGGACTGTAGGGCAGCTTCCTGAACAAGTAAACCCCAAGCCATAGTGACTTCCTCGATAGAGGGAGCCTTCTTAGAGGTGATCAAACCAGCCTGATACATCTGTTCGATGATCTGCTGGCGAGTACCAGCGTTCTTATACCAATCCTGGATAGAATTGATCTTACTTAGAACGGTGTCTGGTGGGTTTACCAGCGGGGTGCCGGAAGTCTTATTCTTACTTCCAGGAACCTGTAGTTCTGTAAAACCAGTTGGCTGGTGGCTGACTAGCGGAGGTCCAGCATGCTGCTTGCCTGACAAAGCGTCAAGAAAACTGCTACCAGTTCCACCCTCTAGGACAGTATCCCCCTGAAGCTGTGTGTTCAGGGGGATCTGAATCAGCTTTCCACCAACAACCACAGTAATGTATTGAACACCTGTGTTGGGATCAGTTTGAATAACGTTTGGTGCTTGTGGATTTGGGTTGGCTGGAGCATTAATGTTTCCGGGATCCGCCGGGGCAACATCGCCAGGGTTGTAAGGTGCTGTGTTTGCAGTTCCGCCCGACATCAGACCGGCTCCTTCCAATCATCCTTAGCAAGATACCGATCGTAAAGCTGTGCAAACTTAGTGTCATCCTGCATAAGCTGAGCAACGTCCTTGTCATATCGCTGCGCGATATCCGTGTTAACAGCCGACGCCATAGTCTTGACAGACCGCTTCTGGAGTTCAGCATAATACTGATCACGAAGCTGCGAGTACGCCTGTAGTGAGCGAATATCACTACGAAGCGGGTTAGACAGCAGGGCAGGGTCCTGAGCAATCTTCAACAGTGCGCTGATGCGGTTCTGGTACGCGTTCTGATTGAACGAACCATACTCGGCATAGAAATCCGGGTTATAGTTCGAGTTGTTGGGGTCTCCGAAAGATCCAACAAACTGGCTTAGCTGCGCCTTCAAGTCACGAACACGCACATCATTTAGCGAAGAAGCACCACGAGCCTGCACCTGTGCATTGATCGCCGCGCGGGCCTTGCCATACTCAGCCCAGCCTGTGTTAATCTGAACCTGTTTGGCTGCCTCTTCTGGAGTCAGCCGCTGACGAAGCCCATTGGCAACTTGCCACTGATAAGCCATATCATCGAAATTGCCGTTGCCTTCAGGACCAACCACAACGGCTCCCAGCTCTGGGAAGTCCCTCAGCAGACTAGAGTACTTCTTGGCCGCCACAGAGGCGCCCACGGTCGATGTGATGCCTGTTGGGTTGGTAGACAAAGACTGCGTGAAAAACATCCCGGCAGGCCCATACTTATCGTAGAAGTTCTGACGAACATTCTTAGGATCAGCAGCCTGCATTCTACGGTATTCGTCCACAAGGAACTCGTGTGCTGGTGCTGGCTTGAAACCAAGAGGAGACAAGAGGTTGACAAACATGTCCATGACCGTAAGATACTTGGCTTGTGTTTCTACGTCACTCCAATTAGGCGGTGCAGAGCGCTGCCCGTTCAGATAGTCGTAGTACTGTTCCTGATAGATAGACCAAACATTCGTGGCGTACTTAGGCGCATCATTTGGATCACCCAACAAAAGGTGAGACAGCGAAGCCATGTCACGGGCACCCGACGGCATGAATGTTTG
>Ga0207702_10000460_pt1 | contig 46054 bp, 30 predicted proteins | sample KBSCornC62_FD_184302 | JGI IMG/M metagenome (GOLD analysis project Ga0207702, IMG submission 184302) | Corn rhizosphere microbial communities from Kellogg Biological Station, Michigan, USA - KBS Corn C6-2 (SPAdes) (version 2) | ecosystem: Host-associated > Plants > Roots > Rhizosphere > Soil ... | reverse complement strand
CGCGAGGAGGTTTATGCGCCCGAACTCGTGGGCGTGACCCAGGGCGACCATTCGCAGGCGCGGTTCGGCCCGGGGTTGGTCGCCGCGATCGAGGATCAGCTGGCGCGGCATCAGCCGCGCGTCGCCTCGGTGATCGGCGGCAATGCGCACAATATGTTGGCGCTGATGCGGCATCCAAGGCCCTTCGATTTCCTGCTGTCGGGCGAGGAGGGGCCTCCGCCTGACGCAGGCGCGGAGATCATCCCCGAGGCGTTGGTGCGCGCCGCGCTGGTAGAGCGGTTGCAGCCCGACTTCGCGCGGCTGCGGCTGCTCCGCGACGTGGCAGGCCCTTTCATCCATGTCGAAAGCCCGCCGCCGGTCCGCGATGAGGGGTTCATCCTCGAACGTGCCGAAGGCTGGTTCCGCGATCGGGCAACGGGCGAGATGGCGGTCGCGGGCGTCGGCGTGCGCTGGCGCATGTGGCGGCTACTGTCGCGCTTGATGCGCGAGGCGGTCGAGGGGCTGGGCGGCCGTTTCATGCCGGTGCCGGAGTCGGTGCGGGACCAGGACGGCTTCCTCAGGCTCGATCATGCAGCGGACCCGACCCACGGCAATGCGGCCTTTGGCGCAGCCGTGATTGCCGCGCTCGACCTTGATCGATTCAAGCTGAATCAGCTTGAATCGTGAATCAAGGTCTCAACCATTTGAATAGAGCCTGATTCACGCCTTTGGTGGAAGTGCGCAGCGCTTCCACCAAAAACGATCAGGCTCCAGCCGGCCCTGAACTGGACCTGCCCGGCGCGCGCGGCTACCGCTCGCGCGATGGGCGAGGGACCTGACGGGATGGTGCGGCAGAAGCGCCCTTCGGTGGAGCGCACGGCATGACGCGCGTCGGCATCCTCGTGCTCGGCATGCATCGATCCGGCACCTCGGCCTTGACCTGGCTGCTCGGGCGGCTGGGTGCCGCGCTTCCCAGCGACGCGATCGATGCGAGCGGCGATAATGCGCGCGGCTATTGGGAATCCGCCGGGCTGGTGAAGGCCGACGACCAGGTGCTGCGCGTCGGCCGGTCGAGCTGGTTCGATCCGCGTCCACTCGATCTGTCGCGGTTGGATACGGGTGCAATCGCGTCGCGTAAGAACCGCATCCGCGAAGCGATCGAGCGCGGTTGGGGGCAGGCGCCGACCCTTGCGATCAAGGATCCGCGCCAGTGCCGATTCGTGCCGCTGGTTGCCGGGATACTGACCGGGATGGGGATCGAGCCGCGCGCGGTGCTGATGCTGCGTAATCCGGCGGAGATTGCGCGTTCGCTCGCCAGCCGCGACGGTACCACGCCCGCTTATGCGCATCTCCTGTGGCTGCGGCACATGATCGATGCCGAGCGCGCGACGCGCGGGATGATGCGGGCCGTGGTCGATTATGACGGCATGCTCGCCGATTGGCGCGACGCGCTCGCGCGGATGGCACCGCTCGCGGACCGTGAGGGTTGGCAGCCCGAGGCGAGCGAGGCGGAGCAGATCCAGGCCTTTCTCGATCCGGCGCTGCGCCACCATCGCGCGACTATGCCCGCAGAGCTCGAGCAGCCGCTCGCGGGCATCGTCGCGGCGGTGGACCAGGGTCTGCGCGGGCTGCTCGCGCGCGATGACGAGGATGCGCGCGCAGCGCTCGACCGGGCTTATGCCCTGCTCGATAGCGTGGCGTGGCTGGAGGGCGATATCGTCCATGACGAGCTTCGCCATCGCCGCGCCGCCCCGGACATCCAGGCCAAGGATCAGGCGGAAGAGGCGCCGCTCGCAGCGCCCGAAACGCCTGCACCGTCGCCCCCGGCGCTCGCACCCGACCCCAGCGGCGATGCCGGGCTGATCCGTGCGAGCGGGCTTTTCGATGTCGACTGGTATCTCGCCACCTACCCCGACGTGGCGGCGAGCGGGCTGGACCCGATCGACCATTATCTGCGGATCGGTGCCGCGCTCGGCTACAATCCCAACCCCCTGTTCGACACCAACTATTATGCCCGGCAGATGGCGGCGCAGAGGCGAGGCGGCGACACGACCTGATGCGCGCGGCGATCCATCTCCATCTTTATTATCCCGACGTCGCGCTGGACCTGATCGAGCGCGTGGCGCGGCTGGGGCGCGCCGACATCGACGTGCTCGCGACTTTCATCGGCACGCTCGACCACGACGTCGATCGCGCGCTCGATCGGATCCCGGGCCGGGTGGTGCGGGTCGAGACGCCCAATCGCGGCTGGGATATCGGGCCGCTCTTTCACCTCCTGCCGCTGATCCGGGAAGAAGGCTATGAGGCGGTCTGCCACCTCCACACCAAGAAGGGGGATTCCGGCTTCGCTTCGGCCTGGCGCGAAATGGCCTATGACGGGCTGATCGCCGGCAACGATCTCGTCACGCGCATCCTCGCTAGCTTCGCCGAGCGGACCGATCTCAAGATCGTCGGCCCCGCCAAGCTCTACAAATCCTCCGCCGCGCATCAATTCCGCAATGCCGAGATCGTGTCGGCGTTGGCGACGCAGGTGCTCGCGCCCATGTATCCGCTGGCGGACTGGGGCTTCTTTGCCGGCACCTTCTTCTGGGCACGGCCGGACCTGCTCGAACGCGTCGCCCGCGTCGCCGATTTCGGGGGCGAGAATGGCGAACGCGACGGCACGCTCGCGCACGCCATCGAGCGGCTGTTCGGGCTGGCGCCGGTGGCGGATACGGGTGCGATCGGGCTGGTCGATGAAGGCGGCGGGATCGACATCATGCGCGCGCCAGGCGAGCCCAGCCACGAACCAATCATCAACACGCTCGCTTTGCACCGGTCGAGCGGCGCGCACGCCATCCCGCCCGATCCGGAGCTTGCGGCCCTGATCGCGGCGCACAATCCGCTCGCCCATTATATCCGGCATGGGCGCGACGAGGGCGCGCTCGATCCCAATCCCTATTTCGCCACGCGCTGGTACAATCGCGTGCAGGGCGACATGTATGCGGCGGGGATGCACCCGCTGCACCATTATATCCTGCACGGGGCGGAGGAAGGGCGCTCGACCGGGCCGCTGTTCGATGCCGACCATTATCGGCGCACCTATGGCGTGGCGGGCAATCCGCTGCGCCATTTCCTGGAGGCCGGGCTGGCGCAGGGCCTATTGCCGGTGCCCGCGCAGCAGGGCGGCGCGCGCGATCCGAACGAGAAACCCTGCCGCTTCTACAAAAAGTTCGACCTCGCGGCGGAGGCGGAGTTCCTCCACCGTATTGCCGCCCTCTCACCCGATCGAGCGAAGCGCGCGGCGGCGACCAAGGTCTCGGTGATCATGCCCGCCTTCAATCGCGAGGCTGTCATCAGCGCCGCGATCCGGTCCGTGCTTGCGCAGACGCACGAAAATTTCGAGCTGATCGTGGTCGACGATGGATCGACCGACATGACGCGCGAGGTGGTGCGGTCCTTCGAGGATCCGCGCATCATGCTGGTCGAAGGCGCGCATGCCGGGGTGTCGGCGGCGCGCAACCTGGGCCTGAGCCATGCCAGCGGCGAGATCGTCGCTTATCTCGACAGCGACAATCGCTGGAACGGCTGGTTCCTAGAGGTGATGGTCCGCTTCATGACCGCGGACGGTCTCGACGTCGCCTATAGCGCCATCAGCCTGCGCGACGATGTCGGCCAATTGGTCGGCTATATCGGCGACGATTTCGACTGGGAGGCGTGCCTCCAGCAAAATTATATCGACCTGAACGCCTTCTGCCACGCCCGCGCGCTGCTCGACACGTGCGGCGCCTTCGATCCCAGGCTGCGGCGGATGGTCGACTGGGACCTGATCCTGCGGCTGACCAAGGGGCGCCAGGTCGGCTTCGCGCCGTTCCTGGGCTGCGATTATTCGGACGCCAAGTTCACCAGCGGGCGGGTCACGACCGCCGAACCCGCCGCCTTCCAGCGCCTGGTCTGGACCAAGAACCGATATGGGCTGGCGATCGGCTCGCAGGAGTTCATGGCGCAGCTCAGCCTCCGCTTCTCGATCAAGATTGCTGCGCCGGAGGAGGAGAAGGCCGCCTGGGGCGACTGGCATTTCGCCGAATCCCTGGCCGAGGCGATCCGTGCGCTGGGGCATGAGGCTCACGTCGACCTCCGCGGCCACTGGCATGATCGATCGCTCGCGCAGGAAGATGTGGTGATCGTGCTGCGCGGGCTGATCCCTTACGAACCGCGCGTCGGCCAGCTCGCTTTCCTGTGGAACATCAGCCATCCCGACCAGGTCGGCTATGACGAATATGACCGCTACAGCCGCGTCTATGTCGCGTCGGAGAGCTATGCGGCTCTGCTGCGCCACCTGATCTCCAAGCCAGTGAGCGTGCTGCTGCAGGCGACCGATCCTGCGCGCTTCCATCCGCTCGACGCGCCGCCCCCGGCGCCCGATCTGGTCTTCTGCGGCAATTCGCGGGGGGTGGAGCGCGACATCGTGCGCTGGGCGATCGAGGCGGACCGGCCGCCCGCAATCTATGGTGCGGGCTGGGACGGGCTAGTGCCGCCCGATCTGGTCAAGACGGCCAACATCGACAATCGCGAGCTCGGCGCGCTTTATGCCGGCGCGGGCACGGTGCTGAACGATCATTGGCCGTCGATGGCGGCGTTCGGATTGCTCTCGAACCGGTTGTTCGATGTGGTCGCGGCGGGCGGCAAGGCCATCTCCGATCGTGTCCCGTCGATCGCGCGCACCTTCGGCACCGCGGTGCGCGAGGTCTCCGGACCTGCCGAGCTGCGCGAGGCGGCCGACCGGCTGAAGGATGTACCGCGGCTGCCGGGTGCGGCCGAGGCGGTGATCGCGGATCACAGTTTCGACACACGCGCGCGTACCTTGGTCGGCGATGCGTTGGCGGCGCTGGGGCTCGACCCGGGCTTCGACGTGCCGGCCGAGGCGGCGCGGCCGCTGCCGACGGCGATACGACCGGCCAGCCTGCTTCGCGTCCATCTGCTGGTGCCGTTCGGCCCGTTCGGTCCGCAAAGCTCGGCGACGATCCGTCTGATCGCGCCGCTGACCGACGAGAGCATCGCCGGGCGTTGCCACGTGAGCCTCGGCCGCGCGGGAGAGCCATTGCCCGATTGCGACATCTGTATCGTCCAGCGCGCCGCTCTGCCCTCGATGGCAGTCCTGGACGCGTTGATCGGCAGGCTGGGAGAGATGGGCGTCGCTTTGGTCGTCGATCTGGACGATGCCTTCGTGGCGATGGACGACCATCCCGAGGCCGATCTCTACCGGCCACTGAACGCTGTGATCGAGCGGGCGATCGCCGCCTCGGCCGAAACCTGGTTCTCGACGCCCGAACTCGCCCGTCTCTACGGCCATGTTGCGCATCGCCACGTGGTGATGCCAAACATGCTCGACCCGCGCATCTGGCGCGATTGGCGCAATCCGCGGCCGGCGCCGTTCCAGCGCAGTGCGGTGCGGATGCTCTATATGGGCACGAATACGCATGGGGCCGACTTTGCGCTGATCCGCCCCGCGCTCGAACGGCTGGCGGAGGAACGGCCCGGCCAGTTCGAGCTGACGCTGGTCGGCGTCTCGCCCGATATCGAGAATGCGACCTGGCTCTACCGCCAGTCGCCCCCCGCCGAGCATATCCCTTATGCCCGCTTCGCGCGCTGGCTGCGCGCGCAGGGCCCTTATGACGTCGGGCTGGCGCCACTCGCCGACACGCGGTTCAACAGCGCCAAATCGGACATCAAGCTGCTGGACTATCTCGCCCTCGGTATCCTGCCGGTTGTGCAGGATAGCGCGGCCTATCGCCTTGATCCGCGCAGCGCCGACGTGGCGCTGCATGCGACCGACTGGTTCGAGACGTTACGGTCGGTGGTCGATGATCGGGATGCTGCACGCGACCGGGCGGTGCGCGGCCAGCACTGGTTGTGGGAAAATCGCGCTGTGGCGGCTATTGCTCCAACGATGATCGGGCGGCTGGAAGATCTGCTGTGAGGCGGTGGTTGATGTTGGCGCCGCTCGGGCTGCTTGCGGCCGCCGGTCCTTCGCCCACCCCTGCGTTCCGCCTTGCCTGGCCGGTCGGCTGCACGCTCGGTCAGACCTGCGCGATCCAGAATTATCCCGACGACGATCCCGGCCCAGGCGTGCGCGATTATGCCTGTCATGGCCGCACCTATGACAAGCATGACGGCACCGACATCCGGCTCACCAGCATAAAGTTGGAGCAGAGGGGAGTGGACGTGCTGGCCGCCGCGCCAGGCACGGTGCTGCGCGTGCGGGATGGCGTGGAGGACGGATTGGTCAGCGATCAGCCACCAGGTGCGGTGGCGGGGCGCGAATGCGGCAATGGCCTCGTCATCGACCATGGCAATGGCTGGGAGACGCAATATTGCCATATGCGCCGGGGCAGCCTGGTCGTGCGCGCGGGCGAGCATGTCGCGGCGGGCGCGGTACTGGGCAAGGTCGGGCTGTCGGGCAACACTGAATTCCCGCATCTGCACCTGACCGTGCGCAAGGATGGCAAGACGGTCGACCCCTTCGCCTTCGGTGCGGCCGCCGGCGCGTGCCGGGCCGGGTCGAGCCTGTGGCAGCACACGCCGCTTTATCGCGAAGGCGAGGTCCTGGTGGCTGGCTTCGCGACCGGTGCACTGCAGATGCGCGACGTGGAAGACAAGGGCGCCGACCAGCAGCCGCAGCCGACGCGTCAGACGCCGGTCGTCGCCTTCGTGCAGGCGATCGGTCTGGTGCAAGGCGACGTACAACATCTCACCTTGGTCGGCCCTGACGGGGCCGCGCTCGCCGACAACAAGGCGCCGCCGCTCGACCATGACAAGGCCCAGATATTGTTGTTCGCGGGCCGCGGTCGCGTGCCGCCCGGCGGTTGGCCAGCAGGCGAATATCGTGCCGTCCACAGCGTGATCCGCAATGGAAAGACCGTCTTGACCCATATGGCGAAGATCGCGCTCTGATGGCCAATATCCTGATCGTCCACCAGAATTTCCCGGCTCAGTTTCCGCACATCACCGATGCCCTGTTGAAGCGTGGCGACAACGTTGCGGCCATCGGCGGCAAGACCGCGAAGGCACGGCCGGGCGTGGATTTCCGGCGCTGGTCGACCAACCGCGGGTCGACCCAGGGCATATTCGAACCGGCCACCCGTGCCGAGGCCGACATGATCCGCGGCGGCGCCGCCGCCAACGCCGCGGTCCAGCTCAAGCGTGACGGTTTCATGCCGGATGTGATCATCGGCCATCCCGGCTGGGGCGAGACCTTGTTCCTGAAAGAGATTTGGCCGGATGCGCGGGTAATCCTGTTCGGCGAATTGCTCTATCGCAGCCATGGCAGCGATCTCAATTTCGATCCTGAATTCGAGGCCGGGCGCGAGGATCTGGCGCGCAATATGCGTTCGCATGCGAAGAACGCCTCGCAATTGCTGGCTTATGCCTATGCGGACCGGATCATCTGCCCGACCCGTTTCCAAGCGGGCAGTTTCCCTCCAGCGCTCCAGTCGATCATCCGGGTCGTGCACGAAGGCGTCGACATCTCGCATGCCGCACGCAGGCCCGATGCCCGCTTCAGATTGCTGAGCGGACGAATGCTGGACAGCACCAAGCCGGTCATCACCTTCGTCAATCGGACGATGGAGCCCCTGCGAGGCTTCCACATCTTCATGCGCGCGTTGCCCGCGGTGCTGGATGCCTGCCCCGATGCGGAGGCGCTGCTGATCGGCGGCTCGGGGCTGAGCGGCTATGGCAGTGCCAGCCCCAACGGCAAGGATTGGACGAGCTGGATGCTGGATGAACTCGGCGAGCGGCTCGATCGCTCGCGTGTCCATTTCGTCGGCAAGGTGCCCCATACGCAGCTGATCGACGCCTTCTCGATCAGCCGAGCGCACGTTTATTACACCTATCCCTTCGTCCTCTCCTGGTCGCTGGTCGAGGCGATGGCGGCGGAATGCACAATCATTGCATCGGACACGCCACCGCTGCACGATGCGATCGCCGATGGTGTCGAAGGCGTGCTGCTTCCCTTCTTCGATGTGCCCGCGCTCGGCGCAAAGCTGATCGAGGCCATCCGCGAGCCGGAGAAGTTTGCGGGCCTAGGGCAGGCGGCGCGACATCGCGCACTGCGGGACTTTGACCAGGCAAGCGGGACCGCGGCCTGGCTGGCGATGATCGACGAGGTTCTGCAGGCCTGAAAAGGCCTTGTGGTGGATGGCGCGGCAAAGGCCGCGCTCCATCGCCTGACAAGCTCGGGATGACGGTTCGGGTGCTGCCGTCAGTCTCAAGCTACCGGCGGGGCCGGTCAGCGCTACGCCTTCGCTTGCGCTCATCTTGTCGAATGGGGCTGGCTTGGGCGCAGAGCGGATGGCCCGGCGGACCGCCAGACCCTTATGGCTGCCAGATGTCCATGATCACGATGTCGCCATGACTGAGGGTCGGCACCAGGAACTGTTCAACATAGGCGAGAAAGGACCGGCCGTTGATCGGGCCATCGAGGACGCAAGGCGCATCGATCCGGTCATGGCGAAGTGCGGCCAGGAAAGCGAGCGTTTGCCACCTTCCAAAGGGCACCTTTGCTCTGAGCCTCTGGCCGCGGCGCGATCGGCCATGAGTGCGGGTCAAGTTGGTCTTCGCCCAGGTCTCGTCGATGAACACTAGCCGCCTCGGATCAAGCCGCCCCTGATACTTACGCCACTGAGCTCGTCGCCTGGCGATCGCCGGCCGATCCTGCTCGCTGGCGAACACGGTTTTTTTTGAAGCCGAAGCCTTCGCGCTCCAGATAATTCCACAAGGCACCGTAGCTCACTTCGACACCGCGATCGCGCAGCTCCGCCAGTAGGGCTCGGAGCGTTAAATCTGGATCCGCTTCCAGCCGCGCTACCAGCCACTCATGCTCTAGCGTGGCAGGGGCACCCGGCACTGCATTGGGCCGCGCCATTCGCCTTCAGCCTGGCGTTGTCGCAAAAAGAAAGGGCCGGCTCCTTTCGGAACCGGCCCGTCCTCTTTGATGCTTGGAACGATCAGATGAAGTCGGTCTTCGCGATCGTCGTCGGATCGGAAACGCTCGACAGGTGGACCACCGAGTCGATCGTGCCCGTGCTGTGTGCACTGTCCCAGAACACATAGGTGCCGACATCGGCGGTATGACCCGTGTTGGTGTCGTGCACATACAACGCCACCACGTCGGTGCCGTGACCCGCCAGAACACCCTTGGCATAGGTGTAGGCGTCGTCGACGGTCGAGAAGGTCGTGCCACCCGCAGCGGTGTCAACCGCAGTCACCGAGAAGCCAAGCGACAGCTTGTCGGTCCCGTGGGTGAAGTCCGACACAACGTCGGTCACGCCGTGGCTGGTTGCGGTGTAAGCGCTGGTGACATTGGCGATGTCGGCATCGCCCGACGCGAAATAGAACGTGTCGGCACCGCCGTTGCCCTGCACCGTATCATAGCCCACGCCGCCCCAGATCTTGTCGGCTTCGCCGCCGCCGGTGATCGAGTCATTGCCGAGCTCGCCGAAGAGCTGGTTGAGACCATGAGCCGCCGAGATGATGTCGTTGCCGGCGCCACCGTGGATGATGTTGACCTCGGTCGTCGACGTGCCGGTGTCCTGCAGGGTGTCGTTGCCCTTGTTGCCCTGGAGATAGTCGTTACCGGCGCCGCCCTCGATGCTGTCGTCGCCATTGCCACCATAGAGGCGGTCATTGCCGTTGCCACCGTCGATCGTGTCATTACCGGCATTGCCGTTGACATAATCGTGGCCGTCGCCCGCAACGATCACGTCATTGCCGTCGGCCGCACCGCCCGCACCGACCGCGACGTTGCCGTAGATGTGATCGTTGCCGTTGCCGCCCGTGATCACGTCAGCGCCATTGCCGCCGAGCAGCCAATCGGACTCGGTCGCGTTGAAGCTCGAATGGCCAGTGATCGTGTCATTGCCTTCGCCGCCGTTGATCGTGTCGCTGGCGCTACCGCCGACGATCGAATCGGCGCCGGCAAAGCCGAATGCCACAGCGGAATGACCGGCAGTGCCGGCGGCCAGGCTGAGGGTGCCCGCAGTGCCCGCATCGTCATAGGGAACCGAGGTGGTGCCGCCTTGGCCGAAGACGAGCAGGTCGTTGCCGAGCAGGATGTGATCCGGGCTCGCCTTGCTCGCGGCGGAGAGTTCAGCAGCGCTGAAGGTGAGCGACTTGCCACCCGAGGTCAGCGTGATCGACTCGGCCGTGATCGTGGTGCCAAGCGCATTCGAGCTGCTCGTGCCGGGGTTATCCGTCACGCCGAGGTTGGCGATATTGCCCGACAGGAAGAACAGGAAGTCCGTCGCCGTGAAATTCGACGCATCGCTCTGCGCCATGGTTTCGAAAGTATAAGTCGCCATTTAAGCCTCCAAATGAACCTTACAGTTCGGGCGTAGTACGAAGCCCCCCCCTCCCCTAAGGTGGCTGGAGGCGCCCTCCGCCCATGCCTAACCGCACCGGAATGCAGCCAGCGCAAGCGAGCGCTTCGGACACTTAGCCAAGCTTCGACACCCGTGCAACCAATAAACAACTGACATTTTCACACCAAAAACGACCGGATGCCACGGGAATCATGGCATAAGCCCAATCTGGGCGGGACGACGCGCGGTGCTGCGAGCGGTTCCGGCCCTAAGGACAGCCACTTAGCACCGACCGGCTTTTAACCACGCCTCAGCGCAAGGCTTCTTCCGAGCGCAGTCGATCGAAACGTAACATTTCGTCCGCGAACAAACGTTGCAGAAATATCACGTCTTCGCCGGTCAGTGTGGCCGGGTAGGCGATTTCCGCGGCGGGACGCGAAATTCGGGGCTCGGTTGGCCCCTCGCGGGGCGGAACGTCCAGAAACCGGCAGATGGCCCCAAGTGTTGCGCCGGGGTCGCGCTTCAGATCTTCCGACGAGAGGATCAGGATCTGCTCGCGCGGGAACAGGCTGAGCGCGCGGGCGAGCTGGCGGCCATAGAAGCCGCGCTCGACATAGGAATAGACGCGGTGGAAGCCGGGATAAGGCGTCCCTTGGGCCATGCGTGCACGGCCGTCGCGGATGCACCAGCCGAACGGCTCGCTTTCCTCGCCGCGCGCATATTCCATTTTCCAGTGCGACCAGGCGCGTTCAACGGGATCGCGGAATAGGAAGATCAGCCGCATCGCCGGGTTGTAGGCACGGATCCGCTCCAACGCGTTCGGCCAATAGAAATAGATCGGGGTCGCTTCCCCCCATAATCGATCCGGGCCGGTGAAAAGATCATGATAGCGTGCATAATCGGGCGCGCTCCAATCGACCCGTTCCTCGTCATCGAAAAAATGCGCCTCCTTGATCGGGGGCAGTTCGAGCGCGGGCAGTTCGGCGAGATAGTCGAACAGTGCAGTGGTCCCCGCCTTCTGCGCGCCGGCGACGAGGAAGCCGACGCGCTTACCGGGCTCCGCTGCACTCACTTTTCGCGGAGGGCCGTGTGCATGGAATCGATCAGCGGGCCGAGCAGATAATCCATGATCGTGCGCGACCCGCCGATGATGCTGACCGTCGCCTGCATGCCCGGCGTCATGTGAACCCCGTGGCCGATACGCTGCAATTGTGCCGGATCGACCTTCACCTGAACCGCATAATAAGGCTCGCGCGACTGGCCGGCGAGCCCGGGCTGGGTCGGATCGTCGGTCGTGGCATCGGCCGAGACGAGAGTGACCGTGCCGTCCAGCGGCGGCGTGGTGCGCGGATTGAATGCGGTCAGCGTCACCCGCGCGGGCATGCCGGTATGCACGTCGGCGATTTCGTTGGGGCGCACGCGCGCATTGAGCACGAGCGGCGTACCCGTCGGCACGACTTCGAGCAGCCGTTCGCCGGGGCCGGCGACACCGCCCTCGGTGAACTGGGTCAGGTTGAAGACATAGCCGTCAACCGGTGCGCGAACGGTGGTCTGAAACAAGGATTGCGCGGTCGCGCGTAGCTTCGGCTCAGCCTCGGCCAATTTGTCCTGCGCCTGGCGGATCCCCGTCGCAGCCTCGGTCTGCCGCTTCTCTTCGAGCTGGGCGATCTGGATCTGCACGCCGCCGATCGCCTGCTGGGCACGCGCGATGTCGGACAGGATCGATCCCTTCTGGCCCTTGAGCTGCGCTGCGCTCCGATCCAGCGCGGATACGCGCGTCTTGGGGGCATAACCCAGCCGATTGAGTTCGCGCACGCCGCTCAATTCGTCCGCGATCGAACCGGATTGCATGTCGACCGACGTCATCTGCGCACGCAGGCCCTGGATTTGCGTCCCGAGCTGCCGGGCCTGGCTTTGCAGCGCGCTGGCCTGGCTGCTGTAGAGCATCATCGTGGAGGTATGGAGCGCTCGCTCGCTGGCCAACAACGCCGCGACCTGGGGGTCGTTCTGGCGCGCGAGCAACTCCTGCGGGAATTTGATGTCGAGCGATCCCGCCTGCTGCGCTTGAAAGCGCGCTATGTCTGCCCGCGCCATATCATATTCCGCGCGCCAGACATCCACGGTTGACTGCATCTGGACCGGATCGAGCTGGATCAGCACCTGTCCCTGCCGCACGAACTGGCCTTCGCGAACATAGATATGGCGAATGATACCGCCGTCGCGATGCTTGAGGATCTTGGTATTGCCTTCGACCCGCACCTCAGCCGGTGCGACGATCGCGCTGCTGACCCGCGATACGAATGCCCAGACGAACAGCCCGAGCACCAGCACGAGCACCACCAGCGAGCCGGCGATGATGGGGCGGCGCAGCCGCAGGCGGATGATCTCGCTTTCGCCATGATCGAGATCGGCGAAGCCGGGATCGGGATCGGCCGGGATGGCGGGCTCGCCGCGAATCTGGCGGACGATGTCGGTCAGCTTGCTCACGCGCCGACCTCCTTCAGCTTGGCGGGGCCGTCGGGCTTCTTCGGTTGCTGCGCGGGCGGCGCCTGGCGCTGCGTCAGCCGGCCCAGCACCTCGTCGCGCGGGCCGTAATCGCTGATCTGGCCGTTAACGAGCACGAGGATTTTGTCCGTGATCGCGAACAGCGATGGCTTATGCGAGATCAATATGACCGTCGCTCCACGCTGCTTGGCGCGCTGCAACGCGGCCATCAACGCAGCCTCGCCATCATTATCCAGGTTGGCGTTAGGCTCGTCCAGGATGATCAGCTTGGGATCGCCGAACAAAGTGCGCGCCAGACCGACCCGCTGGCGCTGTCCTGCAGACAGGACCGCACCGCCCTCACCCAATTCCGTCTCATAGCCCTTGGGCAGGCGCAGGATGAGGTCGTGGGCATTCGCCTGCTGGGCGGCCGCCACCACCTGCTCGTCGGTCGCGTCGGGCAGGAAGCGCGCGATATTGTCGCGCACCGTGCCTGAAAACAGCTCGGTATCCTGCGGCTGGTAGGCGACGTTACGGCCGAAATCCTCCCGATCCCAGGTGTAGACGTCGGCGCCGTCCAAGCGCACCTTGCCGCTGTTCGCAGGCCAGACGCCAGCCATCAGTCGCGCCAGGGTGGACTTGCCCGCGCCGGACGGGCCGATGATGCCGACGAAGTCGCCCGATTCGATCCGGAAATTGAGGTTGAGCAGGACGAGCGCGGGTGCTCCCCCCGGCGCGAAGCTCACCGATTCGACGCTGAGCGCACCGCTCGGACTCGGCAGCTTGGTAACGGGTTCGGGCGGCTGATAGCCGAGCAGAATCCGGTCGAGTCTCTTATAGGCTTCGTGTGCCTCGACCAGAGCCTTCCATGAGCCGACCATACGTTCGATGGGCGCGAGCGCGCGGGATGCGAGGATCATGTTGGCGAACAGCGATCCCGAGCCAATGGTGCGTTCGACCACCAGCCAGGCGCCAACCGCGATGATCAGGATCTGGATCAGCATGCGGACGAAGCGGATCGCGCCGCCATAGAAATCGCCCTGCTGAGCCGCCCGCGAGCCGGCCGCGATCGACTTGTAGCGATTGCGCGCCCATTGCCGACCCAGCGTCGGCAGCATGCCGAGCGCGCGCACCACCTCGCCATTGCGGAGTGCTGCATCGGTGAAGCTGTAGCTGGCGATGGCTGCGTCGCTCGCCTCCTTGAGCGAGGCATGGGTCGCACGATCCTGCAGGAAGGCGAGAATGATCAGCGCGATGCCGCCGAGCAAGGTGACCACGCCGATCATCGGGTCGATCACGAACAGGATGATCATGAAGACCGGCATCCAGGGAAGATCGAACAGCACGTTGATTGCATGGCCGCCGATCGCGCCACGCACCATGTCGAGGTCGCGAAGCGCCTGCGCGCGCGTGCCCTGACGGCGCACCACCGCATCGAACAGGGCGGCGAAGGTGCGACTCGCCAATTGCTGGTCGAAGACGACGCCGAACCCGCTCAGCACCATCGCGCGATAATGGTCGATGATGCCTGAAATGATGAAGACGAAGGCGCAGCCGAGTGACAGCACGATCAAGGTCGAGCCCGACTGGCTGGTGATCACCCGCGAGTAAATCTGGTTCGTGTAGACAGGCAGCGCCAGGTAGAGCAGGTTGGAGATCAGGCTGAACAGACCCGCGAAGCAGACCGGCCCCAGGCCCAGTCTTATCGCCCGGGCAAGCGGGCTCGGGAGCGGCTTCTGGCCGGGGAGAGGTGCGGTTGCCATGTCAGCAAGGTCCTTGGGCGGCAGCGACGCCAAAGGGAAGCGTCATCTTAGCGCAAATGGAGGGATCAGCCCGCATCACCGGCTCCGGATGTCGTTGAGCGGACAACGCCCGGTATCGCCATTCGGCAGCTTGAGGCGGCTCTGCGTAATCGGGGTCAGCCGATGGTTCATTACTGCCTTTCCCGGGGCCGAGGCGAGCGCGCCCGGATTTTCAGGCCTCGGTACGTTGCCGCCGGTGAGGTCAGTCGAGTAGGGAAGACGCGGTGGTGCGGAGCCGATCCGGTCAAGTCCTTGCGCGATCAGTTCGAATGGTGTGAGACCGGAATAGCGATAGCGTTTGAAATTGGCTTCGGGGTCATAGACGCTGATCCCTTCCGCGATCTGCTGCGCGCTGAGGTCGCCGACAGCAGCGAGCAATGCCGCATGCGAGACATAGACGTTGTAGCGGCTCTGGACGAGTTGCAGCTGTGCCGCCTGCAATTCCTCTTCGGCGTTGAGCGTCTCGATCGTGGAGCGCAGGCCGTTCAACTCCTCGCAGCTCATGCCGGCAAAGGCCTGCTGCGCGGATTCGACCTGCCGCTCGCCGGTCGTGACTGCGACGCGTGAGGACGAAAGGTTCACCCAGGCGCTGGTCACCGCCTCCAGCGCGGTGCGCCGGGCGATGTCGATCCCGGCCTGGTCGGCGCGATTGCGCGCATCGGCCTGGCGGATCTGGGATCGGATCGCGCCGCCCGAGAAGATCGGCTGGCTGATCGTGACACCCGCGAAGGCCTGTTTGTCGGCGGTCCGCCCGGCGACGCTGAACAGGTCGTTCTGATAGATGCCCTGCGCCTGGAGTGAGACGGTCGGGCCCTGCGCGCCGCGCGCGGAGGCCGCGTTCGCACTCGATTGTGCCTCCGTGAATTCCGCTATGCGGAGGTTGGGATTGTTCTGGTCGGCAAGATCGAAGGCGGCATCGATCGTGGGGGGCAGCGTGGGAAGCTGCGGCAGCGGTTCGAGATTTCCCGGATTGTGGCCCACCACTTCTAGATATTGACTGCGCGACACCGCCAGGCTGGCCTCCAGGGACGCGAGCTGGATCTCTGCCGAGGCAAGGCGGGAATCGGACTGCGCAACGTCGGTCAAAGTGACGTCCCCGACCTGCTGTCGTTTGCTGTTCTGCTTGAGTTGGCCGCGCAGCACCGTGACATTCTCGCGCCCGATCTCGACCCGTGCCTCGTCGCGCAATACGGCTGCATAGACTTGGATCACGTTTTGGAGGACTTGCTGCTCGACCGAGCGCAGCTGTTCGCGGCCGCCCATCACGCCAGCCCTGGCCGCGGCAAGTTGACCGCGCAGGCGGCCCGACGTGAACAATGGCTCGCTGATCGTCACGCTGCTGCTCTGGGTCTCGCCGTGCGCAGGGCTGCCCAGAGCCCCGCCACGGGAGTCATAGCCATATTGGCCCCGCGTCTGCGCCGTTACGGTCGGCCCATATTGCGCGCGCGCCTGGACGTAGGATTCGTCGCGCGCCTTCTGCAGGTAACGCTGCTGCACCAATTGCGGGTTGCGATCATAGGCCGAGGCGACGGCGTCCGCGAGCGTTTCCGCCTGCAGGGCCGATGCGCACAGGATCATCGCCATGCACGCCAGCGGCTCAAGCAGGCGGTTCGGCAGGGAAATTCGGTTGGCTATTGAAATCACTCTGAATTTCCGTGGCCTGGCCTTTCCCCATAGGGGGCTCGACGGGCGGCGCTTCTTAGACGGGCGCGGATCAGAGTCAATTGCGACCGCGACGAGATGACGTCACCGCTCGGAGCGGAGCATCAAGAACGCGCGCATACATTTGTTCCAACCTGGTGCGGTAAGCAGGCGCGGAGAAGCGTGCCGCAGCGGCGGCCCCCGCGGCGGCCATGCGGTCGCGCAATCCTGCATCGCTGTCGAGTGCGGATATGCCGGCCGCGATGGCGGCGACGTCGTAGGGATCGACCAGCAAAGCGGCGTCGCCGGCGATCTCGGCCGGCGCGCCGACGGCGGAGGTGAGGACCGGCGTGCCGAGCTGCATCGCCTCCAGCACCGGCAGGCCAAAGCCTTCATGGATCGAGGGGAAGAGCACGGCGCGCGCGCCCCGAATCAACCGCGCGAGCAACGCGCGGGGCAGGTGTTCGAGCCGGCGGACACGCTCAGCCATGCGGCGGCCATGCGCCGTATCGGCTTCGTCGTCGGGCACGAGCAGGCGCAATTCGTCCTGCGCCTGCCAACCGCGCCCGCCCGTCAGGACCAAGGGCGCCTCGACGCCCGTCGCCAGATAGGCTTCGAGCAGCCGGCCGATATTCTTCTTCGGCTCGATCGCACCGAAATGGAGAAAATAACCGCGATGCCGCAGGCCGAAAATATTCTCGATGATCCGCGCGTCTCCCTGCGGATCGCTGTCCGGGGCGGGGAGGGGGGAAGCCTGGTAGCAATTGGTGATGCTGGCGGGATCGAGCCCGAATTCGGCGATGATGTCGGCCCGGCTCGCCTCGGATACGGTGCAGATATGCGCGGCTTCGGCCGCGCAGGCGGCCAGCAGCCGGCGATAGGCGCGTTTGGCGTCGAGCGTGGTGTAGGGCAGCCGCAGCGGCACCAGATCGTGAAAGGTATGGACATTGGCCGCGCCTTCGAGCCGGATCGGCAGCGGATAGGTCCAGTGCATGATCGCTGGCGGGGCGTCCATACGCACGCGCAGGAAGCGGCCGTATAGCGCGAAATGGCGGTGCGCGACCTCGAACAGATCGGGGGAAGTGGTCAGGCGATCGAAAGCGGGTAATCGTTCTGCAAGGTTGGCGGTCTCGATCCGGCCTGTGTGCGGCACGTCGTCGAGGTGGCGGACGTGGAATGGGCGGAGCGCGGCGCGCAGGATGCGGCGGCGACGTTTGCGGCGAAGCGTTGGGGTGGGCGGCACGTGGCCCATGCGATCGTAGAAGAGCAGTTCGCGCATGTCGGGATCGCGCCCGGCATCCACGCCGAACAGGCCGGTGACGCAATGCCCCCCGTCGCGCAGAATGTCGGTCAGGACATGGCCATAAGTGGCGACGCCCGTACCGTTGGGCAAAGCCAGATTGTAGCCGTCGATGCCAATGTCGAACCGCGTCATGCGTCCGCCATCACGGCCGCATAGGCCTGCGTCAACCTTTCGGCGAAACGCGCGGGTGCGAACCGCTCCGCATTGCGGGATCCTGCGGCGACGAGCGCGGCGCAGAGGGCATCGTCCTGGGCAATACGGCGCAGCGCCGTCGCGAGCGCATCGACATCCGCGGGGTCGACCGGCAGCGCAGCGTCGCCCCCGGTTTCCATGAGGGCCCCGCGGTCGGAGGCGATGACCGGCGTGCCGAGCGCCATGGCCTCGGCGACGGGAAGCCCGAACCCTTCCGCCAGCGACGGCATGACCAGGCCGCGCGCATGGCCGATCAGAGCCCGCATCGCCGGTCGATCGAGATAGGGAAGGCGGATCGCGCCGGGGATGGCATCGACCAGATGCGAGACGTCGGCGGCGCCCCAGCCATCGGGGCCCGCAATCACCAGCGGCATGCTGATGCCGGCCCGTCGATAGGCATCGAGCACGAAGGCGACATTCTTGCGCTTCTCGACCGTTCCGCAGACGAGCAGGAAATTGCCGCGCCTCAAACCGGCGGGCAGATCATGCGGATCGGCGGGGCTCGCGTCGACCGCGACGCTGCAGTCGATCACGAAATCCGAGCGGCAGCCGGTCGCGCGGACGATCTCTGCCCGTGCGGTTTCGGACACGGCGATGAAGCGCGCCGCGCAACGCGCCAGCTGGTCGAGCATCCGGCGATAGCGGCGCCCTTCGATATGCGTAAGCTCGGGGTGGAGGAGGGGGATCACGTCGTGGACGGTGTAGAGATTGTGCCAACCTTCGACCGCGAGCGGTACGGGGTAGGTCCAGTGCATGATGCCCGGCGGCCCCGGCAGGCGGACGCGCAAGGGGCGTCGATGCACGTCGAAATAAACCTGCGCGACGCGAAAAACATCGGGTGCGACGAGCAGGCGCGGGTCCGGACCTCCGGCGACCGGTGCCGCGTGACGCGTCCCTCGCCGCAAGGCGCGCAGCCAGCGCGCGGCGCGGCCGAAGGGCGCTGGCGCGGGGTGCTCCAAGGCTGGTCGATCGCTCAACAGGGCATGGGCCGGGCTGATCGCGGCATGCGCGCGCAACAGCTCGCGGGCATAACTGCTGACCCCGGTGCCGCCCGCGCTGACCAGCATGCGCGCATCCATGCACAGCCGCGGCGGCGACAGGAATGCCGGATTTTGCGCTTCGATCGTCATGCGGCTAGGGAGCGTGCGTCCGGCATTCAGCCGGCGTCAATGGACCGCCGCTCATCGGCCGGACCATGGCCCCAAGGACCCTGCTCGCATGATCGAGTTCCAGAATGTCAGCAAGACCTATCACATCCGCAAGTTCGAGAAGCACGTCTTTACCGATCTGAACTTCAAGATCGAGCCCGGCGAGAGCATCGGCATCTGCGGCGCCAATGGCGCGGGCAAATCGACCTTGATGCGGCTGATCGCGGGCGTGGAGCAGCCGAGCGGCGGCAGGATCATCCGGACCATGTCCACCTCGTGGCCGATCGGCTATTCGAGCTGCTTCCAGTCGAGCCTCACCGGTGCCGACAATGCGCGCTTCATCGCGCGCATCTACAATATGGACGAACAGGCCTTGCTCGATTTCGTCGAGGATTTCGCTCAGCTCGGGCCATATCTCCATCAGCCGGTCCATACCTATTCGGCGGGCATGAATGCGCGTCTGGCGTTCGGCATCAGCCTGGCGATCGACTTCGACTGCTATCTGGTCGACGAGGTGACGGGGGCGGGCGACGAACGTTTTCGCGCGCGCTGCGAAGAGGCCCTGCTTCATCGCCGCGACAATGCGACCCTGGTGATGATCAGCCACGATCCCGGTACCTTGCGTCAATATTGTCGGCGCGGTGCGGTGGTTTATGGCGGAACGCTCGTCTTCTTCGACACGATCGACGAAGCGAGCGACGTGCACCACCGGCTGCAGCTGCGCGCCGCCTGATTGCAGTCACGGCCGCACTTGATTAGGCTCCGCGGCAACAAACGACGCCCCCGGCAAACACCCGATTTATCCGAGAGATCCGATCTTGAGCATGCTCGCTTCGTCGCCGACATTCTCCCTCCGTGCCCGTGCCTTGGCCGCTTTGTCGTGCCTGGCGCTGCTGGCGGGCTGTGCGGCGTTGCCGTCGAGCGGTCCCACCGCGGGGGAGATCAAGCGCGGCACGCGCGACCAGAACGAACTCGGTTTCAAGATCGTCGATATCGATCCGGGCGTCGTAAGTGAGATCGTGTCGCGTGACGCGGCCGCGGATGCGGCCCAGCCGACCCTCTCGAGCCTGGCGCAGGAAAGGCGCAACGATGTGGTCGGGCCGGGCGATATCCTCGGCATCGGCATCTTCGAGGTCGGCGTCTCGCTGTTCGGATCCTCCGCGGCGGGCGGCGGCGTTGCAGACCCGTCGGCCCGGGCCCAGACTTTCCCCGAAGTCGTGGTCGATCGCGAAGGCATGATCAGCCTGCCTTATGTCGGGCGGCTGGAGGTGGCGGGACACACCATTTCCGAAATCCAATCGATGATCGTGCGCGGGTTGCGCGGCAAGTCGCAGAGCCCGCAGGCTTTGGTCACGATCAAGCAGAATCTGTCCTCCACCGTCTATGTCGCAGGCGATGTGCACCAGCCGGGGCGGTATAATCTGTCGCTTCAGCAGGAGCGGCTGCTCGACGCGATCGCACTCGCGGGCGGGGCCACCAATTCGGCCGAGGATACGGTGGTGCGCTTCAATCGCGGCACGCATTTCCTGGAGGAAAGGCTGGGGCGGATCCGGGCGGGCGCGGCCGACGACCTGATCCTCAATCCGGGTGATCGGATCGAGCTGCTCAAGCGGCCGCGCAGCTTCATCTCGCTCGGCGCCACCGGCAAGGTCGAGCAGATCGATTTCGCGACGGGCGACCTGTCGCTCGCCGAGGCGGTGGCGCGCGCGGGCGGGCCCACCGACGCGGTGGCCGATCCCTCCGCCGTCTTCCTGTTCCGCTACGACCCGGCGGCACCCGGTGCGCACGAGCAGCCGGTCATTTACCGCCTCAACATGATGCAGCCGGCCAGCTATTTCCTGTCGCAGCGCTTCGCGATCCGCGACAAGGACGTGATCTACATCGCCAATGCCGCCGCCAACCGGCCGGCTAAGATGGTCAACATCATCAATCAGCTCTTCTCGCCGTTTGTGACGGCGCGCGCGCTTACGCGGTAGGGCCGGCCTTGTCGCGCTGCCTCGATTTCCGGAGCAGGCTGGGCTAAGCGGTACGACACGTCGGCGATCGGCGTTCTGGGGTGGGACATTTGCCGCCAAGGAAGGATTTGCGCGCAACCGAGGATGCTGCGTCGTCGGCGATCGGCGCGCGGGACATGCTTGAACGCTTCCTCGCGCGCCAGCCGTGCCTCGACCTTGGCCGGAACGACGTGACCGAGCCGGAGCACGCCGCCCATGCGGCGGTCTACGCGGCAGAACTGTTGCAGGACGAAGGGGATTATCGCGCGGCGCTGCAGCGCTGGTTCGGGCTGGTCGCCACCAACGGGCTGCTGATCATCACGGTGCCGCATGCCTTTCTCGACGCACGGCGGGACCGATTGCCTGTCCCGCACCGGCCACGGCAGCGGCGCCTCTATACGCCGGCCTCTTTGCTCGCGGAGGTGGAGGAGGCGCTGGCCCCCAACAGCTATCGCCTCCGCTGGCTGGCCGATCGAGACGCCGGCTATGATTATGCCTTGGACCGCGCGACGCCGCCGGTCGGGCAGCACGACATCGCCCTGGTTCTGGAGCGGATCGCGCCGCCAGAATGGGGCCTGGCGCCGCCCGCGCCCGATGCCGCTCCGCTTCCGGAGGCGGCGTTCGAATCGCTACACACGCGCGTCGAAACGATGGGCCCGGCTGGTATCGAGCGGATTTTGCTGCTGAAGCTCGATCATCTCGGCGACTTCGTGATGGCAGTGCCGGCGCTGCGAGCCGTGCGCCGCCATTTTCCACAGGCGCATATCACGCTCGTGGTCGGTGAATGGAATGAGGGGCTCGCCCGCCGCGTCGGCATTGCCGATGAGGTCATTCGGTTCAACGCTTATCCCCGCAACATGGAGGAGCAGCCGGCCGATATCACGAGCAAGATCGCCGAGCTGCAGTCACTGGTCGGCGGAGGATATGACCTCGCCGTCGATTTGCGCACGTTCGAGGATACGCGCATCCTGCTCCGCGACCTGGATGCCGCGCACAAAGCGGGACTTGGGCACCGGGGCGTTCACCCTTTCCTGGACATCTTCCTTCCAATCGATCCGGCGGGCGAGCATGTGGATCATGCCTGGGTGCGGGACATACCCCTTGGGGAATTCTTCCAGCACGAGCGTTGCCGGCGCGGGCGATTCCACATCGCCTGCGAGGGACAGGCGGCGCGCGAGGAAAGCGTACCGCTTACCTTTGGCCCCTACCGGTTAATCGGTCCCGGCGATTATCTGTTCCAACCCTTTCTCGATATGGATGCCGAGCAAACAGGACTGCTGGCCTATGATGTCGCGATCAACAACCGCCGCATCGCCTTTGGGGTGTTCGACGGCGAAGCGAATCTCACCGCCCCCTTCAACCTGGTGGCCCCGGGTCAGTTCGAATTCCGTCTCTGGAACATAGTCGGCGAAGCAACGCCTGCATTCCAGTTCTTCGGCGGTCGCATCATCAAGCGGGGCAGCAGCGGAACATTGCACCAGTCCGAATATCTGACCCTGCTGGTCGAACTTGTCGCGCAGCGATTGAAGCGTGGCCTGAGGCGATTGGCGGAGGGGCAGGCATGATGCCCCACATCGTGGTCGCACCTTTCTCGAATAGCGACATACGCGATTGGCCCGCGCCGCATTTCCGTGCGCTGATCGCATTGCTGGTCGCACGATGGGATGGCGCGATCCATGTCATCGGCGCGCCGGACCAGAGGATTCGTGCGGGCGAAATCGTACGGCCCTTCGACCCGCGGAGGGTCGTCAACGATTGTGGGCGCACACCTTGGGCCGAGACGATGGAACGGATCCGCTCGGCTGCGTGCGTGGTCGGGAACAATTCAGGCATCGCCCATCTCGCCGCCTTTGCGGGCGTTCCAACACTATGCATCTTCAGCGGTGCGCACCAGCGGCTCGAATGGCGTCCGATCGGCGGCAATGTCGTCACCTTGTCACGCGCGATCGTCTGCTCGCCCTGCCATCTTCACCATGCCGTTGATTGCCCTTACGGGCTCGCCTGCCTCGACCAGATTCGCCCCGAGACTGTGTTCGAGGCCGTCGAGCGACTGCTGGACGCGGTACCAACAGAGAGTTTTGCCGATGTCGCATGACCCTGCCCCGGGCTGGATCGACCGCCGCGTACGTGCCGCCCTGCAGAGTGAGATGGACGCGCTGCGTCAGGCGATCGATTCGCTCCGGACCGAGACGGAGGTCGATCGCCGCGCAAGGCAGGCTGAATTGTCGGAGACACGCACGGATCTCGCGCGGCTGCAGACCGAAGTGACCGAGATACGCGCGATCATGGCCGGCCTTGCGACGGAGGGGCAGGAGCGGGCGGAGCGGGTGCAGGGCGAACTGCACGCGTTGCGGGACGAGCTTGCTGCCATCGGCCCATGGGTCGAAGGAGCCCTAGCAGAGCGGGACGGACGGGTCGCACTCGATCCGGGGGAGCGGGACGGACGGATAGAAGCGGTCCGGACGCGTCTGGAGGGCCTGATGGTACAATATCGTTGGGACGTCGAGCAACTGCGCCAGTCGTTGGCAGTGGTCGCAGAACGGCTGCCGCTCAACGATTAAAGATACCAGTCCGGCACCACCATTGGCCTGACTTCGAGCGAATCCCGGCGCAGCCGCGGGTGCCATGAGGGGTCGTTGTCGAACCAGCGTCGCCAGCGCGACAGGAACAGCGCCATGTCATTCCCCGGCGGCAGCCGTTCGCCGCGCGAGGCCTTTTCGCTGTGGGTCAGCTCGGCGAGCGGCGTGTAGACGATCCGGTATCCGCGTGCGCGGATGCGCAGGCAGAGATCGGTATCGTTGAATTCGAGGCTGAAGCGCTCCTCGAAACCGTCGATCTCCTCCAGCACGGAACGGCGCGTCGCGAAGACCGCACCCGTCACCATCGACCATTCGCGCTGGACCAGCGCCCAATCCTGGTAGGTATCCTCGACTTTGTCGCGGAAGATCCAAAGATGCGCTGCCTGTTCGCCATGCGGGGCAAGTCCCGCATGTTGCAGCCGGCCATCGTCGTAAAGCAGCCGGGCGCCCACGCCGCCGACATCCTGCTCGACCGCGAAGCTCAGCAGCGCCTTGAGCCAAAGTGGGCTGCGCGGGAGGCAATCGTCGTTGAGGAAGACGATCTGCTCGGTCTCGGCCGCGCGCCAGAGGCGGTTCATCTTGGCCGCATAGTTGAACGGCTCGGCAGGGGCGCGCGGCGTTTCGGCGCGGTTGAGCGCGAATGGCCACTTACGGCGCGCCCAGGCGGGTTGACCGGCGATATCGTCGCCAACCAATACCTGGAGCCGATCCATCGGCCAGTCGGTCTCGGCCAGCGCCGCGAGGAGCCGTTCGACATAGAGGCCATTGCCGTCGGGCAACGCGCTGCGGCAGGTCGGGACGACGATCGTCACCGCCGGCGCGGTATCGCCATCGAATTGGCGAAGCTGGGCGAAGCTGCCCGGCGTGCAGCCGTCCACGATCAAGCCAGCCCATCCAGGGCGGCCGCGCAGCATCCGTGCGTAATCGGCGGGCGTGGCGCGCACGCGTTCGCCGGGGTGCGCGAGCAGCACGTGCGGAATGCGCACGATCGATAAGCCCGCGGCGTGCGCGCGGAACAGCAGATCGGCGGTGACGGCGGTTCCGGCTTCCGGGGCCAGCCCGCCCAAACTCTCAAATGCCGTAAGGCGTACGATCAGCGGCGCGCCCACATAGTCCTGTGCGGTGAGCAGCGAGATGTCGAATTCGGGCTTGAGCCTGATCTGGTCGAGCGCGCGCTCGGTCTGGGCTGCGACGTCGTCGGCATAGAAAATGCCGGCATCAGGCCGTGCCGCGGCGTGATGGACCGCGACATGGACGAAATCGGGTGCGAGCATGGTTCCGGCGGGTGCGATCACGACCCATCCGCCTTCCTGGTTGCGGATGCTATCCAGCCCGCTGTCCCGGGTCGCGCCGTCGGCACCGAGCACGAGCATGCGCAGATTCGGCGAGAAATCGGCCTGCTCGACCGGGATGCCGCGACCGGCATGGATCGCGAGGCGGCTGACCGCGCCATAGGCAGGCTCGTCCGCTGCGGCACGCAGGCTGTGCGCCATCCGTGTGCCGACGGCATCGAACGACAGGCGTTCGGCGACGCGCGCCTGCGCCGCCTGCCCGCGAACGGTCCGTCCGGCCTCGACGTCGCGCGCTGCCTGGCTGAGCGCCGCCGACAAAGCAGGCTCGTCGATACGCGCCCACTCGCCGCCGCTCTTGTAATGGCCGTGGTCGCGATCGAGTCGCCAACGCCGCGCCTTCACGGGATAGCCGGTCGAGCTGTCGAGGTGATCGGCGCTGCCGCCGAAGTCCGTCGCCACCACCGGCTTTCCCGCGGCCATGGCTTCGGCAATGGTCAGCCCGAATCCCTCCGAACAATGCGGCGAAGCGTAGATGTCGGCGGCGGCGACCAGTTCCTCCAGCCCGCCGGTGGGCAGATTGCAGTCGACCAGACGCACGTTGGCGACGCTCTCCGCCAGCCGCTGGAAGGCGATCCCGTCGTCGGGACGGTCCATCAGATGTTTGGTCTTGAGCAAAAGCGTCCAGCCCTGCTCGCCGAGGCCCGACGCGGCAAAGGCGCGGACCAAGGCATGCGGATTCTTACGGACCAGATAGCTCGACCCGTCGAAGATGTAGAGGATCACCCGCCGCCCGGCGGGCACGCCGAAGCGGGCGAGCACCGTGTCGCGATCGACCGGCTGTGCGGCCGGGAGGGGAACGGCATGCGGGATCACGTCCACGCGCGCACCTTCCTCGCGCGCGAACAACTCCGCGCAATAATGGCTGGGTGCCCAGATGCGGTCGACCGAACCGAAGTCCGCGCGCCATTCGGGCGGGATATGCCCCATCTCCCACACCCAATAGCCGATGCGGCGCCCCGCGCGCCGCACGGCCTCGCGCTGCTCGTCGGTCAGCAGGAACCAGCTGTCGGGATTGAGCTGGACGATGGCGATGTCCGCGTCACCCGAGAAATCGGTGATGTCGACTGCGGGCGCGAGCGGACGGTGGATATGGAACGGCTTCTTGATCGGGTGCAGGTTCAACCGCACCCCGCTCCGCTGGAGCGCGGCGATCGTGCCGCGCGCGGCGAAGCCAAGGCCGTTATCGTAGTTCCAGGGGCCATAAAAGGCGACCCGAAGCGGCCGATGCTGCCCAAGGCGGAAGGTACGCGGATGGGCCACCAGCGCGCCTGTTTCTTCCGCCGGCAGCGCTTCGGCACTGGCCGCGAGCGTGCGGTCGATCAAGTCCAGGTCGAACCCGCTTTCGGCCAACGTCTCGCGCCAGCCGGTCAGGTCGGCCTCGGGGAAAGCACCGCGCAACAGCAGCGTCTTCACGAAGGGGAAGCCGCGCGCGATCAGCCCGCGCCAGTCGAACAGGGTCGGGTTGGACGCCCGTTCGCTGGGGAAGAGGACCGCGACGTCATAACCCCATGCCTCGACCTCGGCGGCGAAGCGCACCTCATAGGCGCGGATGACGGCATCCTTGTCGCCGAGGATGCGGACCCGATCGAAGAAACCGTGCAGCCACCAGGAGCAAAGCAGGCGCGGCTTCAGCGCCATGAAGAAGGTCTGCACGTGCCAGCGATATTCGTGACTTTGGGTGAGGCCGACCAGGTCGGCATCGCTCGCGCGGACGCGATCCAGAATCGCGCCGAACGCCTGCCGGCTCGACGGACCGATCAGGCTGTCATTGACGAGATAGAGCGTCGAAGCGCCGTAAAGCTCCGGGTGCAGATGAATGGCGTGTGCCCAAGCCGCGAAATCATAGCCCGCATTGGCGCGCACCATCACACCCGCGGCGAGATCGAGCAGGTCCGGAGTGATTTCGACCTCGCGGTCGGTGACGACGATCAGCAGGACATGAACGCCTGCATCGGCCCAAGCGCGCAGGTAAGGCGCGACATGTGGCTTGATCCGCCCGGTCCCGCTGTGCGTGACGAACAGGACGGCCTCGTCGCCCGGTTGCATGTGGAACGGCTTGAGCAACTCGACGCGCGCGATCCACGCGGGCGGCGGCGGTGCGGGCGGCGGGCTGGGCGGTGGCGGCACGGCCGGCGGCGCTTCGGCATCGAGCAGCGCCAGCTCGTTGGCCGCATGCGGATTGCCGTCGCTGGCCAGGCTGAGGCCGTAGAGATCGCGCGCGCGGCTCATGTCTCCGGCCAGTCTGCGCGAGCGCGCCCAGCAGAGGAGCAGATCCGCATCGTCGGCCCGAAGTTCGCCCGCCCGGGCATAGGCCGCATCCGCCGCCGCATAATCCTCGATCTGCGTCAGCATATGGCCGAGCTGGACCCAGATCGCGAAATCCTGCGGATCGTCGGCCAGATGCCGTCGATAATGGTCCGCGGCCTCCGACCAGCGGCCTTTGTCGCGCGCGCGATTGCCGAGCCGGCGAGGCGTCGGCTTCCGGAAGAGCTTACCGATCATCGTGAACCGGTGTCCTCCAGCAGCTCTTGCGCCACCGCGAACACCTCTTCGGGGCGGATGTGGTGCAGGCAGGCCCATTGCTTGCCGCAATCTTCGCCGTCCAGCGCGATGCCACAGCCCGCGCAGGGCACACGCCGGCTGATGATCCGACCCGACATTTCCTGACCCCATTCGCTCCAGTTGAGCCGCGCCATGTGCAGGCTGACAACCGGCACGCCGCGCAATGCGGCGAGATGCTTGGGCCCGCTGTCATTGCCGACGAACAGGGCGCATTGAGACAGCAGGGCGTCGAAATCGGCGAACGGAATCTGACCGGAAATGATGCGCAGCCGGTCGGGTCGTGCCGCTTGCACCGCTGCCACTTTCTCTAATTCCGCAGCATCGTCCAAAAACAGGATGAGCTTGAGATCCGTTCGATCGAGCAGCATCCCGACCAAGGCCGGGAAATGGGGCCATCGACTATAGGCCAGACGGGCGCCCGCATGAAGCACGGCATAAGGTTCGTCCTCGCCAAGGCCATATTCCAAAAGGCTGGCATGATCGGAATTCGGCAAGTTGCGGGCGGTATCCTGCTTCAGCGCAGCCAAGCCTTCGATCAACAGCAATATCTTGCGCGACGGCGGCATGATCTCGATTCCATTTACGGGATCATGCCCATTGAATTCCAGCCCGGCATCCAGCCAGGGCGACAAGCGATCCGTGAAGCCGTAGAGGAAACGCGCGCCAGTCAGCAGCAGAACGGCGCGGGATCCTTCCGCATGGCTGAGATCGATGGCCAGATCGATCTCAAACCGCGCCAGCTTGCTTCGCAGTTCGTCCTGGGCTTCAATACCAAGCGTGCGGCGCCCTTCGGCAATGCTTTCGACAAATGAAATGGCGACGATTTCGTCAAAGAGACCAAGACACTCGGCGAGCGGCGCGTTCGCGGTCGTCACCAGTCCGATCAACCGCGCGCCAGGAAAAAGCTCACGGAGCCGCCGAATCGCCGGAACCGAACAGACCAGGTCACCAAGCTGGTCGACTCGCTGTACCAGGATCGTGCGGACCGGATCGGGCAGCAGCCGTCGTTCGGTCGTGCGGACCATGCTGGGCAAGGCGTTGATGGCGTCATCCAGCGAGGCCGATTCCGGCGGAATAGAAACCGATGCGTCCGAATTCGGATGGACATCCTCTTCGGGCGGCGCGACCAGCACGGTCTCGCGATGGCGGCGAATACGACGGCCCGAGGGATCGTGGAACGTTAGGTCGATGACATGGCGACCGGGCAGCACCGCCGAAAAATCGTACCAGATGTTGAAGACATATTTGGTCTGCGGCTCGCTGCCATCGCTGATCGGATACGCCTGCAGCGGCTCGCGATGGACGACCACACCGTCGATCAACAGGCGGATCTCGTTCAGCCGCCCCGGCGCCAGCCGATAGCCGCGTATCGACTCGATCCCGCGCATGACCTTTAGATCCCCCCACCGGCTGCGCGTGCGTCGCCCGCCCAGCCGGAACAGGCGCAAGATGTTGCGGTCAACCGCGGGCGGGGCATCCTCTCCCCGCGGCAGCAGTTCCGTGACGACCCAATCGGGGTGCTCGGCGGAAGCGACGGAGGGCTCATTGTCATCGCCGTCGACCTCATCGGCGACGCCGCTCACCGATGCGAGTTCGCGTTCCGCCTCGCGCCAGCCGGGGCTGAGCGTCAGCGCGCGCGCATAGCTGGCCTTCGCCTTGTCGGGTCGGCCGGCCAGCTTGTGAAGGTGGCCGATCTGAAGCGCGAGATCGGCGTCGTTCGACAGATCGGCGGCGGCAAGCTCATATTGCTCTTCCGCGCCGATCAGGTCGCCCGCTTCCTTGAGCATATGACCGCACTGGATGCGCACGCGAGCCCGGTGGGGGGCAAATCGCAGCGCTTCCTCGTAAAGAGAAGCGGCAACGCGATACTGTCGCGCATCGCGAGCGGCGTTGGCGCGCGCAATTAGTCCGCGCGCAACGCTTGCGTTCGAGCGGGACGGCATTTCCCCGATGACCATCCGGATGATCCGCTGCAGCATGGTCTAACCGCCTCGCTATCCGCGCCTGTCGGCCAGCACGCTCGCCGGCATCTCATCCAGCGAATGTGTCGGAGCCCAGCCGATAGCTCGTCTAATCGCCGAGGCATCCACCGCGGCACGGGCAACTTCGCTGGCCCGCATCCGCCGCGGGTCCTGCTCGACGATCGTTTCGACTTGGCTGAGCGCGCGCAACCGGTCGAGGATCGCGCCGATCCGCACCGACGTGCCCGACGCGACGTTGAAGATGGCGCGGTTCGGCAGCCTTTCCGCCTGCATCAGCAGCCTCAGATAAGCCCTCACCACATCGCGCACATCGAGAAAGTCGCGCTCCGCGTCCAGGTTGCCGACCTGGATGGTGGAGGCTTCGCCGCGCTCGATGCGGACGATCTGGTCCGCGAACGCAGGAATGACAAAAGAGTCGGTCTGGCCCGGCCCGCTATGGTTGGAGGCGCGTACCACGATCAGGCGGGATTCGGCGGGAAGGACGTCTGCGAACATCGCCTCGGCCGCGGCCTTGGATCGCGCATAGGCAGATTGCGGGCGAAGCGGGGACGCTTCGGTCGCGACCCCATCATTGAAGGTCAGGCCATAGACTTCGACGCTGCTGGTGAACAGCAATGTACAGCCGGGTACCGTCGTCGCCAGCGCCTGCGCCAGCGCGAGGCTGCCACACAGGTTGATCGACCAGGTCGCGGCGGCCTCGCCCGCCGATCGCCCGACCGACGATTGCGCCGCCAGATGGATCACCAGGTCCGGTCGGACATGATTGATCGCGGACGCGATGCTGTTGGTATCCTGCAGGTCGAAGGTCACCAATTCCTCGCCCTCGGGCCATTCTGACGGCTCGATGCGTGTCGCCAGCAACAGCCGGGCCCCTGGCTTCAGCCGACTCCGCAGCTCGGGGACGAGCAGCCGGCCGACGAAACCGTCCGCACCCGTGAGCAATATACGCGAGAAGGGAAGCTGCCCGTCCGCAGTATCGCCAATCAAGCTCTCTTGGCCCCCCGCCATGCCTAGGGACGGATTTCCGGCTGCGCCTGCTCCATCGCGGCCTGCGGTGCGGACAAGCGAGCGAGATCGGCCTCGACCATCTCGACGATCATCGCCTCGAGCGAGGTTTCCGGGGCCCAGCCCAGCACCCTTTTCGCCTTGCTGGCATCGCCCAGCAGCACGTCAACCTCGGACGGGCGGAACAGGGTGGGGTCGATCACCAGATGCTCGTCCATGTCCGCGCCGATATGGGCGAAGGCGATGCGGCACATGTCGCGCACGGTGGTGTTGACGCCCGTCGCCACGACATAATCGTCGGGCTCGTCCTGCTGCAGCATCATCCACATCGCCTTGACGTAATCGCGGGCATGCCCCCAGTCTCGCTTCGCGTCGATGTTGCCGAGGCGCAATTCGTTCGCCAGCCCCAACTTGATCCGCGCGACGCCGTCGGTGACCTTTCGCGTCACGAATTCGATTCCCCGCAACGGGCTCTCATGATTGAACAGGATGCCGGACGAAGCGTGCATCCCGAAGCTCTCGCGGTAATTGACCGTGATCCAGTGGCCGTACAGTTTGGCAACCGCATAAGGTGAGCGCGGGTAGAAGGGTGTCGCTTCCGACTGATGCTCCTGCTGGATCTTCCCGTACATCTCCGACGAAGAGGCTTGGTAGAAACGCGCGTCTGGCTTCACCAGGCGGATCGCCTCCAGCACGTTGGTGACGCCGACGCCGGTGATGTTGGCGGTCAGGATCGGCTGGCGCCATGATGTCGCCACGAAGGACTGGGCCGCCAGGTTATAGACCTCGTCGGGCTGGATTTCGGTCACGATGCGGATCAGCGAAGAGAGGTCGGACAGATTGCAGTCGTGCAACCTGACGTCGCGCTCGATCCCGAGCCAGCGGAGGCGGTGGTCCGCCACGCCGAGGTGGGACGATCGGCGAACGGCGCCATGGACCTCATAGCCCTTGCGAAGCAGCAATTGGGCAAGATAGGCCCCGTCCTGGCCCGTAATACCCGTGATGAGAGCGCGCTTCGCCATTCTTCGTCCTGCTTGTGTGATCATGAGACATGCGCCGGCACCGCGGGCGGCACAGGGCAGCTAAAGGGAATTGCGTAAAAGGCAACTCGCCGGCGCGCAACCGGCTTCCCCCGCGGGTCGGTTCAACCTCCTGGGGGACGCCGGTAGGCGCTGATCGTTTCCAGCCTACCGCGCCGCGTTTGGATGAAGGCGGCGTTGGCTGCAGCGTCATCGCGGGCGCACAGGAAGAAGCCCGCAACCCCGACCGACACGGATCGCTCCTTACGGACTCCGCCCTCCACGATGCCGGCAATCTCCGTCAGGGCGCCCTGGACCAATAGCTCCACCACCGGCCCCGCGCCGGCCGGCAGATCGCAAGCCATCCAGCCCGCCTTACGTTGCCGTACGGTCATGGTGCCGACCGTCACGTCATCGACCGTGGCCTTTACCGGGCAGGCTGCCGATTCCAGCCCGCGCAGATGGAGGTAAAGGCGCACCGGTTCGCCGGTCGCGAGGCGCATGCGCAAGGCTCCGCCTTCGGGTCCCGTCCGGCTGCCATTGGTGTCGGGCCATTCCCAGCCATCGCCTATCCGAAAGATTTCGCCACTCGCTAGGCCGGGCCAGATGCCTGGGCCCTTATAAAGGCTGACGGGATAATAGAGGCCGGGCTTCACGAGCGGAGGCGCCGGCTCGCCTTGTTCGCCTGCCAGGAGCCGGGCCTGCCCGCATTCGATTTGATCCGCGATCTGCGCCCACGAACGTGGAGTAAATTCGGTGGCGATCTTCGCCTCCTGCGCGGCCCGCCAGGCATCGTCGAAGGCAGCCTTCTCGACCGCGCGTACAAAGTCTTCCACGGATCCACTGGCGAACATGAGGGCGAAGCCAGCGCCCGCCTCGGGCAGCGAGGAATTGTCGGCGATCACCGGCACCCGGCCGTGGCAAAGCGATTCCGTCACCGGCAAGCCCCAGCCTTCGTAGAGGCTGGGAAACAAGGTGAAGCGGCAGGCACGGTGGAGCAGAGCCAGGTCAGCGTCGGACACGCTGTGGATCATGGTGACGTGCGCGGCGAGCAGCGGATCGGTGTCGAGCCGATCAAAAACATCGTCGTTCATCCATCCGTCCCGCCCGGCGCAGACCAGCCGCGGTACCTTGTCGGGACCGTGGCGGCGCAGCAGCTCTGCCCAGCCATCAAGCGCGAGCGCGTGATTCTTACGTGGTTCGACCGTCGACACCAGCAAGGCAAAGCTCGTATCCGCCAGCTCCCATTGGTCGAGCGCGCTTGCGGGCAGCGACGCGACCTCCCGGCGGAAATCTGCATCCAACGGGACCACCTCGATACGATCCGCCGGCAAATCGTGACCGAGTTCGGCCGCGATTTTCAGCAGATCGCGTTTGGTCGCCTGCGATATAGCGAGGAAACCATCGGCATGCTGGAACAGCCCGACCGCCCAGATCGTGAAATCCTGCAACCAGCCGCGCACGCAGAAATCGGGCCGGATGAGCGGAATCAGGTCATAGATCAGCGGAATATAGCGGATTTGCCGCTCGGCCTTTGCGTTGCGGATGAAGCGGTAATGATCGTGCACCCAAAACGAGACGCCCAGATCCACCAGCACCGCCCGCCACGGCAGCACATAATGGTCCGCGAAGGTCAAATGCATGAACAATCGGCTGCGCGCCGCTTTCCACTCCGGATCGTTCACGTCGCTGCCGGCCCCGGCCAGGCGGATCAGATCGCGACACAGGGCGATCGGCACCTCGATCCAGTAATCCCGTCCATTGATGAAGCAGCAGGCCGAGATCGCGCTCGCGTCGCGCTGATCGAGAAGCGCGGCCAGCACTTCCATCTGGACCCGCTGGATACCGTTGGGCAGCCGCTCGTGGCGGAAATGGCCGACCAAGTTGGTCAGGTCGAACACCAGCGGGCGGACGCCTGATTGTTCGCTGTCCAATCTCTTCGAAGCGGTCTCGCGCCGGGCCGCGACATCGGTCTCGACATAATCGATGAACGCGCCCAATTGGTCGTAAGGTATGGGGCCGAACGACCCGAGCAGGCTCTCCAGTTCCCGTTGTGCCTCGGGATGATAGCTCTGCTTTACCAATATCGCGGCGAGATGGCCCGCCGCCATCCGCCAATCGACCAGTTTTGCAAGGTGTGCGCGCTGCAGCAGCGGCTCAATGTCGTTCGGCCGTAGCTTGGCTGCTTCGGAATAGGCAGCGTCCGCTTCCTCGATCCGATTGATCTCTTTTAATGCATGCCCCAATTGCAAGTGGATGTGGGCCAGGCGAGGGGCGAGCGCCAAAGCGGCGCCGTAGGCTTCTACGGCTTCCGCCCAATGCCTGGCATCACGGGCAGCATCCCCCTGCTTGATGAGGCGATACACCCGCGGTTCGACGCGCACGCCGGCGGATTTCTTGGTCTTCCACGCCAGCTTCATGTCAACGGGAGTGCTTTCCTGGTTTCCGGACAAGGAGGCTTGCCCTAGACGGGCTGACCGGCCGGCTCAACATGGTTCGCATCTGGCTAAGGCGATCTGCTGCGCGGCTACTATCAACCGCCGTCAAAGCCTTTTAGGCCCTGATTGACGGGCTGTTATGGCTGCTTATAGCCGCTTGCTGAGCGGTCGGCAGAGCGACAGAGATTGAGTGGGCTATCAGGGCTATTCGCGATCCGGTATCGCCGACACAATAGCCCTGCAATCATTCGGCCTGACTATCGGGAGGTTCAATGAACGCGTTTGATCTGAAGCAAGGGGTGATCTGGGCCCATCGGCTCTTGCTGGATCGCGATCCCACTGACCAGGCGGTGGTCGATACAATGACCCACCTCGCCGCGGATCCGGCGCAGCTCCGGTCTTTCATAACCGGCTCAGCGGAATATCGGGCGAAGTTTAACCAGACGGGTCCGCGCAACGTCGCGCGTAACTTCCCGGTCGACTTGCGCGAAGGCGTGATCTGGGCTTACCGACTGATCTTCCTGCAGGAGCCGAAGGAAGAACAGATCGCCGCGCAGCTCGAGCGGGCGACTAACGTACGCGAACTGCGAAAGATTTTCGTGTTAAGCCGTGAGTTCGAATTAAACGGGGGTTACGGACATCCAGAACTCACCGACTACGAAATTGTCAGCCACTTCCGACCTTATTGCCAACGTCCTGCTCCGGCCGGCGCATTTCATGATTTCTTGGGTGGCATTACCCGTACCAGCTATCTTCCTGCTGTTTACGCTCATAAATCGGGCTCTGTCGAGGGCGGCCCGGGGAGTGTTGCGAGCGGCATTCATGGAAATAAGGAATGGATCGCCACCTTGCGGTCAGTGATCGAAGCAAAGGATCGTTTCGTCGCGGTCGAACTTGGTCTCGGCTGGGCCCCTTGGCTGGTCACGAGCGCCTTAGCGGCAAATCGTAGGGGCATCACCGACGTGCGGCTGATCGGCGTTGAGGCGTCTGACGAGCATCTTGCTTTCTCGCGACAGCATTTCGCGGACAATGGGCTTGATGCGGACGAGCATGTGATCATCCATGCGATCGCTGGCGCCGAGGACGGTACGGCGCGGTTTCCCAAGATTATCAATCCCGCAGAACATTATGGTGCAAATGCGGCTTTCTCGCGCGCCGAGGAAGTGGTTGATCGCTCAGGTTTCCTAGGGGAATACGAAGAGATTCGCAGTATTTCGCTGACGACTCTGCTTGATGGGATCGAGGTGGTTGATATCCTGCACAGTGATATCCAGGGAGCCGAGACAGGTGTAATCACTGCGGCAATAGAAAGGCTAAATCAATGCTTGCGTCGCATCGTGATTGGCACTCATTCGCGCCTGATCGACGGCGAGATGATCGATCTGTTCACGAAACATGGATGGATACTCGAATATGAGCTGCCATGCGTTGTTCGGCAGCAGACGAATGGAGAAGTTGCTACGCTCGTCGACGGCGAGCAGGTTTGGCGTAATCCACGGTTTGGCTGAGCCCTCGTCTTGGATCCGCAGCGAAGTCCAATGTAGCGCTGCGGACAATCGGAACCAGTTGGACGTCATTTGGTGGCGATCCGGCACGACTGCATAACTATGGTACGCCCCTAGTTGAACGATTCGACCCCAGGGTATTCGCAATGATTCTGAGAACCGTTGATTTGCCTCAGTTTGTCGCCGAGAGTGACCGTCTTGGAGGCCCCGGAAATGCCGCATGCGATCAATATTGGGCAGGCTTAGAATATCACCCCGATATCGTCGTTGACCAATCTCTTGATCCATTCAGCGAAGACTATGTTGATCGGCAGCTGGCGCTTTATCGTGAGATGTCGGGTCGCGATTTCGATCAGTGCAGCAACGAACATACAAGCTTCGATGTTGGCAACCATATAGCCGCGATCAACCCTTACGACCATGGCTCCCCGAGCGGCCTGGCGCTGCACATGGAGCGTCTGACGCGGGCCATCCGATTGGGTGTCCCGCCCCGCGGCAGCCGGTTTCTAGATATGGGTTGCGGCTGGGGACTGTCCTCCGAGGTTGCAGCCTATTGTGGCCTTTCCGTCACGGCGGTCGATGTAAATCCAGATTTTGTTGAGCTGGTTAACCGGCGCGCGGAGCGGTTGAACCTCGACATTAAGGCACAACAGGGCGAGTTTGATACATTCGAAAGCGTCGATCGCTTTGCCATGATACTTTTCTACGAATGTTTTCACCACGCGCTCAGGCCGTGGGATCTGCTTGCGCGGATGGCGCGACATCTCGAGCCGGATGGGCGAATCGTCCTAGCGGGAGAGCCGATCAACAGTCATTGGTGGAAGAATTGGGGACTGCGACTGGATCCGCTCTCCGTTTATTGCATCCACAAATTCGGTTGGTTCGAGAGCGGGTGGTCTGTCGATTTTCTTGTCGCGGCCTTTCAACGAGCTGGCTTGACCGCCGTGATATCCAATCATCCGGAAGGCGAAATCGGATTCACGGTCATCGGCACAAAGTCAAAGGTCGGTCATATTGATGCGAGCGAAATCGGGGCGCTTTGGCAACATGGCGGCTGGATCGTCGAAGGCGACTATATGACCTGCACAGGCGATGGTTGGCTGTCGATCCCCTTTCCGGCGGAAAGCAGGGTCGCGTCGTTGGGCTTGCGGAATTTCCGATCTAGCCCCGTATATGCGAGAATCAGCAGCGGTGAGATCGTGCTGTTCGAGCAGAACCTTCCCCCAGGGCGTACCACCGTCGAGCTATCTGCTGCACAAGCACAAGGGCGGCTCAACTTTATTGGGGATATCTGGGTCCCCGACGATGAGCTGGGAAATGGCGACCGTCGTCATATCAGTCTGCATTTGGAAGACGTGACGTTCCTCTGAGGTGGCGCGGTCGCGGGCCGGAAGGTGCTGCCCAGTGATCAGCCGCCCCTATCTAGCGATCTGTCGCGGTAAAAATCGAGGTCCGACAGCGCGCCCAAAGCTACGGCTTCGAGGAAGTCGATGCGCGAAGTCTTGTCTCTTTCGAAGATGAAAAAGCCCCGAATCCCCAAGCCACGTCGGTGAGTGATTTCCTGCTCGTCAATAGCCGTCGCCATAACTCGAATTCGCAGCGGCGCTTGATCAAGAGTGTCGGGCAGATCGAAAAACTCCCATTTGGTCCCCCCCGTGATTCTCCCTTCGACGAAGCAATCGCTCTCGGTTACTTCGATCCTATATCGGAGTTCGCACCGCTCCGAACCCACCAATTGCAAGCCCAGGCGGCAGTTGTCAGCACTGGCCAGGCGCATTTCGAGTTCAGCGCCGGATGGGAATGTCCAGCAACCCTCATCCTCCAGCTTGTGCCACCCAAGGCCGGACCGAAACTGTTCGGCCGATCCCATGCCTGACCACACACGCTTCGATTGGTTGCGTACGAGCGGATAATATGCACCGGGTTGTGCCAACGGTGCTTGCCATTCCGTCACCGGCGTCGTGCTCCAACTCGCTATTCGGTCAGCTACGCCGCTAGCGATCATTGCCCAACTGCTCGGACGGAAGCCGCGATGGATGATTTCTTCCCGCTTCTGTCGGTACCCTTTGTCGAAGATAAGCCGTTCGAGCGCGGCGATCATCGCCAAGGTCGATCCGGTCTTAAAGTATATCGCGGAGGCTCCACCGGCTTCTGGCAGCGAGCTGTTGTCGGCGATCAGCGGCACCTTGCCGTAACACAGCGACTCGGTAACCGGCAGCCCCCAGCCTTCGTAGAAGCTGGGGTAAATAGTGAAGAGGCAATCGCGATAGAGCCCCTGCAGTTCGGCATCCTCAATGCCGGACAGGACCGTCACGCGTTCTTGCAATTCGGCACTGTTTTTCAGGCGGTCGAGGATCAAATCAGATTGAAAGCCGCGTTTCCCGACCAGCACTAGCCTTGGGACTTTTTCCGGACCGTGCCGGGCGACCAGAGCCGACCAGGCGTCGAGTGCGCCGAGTTGGTTCTTGCGTGCTTCCAACGTGGACACGAAGAGAACGAAAGGTTCGGCGAAACGACGCCTTGCTAGCAGCGGCTGCGTTAACGCCGGGCGGAAATCAGCGTTAAGCGGCGCCACGGCGACCTGATCGGGCGCGATGGGCCGGCCCATCTTTTCGGCAAACGCGATCAGGTCCCTGCGGGTCGCTTCCGATATCGTAAAGTAAAAATCTGCATGATCCAACACGCCGGCGAGCCAGCCGATGAACTCTTGCACCAGCTTCGGATCACAATTCTCAGGAGTTATCGCTGGGATAAGATCGTAGATCAGTGGCACGTATCGCAAGCCAAACGCAATTTTCGCCTGGCGTACATAGAGGAAATAATTGGGGAGCCACCACGACGTACCGACATTGAGCAGCACCGCCCCGCGCGGAAAGTCCATCTCCAGGCCTGCGCTTGTCGACGCGCGCAAACTTTTGATCGAGTCCATCCAGTTCGGGTCGAGCGGATCGCCACCCGCACGGGACTGGTTACAAATATCGACGAACTGGCTTGAATCTACCCTGACCCACTGATTGCGGGCCTCCATGAAGCAACAGAGCTCCACGCGATCACCGATGGATTCCAGCAGGCTGAAGATTAATTCAGTCTGCACGCGCTGAATGCCGGTCGGCAAGCGGTTGTGCTCGAAATAACCAAGCAGGTCGGACACATCGAGAACGATCATCGAAACGGGGTCGCTGGCGGGGATAGGCGCTGATGCCGGCGCGGCCGAGGCTAGCCGCGACAGGACATCTTGAGCTTCTCGTAGCGCGGAGGATGCGGATTCGTCGGGGAATTGCAAGTCGTTAGCGAGTTTGTTGATCAGATCTCGGGCGGTCGTGGTGGCCTCGGCGTAACTGACGTTACCCGATATCTTGCCGGTTTCTGCCTCGCCGGTAGAAGGGCTCTCTTGCACGCTTGGACTCCAGGCAGTGGTCGGACGTTGACCGCAACGTGGCGGTCTTTTCACGACGCTTTATCTGATTGCAAGGCCGTCTGAGGATACAGGCTTGCGCCAGCGGCGCAGGCTTTCCAAAGAATGGTCACACCCTGAGGATTTTAGCGATGCCCTTAATTCTAACACAGAAACGGTCCGCCGGCATTCCGGTGACTGGAAAGGTGCACCGCCTAATCAGGGAGGGCGATTCCGCGCGCGACCGACAGGACTGGGCCTCTGCCGCAGCCGCTTACGCCGCTGCACTCGCTGCCAACCCTGCATTGGGTCATATCTGGGTTCAGTACGGGCATGTGCTGAAGGAGGATGGGAAGCCAGACGCTGCGGCTGCCGCTTATGACAGGGCTTTCGTGCTGCGGCCCGACGATTCCGAGCCGCTGATCCATGTCGCCTACATGCGCAAGGCGCAAGGCGATGTGCGTGCAGCAGCCGAGTATTTCCTGCGGGCGATTCAGGTCGGAGACGGCGCGCCTGAGTCGCTGCAGGATATGTGGATCCAGTACGGGCATATGCTGAAGGAGGATGGGAAGACCGACGCTGCGGCAGCTGCTTATGATGAGGCTTTCGGGTTGAGACCTGACGATCCCGAGCCGCTGATCCACGCCGCCCATATGCGCAAGGCGGAAGGCAATGGTCTTGCCGCAGCCGAGTATTTCCTGCGGGCAATACGGGCCGGCGACGGCGACCCTGAGTCGCTGCAGGATATGTGGATCCAGTACGGGCATATGCTGAAGGAGGAAGGGAAGACCGACGCTGCGGCAGCTGCCTATGACGAGGCTTTCGCGTTGCAGCCCGACGATCCTGAGCCGCTGATCCAGGCCGCCCATATGCGCAAGGCGGAAGGCGACGCGCGCGCCGCAGCCAAGTATTTCGTGCGAGCAATCCAGGTCGGAGATGGAGACACCGAGTCACTGCAGGAACTTAGCTTCCTGATTCGTCGGATCACGCCAATAGATAATGCAACGCTCTACCGGGCAGCCCGTCACGTGCAAGATGTGAAGGCAGACCCGTGCCAGACGGATGCAATCGCCGCGCGTGCCGCAATCGACCAAATATTGGCAATGTCCGAGGATATCGCGGCGAGCGATAAGGCGTCACTGCGTTCCGCACGTATATTGCTCGAGCATATCGGCCTCGAGGGCGCGCCTTCACAAGAGGGCGGGCGAGGCATGGTATTCGACCTTACCGACTTGATGGGCCACTTCCGTTACAGCCGATTGCCCACCGGCATTCAGCGGGTGCAAATCGAGGTCGTGACTCGCGCCTTGCGTGATCCTGATCTGGACGTTCGGCTTTGCTGCTTTGTCAATGCGCGTGACGCCCTAATCGATATTCCGGGCACACTTTTCCTGGAACTAGCGGCCATGTCCACCGCCGCCAGCAGTAGCGGGACAGCAGATTGGAGGGTGTTGCAGGCGCGCGCGATTATTCACCAGTTTCTGGCGGACGCCTTTGTGTTTCAGCGTGATGATACGTTGGTAAACCTCGGGACATCGTGGTGGATTTATAACTATTTTCTAATTGTTCGTAATGCCAAGCGTAACTTGGGTGTCCGTTATGTTCCGTTCGTGCACGACCTCATTCCCATCATGGCGACCAATCATTGTGTGACCGGTGTGGTTGAGGATTACGTGCACTGGTTGGTCGGTGCCTTCGATCATGCCGATTTCTTTCTGGTCAATTCTGAGTCTACCCGACGCGATCTCATATGCGCGGCAGAACGGCTTGGTCATCACATCGACAACAGCATGATCGAGGTCGTGACGTTGGATGCTGATTTCCGTCGACCGCTTCGACACGACCTGCCACCGAAGTCGCTCAGTCGATGGAGTTTGGTGGGGAAAGACTATTGCCTGTTCGTTTCTACGATCGAATCGCGCAAAAATCATATCCTCGCGCTCGATGCCTGGGCCAGGTTGATCGAAACGCACGGAGCTGATGCGGTTCCGATGCTGGTCTGTGTCGGTCGCATGGGTTGGTTAAACGCCGGTTTCCACGAACGTCTTGCGCGCAACTCGCATCTGCGTAGCCGTGTACTGGTGATCGAGCAGGTTTCGGACGAAGAGCTTGCCTTGCTCTACAGCTCTTGCAGCTTCACGCTCTATCCCAGTCATTACGAAGGCTGGGGGCTGCCGGTCACCGAATCACTTTGCTACGGCCGTGTTGCGGTGGTGGCGGATAACAGTTCGCTGCCCGAGGCGGGCGGAAAGTTTGTCGTCTTCTTCGAATCAAACTTTCTCGATGGCCTTGTCGCAGCTCTGGAGCGAGTTTTGTTTGAGGTGGGCTACCGTGCGCGGCTGGAGCAGGACATTGCGGCGGGGTTCAGGCCACGAAGTTGGTCGGCGATTGCAAGGCAGATTACCGATGCGGTTGCACGAGTGAAGCGAACCGAGGCATCCGAAAATGTGCCGATCGTTGTCCCAGGGCGTTATTATCCGGTGTCGCTGTATAAAGGGACGCGGCTCTGGCGCGGATTAGGCAGCGGTGAGATGTTCCGGGCGGGGACCGGATGGGTCTGGCCCGAAACCTTTGGTAGCCGCACGACGGCGGGTGGTGGCGAATTGCTGCTTCGCGTTACGGATATCCGGGAACCCCTACGGCTATATCTCAGGCTTCGCGGGCTCGATACGGAGGAGACCTCATTCCTCGTATCGGCGGGAACTCAGATGATTGTCAGTGGCAACTTGAATGGCGGGGAAGAGCGTTGGGTCGTGGGAGACATCACCACGATTGGCGATGACGGAATAGTCTCCATTCACGTACGCGGCGGATCGATCGAAACGATCGAGATGAATACGGGTGGGGCCTGCCAGCAGGTGTCTGCGTCGATCAGCGTGGTCGGTTTTGCGCTGCATAAGCGGACCGACGAAATGGGCCGGTTGGCATTCATCGAGAATGCCGCCTTGGGCAGCCTGAGCAAGATCAGTGCTTATGCGGAGCCGATCCATGGGGGAGCATCTATGGCAGCGTAATTGTAGGGTGGTCAGCCCTCCCAACGCCTGCGTCAATTATCCCGCTCGTCGATTTCCCCGCCACAAGCTCCACCAGTACCACGCGCCCGCCGCGCTGCTGCACGACGTCCGCGCCCACCACCCGGTCGATGCTATAATCCGCACCCTTGACCAGCACGTCGGGCTGAAGCGCCTCGATCAGTTCCAGCGGCGTGTCCTCGTCGAACAGCACGACTGCGGCCACGCCCTTGATCGCGCCGACGACGGCGGCGCGGGATCGCTCGTCCTGCAGCGGGCGGGTAGGCCCTTTGAGGCGCTTTACCGAGGCGTCGGTGTTGAGCGCCATCACCAGGCGATCGCAGCTCGCGGCGGCCTGCGCGATCAGCGAAATATGTCCGGGGTGGATCAGGTCGAAGCAGCCGTTGGCCACGCCGACGGTAAGCTTGTCCTTTGCCCAGGCAGCGCGCTGGGCAACCAAGGCATCGCGATCGAATAGGCGGCCGTCCTGGATGTCCGTGCTGGTGCTTTCGGATCCCAGCGCGGCAGCGAGTTCGTCGCGCGTGACGCTGGCGGTGCCCAGCTTCGAGACGACGATGCCGGCGGCATGATTGGCGAGCCGCATCGCCTCGCGGATCGGCATGTCGGCGGCGAGCGCGGCCGCGAGCACCGCGACCACCGTATCGCCCGCACCCGAGACGTCGAACACTGCCTGGGCGACGGTCGGCACGTGGAGCGGTGGTCCGTCAACCGGGAAGAAGGACATTCCCTTTTCAGAGCGGGTCAGCAGGACCTGCGCGCCCGACAGCGCCTGTGCCTTGGCCGCGGCCTGTGCGGCCTGCTCGTCGGTCTCGCAGGGCAGCCCCGTCGCGTCGCTCAGTTCCTTGCGGTTGGGCGTGATCAAAAAGGCGCCGCGATAGATGGCGAGATCGGTGCGTTTAGGATCGACCAGAACCTTCTTGCCCGCGGCGGCGGCGCGATCGATCAGGGTCCGGATCGCCCGATCCGAGCAGACGCCTTTGCCGTAATCGGAGAGGATGACGATGTCGGCGCGATCCACCGCGCGCTCGATCGAGGCGAGGAAATCCGCCTCCACTTCGGCCGCGCAGGGGATCGCATCCTCATGATCGACGCGCACGATCTGCTGGCGCGCGCCGATCACGCGCAGCTTGCGCGTGGTGCGCCGGCCCGCGACCGCGGCAATGCCGCTGCAGTCGATCTCGCCCATCTCACCCAACAGCGCGATCAGTTCGGCATAAGCGGCGTCGCGCCCGGCTAGGCCGACGAGCTCCACGGCCACGCCCAGGCTTGCCAGATTGGCGGCGACATTGGCTGCGCCGCCGGGCACCGAATGTTCGTCGGTGACGCGCATTACCGGCACTGGCGCCTCGGGCGAGATGCGGCTGACCGTGCCCGACATGTAGCAATCGAGCATGACGTCGCCGATCACGGCGACGCGATGGTCGGACAGGCGGTCGAGAAAGGCGCTCATGGCGCAGCCTTGGCAAGAGCGGGCGCCGATGCAAAGCCCTTTGCTGCGACCTGGCCCGCCAGGAGCAGATGGTAGAGCGAGCTGGCGGGCATATGATCGACCAACGGCGCGCCGTCGGCGGAGATGTGATCGATCCAGCCCCCGGCGATAGGGCGACCGACGAACAGATGCATCAGTCGCCTTGCCATTGCTTCCGCAAAGCGCTGCGCAGCGAGGTCGCCGCGACGGTGGCGTGCGGCGGCGGCCTTGATCGCCTCGGTATGCGGCCATAGCCGGCGCGACGGCTTGAGCATGATGCCGTCGGGAGCGAGCGCGTCGACGATCGAGCCGTCGGGAGCGAGCCCCTGCTCCAGCGCGACCTCGAACAGCCCGTCGGCCCGGCAGGTGAGATCGTGTCCGGTTCTCCGCCCATATTCGTCGAGCAGCCACACCCATTCGAAATGGTGGCCCGGCTCCCACAGGACAGGCGTGGCCGGGGACCAATCGGGGTCGAAATATTCGATCAGCACCCCTCCGCTGCAGAAATGACGTTCGGACAGATCGACGAGCCCGGCGGCGCGATCGATATAGCCGTGGCCGGGAGCCGTGCGTTCGAGGAACAGCAAAGCCTCGAGCAGGTGCATATGCGGGTTCTGGCGCTTGCCGCCTGACACTGGCAGTGCATCGAACATACCGCCATGTTCGGGGTCGGTCAGCCGCAGGCCGATGAATCGCAGCAGCCGGTCGGCGAGGTCGAGCAGGCCTGGGTCGCCATTCAGGCGGTGCAGCGCCGCGATCGCGAGCAGGAGGAAGGCATGGGCATAAGCGTCGCGGATCGGGGATACGACATGGCCTTGGACCGGATCGATCGAGAAGGCCACGCTCGCCTCTTCGCCATCGTCCGTCACGAAGTCGCGCAGCAGCGAGGCGAAGGCGATTTCCGCGAGGCGCGCGCCTTCCGGCAGCCAGCCGAGCCGAGCGGCCTCGGCATAGACGAAGATCTGCCGCGCCTGGACCATCGCGCGCAATGGTACACGAAGCGGCTGGCCCGCATGATCCAGGCGCTCGTGGAAGCGACCGCCGTCGGGGTCGAAGCCGCTTTCGGCCCAGAAGGGGAGAGCGGTGCCGACTAACCAGTCGTGATATTGCCCCAGCATCGCAGTCAGCCCGACACGGCCGGATCGGCGTTCGGCGAGACGAACAAGTCGTTCAGCGCATCGGGAGCCGAAGCTTGCCGCCGACCCGCCAAGCCTGAATGCTGGATTGGATCGCTTCGTCGCCCGGCTGCAGCCGGGCTCCTCGCAACGACGAAGAAAGAAATCGGGGACATCAGGGCTTCAGGAACTGACGTACGGCGGCAGCAAGGTCGCCCTGATCGGGTTCGATCAGGTGCCAGCGCAGCCCGGCGGCGGCAGCGCTTTGGGCGTCGCTTTCCTTGTCGCCGATCAGGAAGCTCCGCGCCGGATCGACATCCCAGTCGCGCATCGCGCGCAGGATCATGCCCGGGGAAGGCTTGCGATCCTCATGCTCGATCGCGAATTCGGTCACCTCGCCATCCGGGTGATAGGGGCAGTAATAAAAGCCGTCGATGTGCGCGCCCTGCCGGCCCAGCGCCGCATTCATGTGCGCGTGAAAGGCTTCAACCTCCGCCACACCGTATAGGCCCCGCGCGACACCCGACTGGTTGGTCACGACCAGCACGACATAATCCGCCTGGTTGAGCAGTCGGATCGCCTCGACCGCGGTCGGCGTGAATTCAAGCTCGTCGGGGCGATGCGTATAACCCCGATCGACATTGATCACACCATCGCGATCCAGAAAGGCAGCGGGACGGGGCGTCGCCATGAACTCGCCCGGCGGCATACCGCTACGGCCGCCGTCAGGCGGCGTGCTCGCGCACGCCGGCCACGATCAGCCAGCCGATCGAATAGGTCAGCAGCAGGGCGACCAGCACCGTGCCGAGGATCCGCCCGCGCTCCGGGAAGGTCGCTTTGACGGGCATGTTCGGGTTGACCACGCGCACCAGGTAAAGCTGCTGCTGGATCGCCTGTTCGCGCGCTTTCTCCAGGCCCGCGGCGGCCGCTTCGTAGCGCTTGGCGAGGAAATCGCGGCGAACCAGCAGCGCCTGATAGCCGCTGATGTCATTGGCGATCGCGCTGCCGCTGCCGGCGAGCTGGCCCGCTTGCGCGTCGACCTGCGCCTGGAGCGCCTGAACATGCCCCGCCAGCGCCTGATATTGCGGGCTCGACGGGCTGATCACGCCGTTCATTGCCGCCAGCTGGGCGCGCGCCTGGGCAAGCTCGCCCTTCAAGGTCGTCACCAGGGTCAGCTGCGCCTGGCCCGATGCCTGGGGATCGATGTCGTTATGGCTGCGACGGAAGGCGGTCATCTGGGCGTCGGATGCGGCGAGCGCATCCTCCGCCTCGGCCAGCGTGCGGCGGCTATTAGCGATCGCGTCATTGTAGCTGCGCGCATTCATCTCGTTCACACGCTGCTCGCCGATCTGCAGCAGGTGGCTCGCAATCTCGTAGCTGTCCTCAGGCGTGAAGCTGCGCACCTTGATGGTGGTGATCCCTGTGTCGGAATCATGCTTCACGTGCACCTGCTTGCGATAATAACGCAGCAGCCGTTCCGGCGTCGGATTGGCCGGATAGAGGCGGCTCAATATGTCGACGCCGGGGTGGCGGAATCGCTCGACCAGATGGTCCTTCTTCTGCAGCGTCTCGACCGCGTCGTGCGAGGTCAGATAATCGGCGACGCTCAGCGCTTCATTCCCGCCGTTGCTGCCACCGGTGAGCAGGCTCACGACCGCGCTGGTGCCGCTGCTCGAGACCTGGGGCGTGCTTGCCGAACGGACCTGGAAATGCGCCTCCG